>Ga0224558_1003775_pt1 | contig 12322 bp, 12 predicted proteins | sample 714S32024metaG_FD_180682 | JGI IMG/M metagenome (GOLD analysis project Ga0224558, IMG submission 180682) | Peat soil microbial communities from Stordalen Mire, Sweden - 717 S3 20-24 | ecosystem: Environmental > Terrestrial > Soil > Wetlands > Peat | place: Sweden: Norrbotten County, Stordalen... | reverse complement strand
TTTTGTCTCTCACCCATTGGGTGTTGACCTCCGGCGTGTCTGCATCACGTTCAAACCCGCATCAATATTGATGACGGCCAACATCCAAAGATTCACAGGTGGAGTTCAAAATGGAAATGCGGGGTAGATTACATTTCGAGTATCTATCTGTTCGTCTAAATACTCGTATAAACCATCTATTGCCACGTCACGGAGGGGCTTAATAGCGTCCTCAGCACGCTCAAAGTGATCTTCGGTTAGGTACTCAGCCAAGCCGGTAAACGCAGAGTCCCTCAAGTAGCCTTGCAGTTCGCCCGTCATCGTGAGGGCCCGCGCGGTATGTAAGCAAAGAGCGGCATGTTCTTCTGTAGAAGTGGCGGCGTAAAACCCACTGCAGACTCGACCGGCGATTACATCGGCAATTATCTTGTCGATCTGTTCGCGCGATTCGGTTGCCATGGATGCGAGCCTTGTGACAAGCGAAGACAACACAGGATGATTTTCCAGCCAGCTTAACAATTGCTTGCAGGCCGACGGAAACAGGGCAGGAGGGCATGTCTGCGCACGGCGAAAGCGTGTCCGCAGAACATACCGGGCACGCTGAATGACTTGTGGGTCCATAGCTATCTTTCCATTCCTTTCAGCATCTGCTCGAAGCCCCGGACAAATCGATGAACTTGGCCTAAGTGATCCCCAAGGAGAATGTTTGCGTGGCAACCTCGGCAGATTACGAAATCCCTGCGGCGAATTTCACCGAGTTTGACCCACGTGTGGAGTAGGCACACCGGGCACTCCATCTCAATTGGGTGGCGATCCAAATCGGGAATGTTTACCTTGATTGAAAACGACATCATTAATCGACTCGTAAATCAGACGACCTTCTTGCTGAAGCGAGAATACCCCTTAGGGAATGGGTCATAGGGGGAGCTGGCTGCATCTGCTAGCCAGTCTTCGAAGTACTGACGCGCTGGGTCGACGCGTTTGCCCGCTGACTGAAGCAATTCGTCCCATTCTCCAGGCCCCGCTGGTCCGTTGATGACTGTGACAGTGCTTAGTGTAGTGTTTCGCGCGAGTTCGGTGCCGAACAGCAGCCGAGCCGAGTGATCAGCTCGATTCAGGCTGTAGCCGATTACCCAGACTTCCGTCGCCATTCTCAAGGCATCCTGCGCGAATCGCCAGACATCGAGCAGTATACGGTTCTTGGAAATGTCTTTCAGGTACGTCGGCAGAATCAACTTTCGCCCCGAGTCAAGTTGATTCGCTTTCGAGGTGTCGCGTATCGGGTGGATCGTCGGAAAATAATTAGGTTTGGGAAAGTTCTCGGGAAAGAACTCATCGATATACGCAATTTGGGGAGCCCTATCCTTTTCGTTCCCTTGCACCCAATTGACTGAGCCGTGCAGCTTTAGTATCCGCACAGGGCTTCGCTCTACGCCAGGAGGGGAAGCGGGTGACTCAAATCCATAGCCGTCGAGGTAGCTCCATTTCGCCGCTCTCCACAGCGTCACTTCCTGAAGCAGGTCCCAATTAAACGAGATAATAGTGTCGCCAGGTTGGACCCAGTTAGCCCACCGTAGGGCGGTTGCCTTGATGAGTATGACCTCGGCCGGACCCGGGTACCCAACCTGTTGGATGATCCTGTCCAGATACACTTGATGTTGTTGGAACGAATAACTGACAGCGCGACTCAGTTTGGCTTGATCTTCCGCGGTCCACCTGTTTCCGGACCCGCCAACAGACCCTACCAACTCCAAATAGGTGATGAGTTCCTCAAGGTTCCAAATGCGTCCCGTTTGACGTTTAAGCAAGTTACCGCTTTGCCCCAACTTATTTAGAACCTCCTTGGCGTGGGACCGTGTTTGAGCATCGGAGCGCCCACAAAGGCGCGAAACGAATTCCTCCAAACCGCTGGCAAGGGGATATTGAGCGAACGCGGAAGACCCTGCACCTAAGACTTAATAAGTGTTATTAATGTGAATCCGCTCGGCTTCGGACAATGGCAGCGGGTAAAAGCCGAGTCGGCTCTTGCCGACAAAGCGCAAAAGGAACCTCCTTCGAAGAAAGCTCATCCTGTCGCCACCGTCCTGCAGGGTGCCAATGCGTGATCGTCAGGATTGCGGCTGAAGCGAGTTGGATGGTAATGCGGTGGAAACGATTGAAGTTCTTCTGGAGTTGGCAGTTGAGGATCTTCGGCCCGATGTTCGATAGTTCGCCGCATTCCACTTACAACAACTGCGTCGAGCACCAGGCGATAGCGATATGTTCATTCCTGAGTTTACTGACTGAACAGCTCGGCAATACTCGGTTTCGCCGGGCTATCGCTCGCTGTTCGCCCCTTTGGGAACGCGCGACGTGAAACGCTTCAGAATGAACTCACGGATAAGATTCGATACAGCATCCCCGCCGATTCCGGCCAAACCGTTCAAGACGACCAGCGAAGCTCCGCGGTCGGAAGACGGATAGTAAAGATTCGAAATGGCTGCGGCTGAGAAATGACCGAGCACAAGGGAATAGTTCGGTTCCCATCGCCCGTTATCACCCTTGGCGATGACTGCGGCAGAGATCGCATATAGTGCACGCGATTCGATACTTCCATTGCCCTTGTAGAAGTAACGTGGGTCTTGATGGAAAATTGACGGATAAACAGCTCTGCCCAGCAGATCGCCAGATACGTGATTCGCCAATGCAGCGCCGTATCGTTTGCCATATCCTTCGATCCCGCCACCATAAGCTGGAAAGACGTTCTCGTATTGCTCCGCACCTGCGACTCCAGCGACGCTCAAGAACGAAACAGGATCGATAATCGAACGAATGCTCAACTGGAATTTCTGTTTCGCTAGCAGGGGCGGCGCATTTCGATTGTAGGAACTGTAGAAATTCGGGATGATACCGGCAATGCGCTGCTGCTCCGCGATGTGTACCTGCTCCTCAGATAAGTGCTTGCTGTTGCCACTCACTGTCACAGTAGTGAACACGGGTGAAAATGAAAGGGTTACAGGTGGGAAGGTGTAGAACGCGCCTGCATGCAATGGAATGTCGGATGAGGTGAACGTGTTCATTCGCGGTGCGTTCACTGTGAGCTTATAAATATCCGGCGCTAAGCCTGTGAATTCAAACTGCCCGTTGCTGCCGGATTGCACGGTCCGTACTGGAGAACCTGGTGGGCCCGTTAGGGTCACCTGTGCACCTTCCAGCAAGTCTCCTTTCTTATCAACGATCGTTCCCGATAAACTCGCAGTGCCCGACTGCTGTGAGTCACTCTTTCTGGAGGGACTGACAGCTTGCGACCGTGGTGCATCCAAGAGGGTCATTAAGCCACTACAAGATCTAACGGTTGCCTGTGGTCTCGTTCGAATTAGGATTGATGGGCCGGAAGAATCGCTCCTTAGTTTGGGCGCATTAATCGCCGTCGGCGGCATGGGTTGTTGACAGTCTTGGCTCGCTGGGAAAGAGAAGCTGGTGGGTGTTACCTTCAGCAGGGGAAGGGTTACCTGTGTTTTTACGTTCTGGCATTCGTGGGCCCAGGCGACCCCCGAGGAGAACGTCGTCCAGCCGAGCAAGAGAACCATCGTGAAAACTTGACTTGTCCTCAACGCCCCTCCGATCATGTTTTTCCTTCACCGTTCGGTTGGATGACGTTGAGAAAAGGTAGTAATTTCATCTTGTGGCGAGCCGTCGGCGAAACAAAAAAGAAATCCAGGATCAACTCCCTCCCTCTATCGTACCATGACATTTGTCCCGGAAGCAGGAGAAGCAAAGGCCAACGCGAGTGCGCAGAGACAAGCAGGATATTGTGGTGACGACAAGGTTGGGCTCCTTTCTCAAGAACACTCATATGCGTGACTGGTTCATTACTTTGCCGCGCGGTCTGCCTCGTGAAGCTTGTTAGGGAAACCAGAGTTTCGGAATTATACTTTCAAAGGTCTCACGAACATCGTTAACCGGAATTTACTTTTTGCCGTTCCGGCGGTTAAAAATATACACCCATTTGCGTCCAACCGAGCCCCCTTTTCTCTCCAGGAGCGTCATGGGCCCGGAACCGCCCATTCAGAAGTTCTCGAAACCCGTTGTCACCACTGCTGGAACCGGATTTTTCAGGCACCTCTGCATATCCGGGGTTTTGGGGTCCGACTTCTTTGTGGTCGCCGTGCGTTGCTCTATCCTGCCGGGAGCGTGAGTGCCTCAATCCGCCCCACCATCGCTCCGAACAGCCGTCGAGTCAGATGGCTCTCCGCCAAGAAGAGCCAGTAGTAGCGGGCATGTTTTACCAGCCTCCCGCCCGTCTTCACCAGCCGCTGCTGCAAACTCGTCAGGGACCAGTTCCCGATCCTTTGTGGCAATGCCAGCCTTCGCCAGAGATTCCCCAGGTTGTATGCAATCACGCTCAGCCAAAGCCGTACCTCGTTGGACCGGAACCGATGACAACTGAGCCGTGTCATCCTTACCGCCTGCTTGCCTTCTTTGATCCACCGTTCGGCTGTGCCGCGCTTATTATAGAATCGCACCACCGCCCGACTCGGCAGCGTCAGATTCGTCACGATGAACCCGATGCGCGGGAATAACTCCCCCGGATGATGTTCTACCTTCGCAACTACCCGTCGGGCTGTCTTCCAACTCTCGGCTTGGTACAAAAAGCCCTTGTACTCGACCAGCGGTTTCTTGCCGGGCCTGCCTACCGGGCGCGGCAGCAGTTCCGCAATGTTCCGCTCCAGGTTGTCGTTGGCCGGAATGCGAATCGCGTACTTCACGCCTCGCTCCTCCAACGCCTCATAAATCTCCGGCTTGGCGAAGGCTGCGTCAGCGCGAAAGACGACTTCCTTCCCCATCCGCTGCTGGCGCTCGATCTCGGGCAGCAACAACTCATCCCAGTCCTCGGCACTATGAACATTTCCTGGACGGAGTTTCGCCGCCAAGCAGTCGCCCTCCCGGTTGAATAAAAGCAGTGGGTGATAACAGATGGATTCAAAGTGCCCGTTGTAGGCGCTCTGCTCCTGCTCCCCGTAAACTGGGATCTCGGTCGAATCCATGTCCAACACGGTTCGGTACGGCGAACCCAAGGTTTCTGCTCTCCCAATCAGTTCCCGGTTCAGTCGCTCCAGCCCCGCGAAGTTCTCCTTCTCGGCCAACAGCTCTGTCTCGAAGGTCTGCAATCGCGAGGTCAGCGCCGCTCCTCGATCCCAGACCTTCTCCGAGCCGATCAGTCGGAACGTTGGATCCTGCGACAATCGCTCGGCATCGTTTACATCTTCGTAACCAGCCAATCGACTGTACACCGACTGCCGCAGCAGGTCGGCAAAGGGGAATTGCGTATTCTTTCCACGGCGGGAATCCGTCAGGTGCTGCTCGATCAATTCTCCGAACCCGAGTCGCTCGTCGAGTTCGCGCACCAGAATCAGGCCGCCGTCCGAAGTCACGCGGGAACCTTGGAAATCGACCTTGAGTGAGGTATTGAAGGAGAGCTGAAAGGGCTGATTTTGTATCTCACCCATTGGGTATTGACCTCCGGGGCGCCTTCATCGCGTTCACACCCGCATAAATATTGATGATGGGGACGATCCGAAGATTCAGAAATATGATTCAAATTGGAAATGTGGGTTAAGACATTGCCTTATTTCTCCAACCACGAGCTCCACCAAAGCACAGAAGCGTTCAAGTTGCACGGGGAAGAATGGGGCAGAAAGCCGGATGACCAGGGCAATCTCCGGCCGGACTATTTCTACGGCGCGCACATGTGTTTTAAATCCGGTTGGCTCGACTATTTCAAATCCTACGTGGATACCGTCCTGAAGCATCAACCCTTCGACGGCATTTACTACGACTGGAACGTAGCCCTGCACTGCAATAATCCGCTGCACATGGGGAAAGACTCCAACGGGGTCAGCGGTGAGGGGGGGCTGGCAACGTACGCTTATTCGAGAACCGGCCACTGGGACATCGATGAGCTGCTCGAGTTGATGGAATGGACCCGCGAGCGGGTTGGGCCGGACGGGCTGGTCACCGTTCACAACACCATGGTCCCCATGTTCGCGGTGGAGAACTTTGCCGATTTTGTGGTGGGCATGGAATGGGGATACGGGGCGTTGCTGGATGCGGTGCCCAAGCCCGGAGAGCTGCCTCTGGAATGGAATTTCGCGGGGGCGCGGTCGCGCGCCGACATCGAATACGGAAGCCTTGACCCGGCGGCATCCCCGCGCGTCCACCGGCTTTTTTACCTTACGACCTTGATGACGGGGACAGCTCCCTGGCCCGCCAGCAACGAGGCCGCGGAGTTATTCCAAATTCTGAAGCCCGTGGGGAGCCTGGAGCGATACCAGTTTCAAGATTGGCGCAATCGCGCCGTAAATCTGGGAGGCGATGATTTTCTTTCGGCCATCTACAGCCGTCCCGACGAAGCTTACATCCTGCTGGCAAACCTCCGGCCGAAAGCTCGGGAGGCTGTGTGCCGGATCGATCCGCGGGCATTCCAGAACCCTATGGCTTCCGTACGCTCGGCGGCTATTGTAGGCAAGGAGAAGGCAAACCCCCTCGAGGTAGAAAATCTCATTGGAAGAGGAGAGAAGATCCTCTTACCTGCGGACGGGGTAAAACTGCTGCACCTGATATAGCGGCGATTCTACATCGCCACGTAGCGGGTGGCGGGAGGGCAGCGCGGCGGAGCCGCAACCGAGCGTCTTTTGTGGGTCCGAGTTCGATGTGGGTGCCCTTCCTGCCGGCGAAGCCGGCCTTGGAGTGCGGTAGCAGCAGCTACCGCCTTCCGCCATTGATTCATACCGCGATCGCGCCAGAGCGAGAGCGAGAAAGGCGGTAGCTGCAGCTACCGCACTCCACGGCGCTTCGCGCCAGCTCAGGCCATGACTTGTCATAAATAGACAGGAGATGTCGCCCCACTCAGGTCGCAAAATGTTTGCCAAAAAAACAAGAAATTACGACCTTGCATTGCAGAGTCTCTGAAACCACTCAAATAGCGCCTGGAAGAGCGGCGCGGAGGAGTAAACAATGAAACATCTACGTCTTTAGGTTACACTCGACATAGTCGGTTTTCTCGCTGCCGCGGGCTTGGTGGCCTTGCCGCACGTCTTGAGCGGCGGCGATCAATGGTTTGGTGGCGGATCTTACCTCATCACCCTGAGAGACTTGGAGGGAAATTTTGCGTCTCGCCAGGTAATTACGCTGCATGCCGATCAAACGATGTCCGTAGTAGATTCTGGACAGGACGGCCCGGAATACTTCTACAGCAGCGAGCTGGGCTCGTGGAAGCCGGACGGCCAACGCAGGATAGTCGCGAAAACAATCGACTTCGACTACCCGCCGAATCCAGGTGTGGCGCGGTTGGACTACATCATTAGCTTCGTGCCAGATCGTAATCACGTAACGGGCACGATCACAATTTCCACCTTCCCACTTGAAACTGGAAATCCCCTGGACGGCGATGGGACAGTTATAGGCACCTTTACCTTGGTGGGTGAATTGATTAAACCCTAGCGAGCTTTTCGTACTCAAACCTCCAAGAGCGCGGAGTCTCGGGGCGCCGACACAAAAAGCAATGTCGGCGCCACCCCGAATTGGCCGGATGGCGATGTAAAATCGCCGCGACACCCCCACACACAGTCAGAACTTCACCCGAATGGTTTTTATTTCGTGCGGCGCCACCGGCATCTTTACTTTCCTTCCTTCGATAACGAACGATCTTGGCGCAACGTACTTATCCCATTCGAGCATATCCGTCTCGCGGGCGCTCCGTGGCGTGCGGTTGAAATTGAGGACGGCATCGGCGGCTTTCCCGTCGGTTTCGTACAAGCGCACGATGAAGTCATCCGAATCTTCAGCCCGCTTGACTGCCTCAACCGCAACGTTCGCAGGTTCGATACTTAACGCGCTAAATGCGCCGGCAAGTTCTCCAGCGTGTGATGACTCGAACTTCACCAGGAACGGCGCATTGAACCCGACACCCCGTCGAGTCGGGCTGGCGTCCTGCCAGGCGCCGCGATGAGGCACTAGCGCGTAGCTCACGTGGTGGATTCCCACCAGAGGCTCATCCGACTGATCCGACCAGCTATCCGGTGTGGAGGGATAGCCACGGCGCGGCCCGCGGACCAGGCTCATGCGGAGCACATTCTGTTGAAACGAGAATCCGTACTTGGAATCATTCAGCAGACTCACTCCATAGCTTCCACTCCCGTCGGTCACGTCCGCCCAGCGCTGTGCGGCCACTTCGAACTTCGTGCGGTCTGCGATTTCCCACCCGCGCGCGGGTTCTTTAAGCCGGGTGTTGGGGTCGTCTTTGAAGGTGTAATCGAAGCGCTGGATCGAACCGAACGGGATCTCATAGGTTGCGAAAGCGCTCTGGAGTCGAAAGGGGAATGCGACCTTGGCGAAGCGGTACTTCTCGTGCCAGTCAGCGCGAAACTCGAAGTCCACGCGGTCGGAATGGCTGTAAAGAACGATGTCCTGCTCGAACCTTGAATTGCCGAACGCCTTCTTGACTTGCACCACGGCACGCACCGGACCCTTCTCCACAACATTCACGCTCTCGGCCTTATCCAGCTTATGAACATCGCCAAGGTAGATATTCCATGCAGGTTCGCCGCCGGGAGCATTGGGCGGCCGATCCTCCCAGACCTCGAGCCCATTGGCCTCAAGATCGTCAGGCAGGAAGTTCGCCTCGGTCCCCTTCTTTTTAAGCGACTTGAGGTTCCCGGTGTTCTCGTCGATCGCGATTTCCAGCGAACTGTTGGCCAGTTTCAGCCCCGACACGGCCAGGTCCGTTGAGAACTCGGGCTTGGTCTGGCTTGGAACCAACCGATACTGCTTGAACCCAAGGCCGGGAACTCCTTCTGCGAAAAAGATGGCTTTGCCGGCTCCCTCCTCCTTAATGATTTGGTAGGGAAGGGAGCGCCCGGCGATATCGATTATCCTAAATGACCTCGAGCCAGGGAGGTCGCTCGAATTCAGAGAAACCAGGTCCGTCCTTTCCCACGGCGTCGGGTTAAAAATCAGCATCGCCCGGCCTTCGCCCTCAGTGTTGGCCCGGCGTGCGATCGAAGCCAGCGCTGAATCCAGCAGCTTACCGCCTTCCAATTTGAGGTCCGCATAATCGGTCGCCGCATCCCGATAGACTTGGGCGACTGCCGACCCGTCAATGTTGTCGTGGACCTGACCGAAGAGCAGTTTCTCCCACATCTCCGTCAGCAATCCTTGCGGATAGGAGTGCCCGAATTGCGTGGCCACCACCGCAAATTTCTCGGCATTCATGAGCAGTACTTCACATCGGCGATTGTCGCGTTTCACTTGGGAGTCGGTGGTGAAAGTGCCGCGATGTGTTTTGACGTACAGTTCATCATTGACCACAGGAAAGCTCGCGCTGGCGGGCAGCGCTTTGATGGCTTCGAAGTAATCCTGGGCCTTGGAGAAGCGGACTTTCGGAAAGCTGCTATCGTGCATCAGCGCTGTAGCCCGGTTGACCATCTCAGGCATCGGGCCGCCGCCATGGTCGCCGTGCCCGTAAAGGATGAGAAGCTTATCCACCCCGTGCTTGGATTTAAGGACATCCAATTCGCGGAGCATATCCTCGGGGACGATTTGCTGGTTGTAGTCCCCAACCGTGTGGAACGCCAATACGCGCGAGCCGTCCGAGGCCTGCCACCAGAACAGGTGATAAGGGAACGGCACCGGTGGATCGTTTCGCTCCACCTGCCATTTCAGCTTATGGGTCACGAAATAGTCGATCCCGCACTTTCGGTAGATCTGGGGCATGTTCCAGTTGAAGCCAAACACATCCGGCAGCCACCCTACCTTCACATCCACGCCAAACTTCTCCTTGAAGTAACGCTTGGCGTAGAATTCCTGCCGCACCAGGGACTCGCCGCAGGGAATGTTGGTGTTGTGCTCCACCCAATTCCCACCCACGATTTCCCACTGGCCTGCCGCCACTTTTGCCTTAATCCGCTCGAAGATGTCCGGGTAGTACCTCTCCATCCACTTGTAGAGTTGTGCGGCGCTTTGGGCATAGACGAAATCGGGATGCTGGTCCATGATCTGCAAAACGCTCCGAAAAGTCAGTGGACACACCTCGTGGATGGTTTCGCTCCTGGGCCACAGCCAGGAAGGATCAATGTGCGCGTGGCCAACCAGGTAGAACTCTCCTTCTTGGGAGAACAATTTCGCCGTCAAACAGAATAGGAAGACAGAAACCAGGAGAATCTGCGCGCAAATCCGACGCCTGAACATTCCTACCTCCTCAAGTAACCCGCGGCCTGGATGCGTGGTTTATGCCAGAATTTCTATTTGGAAATCCCGGCTGACCAGAAATATACTCCTGGCCGTCCCAGCGGACAATGCTCCAGCTTAATTCCTCGCGCCAGTTCTTCCTAGCGGCGCCTCAGGCGTCGTTGATATGCAGCGTCGATGGTTCGATCTCCCCGAGTTCGGAGCTATTGGGAACGATTACATACCTCCGAATTGATTTCCCTGACGAGGTGTGTTTTAGTCGTAAAACGGGCTGGAAGGTTGTGGATTTCTTTGCCCGGCCGAGGGAGGTATCCCGTGCCTGAAGAAATGCCTAAAGAGACAAGGGAGTTGTTCCTGATATTTCGAGACGCTGTGCAGCGGGAGCGGGACGCTCAAATCGTCTATAAGCATGCGGCAGAACTTTGCGAAGACAAGGAGATCAAAGGGCTTCTTATGGGCTTCTACAGGGATGAGGTTCGTCACGAGAGGGAGCTTCTCCAACAGTACAACAGTCTCTGCAAGAGATACAGCGTTCAAGCCGAATAATACGGCAGCAAACTGTTGCACAGCCGCAGCGGTCGGCTTAGCGGCTGGTTCATACATTGATTATCATCCATTTGTGGAGGGCTTCTCAAGCCAAGGTTTCGAGCGCGAGGCGTCCGGCGGCTTGGTCTTTGGAAGCTGCTGGGGTTTGGCGAAGTTGTCACGCTGCTGGCGGGCCTGCCCCTTGTCCGCACATCGGTCGGTCATGGCACCGCATTCGATATCGCGGGTCAAGGCATCGCCAATGAAACGAACCTCGTCTGTGCGATCCAGGCGGCTGCCGAGTTCGCTACCCTAAGAAGGAAGGCCACACAATGAGCGTCGTTAATGAATTCGGTCAACTCGCAGATGATCTGGTGCATTTTTCCAGGCTTTGCTACGACCGGCATCTGGTTGGAGCAGCAGGGGGCAATCTCAGCCTGCGGCTGCCGGGGTGCAATGCATTTTTCGTCACGGCCGGCGGTGTCTCGTTGCGGGATGTGGCGCGTGAGAATATCGTGGTGGTTGATGGTGGCGGAAAACTTCTGCCGGGATCCCCGGCTACCAAGCCGTCCAAGGAAGCCGGATTTCACTTGGCGGTCTACGAGGCAAGGCCCGAGGTCTGCGCCGTTATTCATGTTCACCCGCCCTACGCCACGGTCTTTTCAGCGCGCAAGGAACTTATTCCCACTGTGACTATTTCCGCCCAGCTCAAACTGAAGCAAGGGCCTGTCATTCCCATGGCTCCACCTGGGTCAAAGGAATTGTCCGATCTGGTCGGCCGGGGGGCCAAGGCCGCCCCGCCAGAGGCCACCGTATTGCTGATGGAAGCCCATGGCCTGATCACCATGCGGCCGACGTTGCGCGACGCATTCGACGACGCCGAATTGGCCGAAGATACCGCGAAAATCGCCCTGCTGGGAAGCCTTGCCGCCCCGCACGCTCTGCATTCTTTCAATGGCCTCCATCTGGTTGATCTGACCGCCCCGCTGAATGAGAAGATCCAATGCTACCCGACGGATCCCCCGTTTGCTAAGCGCTGGCATGTCAATTTTTCCGAGCAAGGGGTTTGCGTCTCCAAGCTCGAGATGGGCGCCCACGCCGGAACCCACGTGGACGCACCGTCGAATTTCCTCGGGGATCAAGCGCCTGATCTGGCGCGGATGCCTATGGACCGCTTCTTCGGCGAGGCCATTGCTCTGGAAACCCCTAAAAAAACCGGTGAGAATGTGACGATCGCCGATACACAGGGCGCCGATGTTCGCTATGGCGACATCGTGTTGTTCCGCACCGGCTGGGAAAAACGCGCCAGTTCGCCCGCGTTTTTCGAAGGCGATTGGCCCGGATTCGATCCGAAGCTTATCGAGGAATTGAACCGCCGCGGCGTGAAAGCAGTGGGCGGAGACATCGCCTCGGCTGACAGTCCAGCCGCCATTGCCGAAGGCGCACCGGCGCACAAGGCTGCTGGCCGCGCCGGAATGCCCATTTTCGAAGCGCTTGTCAACATGGACCGAGTAACAGGCCAACGTTTCTTGTTTATCGGCTTCCCTCTAAACTTGGACGGAGGCGAAGCCAGTCCCATTCGGGCGATTGC
>Ga0224558_1003771_pt1 | contig 12329 bp, 8 predicted proteins | sample 714S32024metaG_FD_180682 | JGI IMG/M metagenome (GOLD analysis project Ga0224558, IMG submission 180682) | Peat soil microbial communities from Stordalen Mire, Sweden - 717 S3 20-24 | ecosystem: Environmental > Terrestrial > Soil > Wetlands > Peat | place: Sweden: Norrbotten County, Stordalen... | reverse complement strand
GCGGCAGTCACTTGCAGATAGGCATCGAGTTCCAGTCCTGGGGCAGCCTTCCCCGGGCCAGAGCCTCATGCCCCGTCTGGATCCGCTCCGCCCCTTTCTGCGCCCCAGACTCGCGACATTCTATCCCCACGACGCTGGCACACCCCACCCGCCCCGGCACTGCCCCGGACCCTCACCGTAGCGTCACCGTAGATAACAATGTTATCTACGGTGACGCTACGGTGGGCCTGCGGCGAAGTAACGGTGACTCTCCCATGACTCTCCCGGGCTCCCGCAATTGGTCTCGCTCATGCAACGCGGCATCGGTCCGCAAACTTTTGGCTGGCAAAGATGAAGCCGCTTGGCACAATGCGCGCGTGATAAACAGGACTTGCGCTGTGGTGGGCGCTGATTTGGGAAACAACTGAAGCGGAATTGCCTAATGTTCGACGAAGACTCACTCGCCCTGCGGTTAAACCTCCTCAAATCGCCTGAGGAATGGACCCCCAAGCGGGAAGGGCTTTCCTTCCTGTTCCCGAACGGAGGGGCCGGGGAATACGTTTCAGGGCGAGTTGCCAAGCGCCTTTCGCCGGGAGACGTTCTGGTTCTTAATGGACGCCTGGCGCGGCAGTTCCACGCGCGGGTGCCTACCGCCTGACGGCTAGGCTGGCTGGTAATACTGGGGCCGGCGGCGGGCGGGGGGGATGCGTGAAACGTGATGCGTCCCACTACCTCCGCCGGTTCCCAGCACCAGTTCGGATTTACGGGGCCCCGTCAGCGCGGTTCATACCGCATGATGTCGTAGTTCGTGTACTCATGCACCTCAGCCTCATCGTTCCCCCGTTTAAAAACTGATTTGCGCCCGCGCGAATTGACCGTCCGGCCAGTTGGATGAAATATTTCAGTCTGCCGCCGGCTTTTGGGCTTGCTCCAAGACCGGCCCCGGAACAGGCTCTGTGTTCAAAGCAAATGACGGCATCTCGTAATGGATAATTCTGCGACGCTCAAACAGGACATCAAACGCATGATCGTTGAGAACCTCATGCTCCAAGTCACCGCCGATGAGATTGGCGATGACCAGGCCCTGTTCGGGCCGGGAAGCCTCGGCCTCGATTCGGTCGATGCACTGCAGCTCGTCGTGGCACTCGACAAGAATTACGGGTTCAAGATCCCCGATCCGGAGTCCGCCCGCCGAGTCCTTCAGAGCATTACCACTATGGCCGATGCTGTTGCCACGCATCTTGCTTCCGCATCTGTGGAGGGACGACCTTCTCCCCATACTGCCTAGCGCAGGCCTGGCTACGGCGGAGGCAACGGCTGCGGGAGCGAGGAGCAGAAAACAAGCAGGCGGGAAATCAAGAACCGGGCTGCTGGACGTTGGGGAGGCCGGCGTAGTCGCGGTAGATGTGTTGCACACTGCAGCCGTACCAGAAACCACTATAGAAGAACCTTACCCGGTCTTTGAGCGGCACCTTCACCTTGTTGCGGAGCAAGGGGCTGTTGCGCGCGGCGCACAGCCACAGCATGGACAGTTGGCGGTAGAACTTCTTGAGCGGCATTCTCGTCGGCAGCAGCGTATGCATTCCGTCGTAGAACGCATACGGATCGGGGCAGCAAAACTCCGCTCGGTGCTTCTTCCACAGATCGGTCCCCGGCGGCGGAGAGAAGACGGTAAACGACATCTCCGCCGGCGCGACCGCGTCAATGGCACGGCGCACCTTGGCGAAATCCGCCTCGGTGAAATCCGGGTTGACCATCAGTGAGGCGTGCAGACCGATATTCAGGCTGCGCAGGATGGCGACGGCCTGCCGGTTTACTTCCGGACTTACATGCTTGTTGTAGTCCTGCAGGTTGTCAGGCTCCATGGACTCTAACCCAACGTAAATCAGAGTAAGCCCTGCCTCTTTCCAAAGCTTGAACACCTCCGGGTGCTTCACTATTGTGTCCGCCCGCGCCCAACTGACGTAATGCTTGCGCACCCCCCGTTCGAGGAGGCGCTGCGCAATTTTGGTCACCCGATCAGTGTCAATGAACATCTCGTCATCCAGGAAGTAAACGTGGTCTTCCGGAATGGAGACGATTTCGTTGACCGCGTCCTCGGGCGTGCGCCGCACATACTTGCCCCGCGCCAGATAATGGACCACACAGAAGGAACATCGAAAGGGGCACCCGACGCTCGTGCGGGCGGCACCTGTACGAGGAAACAAGGTCGGCAGCCTTTCCCCGGATTCTCCGTGCCAGATGCAGTAGTAGCGGGAACGGTCAACCAGCTCCCTTCGGGCAGCCGGGACCTGGTCGTAAGGCGGTAGTTCCGGGGGCAAAGTGGCTGCTAACGCAGCAAACTGCGGGGAGCTCACCGGCAGGAACGCATCGGATTCAGGCAAAGGACCCTTCCGCTCCAAGCAGGGCATCAGCTCTCGCATCGCCGTCCCGCCCTCTCCTCGAATCACCAGGTCGATCACACCCGGCAGACGCAGGTCCTCCGGCGCGGTCGTCGCATGGGTCCCACCGACCATGACCAAGGCCCCGGCCTGATGCGATTTGGCCAGGGCGGCGAGGCGTTTCACCGTCGCAGCTTCGTTGGAATAGCCGGTGAAGCCAATGACATCTGGCTTAAACTCCGAAAGCGACCGGAGGAAAGAGCCGTCTACTGACTTCTCGCAGGCCAGATCCAGGATGCGTGTTTCGTGCGGAAACGGAATTCCGCCAGCGACGATCTCCAGGGCCAGGGGTTCCAGGTGGAGGAATGCCTGGAGCCGCCGTGCGACGGTCAGCGTAATCGGGGGGCGGACGAGGAGGACCTTCATCGTTGATTACCTATCTTCAGGCGCACGAGCGCGGCCTCCTGCGCCGCGGAGAGTTCCCTTTCGACGAACCACAGAGGTACCCCCGTGGCGGCGGCTGTGGCCGCGCAACGCCTTACAAAAGACCTGCGTGATATTTGGAGAGGTCTGTACATGGTGTTATTCAACCTCACAGTTTCTCCGAATCAAGCCCAAACGTCGCGGTGTTACGCCTTGCGTAACCTTATTGATGGACGCTTTCTTGGAAAAGCGCCACCGTTCCGCCGGACGGCGCAAGTTTAAGCAAAAGGTTGTCGGCGGCGGTCACTTTGCGTTCCTCGGTTTCCAGGTGCTCGGCATTGTGATCGCTATCGGCCGCGTCCTTCCAAACCTTCACTTTCCACTGGCCAGGGCCGAGGAAATCGAGCTTTACCGAAATCTCGCGCGCCTCCCGATCCGTTAGCGCGCCGAGGAACCACTGGTTGCCGGAGCGGCGCACCATCACCAGGTGTTGCGCCACCGCTCCGTCCGGCACGCGCGTGTCATCCCAGACGGTGGGCACGAGTTTCAAGAAATCCGCGCCCGGCTGATTGCGAAGGTGATCGGGATGATCGCACACGCAGCAGACCGGGCTGTCATAGACGACGAATAACGCCAGCTCGGCTGCGCGCGTGCCTTGAACCAGCGCGGGGTTCTGCGGTTTGAACTGAGCCGGCTGCCGATTGAGAAACCCTCCTGGCGTGAAATCCGCCGGTCCGGCCAGGAGGCGCGTGAACGGCAGCGTGAGCTTGTGCTCCGGCGTCACCCGCGCGCTCCATTTGTTGTATTCATTGCCGAGCACGCCTTCGCGGGTGAGCTGGTTGGGCAGAGTGCGATTCAAGCCCGTGGGCTTGTAGGCGCCGTGGAAGTTGATCATCAGGTGATGCTTTGCGGCTGCCCGCGTGAGCTTCTCATACCAGTTCACCATGAACTGATCGTCGCTGTCCATGAAGTCAATCTTCACTCCCGCGACGCCCCATTGCTCGTAGAGCGCAAAGGCTTTTTCGTAAGCATCGCCGCGATCCGCGTCCGTCCAATAGAGCCAGAGCCAGAGGCGCACGCCCTTCTCGTGCGCAAAGCGGCGGACTTCGTTCAGGTCCACGGCGGGATTGACCTTCGTGATGTCGGAGGTGGGCTTGTTGAACTCCCCATACCATTGCCAGTCCACCAGTTGATATGGCCACCCCATGTCGGCGGCGAGTTGGATGTATTCCTTGAGGGTGGCAGTATCCATCTTCACGTCGCCGGACCACCAATGGTCCCAGGCCATCATACCCGGCTTGATCCAGGAGGTGTCCGCCAGCTCACAGGGCGAAGCGAGATTCAGGACGAGATCACTCTCGATCAACCGGCCCGGTTCGCGCCCAATCATCAGCACGCGCCAGGGTGATTGATGGGGAGTCCTGGCCACAACCAGTCCATCGCCTTCGCGGCGTGGCGCGAGCTTCGCCTCCAGGGTGACGCCGCTGTTTGTGGACCCCGGCGCAACCGCCTTGCCGCCAATCCACATGCCCGCCCAATCGAGCAAGTCCGATTCGGTCAACGCGGCCCAGGCGTCGGGCGTCTGGATAAGCAGTGGCAGACCGATGATCGAACTGGGGTTGATGTCGGCCAGGTGCCGCGGCTTGAACTCCCATTCCTGCGGCCCTTTGAAACCGCCCTTGTCGTGCTCGGCGACGAAGCAGGCGTGGTTGCCGTCGAAAGCAAACTCGGTCAGTTCCCGGTCCAGCACAAACGTCTCCATCCCCGCTTGCGCCGGGAGGCGGTAGCGAAAGCCGACCCCGTCATTGAACGCGCGGAAGATCACCTCGAACCTCCGACCGGCGCTGGATTTCTCGCGCAGCACGAGGCGCAGTTCGTGATGCTGATCGCGCACATGACGGTGTTTTCCGAACCGGTTCTCCCAGGTCGTGTCCGCCGCCGATCGCGAGGCCTCCACGAGTTCTACGTCCCGCCCGAATTCCGTGCCGTCCCGCAACTTTAAGCCAAGTTGGGACGCATTCAATAGGGGTCTGCCATCAGCAGTCACCGTGCAGGTCAACGCGCCTTGGGCCTGGAGCTTTACTTCGATCCGACCATCGGGAGAGCGGAGGACCAGTGGCTGGGGAGCCAGCTTGCCGACCGGCGGGCGGGTGGCCGACGGGGGCGTTCCCCTCAAGACACCCGCCGCCAGCAAGGCCTTGCCCCAGATGGCATAGCCGGCTTCCGTGGGATGGACGCCATCGGACATGATGTCCCGGTCGATGGCACCTTCCTTGGTGACAAGCTGGTCGGAGATATCCAGGAAGCTCATCAGCGGATTGGCGGCCAGTTGCCTGGCCAAGAGCTCGTTCAAGGCCGTGATCCTGGCTCGGAAGGGGTCATTGGCGTTGAAACCACGCGGAAACACGCCCATGACAATGATCCGACTCTGGAGAGATTTCTTGTGGATGCGATCAAGAATGGCCGCGATGGCCTCGGCGACCTCCGCCGGAGAATTGTCACGCGCGTTGCGTGTCCGGGAGAAATTGTTGCTGCCGATGTTCAGCACAACCACCTTGGGATGGGTGCCGTCCATTTCTCCATGATCCAAGCGCCACAGAACATTCTGCGTGCGATCCCAGCCGAAACCCATGTTCAGAACACGATGGCCGCCGAAGGTATCGGCCCAGGCCTTTGGACCATTCTGTTGGCTGGAGAGTGGTGGGCCGGCCCAAAAGTGGGTGATCGAATCGCCGATGAGAACGATTTCAGGTTCGAGGGTCTTCTGCACCTCGAGAACTTGTGTGTGGCGCTCATCCCAGTTGTAGGAGTCCCGTTCGAGCCAGGTGATTGGCACGATGGCGTTGTTCGTCACCATGACGATGTTCGTGTTTGCCTGCTCGGACGATTGAGCGGGGGCCGGCAGCTCCGCCGCGCAAGTCAAAAACCGGCCTGGAATCGCGGCCAGCAGTCCGATCGAGAGGAGCCGTATGAGGCCGTTAAAGCCGAACTGGGAGTTCATGTTTGAGGCTGTCGATGAGTGTGTGGGCGGGTTCTGCCAAGGTCACTTCTTTCCCGGCCAATAGGCCCGCACCGTGCGGACCCATTCGTCCGCCATCAGTTGGTGGCCGGCGTAGGTCGGATGGATGCCATCCCAAATCCAGTATTCGGCCGGCGCCCGGTTGGTGGCGATCTCGAACATCGTTTGGAAATGCACAACCGGCGCGTGATACTTCTCGCCCAGCTTGTTGACGATCTGGTCGCGCACCGCAACTTGGGCGCGATAACCTTCCCAGTCATTCTTCTTTTGGCCTACCGGCAGCCCAAATGGCTCACAGAGCACCAGCCTTATGTTGGGCAGGGCTTTGACCGTGTCGGCGAGCAGTTGGTCGTACTGCTGCTCATATTGCTCCGCCGACACCTCGAAGCTCAGATCGTTGACGCCGATGAGAATGCTGAGGACGTCGGGCTTGAGGTCGATGGTGTCGGTCTGCCAGCGTCGCGTGAGAGCGGAAACCGTGTTGCCGCTGATGCCGCGGTTCATAAAGGTGAGGTGTCGCTCCGGAAGGTCGGCGCCATACCGGGAGGAAATGAGCGCCTGGTACCCGTGCCCGAGAATGTGGTTGGGGTCGGTGTTTCTTCCGCGATTGCCGCCCGTAATCGAGTCACCTTGGAAGAGGATTCGCATCCCATCGCAAAACGCGGGGATGGGGTCTTTTGGGAACCGGCTGGTCGTTGTCGTGCAGCCGGATTGGAATAGGACCAACCCCGCCGCGACCAACGCCCATTTCAGCGTGTTCATGTGACTCCATCCATGTTTGTTACATCCCGCTTCACGACAGTGCGCACGGCGTAATGTCGATATAGACGCAGGTGCAGCCGCTCCAGTTAGTTGCGACCCGCCAACACGCCGTTGATCCAGATCGTGCAATCACGGAACGACATTGCTTCTTGCGCTCACTGTCCCTTCAGCCGCATCACTGTCATTGAATTAGCCGGAAAGGTGTGACGGAACGCGTTCGATGCATCTTGAACTATGGACTCCACAGGAACGACATTGCGGGGTTGCTCGAATGTATTCATGGCGGCACCGCCCGCACCGGTCAGCACGATGGTTTCTGCGCGTCCGGCCACGGCCGTCGTTGTTTCTAGTTTGATCTCCGCTTCGGTGGTTGAATTAGCAGCGTTCGCCACTTTCAGGATGATCTCACCCGAGGTGTTCTCACGCGTCGCAGAGGCGAAAAGTTGAGATGCTTGTCCGGTGGTTCCAGAGGTCTGGCTTGCCTCATCCTTGAGAGTGGTCGGAAGAACTTTGTCACCGCGGTTGCGGCTGAATAACTGCTGAACGTAGTAGTTCGCGGTGGGCAAAACGGCGAGGTTGTTTACCCAAATCAGATCAGGAGTCCATTGCCAGGCATCCACGTGGGCGAACAGCGGCGCGTAGGAAGCCATTCTCACTATGTCGGCGTTACGCTCCAGACCAGTGAGGTAGGCTGCCTCGGCAATGGCGGTTTCGAGATTATTGCGGTTCTTCGTGCTGAGGGTGGCAACGCTTTGCGCGGCATACTCGCCCATGAACACCTTGGGACCGTTGCGGTCGTAAGCATCGTAACGGTGGGTGTTGGCCAGAAACCACGCCGGCTGGGAATAGCAATGCTCGTCCACGATATCCGCGTTCAAAGCGCGCAGTTTCGACCACAGGAACTTGAAGCGGTCATCCCCTGGATCGGGACCAGCCGCCGCAATGAGCGCGATCTCGGGGCATTTCTGCTTCAGGGCCTGGGAGAATCTCTCATAGCGCTCGATATACTGAGGCCCCCATTGTTCGTTGCCGATGCCCATCATCTTCAAGTTGAAAGGCTCCGGATGGCCCAGCGCCGCGCGTTTCGCGCCCCACTCGGTGGTAACAGCGCCGTTGGCGAACTCGACCAGGTCGAACGCGTCCTGAATGTATGGGCTCAGCGCATCCATCGGGCAGAGTTCCGCAGAGTTAAACTGGCAAGCCATGCCGCAGTTCACAATCGGCAACGGCTGCGCGCCAATATCTTCGCACAATTGGAAGAACTCGAAGAAGCCGAGACCGAAGGATTGAAAATAGTCCGGCGCCGGGCGGTGCAGGAATTCATAGTTCCAGCGGTTGATAAGCAATCGTCGCTCCTCGACCGGACCAAGGGTCTTCTTCCATTGGTAGCGGCCCGAAAGCTGGGTGCCTTCCACAATGCAGCCGCCGGGGAAGCGCATGAAGCGTGGCTTCAGGTCGGCGAGGACCTGCACCATGTCGGCCCGCAGGCCGCCAGGGCGGTTCTTCCAGGTCTTTTGTGGGAAGAGGGACACCATGTCTAGCTCGAAGGCACCCTTGCCATCGACCAGGACATACAGTTTGGCCTTGGCGTCGGTGTCCTTCGGGTGGAGCACTGTGTAGCATGCTTTCCAATCGGAGGAAAACTCCTGGAGGCGCGCCGAGTCAAGCAGCGTGCCGTCAGCGCCGTAAAGCTCGATCCGCAGCGTGGCAGAGCCGTCGGTTCTCCGGATTCGCGCTGAGAAATTGTAAGCCTCGCCTTGGCGCACGCCTATGCCGCGGAAGCCTTCGTTGGATACGCCAAATGGGGCCAGGCCTTCGGACTCAATTCGCAAATAGTGGGGATTGGCGGCATTGAAGGGATTGTCATCGTGGATCGATAATCGGCCTCGCGCCAAGCTGGGGCTAATCTTGGACCAACCCATCAGGGGATCGGGGAACTCGAACGAACGATTCTTCACCAATTCGGCGTAAAGACCGCCATCAGCCCCGAAGTTGATGTCTTCAAAGAAGATGCCCCACATCGCGGGATTGATGTCCGCGCCGGGCTTGTCGGCTTGGACTTCGATAGTCACAGCGCTAGCCGAAGCGGAAAGGGAGAGTACGATGGCCAGCCAAGCTACTTGGAGTGATCGGTTCATATGCTTTCGGATGTTAATGGTCCTGTTTCAGATCTACTTGGGGCCAGTCGTCCGCCGTCCAACGCAGCGGCATGACGGCCAGTCGCGATCCCCGACGTTGTCCGGGAATGTTGGCGTCCGTGCCCGCTTCATAGTGGCAACTGAACCAATTGGTTCCGTTGTCCACAAAGATTCCAGAATGCCCGGGACCGAAGTACGGCTCCGTCGTGTCCAACAATAAAGTGCCGCCGCCATAAAGCATATCCTTTCCTTCCCGATCCAGATAAGGGCCGGTGACATTCTTGCTGCGCCCCACACGAATGCTGTAGGTGCTGTTGGTTCCCCTGCAACACAGGCCCCAATTCACGAACAGATAATAATAGCGGTCATGCTGATAAAGATAGGACGCTTCAATGGAATCGGAATGTGCCAGCGACAAGATTGGGAAATCCGGAGCGAGTCGTTTCCCGGTCTGCGGATCGAGCTGAATCATTTTGATTCCGCTCCAGAAGGAACCGAAGGTCAGCCAAAGGCTGCCATCGGCGTCGTGGAATACCGCCGGGTCAATCGCATTAAAATTATTCGTCGCGGCTGAAGCGATAATGAGCCCCCGGTCGGTCCAGCCGTAAGCTGGATCGTTCGGGTCGAGGGTGGGCGATGTGACCAGACCGATGCCGGAAACATTATGGCCGAATATCGAAACCGAGTAATAAAGGAGATACCGGCCGCTTAAGTAAGTCACGTCCGGCGCCCAATAACCCAAAGGCCGATTTGCCGGCACGGTTTCAGCCACCCACGGCGGCGCATTGCTAATAAAAACGCTGGGGCCATGCTCCCAGTTCACCAGGTCTTTTGAATGCCACGACACCACGCCTCGACCGGTGGCAAAAACCCAGAACACATCTTTGCACTTGATGAGGGTGGACGGGTCATGCACATAAGCATTGCGGACAAACGGCGCCACGGCCGCCGCTGTCACCGAACTATTCAAAGCCGTCGTAGCTGCCGGTGAGGCTTCGGACGCAATCGCGAATTGTGAGGAGCATACCAACGCCACTGCCACGAGGGCGTTTGCCTGAAGACCGAACCCTGTGTTCTTCATAGGCATAAATGGCTGAATGGCTCGGTTCAAATCAACTACGTATTCACTGAAGTGGTTTTGCGGAGAACGACCGACATGTCCCCATCCCAACTGGACTGATGCTCAGTTTGCGCAATTCCGTCGGGAAGCGCCACCGCGAAAGCGGCGAGCGCAAAAGAAACGGCGCGGAATCTCCTCATACGGTCTGTCACTTTCTCACTGTCACTTTTTCACTTGCTATCTTGGCGGCAGATTTACACTGCCGCCAAGCCTATAGTTCAGTTGCAGCGCTCTGACTCCCAGACGCCCACCAAGTCCAGGCAAGGCTCATTCTATTTGCTCGCGGGTGGACCAGCAGGTGGCGCTGCACTGGAAGCGACTTGCAGATCGCGATCGAGCGCCGCACCGTCGAACGGAACAACGATGACTTTGCTGCCGTGAGAATCGTTCCCCCTTTCCTCGTTTTTGGGAACATCAAGAACCGCGAAGGTAAAGCAAGTGACATGGCCATTTTCAATGACGACGGCGGGACGTTCGATTTTATTCCAGTGGTTCACGGTCCCGTCAGCGTACCGCACGAAGTCCGTGGTTGGATCGTAAGCCAATCCCCTGAACTTCCAGTTCGTGATGCCATCGCGTGAGGTCAAGTGGAGCGCCTTGCGGTCACTCCATCCGTTGACCACGATGTGATACAAACCCCCGCTATACCACACCACCGGATCTTCCAGGTTGCGCAGTGGAAGTCCGGCAACCTGCGGATAAACAGAGGGACCCTGAATCTTGTAGGGCCCCAGGATGCCGTTCGTACTGGTTAGAATGGCGCCGGATCGCGGCACGATCTCGAACCCACCATCCGGACGAACCATAACGCTCACGTTTGACATTCTGCCGTCCTTGGGGTTGAACCCATTTGCATCGACCTGGATCGAGCCGAGTTGCTCCCAGGGTCCTTCAAGGGACTTGGAAACAAAGACATCGCCCGGCCTGGTTTCGCTGACGACGACGGCGTTACGACCATCTGGAAGAACCAGCGCAGTCACATTGTGCCCCTTGCCACCTTGATTATCAGGCCAGCAAAGACCCTTGTCGGTATAGAGCCCGACGAGTTTGTCACTGACCGCATGCACGGCAGAGGATCCCCACCACCCGTCATGGCCACGGCTTTGATCCCAGCGACTGGCAAACATATGATACCTGCCATCCGGGCCCTTGATGACCTGGCCATCCCAATAACACCATTGCTTCATGGTCGTGTCTTCGAGCCCGTTCCGTGGATCTCGAGGGTAAACCCCGGGAGCGCCCCACACGTTCGACACCAAGGAACCCACAATGGGCGTCGGAAGAAAATAATCGATCAGGGTCTTGTCGGCGCCATGGGACGAGGCGCCCAATGCAAAGGACGACACCGCAAATAGCTTTGTTAATGTGTTCATGGCGCCCATTTGTGTCAATCCCGCTGAAATACCGTGTAGCGATAGATCCCGAAGGATCGCATCTCCTGCCAGCGCCGGTTGTGGTCGGTTTCGTCCCCGTTCAACCGGCGTCCAGGCATCCAGCGGCCATCCCGCTGCACGGTCTCGTCAAAGCTCCCCAGCACCACGCTGCCTCCTCCGGGCGTGTTCGGCGTGAACGTGACGCTCATGGGACCGCCGACAAAGACGTAGGCACCGGGGCCTGAATTGATGACGAATCGAGCGGGCGATGCATTGGTAACGGTCGGCCCGCCGAATCCTCCGAAACCACCAAAGCCGCCGAAGCCACCCCCACGGCCGCCCCGGCCACCGAAGCCGCCGCTGTCGGGATAACTGAGCTTCAGAATGTAGTCGCCCAGCTTTGCCTCTTGCGGCGGAGCGTTCGTGTCATTCATCGGTTTGAGGAAAGCAATCGTGCCCCAGCCTTGATTGTCGAGGATTACCGGTGCCAGATAATCGAGAATCGCGTAGGTCTGGGCGAATGAGTCCGGCGGCGGTACCGCATTGGTGTCCTGCGACCGCCCCCGGCCAAAACCAAAGCCGTCAATTCCAAAAGGACAAAAGCCGATGCCGTTGAACTTCAACAAAGCCGTGAGGGCATTGCCCGCGGCTTGCCCGCCGGTGTTGGCCTCGGGGATGAAGAGCGGGTTGCCGTTCCGGGTGAAACGTTCGCAGGTCTCGCTGAATTGCGGTATGTAGAGGTCCGGCGACAGGAAATCGATGTTGGGGGCGCCAAACCGCCAGATGTCGTGCACCTGGGGCACCGGGCCGCCACTGGGATATTCCCCAGGCCGTGGGCAACCGGGCTGCTGCAGCCAGGCGTTGACGTACATGGGGATGTCGTATTCCGCCTTGCCGGCGGCGGCCACCTTGTTGATAAAGATCGAGTAGCGCCAAGCCATGAAGAATTCATCCGACGCCCAACTTACTTGCCGCCAAAAAACATCCTTCCGCTCTTGTGTCAGGTCGGCGCCGTACAGTTTGACCGAAGCCGGCTTGCCCGGACCAAACACTTCCTCCCAAGTGCCCGAGGTCTTGTTGCCATTGGCCGTCCAAACCTCGCACAGTTCCGGCGCGAGAGTCTCCTCCTGCTGC
>Ga0224558_1003769_pt1 | contig 12333 bp, 6 predicted proteins | sample 714S32024metaG_FD_180682 | JGI IMG/M metagenome (GOLD analysis project Ga0224558, IMG submission 180682) | Peat soil microbial communities from Stordalen Mire, Sweden - 717 S3 20-24 | ecosystem: Environmental > Terrestrial > Soil > Wetlands > Peat | place: Sweden: Norrbotten County, Stordalen... | reverse complement strand
CACGCAACGTGCCGGTCTGCGCGAGGCGGAACAGTTCGTTGCCGCTGCTCGCCGCCACCAACTGGCCGACATCGGTTCCCCGCACTGTGATAGTGCCGGCGAAGGGGGCGGTGACCCGTTCGAAGGATTGGAGCTCTTCCAGCCGGCGCACATTCGCGTGCGCGGCTTCGACGGTCGCGGACTTAAGTTCCAAGTCCGCCTTCTTCTCAGCGGCTTCCTGTTCGCTGACGCTGGAGGTCTTGAGCAACTCGGCCCAGCGGGAATCGGTGGTCTTGGCAAGCGCAAGGGCCGCGTCGGCCTGGACGAGCTGGGCGCGCGCCTGGGCCAGTTCCTGGTTAAGCTCCGGCGTGTCAATCTCGGCCAGTAAATCCCCTGCCTTGACCTGCGAGCCGATGTCCACCAGGTAGCGTTTGAGGTAGCCGCTCGTGCGCGCATAGATTGGCGCCTCGACGAGCGCCTTGGCTTCGGCAGGCAGCATCAGTCCAGCGGCGGTCTTGCCCGGCGCGGGGGACACCACGCTGACGGTTTGGATGGCGAGTTCCCGCGTCTCGGCACGTAAGGCATTGCGATGCAGCGAGCGGGGGACCAGACCGGCCACCGCGCCAACGACGATAAGCAGGGCCGCCACGATGCCGGCATTGCGCAATTTGTTGCCGGAACTCGCGGCTGCTTCCGATGCTGAAGCCAAGGCTTCCCGGGTAGGGGGGATCGGTGTCGGTTCCAGTGTTCCAGGGGGATTCATAATTAAGCTCAGGCGCCAGCCGGGGCGGGGGTAATGCCGCCTGCTTGAGGCGCGAAATCAGTGGGGGACTTGACCGGCGCAGTCGCGGGGCGGTGCAACAGGCTGAAGACGACGGGGACGAAGAACAGGGTGGCGATCGTGGCCACGACGAGGCCGCCAATGACCGCGCGGCCCAGCGGGGCGTTTTGCTCGCCTCCCTCGCCGAGGCTCAGCGCCATGGGCAACATGCCGATCACCATCGCCGCCGCTGTCATAAGGACCGGCCGCAACCGGCTGGTGCCGGCCTCCCAGGCCGCCGTCAACGGGTCCATGCCCTGTTGCAGGTCGTTGCGCGCGAAAGTGACCACCAGCACGGAATTCGCGGTGGCGACACCCAGGCTCATGATGGCTCCCATCAGGGCGGGCACGCTGGCGGTCGTGAGCGTGATGTGCAGCGCCCAGACCACCCCGGCGAGAGCGCCGGGCAGTGCCGTGATGATGATGAACGGATCGAGCCAGCTCTGAAAGTTGACGACCAGCAGCAGGTAGATCAGCACAATCGCCATCACCAAGCCAATGCCCAGTCCAGTGAAGCTCGAACGCATCGTCTCGGCCTGGCCACGCAACATAATCGTGTTACCCTTAGGCAACTCCTTTTCAGCCTGGGCGATGAGCGGCTTCAGATCACGCAGGACGCCGCCGAGGTCGCGTCCGCTGACGCCGCCGAAGATGTCAATGACCGGCATAACGTTGTAATGGGAGATCACGGGCGCTCCGGCGGTACGAGTCACCGTGGCGAGATTCGCCAGGAGTTGCTCGTTCCCCTGCCCTGGTTGACTGGCGTTAATGGGGACCGAATTGAGGGCCGCCAGCGAATCTATCTGTCGCTCGGGAACCCGAATATTGACGAGGTATTGGACGCCGATGCGCGGGTCCATCCAATAGACGGGAGACACCTGGCTGCTGCCGCTCAGGCTCAGCATAATCGAGTTGGCCACGTCGCGCTCGACCAGGCCCATCCTGGAGGCCTTGGTGCGATCGAAGTCCACGCTTAGCTTGGGCAGATCGGCCGGCTGCTGCACGCGCACGTCCACCGCGCCGGGCACCTGGCGGATCTTGTCCGCGAGGCGGCCAGCCACCTCCCGGTTCTTCGCCTGATTGCGTCCGACTAATTGGATGTCGAACGGCGCGGGCAGGCCGAAGTTGATGGACTCGCTCACAATGTCCGCGGGTAGAAAATAGAACGCGATGCCCGGGAACTCCCGGTTGAGGCGGGCACGCAAACGGTCCACGTAACCGGCGGTAGGACGGTGCTCGGGGCGGAGGGAGACCAGTATGTCGGCATCGCCCGTGCCCACCAGCCCGCTGTCGTTATACGTCATGTTGATGCTGGAGACGGGAATGCCGATATTGTCCAGCACACCATGCACTTCTTCGGCCGGGATTTCCCGGCGAATGCCAGCCTCGACCTCATCCACCAGTTTGGCGGTCTCTTCGATGCGCATGCCGCTCCGGGCGCGGAGGTGCAGCCGGAATTGTCCGGCATCCACGGAGGGGAAGAAATCCTGCCCAAGCTGCGGCACGAGCAGCATCGAGCCCACACAGAACGCCAGGAATATCAGCGCAAACGGTGTGCGATGATGGAGCAGCGCCCCGAGCAGGAGGCGGTAGCCCTCGCGGAAGCGGTCGAAGCCCCGCTCGAAGCCCACCTGGATGGCCACCAGCGGCCGCAGCCAGGGGGTGGTGGCGGCTGGCTCGTCGTGACCGGAGTAGTGTTGCACGTTGCGGTAGAACCACATCACTAGCGTCGGAACCAGCGTCCGCGACAACACGTAGCTGGCGAGCATGGCGAACACCACCGCCTCGGCCAGCGGCACAAACAGGTAGTGTGCCACCCCGGTCAGAAAGAACATCGGCACGAAGACAATGCAGATGCACAGAGTCGAGACGAAAGCCGGCATCGCGATCTCCTGCGCGCCGTCCAGAATGGCGTCGTCCAGCGCTTTGCCCGACGCCATGTGCCGGTGGATGTTCTCGATAGCCACCGTGGCGTCGTCAACGAGGATGCCGACCGCCAGCGCCAGCCCGCCCAGGGTCATCAGGTTGATGGTCTCGCCCAGCGCACTGAGGATGGCAATGGAAGTGAGCACCGAAAGGGGGATGGACAGCGCGATGATGAACGTGCTCCGCCACGAACCGAGGAATAGCAGAATCATCAGCGCGGTGAGCGCGGCGGCGATGACGCCTTCCCGGACGACGCCGGAGATGGCCGATCGCACGAAGACGGATTGGTCGGCGAATTCCTTCACGTTCAGGTCCGAGCTCAGGCCGCTGAGAACACGCGGCAGGGCTTTCTTGATCCCGCTGACCACGTCGAGCGTGGATGCAGCGCCAGTCTTGTAAACGGTGAGCAGCGCGCCGCGCACCCCGTCGTTGCGCACGATATTCTGCTGCGGCTGGTAACCGTCCCGCACTTGCGCCACGTCCCGTATGCAGATGAGCGCCCCGTTGACGGTCTTGATGGGGAGGTCGCCCAATTCGTCCATCACCTTGGGCGTGGCGTTAAGCTCGACGGCGTATTCCGTGCCGCCGATTTTGGTGGTGCCGCTCGGGAGGATGAGGTTCCCGGCGTTGAGCGCGTTGACTACATCCATCGGGGCCAGGTTCTTCGCCTTGAGGGCGGTCAGGTCGAGGTCCACACACACGATGCGGTTCTTGCCGCCGTAGGGCCAGGGCATGGCCGCGCCTTGCACGGTGGCCAGGCCGACGCGGAGCTGGTTAGCGGCCAAGTCAAAAATCTCCTGCTCGGAAAGCTTGGGGCTGCTGATACTATACTGCAGGATGGGAACGGTGGAAGCGCTGTAGCGAATGATCAGCGGCGGCGTTGTGCCGGGCGGCATCCGGCTGATCACTGTCTGCGCGATGGCGGTCACCTGCGCCACCCCGGCATCCACGGACGTACCCTCGCGGAAGAAGACTTTTATGACCCCCATGCCGTTGTAGGCGTTGGACTCGATGTGCTCGATGTCATTGACCGTGGTAGTGAGCGAGCGCTCCTGGATGTAGTTCATGCGCTGCTCGATCTCCTGGGGGTCAAGGCCGGCGTATTGCCAGACAATGCTAACGACCGGGATGTTGATGGACGGGAAAATATCCGTTGGCGTGCGCAGCAGCACGAACGGCGTGAGCAGCAATAGCACCAACGACGCCACCACGAAGGTGTAAGGCCGCCGAAGAGCTAATCGAACTATCCACATACGCCGGACAGTATAGTCACAAACACCCCGGCTCAGACAACACAAGTTTAAGTAGTAAAATGGAAGGCTCCCGCCATCTGCCAGTCGGCGATTCTGCTCCACCCGATCCTCTGCTCACCTCATACCAAATGCGAGAGGCTTGCAACCGAGGGCACGGCGGATACACTGCTACCCGTTAGAAGTCTGTGCCGATGAGTTTATGTGGATTGTCCGACTGGCCCTGAACCGGCCCTATACCTTTGTGGTTGTCGCGCTGATGATTTTGCTAGTCAGTCCGGTGATCATTTTGCGCACGCCTACGGACATATTTCCCGATATCAGCATTCCAGTGGTGAGCGTCGTCTGGAGCTACGCCGGCATGTCGGCCTCGGAAATGGCGTCGCGTATTGTGACCATCAGCGAGCGCGGGTTGACCACCACCGTCAACGACATCGAGCACATCGAATCCCAGTCGCTCAGCGGGATGGGGGTGATCAAGGTGTTCTTCCACCCAAACGTGAAAATTGACATGGCCATTGCGCAAATCACGGCGATTTGCCAGGCGGCCGTGCGCACCCTGCCGCCCGGCATCACGCCACCACTCATCATCACTTACAACGCGTCCAGCGTTCCCATTTTGCAACTGAGCTTGAGCAGCAAGACGTTGTCGGAATCGCAAGTCAACGACCTGGGAGTGAATTTTCTTCGCGTCGGCCTGGCCACAGTGCAAGGGGCATCCATGCCCAATCCCTACGGCGGCAAAACCCGCCAGATTATGGTGGATATCGACATCTCAGCCTTGAACGGGAAAGGGCTCTCCCCATACGATGTGGTCAACGCCATCGGCGCGGAAAACCTGATCCTGCCTGCCGGGACGGAGAAGATCGGAAGCACCGAGTACGCCGTCGAGTTGAACGGCAGTCCGGCCACCATACAGGAACTGAACGACATCCCGCTCAAGCAGGTTAATGGCCACATGATCTATATCCGGGATGTAGCGCATGTGCGCGACGGGTTCGCGGTCCAACAAAACATTGTGCGCAGTGACGGCATCCGCGCCTCGCTGTTGACGATCATCAAATCGGGCGCCGCGTCCACGCTGGATATTGTGGCGCGTCTCAAGAAAGCCGTGCCTCAGGTGGCAAAGACTCTGCCGCCGGCATTGGAAATCCGCACCCTGCTGGATCAATCCTTGTTCGTGCGGGCTGCCGTTCAGTCGGTGATCAAGGAGGCCGTCATCGCCGCCTGCCTCACGGCCATCATGATTCTGACCTTCCTCGGCAACTGGCGCACCACCTTCGTCATCGTCATTTCCATCCCGCTGGCCATCCTCTGTTCCATCATTACGCTCAGTGCCTTGGGGGAGACGATGAACATCATGACCTTGGGAGGTCTGGCTTTGGCGGTGGGCATCCTGGTGGATGATGCGACAGTGGAAATCGAGAATATCGAACGGAATCTCCGGCAAGGAAAGGAACTGCGCACGGCAATCCTGGATGGTGCCGCGCAAATTGCCGTGCCGGCCTTCGTCTCGACCCTGGCCATCTGCATCGTATTCGTGCCTATGTTCTTCCTGACCGGCACAGCCCGCTACCTTTTTGTGCCCTTGGCCGAGGCGGTGGTGTTCGCCATGCTGGCCTCTTATCTGCTTTCGCGCACCGTGGTGCCGACGTTGGTCATGTATTTTCTCCGCCATCACGTGCATGAAACCGGCACGGAGGCGAAAGGGTGGTTTGGCCGGTTCCACGCTCGGTTTGAAACAGGATTTGAGCGGCTGCGGAGCGGCTACCGCGGCTGGCTGGACGCCTGCCTGCGCCATCGGCGGCTTTTTGCCATTTCCTTCCTCGCTTTCTGCGGGGCGTCATGCCTTTTGACGCCATTTCTGGGGGAGGATTTCTTTCCTAAAGTGGATGCCGGCCAGATGCGGCTCCATGTCCGGGCCAAAACGGGCACCCGTGTGGAGGAAACGGCCGCTTTGTGCGATCACGTGGAAGAGGTAATCCGGCGTACCATTCCGGCTAAGGAGTTGGAAAGCATTGTGGATAACATCGGCCTGCCCACCAGCGGCATCAACGTCTCCTACAATAATGGCGGAACCATCGGGCCGTTCGATGCCGAAATCCTGATCTCGCTCAACAGGGAGAACCACCATGCCACCGAAGGCCACATTCGGAAGCTCCGCCACGATCTGAACCTGACTTTCCCGGGCGTCTCCTTCTTCTTTCAACCAGCCGACATCGTGAGCCAGGTCTTGAACTTCGGGTTGCCGTCCCCCATTGACATTCAGATCGTCGGTCGGGACCAGATCGCGAATTACCATATTGCCAACGAAATTGCCGACCAGCTTCGCCACATTCCAGGCGCCGTGGACGTGCATGTCCAGCAGATGTTCGATCTGCCGAGCCTGCAAGTGAAGACGGACCGCACGAAAGTCCTGGAGGTCGGATTCACCCAGCGGGATGTGGCGTCCAGTCTGTTGATCGCGCTCAGCGGGAGTTTTCAGACCGCCCCCTCGTTTTATCTGAATCCTGTCAATGGCGTGAGCTATCAGGTGGCGTCGCAAGTGCCCCAGTACCACTTGGATTCCTTGCAGACCCTGGCCGGAATCCCGGTGACCGGGCCCAGTGGGGCGGGCCCGCAGTTGCTGGGCAATCTGGCCTCCATTTCGCGGAGCACTGAACAAGGCGTGGTGAGCCATTACAATGTCCAACCGGTGATTGATGTTTATGGCGATGTCCAGGGCCGCGACCTGGGCAGCGTGGTCAAGAGCTTTCAAGGGATCGTGCGTGCCGCCGAAAAGAAGCTCCCACGCGGCAGCTCCATCATTGTGCGGGGGCAGGTTGATACGATGAGATCCTCCTTCATCGGTCTGGGATTCGGGCTGCTCTTTGCCATTGCGCTGGTCTATTTGCTGATTGTCATGAACTTCCAGTCCTGGAGCGATCCGTTCATCATCATCACCGCGTTGCCGGGCGCGTTGTGCGGGATTGTCTGGATGCTATTCCTGACGCGCACGACACTTAACGTGCCTTCCCTCATGGGCGCCGTTATGAGCATCGGAGTGGCCACTTCCAACAGCATTCTGGTGGTCACCTTCGCCAAGGAACGGCTGGCTGAGACCCGGAATGCCTTCACTGCCGCTTTGGATGCCGGTTACATCCGGTTGCGCCCGGTGGTGATGACCGCGCTGGCGATGATTATCGGCATGGTTCCTATGGCGCTGGGCCTGGGCGAAGGCGGTGAGCAGAATGCTCCCCTGGGCCGGGCGGTGATCGGTGGGCTGTTGTTTGCGACGGTTGCAACGCTCTTTTTTGTCCCGGTGGTCTTCTGCATGATCCGAAACCGGGGCGATGCCGATACAACCGGCCCCGCCACCAGTGAAATGGCGAAGACGATTTGAACCTATGAAGCAAACGGAAACAGAATCCAGCATCCTTCCTCCCCCTTCCGTCGCGCCACATGGGGCCGAATTGGGGGCTCCCCCCACCCAATCTGCGCCCCTGTCCCCGACGATCCCGCTATTCCTATTGGGGGGCATTGGATTGGTATTGGCCATCCTGGCCGTGATAACGGTGCTGTCTCGCTCCCGCGCGCGCGCGGAGTTGGAGAGCGACACGCTCGCGAACGTGGTCCCCACGGTGAGTATCATCCATCCTAAGCGAACGGCGGCGCAGGTCGAGCTTGACTTGCCCGGCAACATTACGGCGTTTGAGGAAGCCCCCATTTACGCGCGGGTCAACGGCTACCTCAAACATTGGTTCACGGACATCGGCACGCGCGTTGCCGAGGGGCAAGAATTGGCGACGATCGAGACGCCCGAGTTGGACCAGGAACTCAATCAGGCGAGCGCCGCGCTGGCCCAGGCCAACGCCAACCTGGAAATCGCCCGCATTTCCGCCGAACGCTGGCAAAACTTGCGCAAGAGCGACTCGGTTTCACAACAGGACACAGATGTAAAGGTGGCGACATGGCACGCCCGGGAGGCGGATGTGGAGGCGCAGGAGGCCAACGTCCAACGCCTCAAGGAAATGGCCAACTTCAAAAAGCTGGTCGCACCCTTCCCCGGCATTATCACCATCCGGACCGTGGATGCCGGGACGCTTATCACGGCAGGATCGTCCCGGGAGATCTTTCGTCTGGCGCGGACAGACCCTCTGCGGGTTTACGTTAGTTTGCCGCAAGCCTACAGCCAAATGATCAAGACGAACGATGAGGCGGTGCTGACCTTTTCCGAATTGCCCGGCCAAACCTTCACTGGAAGAGTGGACCGCACGGCGGGCGCAATTGATCCGGTCTCCCGCACTCTCCTCACCGAATTACTGGTGTCCAACCACGACGGGAAGCTGTTTCCGGGCGCGCATGCGATGGTGCGCGTGAACATGGCGACCGGGGTAAATCCGGTGGTCGTACCGGTCAACACGCTGCTGTTCCGCAACGAACAAGGGGTGCAAGTCGGCCTGATTGATTCCAACGGAATCGTCCGTCTGGCCAACGTGACGGTGGGGCGGGATTACGGCACCACCGTGGAGATCGTCCATGGCATTTCCGAAACCGACGACGTCATCATCAACCCATCCGACTCTCTCGAACCAGGCATCAAGGTTCGGGTAGCCAAAGTGGGAACGAATTCCGCCAAAGCCGCCCATGAATAAGTTTTGTCCCAGACGCCTGGGATACTGCATTGGGAGCGCGTTTCTGTGCGTTCTGGTGCTCGCCGGTTGCGCGGTGGGTCCCGATTACCGGCGACCGCCTCCCACCGCTGTCCCCACCGAGTGGAAGGCTGGATCGCCTTGGAAAGAAGGCCGGCCTCGGGATGCCGAAATCAAACTGAACTTCTGGGAAATCTTCGATGATGCCGTTCTAAACGGGCTGGAACAGGAAGCCACCACAAACAGCCCGGACCTGCGCGCCGCGTTCGAACGCGTGGAACAGGCCCGAGCCATTGCGCGCATCACCCGGGCGGACCTTTTCCCCGGCTTGAGCTTCGATCCCAGTGGGAACCGCACACGCTATTCAGCAAACCGGTCTGCGCAACCGGGATCATCCGTCTTGGGCTATACCGGCAATGATTTCGTCCTTCCTTTGGATTTGAGCTATGAGATTGACCTTTGGGGGCGCGTCCGGCGCTCCTTCCGCGCCGCGCGCGAAAAGGCCCAAGCCAGTGCCGCCGCCTACCAGACCGTCCTGCTTTCCCTTCAGGCTGATGTTGCGCAGACGTATTTCATGATACGTTCGATTGATCTGAACCGGCGTGTCGTGGCCCAGACCATTGCCTTGCGCAAAAAGAACCTCAGCCTTGTTGAATCCCTCCATCGCGGCGGCGCCGATAGCGCCGTGGATGTTGCGCAAGCCGTCACGGAACTCTCCTCTGCTGAAGCGAACCTGGTGGGGCTGGAACTGCGGCGCGCTCGACTGGAAAACGCCCTCGCCGTTCTGTGCGGCCAAGCCTCGTCCAGTTTTTCGCTGGCCGAAACCACTCGCCTCTACCGGCCTCCGGCCATTCCCGTCGGGCTGCCAGCCGATCTGCTCGAAAGGCGACCGGACGTGGCACAAGCGGAACGTTCCATGGCGGCCGCCAGTGAGGGCATTGGCATTGCCAAGGCGGCCTTTTTCCCTGCCATCCAACTGACTGGCGCCGCCGGGGTGGAAAGCGTGGACCTAAAGGATATTTTCAATTGGGAAAGCCGCGCCTGGACCTTCGGCCCTAACATCAGCCTTCCTCTGTTTGAAGCAGGCCGCAATCGCGCCGGGCTTCAGCGCGCCAAGGCGGCTTACCAGGAGACCGTAGGGCAATATCGCTTGCAGGTCCTGATCGCCTTCCGCGAGGTGGAGGACGGCTTGGTCGGCTTGCGTCTGCTCCGAGAACAATTCGAGGCGCAAATGCGCGCAGTGGACGGAGCCAAGCAGGTGGCTAACCTCTCACTAATCCGCTATAAAGAAGGCTTGGCCAGCTATCTCGAAGTAGTGGTAGCGGACAGAACCGAGTTGGAAAGCGAGTTACTGGCTTACGATTTGAATGGGCAGCGCATCGTGACAACTGTTCAGTTGATCAAGGCGCTGGGCGGCGGTTGGAATGTAGCTAGCGCATTGATGACCAATGGCGTCGCGCCTCTTCAAAAAGCCGAATAGGCAGTAAGGAGTACTTGCGGCTAACGGCAACTCACGGTGGACTCGCTGTGCTGACAAGGCTTGAAGTGAAACGGCAATCATGCGAAAAGGGGGCATGAGACTTCACAAATCCAGTCGCCGCGCCTTCCTCCGCGGGTTCCTCGCAGTCGCCGCTACGGCGGCGGTACTAAAATCCGCCCCAGCGCTGTTCGGTCGGGCGTCCGCAGCCGAAGGCAGGCTGCAACCCATCCGGCTGGGCGGCCCCTCCTTCGCCAAGACGGACGATCCCGAGGCGATGGCGCTGGCTCACCGCGCGCTCGGCTACCGCGCCGCCTATTGCCCGGGTGTAGGAATCAAGGATACCGACCGCATCCGCGCGTTGAGCGAGGCGTTTGCCAAGCACGACGTGGTGATCGCGGAGGTGGGCCGGTGGTGCAACCTGCTGGAGGCCGATCCGGAAAAGCGGCGCCAGAACCTGGAAACGGTAACGGAGGGGCTGGCCTTGGCCGAGGCTATCGGGGCGCGGTGCTGCGTGGACATCGCCGGGTCATTCAGCACAACTTCATGGTTTGGGCCGCACCCCGATAATTTAACCCCGAAAGCGTTTGATGCGATTGTGGAGAACGCGCGCAAGATCATTGACGCCGTGAAACCCAAGCGTGCCCGGTTTTCCTACGAGGTGATGGGCTGGGCGTTGCCTGACAGCCCGGACAGTTACGTGAAGGTGGTCAAAGCGGTGGACCGGGCTGCGTTCGGAGTGCATCTGGACCCGTGCAACCTGGTGAATTCGCCCGCGAAGTTCTACAACAACACCGCCCTGCTGAATCAGTGCTTTGACAAACTGGGCCGGTGGATCGTGAGCTGCCACGCCAAAGATCTGACCTGGGACGTGGAGATGAATGTGCATTTCCGCGAGGTGGCGCCCGGCAAAGGGTCCCTGGACTACGCAACCTACCTGAGACGCGTGGCGGAGTTGCCACAGAACGCGCCCCTGATGCTTGAACATCTGAGCACCGCTGAGGAATACGCCGGCGCTCGGGAACATATCTTCGAGGTGGGGCGCAAGGCCGGATTGAGCTTCGGCTGAATCGCAGACGAACCGGCCGAGCCAATGATTACCTCCCAGTGCCGATGAGCACAGACGCCGCCAACCATGAGAAGAACAGCGCGGCGCTGAATTCCGTCCTAGCGGCCTTCCTGCTGACCAGCCTGAAAGTTGTGGTCGGCATGCTGAGCGGCAGTTTGGGCATTCTCGCGGAAGCGGCCCACTCCGGCCTGGACCTTGCGGCCGCTATTGTCACCTGTTTCGCGGTGCGGGCGGCCAGTAAACCCGCTGACCGGGACCACGCCTATGGGCATGGCAAAGTGGAGAACCTCTCGGCGCTGCTGGAAGCGCTACTGCTCTTAGCAACCTGCGCCTGGATCATCCGCGAATCCGTTCTACGGCTGAGCTCACGCCACGTGCAGGTGGACGCATCGATCTGGGCCTTTGCGGTCATGGCCATCTCGATCGCCGTGGACTTCTCGCGCTCCCGGATGCTTTACCGGGTGGCAGTCAAACACCGCAGCCAAGCCTTGGAAGCCGATGCGCTGCATTTCAGCACGGACATTTGGAGTTCGGCGGTCGTGATCATCGGGCTGCTGGGAGTCAAGCTCGCCGGCTGGTATCCGGCGTTGGGCTTTCTCTTGCAGGCGGACGCCATGGCGGCGCTCCTCGTAGCCGGTATCGTGGTGCTGGTCAGCGGCCGGCTTGGCGTGCGCACGGTTCAAGGGCTGTTAGATACTTCGCCGCCTGGAGTGGACGAGAAAATCAACTCAGCCGTCGCGGCGATGGACGGCGTGTTGGACTGTCACGCGGTGCGGGTGCGTCATTCTGGGCCATACTACTTTGTTGATCTGCACATCACCGTGGATGGCGAGCAGTCTCTGCGGTCCGCGCACGAACTGACCGAGCGCGTCGAGCAAGCCGTTGAAGCAATTCTTCCCGGAGCGGACGTGACCGTTCATCCTGAACCGGCACCGGTCGCCACCAAGCCTCCGCCGGACCAGCGCGGCGCCGCGCCCGGCTGATTCCCCCCGTTCGCCCGATGGTTTCCATCTTCGAGGCCGGAGCGCCGTCATGATGCCGGCTTGCATGCTCCGAACAGCTTAAGCCGGCAACATGCCGGCGCTCGTGTGCCCGGCAGGTGTCTGGTCTCGCGGGATGAAAGGTTCCCGCCGGGGGCTTGTGACGCCAACCGTAGCCGAACCGCCAGGTCGTCTCCGCAA
>Ga0224558_1003768_pt1 | contig 12333 bp, 7 predicted proteins | sample 714S32024metaG_FD_180682 | JGI IMG/M metagenome (GOLD analysis project Ga0224558, IMG submission 180682) | Peat soil microbial communities from Stordalen Mire, Sweden - 717 S3 20-24 | ecosystem: Environmental > Terrestrial > Soil > Wetlands > Peat | place: Sweden: Norrbotten County, Stordalen... | reverse complement strand
GACCACCGTCCCGATCCGCTGGCTTGCGACGCGCTTGCACATGGGCACGCGCCAAACACTCAACGCAGCGTTATATCTATGGAGAAAAGAACATGAACAAGCCAATAGTACGGTTTGACCCCTATGAACCTATGAACCTCTATGAACTATGAATCTATGAACTTTGACCATCGGGCGGAGCCAGACGAATCCCCCCTCGCGTGTTCGACGCGAAGCGTCCCGTCGATAAGAACTTGCAATATCGAATGTTTGGATGCGCCCCCTATGGTTTCTATGTGAACAAGCCAATAGTACGGTTTGACCCCTATGATCTATGAACGGTTTGACCCCTATGAACCTATGATCTATGATCCTATGATCGCCGATGCACCGCAAATCCAAATTCGAGATTTTCTTCCAGCAACATCACGGCAGCAATCTAACCAACTCCAACGCCCTTTCGCGAGAAATCTTTGTGGTTGTTCCCAGCCGATTGGTCCGCCACCACTCCTCCACGATCCCGCGCCTTAGAATCCAATAGGGCACCGCCGGAAAGGACTCAATATCGGTCACGATGTAGCCATTAACACCCGCCAGCTTTCGAAGAAATCCAGGACTATCAAAACTCCGGCCAGAACCCACCATGTAGCTCGGGCAAAAATAAATACCCCCCCGCGTAATGTTCCGCACCTCCCACTTCCCACCCTCTCTGTCAACCAGGTCGAACGCGGCACCCTCGCTCGGAGCAAGCTTAAAGCCTTCCTCTCGGGCAATCCGCCGCTCAATCAGAAACGCGACCCGTCGCCCATCCGTAAAGTACTCGCGGACGCTCTGGACATCCACCTCTAGTGCCGTCGCTACTTCCTCAATGTCCCAACTCAGTGTTTTCGCTGGCTTCATCGGGCCTACTAAAACGTAGCGTTTTGATGCGCGCCTTTCGGGAGACTCTTCTGGGTCACCGACCCTTCCAGCCGCATGTTAACCGGCGTGCTTGCCTCTAAAAAGTCCAGCCTCAGTTGCTCAAGCACGATCTGCGGACCATTCTTTTCGGAAAGGCAAAAAGTGCAAATATCGAGGACTGACACCCGGATGACACCCGGACGTCCTGATTGTCCCGGGATTTTTTCATTCATAATTCACCTTTCAGCAGATACAACGGAGTCGTGCCATGCCCTGATGCCCTTGATCACGCGCCGATGGATAACAGCCTTGATTGTGCGATTAAGCCGAACCGCAATCTCCTGATCCGGCCGTGTCCCCAGCATTGCATCTTCTTCGGGCCGCCAATCCGGCGCGACCGGGCGCACACTGGAAATGTGCCGGTTGGTCCTTGCGCGGCGAACGCTGCCCAAAGAATGCCCCGTCTGACGAGCGACTTCCTCATCCGGCAATTTGCCCAACAAAGCAAGTTCACCGGGTTTCCAGATTTCATAGCGAGGATTTTGGAACGGGATACCCAGTGCGAGTCGTTTGCAACGCACGTTTTCAAGAGATCGATCCACTAACTTGGCTACCTCCCGGTCTGGACGAGCACCAATCAAAGCAATCTCCTCTTTCGTCCAATGCCGGTGATTGGGATTGCCGCTCTGCAAACCAAGCAAACGCCGGCGGCGACTAACCCTCGTCACGGGATAGCCCAGCTTGCGGGCCACTTCTTCATCTGTGGATTTGCCCAGCAACGCATCCTCCTCCGCCGTCCAAGTGCAATATGCTGCGCCAGGCTTGGCGTTTACCGCAGGTGCGGGCTGCCCGTGGCTGGCGCCGGATGAAACCACTTTGAGAACCTTGAAAGCGGCATCCGGTTTGGGCCGGCCCAATTCAGTGCGGCGTCCTTCCACCGCCTGGACCGTGCGGCCAAAGGCGCTCGCCAACTCCTCGTCTGGCTTCGAGCCGAGCAAGGCGTCTTCCTCTGGAGTCCATCGACGCGGCTTGGCTTTGGGCGGAATGCCGAGTTTCTTGCGACGCCAGAAGACGTCCGCCAAGGTGCGGCCTAACAGCAATGCGATCTCACGATCCGTGCGAGTGCCAAGAATCCTGTCGTCTTCTGGACGCCAGAGCATTCTCACCCGGATGCGCTTCTTCCCGCGGCGATGCCGCACCGCGCTGACAAGACGGCCAAGCTTGCGCGCCAGCAGGTTGTCCGGCAGCGTTCCCAACAACTGATCTTCCTCCAGCGTCCAGTCCGGCTGCTTTTTCCTTGCTTTGCCGCCGGCCAACTGGTGACGCATTTTAAGAATCCGGTCATGACTCCAACCGAGAATGGCGCGCAGTTCCCGGTTTGATTTCGTGGAAAACAAATGCGAGTAATGTTCGTGCGGCCCGGATTCGACGCGAGACGGTTGTGGAGCGTGTCCAACCGCTGGTTTTCCGAGAAACTGGCGCCGGCCCCGTACACCGAGCAAAGTTCGATTCAGTTTTTCCGCCACTTCGCGATCGGCAAAACTGCCGAGCAAAGCATCCTCCTCTTTTGTCCAAGGAAACTGGCGCGCCGACCGGAACCCCACTGCGTTGTCGATTTTCCGCTGCGAAGGGGATGGAGGTGGGGCTTTCATACGGGTGGAATCGACGATGTTAGCGCCGGCGCGGATCCGCGTTGCGCGCGCTTGAACATTCGATAATGGCGGCGAAGCCGATCAACATACGCCGGATCCTGGAGGAGAATATGGCGAAACACCTCCAGCAGCGCCGGAGAAAGCTTCGACTGCGGATTCAACGGGTCCAAACTGGCCTCGGCCAATTCGCGCGCGCTCTCGCGGTCGCCGTGCAGCCATTGAGCGTAAAAATCCTCGCTCTCCCAGCCGTAATTGATCGTGGCCAGAACTTTATTGGGGCGGTCAGCGCGGCAGACCTGAAAGAGGACGCGCCGGCAGTCGCAAGTGGGCTCATTGCAATACAATTCCAGAAACCCGTAATCGCCCGCAGGCAGCCCGGCGTGGGGTTGCAGGAGGCTGATGGTGCGCGTCTCGCGCGCCGCCAACTCTGGGAAACGCGAGAAAAAAGGGGCCATGTGTGCCAGAGGCTTCATGGTACCATTGGGGACGTAGTAAACATTTAACACATGTAGTTTTTCTCGGCTTTGCTTCAGAGCGGCGGAGAGCGCCGCGTCATGGGCTACCCGCTCGCCGATTCGCTTGGCAGCCATGAAAGCCAAAGGGTCCTGGAATTGTGACCGTTTTCATGTTTCATTCAATATCACTGATCCGACTGCATGAGCTTTTCTTTCAGGTTCTCCGCCTTCCAGCCGCGCCTTTGAGCCATCCGGCTGACCGCTTTGCTCACCCGGCTGTAATGCCTCATCTCCAATGGCTGGCTTACCCACCGCGGCGACACCGTCGGACCTTCCCTCAGCCACCAGGCCAGCGCCACCTTCTCCCCGGCCCACGCTGCTCTTCTTTCGCCTCGTTGATCCCCAGCAGTCTCAAGCCTCTTTGCAATATCCTTTGCCGGATGCTTTGTCCAGTCCGAGATATTCCATCACCTTCTCCCGGCACAGCCAGAATGAGGGCAAAGGGGCCTCGGAATTACGTAAAACGGTGGGCGTGCCGGGCGGGCGGTCGCGGTCCTCACCGCGAAATATCTGAATCAAGTCTCGGAACAGCGCGGGTTCAAGGCCCCGGAGCCATGTTTGTTCCGACAAGATTTCAAGGACGCCTATTCATCTTCGTTGCCTCCGTTTCCTTTTGTTCGAAACCCCAGCGACGCGCTCTGAATCAATCGAAATTCCGCCCTCGGCTTTTGGAATCAAGGCAACGCAAGACCTTCTCACGCCAAGCGGAGTGAACAAACGATTGTTGATTTCACCCCGGAACGATGCAACAATTAGCAAGGAGACAGAGAATTCACCAACTATCATGCAATCACGAGTGAAAGTGAAAAGGCATCCGTTCATGGCAGTTTGCGCCCTGGCCGTCCTCGTGGCGGCGGGCGCCCTCTCGTTTAACGCTCACGCCGCGTGCAACATCTACATGGCCACAAACCAACAGGTCATCGACGGCTTCGGCTTTTCCACCGCGTGGTGCGGAACTCTTACGGCCGCCAAGAACCAATCGCTCTATGGAACGCTGGGCATGTCTCTGATGCGCGTCCAAATCGTCAATGACGTGAACGGCGCGAGCGACGGGGCCTGGGATTACGAAGCTGCCGATGCCGCGGCAGCGCATTCGTACGGCGTCAAGGTGTTTGGAACGGACTGGTATGGGCCGAGCGGATGGGATGATCCCAACAACCCCAATCCCGTATTGCTGCCGCAATACTATGGCGCCAACGCCCTCTTTCTGGCCCAGTGCGCGCAATACACTCATTTGGATTGGCTCTCTCCCGCCAATGAGCCTGACCTTGGGTGGCAGATGTGGACGACCAACGAATTCGTCGAGTGGACTGCCGAGTACGGAGCGTCCATCGGCGTGCCGCTCATGGAGCCGGAGAGCTGCTGGTTCGCCGATCCGTATTCCTCGGCGATCGACTGTGACCCCAACGCGGGGCCGTTCATCAGGATCGCGGCGGGTCATGGTTACGGCGGTCCAGGCACGCATCCGTTGGAGCTGGCCACGGGCAAACATCTCTGGATGACCGAGCATTATGTTGGGAATGGCCAGGATCAAGTGAGTGGCGAAGCCATACCCATCGCCCAAGAGATCAGCCAGTACATGAACGACCAGTTCAGCGCCTATGTCTGGTGGTGGGTCTATGACAGCGACACCATTTGCAATTTGGTGGATGAGAATGGGCACATCCATAAGAATGGCTACGCCATCGGCCAATTTGCCAAATGGATTCGCCCCGGTTCAACCCGCGTCACCGCCGATTACACTCCCACTTCGGGCGTCAACGTAACGGCTTACAATGCCTGTGCCAATGGCGGCATCGTGATTGTGGCGGTCAATGGCAACAACACTTCGGTCAGCCAGCCATTCACCATCCATAACGGCAACGCCACGCTGCTGGAAGGGTATCAGACATCCACCAACGACAGCATGTCGGACCTTGGCAGCTTCACCGTTGCCAACGGCAGCTTTACCGCGACTCTGCCGCCCCAGAGCATAACCACCTTCGTTCAAACCAACGTCGCTTCCCCCAACCTGCCGTGGCTGTGGACGGCGCAGGACATCGGGGCGGTGGGCATTGTCGGCAGCACAACCTACACCAATACCGTGGTGACCAACGGTGTGTTCACCGTGACCGCCTCCGGGAGCGACATCTGGAGCACGGCCGACGCGTTTCGTTTTGTGTGTCAGACCAACGGCTCCAATTGCACCATCCTCGCGCGCGTCACCTCGGTGCAAGACATCAATGCGTGGTCCAAGGCCGGGGTCATGGTCCGCGACAGTTTGAATCCCGGCGCGGCCAACGCCTTCATGGCCGTGACACCGGACAACGGGGTGACTTTTCAATACCGATCGAGCAACGGCGGCGGCACCAGCTCCAACATGGTGACCGGCGTGAGCACGCCGTGCTGGGTCGAGTTGGTGGGGAATGGCGGCGCGTTCAGCGGATACTGTTCTCTGGATGGAACGAACTGGACTCTGGTTGGAAGCACGACGTTGGCCGGCCTCACGACCGCGTATGCCGGATTGGCGGTCGCCGCCCACAGCAATACAAACTTATGCGCGGCGACGTTCGACAATGTGAGCACGCCGGGTTGGCCGTCCCCTCCGCCGTCGGCGCCGACAGGTTTGACGGCGACGGCCGGCGTTGAGCAGGTGAGGTTGACGTGGCAGCCGGGCAGCTACGCGACCAACTACATCGTCCGGCGAGTCCCCGCCAGCGGCGGGACTTACTCGAACATCGCCACCGTGCTGGGGACCCGATACGTGGACACCGATCTGCCTGGAGGCACAAGGTATTACTACGTGGTGGCGGCATCGAACAGCGTCGGCCAAAGCACGAACTCGGCGCCGGCCAGCGCGATGCCGACGGCCAACGTGCTGTCGCCGTGGGTGGCGCAGGACTTGGGGGCAGTGGGTTTGCCCGGCAGCGAGAATTTCACCAACGGCGCCTTCACGGTGTATGCTTCCGGGGCTGACATCTGGAGCGCGGCGGACGCCTTCCGCTACATTTATGTGACGACCAACAGCGTCAACTTCACCATCATCGCCCGCGTTACCTCGGTGGAGGGCATTGATTCGTGGTCGAAAGCCGGGGTCATGGTCCGCGACAGCTTGAATCCCGGCGCGGCCAACGCCTTCATCGCCGTGACGCCCAGCAACGGAGTTTCCTGGCAAGACCGTTTGAGCGACAACGGCAGCACCGTCAACGCCGCCACCGGAAGCTTGAGTGCCCCCTACTGGCTGAAATTGGTGCGCTCTGGAAGTGCCTTCACCGGCTACTATTCCCCAAACGGCACGAGCTGGACGCAGCAAGGAACTGCGACGATAACCATGCCCTCCACCGTGTATGTCGGTCTGGCTGTCACGGCCCACAACACCGCAAACTTATGCACGGCGACGTTTGACAATGTGAATGCGCCGGGCTTCACAACAACGACCGCGTCGGCGCCAGCGGGTTTGGTTGCCATCGGGGGCGTCGAGCAGGTGGAGTTGAGTTGGCAGCCCTCCAGCGACGCCATCAGTTACGACGTTTATCGGTCCACCAGCAACGGCGGGCCATACGCGATTGTGACCAATGTTGGAACGACGAACTATGACGACATCCAGTTGATCGGCAACGGCGCAACTTATTACTACGTGGTGACGGCGGTGAACAGTCTCGCTGGCGAGAGCGATTATTCGGCCCAGGTCCGCGCGGCCACAACCGTCACGCTGCCATCTCCGTGGATGACCCAGGACATCGGAGCGCCGGGCGTATGGGGTGGCGCCTTTTTCGCCAATGGCGTTTTCACGGTGACCGGGTCTGGGGCTGACATCTGGAACGCAGCGGACTCCTTCCGTTTTGCTTATGTGAAGACGAACAGCTCCAGTTTCACCATGATCGCCCGCGTCGCCTCGCTGCAAAACATCAATGCGTGGTCCAAGGCCGGGGTGATGGTTCGCGACAGCTTGAATCCCGGCGCGGCCAACGCCTTCATCGCCGTGACACCGGGCAATGGAGTGGCTTTTCAATACCGTGTCAATGATGGCGCCGGCTCCAGTAACATTATCCTGGCCGGCCTTGCCGCGCCTTACTGGGTCAAGCTGGTGGGGAGCGGCGGCACGTACAGCGGGTACTGTTCGCCGGATGGAACGAACTGGACTCTTGCTGGGAGCGAGACGCTGACCAATTTCACCACGGCGTATGTCGGTTTGGCGGTCACTTCCCACGACGACCCCAGCTTATGCGCAGCCACTTTTGACAACGTCAGCGGGCCTGGCTGGACGCCTTCTCCTCTTGCGGCGAGTGCCAGTGCGGTATCCACGAACGAGATCAGCCTCACATGGAATGCCGTAACCGGCGCGACCAATTATACGGTGGAACGCTCGCTGTCCATGGGCGGTCCCTACGCGGTCGTCACCAACGGGCTGAGCGCACCGGGCTATCTGGACAGCGGGCTGGCTTTTGGGACGACGTATTACTACCTGGTCAGCGCGATGGTCTCCGGCAATGCAATCACAAGCGCTCCAGCTTCGGCGGCCACCCTCTCGCCATACACCTATTCGTGGGGCGCGCCCGTGGCCTTTGCCGGCCAGAACGCCAACCAAATCCTGACCAACTTCCCGGGAACCAAGATTGCCGGGGCGATGTTCGCCCAAAACGGCGGCAACCCGATCACGGTCACGCCCGGCAGCGGTTCGCCCATCGTCTTCGCGCCAGCCAATACGTCCTGGGCCAGCCTGGCCGGCGGCAATGGCTACAGCGGCGGCGCTTGGTCCTCGACGACGGCCAACGCCAATTTCAACAACTGCCTGAACGCTTTCTATTATGACGGGGCCACGCATACCATCACATTAAGCGGCCTGGTGGCGGGGCAGGAGTATTCGGTGCAGTTGTTCGCGCTGGACGACCGCAGCCTCAGTCCGGCGGGAAGCACTCGGACGGTGGACTGGCAAAACCCGGCGGATTCCGTCCACGTTTCGGCGTCCTATTCCATGGCCGCCAACGATTACATAGTCGGGACCTTCATGGCGTCCAACAGCGTGCAAGCAATTCAGGAAAACATCCTCAATTCCGGCGATGGGAACTTCAATTGCATGGTGCTGCGGGCGGTGGGATGGAACCCGCCGCCTTACTTCGTCCTGGAGCCGGCTAACGCGACGAGTTCCCTCGGAAATAGCGCGTCATTGATCGGGGCGGCGGCGGGTGATTCCACGATTGCCAATCCCACCATCACTTACCAATGGGCGGCCGGTCCGGCTGGCGGGCCTTATGCCGATCTTGTCAACGGCGCCAAGTACGGCGGCACAACGACGACGAATCTGATCATCAACGATGTGACGACCGATGACACGGTGGTGGACTATGTGCTGATCGCCTCCAACGGCGGGGGCGCTACGACCAGCCGCCCGGCCAGCCTTGCTGCCGCGACGCCGGCCTTCGCGATGAGTGCGATCGCGGCATCCACCAATCAGATCAGCCTCACGTGGAATGCCTTGACCAACTCGGCCAGTTACACGGTGGAACGCGCGCTGACCAACGGCGGCCCCTACACGGTTCTCGCCGGCGGGCTGACTACGACGAGCCTTCTGGACAGCGGGCTGGCTTTTGGGACGATGTATTACTACGTGGTCAGCGCGACGTTGTCCGGCAATGAAATCACGAGCGCTTCGGCCGCCGCCGCCACGCTGTCCCCCGCCTATGGCTCGCTGGCCCACCGCTACACCTTCAACGAAAGCAACGGCAGCACGACGGTGCCGGATTCCATCGGCGGGCCGGCTTGGAACGGCACGCTTCCCAACGGCGGCGTTTTTGCCAACAGTCAATTGTCATTTTCCTCCGCCAGCCGGCAGTACATGGCCTTGCCGGGCGGCATCCTGGGCAATGACACGGCGGCCACCATCGAGATGTGGATTTCCAGCATCTCAGGAGCAACCACCTCCCCGCCGTATGTCTATTTGTTCGCCATCGGCAACACGGATAGCAGCGGCAACGGCTATGACTATGTCTGCTTTGCCCCGAATCTCGCGCATGTAGCCATTAGCGCGGCGGATCCGGGTTACGCCGGCGAGCAAGGCGGCAATCTGGCGTCATCCCTGGGGCTGGCTGCCAGCCTGCATCTGACGTGTGTGTTTGACTGTCCCGCGGGAGTCATCAGTGTTTACACGAACGGTGTTCCGGCCTCCGCGTTCACCGGCATTACCGACCCCTTGAGCGTGGTGGGCAGCCAGTTCGCCTATATCGGCCGCTCACTCAACGCCGGCGACCCCTATCCCACCTGGACCATCAAGGAACTCCGCTTTTACAACACAGCCTTGAGCGGCGCCGAAGTGGCCGCCTCGGACGCGCTCGGCCCGAATCAATTATTGACCACAAACAGTCCGGTGATGAGCGTGGCTATGACCGGAACCAACCTGATATTCTCATGGCCGGCGGCCTCGGCGGACTACGCCCTGCAGGCACGAACCGATCTCTCGTTGGGGAGTTGGACGAACGTCACGTCGCCGTCGCCGCAGATCGCAAGCAACCAATGGCAGGTGCTGCTGCCGCCACCCACCAACGCGGGCGCGATGTTCTACCGGTTGGCGAAGTGACGTCTGCGGCTTCTTCGACATGTGTGTTTGTTTATGCGTCTTTTGCGCCTTTTCGCGGCTATTCCTCCGGCCTCATACGCAGTCTATGCAACGGACTTGGCAGTAATTGTGCCCCCTCCGTCGGCGAGTTGAAGCATGTGTATGACATCCCCCAAATGGGCGGTGCCAAAATCAACCATCGCGAGCTGCAAAAGATCGCGCAGACTGACCGTTGACAATTGGGCGGAGCCAGACGAACTCCCCCCGCGCTTCGGAATAGCCTTGTGGAATTCCAAAAATTGTCTGATACCTATCTCAGGATGCGACGTATCCTCGTATCGTGGGTTCTTTTGATTCTGCCCTTCGCGGCGTGGGGTGACGGCGCGGTGATACCACCGACAGCCCTGCCGGACCCGGTGGAAATTCCTGACCAGCGCGCTTTGATCAACTTCAGCAACGGCGTCGAGCGACTGGTTATCGAAACGCGATTCACGGGCCGGGGGACGAATTTTACCTGGGTTGTGCCGTTGCCAGCGAAGCCGGTCATCGAGGTTGCGACGCCGGGACTTTTTTCCAACCGTGGCTTTTCAATTGCGGCCGGAAATCTATGACGGCTCGCCTCCGTTTTTTGCAATCCACGGCGCGTGTCTTTCTCTTATGTACGTGCTGTTGTTCGTCCGGAAGGGACGCGCGTGGTCCGCGACGGACATTGTTATGCTGGCGATCTGCATCGTGAGCGTCCTTTTAATCTCGATTCCTACCGGCATTATATTGGCATGCCTCCTTCCGTGGACAATCGTCCGGGTGATGGACGGGCGCGAGGGTCGATTCTCTATCTTTGCCTCGGTTTTCTTGACGTTTCTTTTCGGCTCGATGTTCTTGAGCGGGTTGGGAACGGCGGGCCGCGTGGCTGGATTGCCGGAAGGCGTAACGGAGGTGGAACACGAACGCGTAGGGACATTCGACGCGAGCGTAGTCACCTCCAGGAATCCGGCCGCCTTGACGGCCTGGCTACGAACGAATCAGTTTGCCGTGAACACCAACATCCAACGAGGGATTGACGATTACGTAAAGGACGGATGGGTTTCAATTCATTTGGTTTAACAGCGAAGGGGGCCCAAACCCATTTGACCCCGCCGCTAAATGAATAGTCAGCTCGATCTTTAAGCCCGACACTCAAACCTTCGACAGTGCAAAGGGGTCATCTGAGGGGTCAGAACTGACACTTGTATCCGCCTTGTCGATCCCCGGCAGCCTCACATGACGCACGCCTTGCGCCACTCGTGACCGCGTTTTCTGGCGGGTTCGCCCGAAAGCTTCATCCTCAAGAAATTCCTCCCTTTAAAATGAGCCTCCGCCGTTGCGGCTACGTTGATTTGCTTGAACTGGAACAGGCAACATGAATGTGCCATGTCCAGCATGGTACCGAAGCAACACACAAGCTTCAACTCAAGCTTCCGACGGCCGATGCCGATAAGAAGGGGAGCCTGAGGCCTCGCGGCCGGCGATGTGTCGTGGTGACATGCTGTGCGACGCCCGGACTCCAAATTGTGAACGTGGAGCTAATCAGCGAGAGTGCGTGGACTTCCGTTATCGAAGGCACGCGCACCATTCAGTTTGAGTTCCTGGCTCTCCAACTTTTTCTCGTCAATTTGCGCAACCGGCTGCGCGTTAAAGAGGTCTCCACCCAGGACTGCATCCGGGAACTGAAAGCGTTTTACAGGAAATTCAGCCGCCTGCCGATGGCAGAGAAAGATTTCAACAAGATAGCCAACCGCGAGGAAACCCTGGCCAACCGGTTACTGGATCCGGCGGAAACCGCGCGTAGAATCCTGGCCGGCGAAAGCCTGATGCTGGCCGGCGAGGAAAACCTCCTGGCCGCCTTGCCTCCCGGCAATTGGATCGGCGGAACCATCCCTTATTTCATGGCCGAAGACGGCGGTTGCATGTGCAAGGACAAGATATTTGTCACGGAACTCCCCGGCGAATTCCAATCTTCCACGTGCACCTATGCCACGTCGAAACTCCCCGGCCTTTATCGGGACGCCAAAGAGGGTGAGGTCAGTTTTATCATCCTGCCCGCCGGCAGCCCAGCTCACAACGAGTTTGCCTTGAATGCCCCGCATTATGCCGATTTTGCCCTGCACCCGCTGGTGGGCTGGATTGCGGGCAATGATCAGTCCATGTCTGACAAGACAGCGCCGAAGGTTTTTTGCGGGGGCCCGCAACCGCTGGGCGACGCCGCCGCGGTGATGCGCATGAAGCTGTCTGCCGACCGCCTGGCGCAAATCAAAATCATAAATCTGTTCCAGCCGGGCAATGGCGATACGATCTGCTTTCCGGCCAGCGGCTTTTCCGCCAAAGCGGCGATTGTCAACGGCAAGGAATGCAATTTTGCGGAATACCTTCAGTCGATCAAGGCTGACGTCCGCCTGCCATTAGTGGCCAACTATTGCGGGGCGACGGTCAATGTGAGCCTGAAGAGCATCAATGCTCCGAATGGCCGCGTTGAGTTCTTCGCGCCGGTCAATTCCGGCGTTGAATACAATCTGGCATCCCCGATCGAAGATTACGTTTCGCATTTTGAAAACCGCCTGAAGACAGTATCGCCGGATAACGTGTTGTTCTTGCGGATTCCGATGAAAGCGGACACCTGTTCCAATCCATATCGGACACCGTTCCAATCCTGTCGGACAGTTGTCGGAGCGAAGCGACGCTCTGAGTCACTTATAAAGGGGTGTCCGACAGCCGTCAA
>Ga0224558_1003767_pt1 | contig 12334 bp, 10 predicted proteins | sample 714S32024metaG_FD_180682 | JGI IMG/M metagenome (GOLD analysis project Ga0224558, IMG submission 180682) | Peat soil microbial communities from Stordalen Mire, Sweden - 717 S3 20-24 | ecosystem: Environmental > Terrestrial > Soil > Wetlands > Peat | place: Sweden: Norrbotten County, Stordalen... | reverse complement strand
CCTTCGTGTTTGACCGCCTCAGTTTGCGGCGATGCGCGCGCTTCTTTCTCTGTTTGTTGGCCATTCTCTTGGCCTCGAACGTATTCGTTGGAGCCGCGACCGGCGTTGCCGCCGCGGGCTTTGTTTCCCCTGCGTTTTGTTCTTCGGTTGGATTATCCATTCCACAATTCTCCTTGGCTTGATCGATCCCGCACCCACTGCGGTTTAAAGAAAGGCTGGCAACTGCTTAGGTATGCTCGACCGTGTTCGCGCTCGCACGCTGTACGCCTCGCAAACGCCATCAAGTCAGTCGTGCAGCACCACGTTCAGCAGAGAACTGTGCACCTGTAAGCCGCCCTCGGTGCCTCCGGCGTATTGAATGAAGCCCAGTTTCCGGAACCGATTCATGAAAAAGCTCACCCGGGATCGAGTCGTGCCGATCATTTCCGCCAGCGTTTCCTGGCTGATCTTGGGAACCACCGTTTCCGGCACTCCTTCCTTGCCGAAATGCGCGAGCATAAGAAGGATACGCGCCAGTCTCTTTTCGCTGGAATTGAAGAGCTGATCGACCAGATCCTCTTCATACCGGACGTTGCGCGCCAAAAGATACGCCACGAACATATCGGACAAAGCGTGTTCCCGATGCAGCGCCTGCATCATGGCTTTCTTCTCGATGCGCAGAAGGTGGCAGTCCGTCATGGCCGCTGCCGATCCCATGCGCAGGGCCTGGCCCGCCAGCGCGCCCTCACCAAAAAAAACGCCCTCGTTCAATATTCCGATCGTGGCTTCCTTGCCAATTTTCGAAACGACGGTCAGCCTCACCTTGCCTTTTTGAATGTAGAAAACGGCATCCGCCTCGTCGCCCTGCACAAAAATGCTCTTCCGGCGAGAAACAGCCAGGGTTCGCCTCCCCTCGCCAATGGTCGCAAGAAAGATGGCAGGATTGAACGTGCGGGTTTTCTTAGAGGCCGCAGTAACGTTCATCACCCTTGATTATAGTCCCACAGTTCGCGTTGAGTTCGGGCACTTAGCGAAATGGCTGAAATCGCGAAAGTGGTTGGAATGCCGATGCCTTGTCGCCAACGCCCCATGGTTTGGGGGAGACTTATTTGTCCGAAGCGAGAAGGCGGCGGTCTCGATGAGGTTCCGTGCGCGGCTGGCCGGTGGCCAGTTCACACTTTTCTCCTGGCCTTGCCCCGCATGTGGGGCACCGCAAGGCCAACGCTTGCTTCTCGGAAGCTCTCATCACCACATCATCCGCATTTCTTCGCCGGGAAGGTGGTCAAATTTGACCATCGGAAAAACGGACCCTGACCTGGAATCCCGCGCCCCATTGCGCCGAAACATTTCGGAAAATTCCGCGCGGCATTCAACCGGGAACCACAATCGGACCCTTCCGTGCCTGCTCGCCTTCGGCGACTCCGGCATCAGCCCCAAAATACTTGTCCGTAGCCCCATTTAGGGGGATGGATGTGTCGGTCATTGGGGTAAAATATTCTTCGGTTTGCCGCCACTTGGCGTCTCGGCAAACGCGTGACTCCCTGAAGTCAGTCACGCGCCGCCCCCAGCCATACGAACTGCGGATCGATCCGCTAAAAATAAATTTCGGGCACCCCTTCGGAGAGCGAACATGAAGCAATCGAGCAACACCTGGTCATCGCGCTGTTTCCGCCGCCTTGCCGTCGCCCCCTCCGCGGCCGTTCTGCTTCTCCTGCTCTCGGCCCTCGGCCTCTCCACTCGGCTCGCCTTTGCCCAGGATGGCTACGTCGGAATTTTCGGCGGCGGACCTTTCTACAAAAACGCTGCCAATAACATCCGCGAAATTCAAAACTCCGGCTTCACTGAGGCCATCGTCTGGAGCGTCGAAGTCAGCCCTACCGGCGACCTCAACCTCAACGGCGAGTTCCCCCTCACTTCGGGCGGCGTCTACATCGGCGCCCAGACTCATCCCGATTTCGCCGCCAACATGGCCGCCCTCAAGCAGGGCAATGTAAAACGCATCACGCTCAGCATCGGCTCCTCCAACTATGGCGACTGGGAAGACATCGCCGCTCTCGTGCAGTCGCAGGGCACCGGCCCCGGCAGCATTCTCTATCAGGATTTCCAGGCCCTTAAAACCGCCATCCCCGCGCTCGATGCCGTCGACTTCGACGATGAAAACAGCTTCGACCTCTCCACCACCGTGCAGTTCGCCGTCATGCTCGGCAACCTCGGCTATCACACCATCCCCGACGCCTACGACAACAGCTCCTACTGGACCTCTCTCGTCTCCCAGATCAACAGTCAGCTTCCCGGCACCGTTGATGGCGTTCACTTACAGGTCTACGCCGGTGGCGCTGGCAACAACCCGTGCTCCTCCATCTGGAATTTCGGCAGCGTTCCCGTTCTTCCCGGTCTTTGGGATCACGCCGAGACCCCTAAGCAAGTTCAAACCCGTATGAGCGGATGGCACAGCCAGTGCGGCATCTCCGGCGGCTTCATGTGGATCTACGACGACTTCGTCGGCAACGGCGAGGCCGCCCAATACGCCCAGGCCATGGCCGTCGGCGCCGGTTACAGCGGCTTCGCCCTCTCCGGTCCCGCCACCGTCTACCTCAACCAAAGTGCCACAGCCAAGGCCACCATCAAAATCTCTGACCTCGGCGGCTTCCAGGGCGCCGTCACTCTCACCCCGTCCACCTTGCCCAACGGCGTCACCGCTTCTATTTCCGGCTCCGGCAACAGTCAGACTGTAACCTTCAAAGCCATTTCTCAATCCTTCACCGGATTCGCCCCCATCACCATCACCGGTGTCTCCGGCTCCGTTTCCTCCAACTTCACGCTCACCCTCGCCGTCGGCGCCGCCAAAGCCGGCAAAGGCAACGGCAAACAAGTCGACCTCTCCTCCGATTTCAATCTCAACGGCATTTACACCGACGGCTCCAAATACTCCACCGGAGGCCTCGACGGCTCCGGCAACTCCTACTCTTCCAAGCTTCTCGCCAAGCTTCGCATCCTCGATCTTGTCGAATGTAAATTCGGTCCCGCCAATCAGCCCGACGCCGTCGCCTCCAACGGTCAATCCATCCCCCTGCCCCAGGGAACTTTCACCGGATTGCTCCTCATGGCCACCGGCGTTCAGGGCGCGCAATCCAGCCAGACCTTCACCATCAATTACACAGACGGTACCAGCGCCCAATTCACGCAGAGCCTCAGCGACTGGTCCGCACCGCAAAATTTCCCCGGTGAATCCGAAGCCGTTGCCATGTCCTACCGCAACACGGCCGCAGGCACCAAAAACGCAGGCACCTTCAATCTTTACGCCTACGGTTTCCCCATCGATTCGAGCAAAACCGCGCAGAGCATCACTCTGCCCGACAACCCGAACGTAGTAGTCCTGGCCGGAACTGTCACGAGCGACTAGGGTTCTCTGGAAGTGTTGGGAAGGGAACTCAAACCTATCGGGAAGGGCACGGCTTCAAAAAGGGAGTGGGCATTCTTCTCCCTCACGATGAAATGCCTTAGCAGAAATTTCTGGTGATTACCGCGCTCCGGCCTTCTGCGCCTGCGCCCCGCCCCCGGAATTGCTGTCCACCGGCGCCACGGTCATTCCTCGCCGGTCTTCCAGCCGCGCAAAAGGCGTGTTCCACTTGAGCCAATATCTCAACTTCAAATAAGACGGATACACCACATCCATCACCCGCACATCGAGCGGCGCCCGCAACTCCGCCGCCGGAGTCTCCAGCTGGTATCCCGTCTCCACCAGCAGATCCCCAATGCACCACTCCAAATTCCGCGCCTGCTCCGGCGTAAACACCCGCTTCCACCGCCCCGTCGTACTCGCTCCCGCTTCTTTGGTGTCTTTCTTGAACGACGAATTCGGGCTCTGCACCGACCCCAGCCCTACCCGCTGAATCTTGTCGTAGTCCAGTTCCTGATCGATGAACTCTCCCACCTGCGCCAGCGTCCCGCGTGGGTCCCGCACCATGTCCTCATAGTGCACTTCCAGATAATCCGGGCCCATCGCCTTGCCATATTCGCGGCCCTTGCCCACCAGCAGTCGCCAGAACATCGCGCACGCCAGATAGTCGCGCTTCTTGTCCCACGGCAGCGGCCGATACCGGTTCGATCGCACCAGCGACGCCGTCGCGTCGCGCCCGTCCCGAATGATCTGGATCACCAGCGCATTCGGAATTTCTTTCTTGATCATCGGTAGTGACAGCAGGTGCTTCGGCGTCGACTCCGCCCACCGCCACACTCCCTGTTTCTCCGCCATCATCTCCATCTGAATCCGCAACAGGTCCCCCGGATTGCGGCACTCCTCCATCACCCGCTCTGCGAAAGGTTTCGGCTCCAGCCCCGTCACCAGAAACATGGCGCTGTTCGTGTACGCGTCCAGCATCTTCCGCCGGTTTCCGCTTGAAGCCAGGCTCCCAAAGTGTCTTCCCAGCACCGTATAGACCGCGCTCTCCTCCGGAAATACCGCGAACCCGCCCGCCGAAAGCAGCGAGTAGTAAAGCAACTTAGTCCCAGACCGATGCGACCCCAGCACAAACACGGGCGCCTTAGAGCGCAAGCTGCGATTCTCGGTTTGATGTTGTGGTTCAGTCTCGATCATGCGGTTCTACTTCTGACCTCTGACCTCTGCAATCAGCTTTTGACTTTCCCAAACTTCTCCACCATCGCGAACATCGACCGCACCGTATCCATATCCTTCGCTTGCACCTTGCTCGCCGGAACCTTGCGCCCGGCAATCTTCTGCAGTTCGAGAAAAATCTCGATCATCGCAAACGAATCGATCAGCCCCGACGATACCAGCGGCGTATCCTCGTTGATCGCCGCTCCTTTGCCCTTCATCACCTTTTCTGAAATATAGCTCGTGAGCTGCTTCATCAGCTCGCCCGTTTCCGCAACCTGTTCGACTCCCATAATCGTTGAACCCAACTCCGTATCTGGGTATCGTCTGAGCGATACCGCAGCGAGTGTCACTTCCGCAATCTCACTCGAACCTCACTCAATTCTTCGGCCTTCCTCGGCGCCCGTCAAGCCATTTTACCGGCGCCCGCGTTACCGGCGGGCGTGGTCTCCGCCCTTCGCATGCGACGACAAAAACTGCCAGCGCGTCGTATCCAGCGTATTCTGCCACTCGTGCCCCACCCCTTCCTCCCAGATGAACTGTACCTCCGTGTTGTTCACGCATCCGGTCGCATCGTTCCCCGTCGTGTTCGGGTTGGGCATGCTGTTCTGGCACAGCGGCAGGTTGTTTTGGAACGTCGTGCAGCCATTCTGCTGCGTCCAGTAGTTGAACGACTCGTCCACTGTCGCCACGTAAAACTTGTAGCCCGAATATCCCGTCGTCCCATTGTTACATGGCGGAATCGTCCCGTCCTTCGTCCCGTGCCACTCCTGGATCGACACCGGCGCCACCGCCGGCCCCGGCAAATTAATCGGTGGCGGAGCCACTTGGTTCACGATCGTCCCCGATCCGATCACGATCGCCGCCACCAGATCCGAAATCTCCACCCCCACGCGCTGCGCCATCTGCGCGCCCGACGAGAATCCCGCCACATACACCTGGTTCGGGTCCACGCTGTACTGCGTCGTCAAATTCGTAATCAGTTGCCGCAGGAATCCCGAATCGTCCGGGCATCCCGTCGCCGGCGGTTCCATGCACGTTCCCACCTCGTCTTGCGTGAATGCTTCATCCATGTACAACGCGTTCCAGTTCCACTGTCCCGACGTCGCATTGTAAGTCGAAGCCGGTTTCACCAGGATGAACCCGTACGCGTCGGCCACGCTCTGCCAGCCCCAATTCAGCGAGATGATCTCCTGCGCCGTTTCCTTGTTCTGTGTTCCGTGCAGCATCAGCAGCATGGCGGGGTTCGCCGGCGCCGTCACCGGCACATACACTTCGTAATACCGCGTCACGCTATCCCACGTCATCGTCGAATCGATGAACTGGCCCGACCCCACCACCTCATTCACCGCGTTCGATGTGCTCGTCGCGTACTGATTGCTTCCGCTATACACCGCCGTCAGCGAGTCCGTACCTGTCGGCAGCTTCGCGGTTTTGAAGATTGCCGTGCCTCCGCTCACCTTCGCGCTCCCCAGCTTCGTACTTCCATTGTAAAAAGCCACGTTGCCCGTGATTGCGCTGTTCCCAACCTGCCCCGTCACGTTCGCCGTCAAAGCCACAACTTGCCCGGTGTTTGCCGGATTCGGCGACGTCGCCAGCGTGGTCGTCGTCGGCGCCAGGTTCACGAGCTGCGTTACCGCCTTCGACTTGCTGCTCCCAAAATTCGAGTCGCCCCCGTACGCCGCCTTAATGTTGTATTTACCGCCAGCCAGGGTCGAGATCATGTATTGCGCCGACCCGCCGCTCAACGTTCCCGTTCCCAGCGTTGTCGTTCCCTCCAGGAAGTTAACCGTCTCTCCGTCCGGCGGTGCGCCTTTACTGGACGTAACCGCAGCCACAAAGGTTACTGTCTGGCCATACGTCGATGGGTTCAGCAACGACGATATGGTGGTCGTCGTTGTAGTCAGGGCTGCGCTCGCCCCGGCAGCCATTCCGACCGTCATCAGCAGGCATGCAGTCTTCAGGCACGCAGTCTTCAGGTTTGAAGTCATCAGGTATGCAATTTTTTTCATACGCACTGTTTCCTCACCTTGCCAGTTCCTTCCCCGTGTCGCCCATTCCACCACAAGTGCCGTCCCAATCCGATGAAGAATCTATAACTTGTAGATATCGATGGCGACTTCGCCCCCACAGAAACGTCCCCGGTACCAACCTACTAAGCAAATCCATCGCCAACTCGCCCCACCCAGACCATCGCCAGCGAGACCTGCTCCCGCCAGTAAAATCCCAGCTCGGGCGTCCCGCCGCAGGTTACGGTGCCGTCCTCGCCCCGCCCCCAACGTAATAGCCCGAAAGGCATCCCCACAGCAGGCAATCGCCCAAAATAAGCCCCAGCACCAAATCGCGCCGATTTGGATGCCACTTAACTCTCATCGACCAACTGGGCTAAGAATCAAATTCCGGGAAGGTTCTAGCGTCATCCGCCAGATTCAAAGGACTACAAGTCTTCCTACAAGGATAGCGACCCTTTTCCGTTTGTCAATCCCACCAAGGCCTGCCGTCGCCGTTGCTAGTGTGGTGACGGGGCTCAGCCCGTGCCGTTGCTGTTGCTCTTGCGGCCGCCGTCCTCTTCGAGGGCGCAGCAAAGATTTCACACGGCAAAGATTTCGGTTGACACCGCTCTCGGTCGTTTTATAATCATTCTCATCCGATAATCATGCGCCTCACTCATGAACAGTTCCGTGAGCTGGCTGCCCAGCACGGTTTGGCGGTCACGCACCAGCGTCAGGTGGTCTATGAGGCCGTCATCGCTGCCGACGGACACTATTCCCCGGAAGACATTTACGCCGCCGTCCGGCGCCGCATTCCTTCCATTTCTTTAGCTACCGTCTACAACAATCTGCGCCTTTTCATCGAGTGTGGGATGCTGCGGGAGGTCACTCCTCATGCGGCCACCTTGCGCGTGGACGGCAATCTCAAACCTCATCACCACTTGGTCTGCTCCCGCTGCAAATCGGTGCAGGACATCGCAGGTGAGTTCATCGATTTCAAACGGCTATCCCGGCAACTGCCGGACGGCTTTGATCTGACGCAGCCATTGGTCGAGGTCTTTGGCCTCTGCCGCCGCTGCCGGGCAAAAACCTGACGCGTGGGTGGTGTTGTCGCATAAAGGAAAAGGTCTGTGGGCGCAAAAGAGAAAACGAGCTCAATTGGCAAGCCAGTGCCGGAGTTGCCGGTCGATGATGTCGAACGTGCACAACAGCATTACAGAGACGCACTCGGCTTTGAAATCGGATGGCTTTACCCAGGCAAAGAAATTGGGGCCGTGTCACACGGTGATATGGGGCCAATATTTTTTCGGAAGAGAAAGCCGCCGTTTGAACCTGCCGTGCATTGGGTGTTCGCCGAAGATATCGATGCGTCGTACCAGGAACTGAAGTCTTTAGGTGCGAACATCGTGGATCCTCTGGAAAAAAAATCTTGGGGATTACGGCAATTCACCGTACAGGATCTGGACGGGAACATCTTCTATTTCCACCATGACTAAGCAAACGCCGAATAACAAATCAGGACGCTCCCGATAGCTGAAGTCCTGACAAGCCCGGCGGTTTTGCGAATGGGAAGTTCCGGATGGGTTCGTAGTTCGTCACAATTTTCTTAAACGAAGGAGCAATCATGTCAACCGAAGCAAAGTGCCCGTTTACACACACCGCAGCTGGGGCCACGGCGAATGCCGATTGGTGGCCGAATCAGCTGAACCTGAAGATCCTGCACCAGCACTCCCCCCTGTCCGACCCGATGGACAAGGAGTTCAATTACGCGAAAGAATTCAAGAGCCTCGACCTGAATGCCGTGATTAAGGACCTGCATGCCTTGATGACGGACTCGCAGCCTTGGTGGCCGGCCGATTTTGGCCACTATGGGCCGCTTTTCATTCGTATGGCGTGGCACAGCGCCGGCACGTACCGCATCGGCGATGGCCGCGGCGGGGCCGGAGCCGGGCAGCAGCGTTTCGCGCCGCTCAATAGCTGGCCTGACAATGTGAACCTCGACAAGGCGCGCCGGCTGCTGTGGCCGATCAAGCAGAAGTATGGGCGGAAAATCTCATGGGCCGACCTCATGATTCTCGCCGGCAACGTCGCTCTCGAGTCGATGGGCTTCAAGACCTTCGGTTATGGCGGCGGGCGCGCGGACGTCTGGGAGCCCGAAGAGGACATCTATTGGGGCCCCGAAGGCAAGTGGCTGGCCGACGAGCGCTACAGCGGCGACCGTGATCTTGCGAATCCGCTAGCAGCCGTGCAAATGGGTCTGATCTATGTGAATCCCGAAGGTCCCAACGGCAAGCCGGACCCCCTCGCGGCGGCCAAGGATATTCGCGAGACTTTCGCCCGCATGGCGATGAATGACGAGGAAACCGTTGCCCTCATTGCCGGCGGTCACACCTTCGGCAAGACCCACGGCGCTGCCGATCCGAGCAAGTATGTCGGACCCGAACCCGAAGCCGCCGGCATCGAGGAGCAAGGGCTCGGCTGGAAGAGCAAATTTGGCACGGGTAGCGGCGGTGACGCGATCGGCAGCGGCCTCGAAGTCACCTGGACCACGACGCCTACCAAGTGGAGCAACAACTTCTTTGCGAACTTGTTCAACTACGAATGGGAACTCACCAAGAGCCCGGCCGGCGCCCATCAATGGACGCCGAAAAATGGCGCCGGCGCCGGTACCGTGCCCGATGCCCACGATCCGTCAAAGCATCATGCCCCATCCATGCTCACCACGGACCTCGCATTGCGCTTCGATCCCGCTTACGAAAAAATTTCACGGCGCTTCTACGAGCATCCCGATCAGCTTGCAGACGCCTTTGCTCGCGCGTGGTTCAAGCTCACGCACCGCGACATGGGCCCGATCGCACGCTACCTTGGCCCCCTCGTACCCAAGGAGCCACAACTCTGGCAAGACCCTGTTCCCGCCGTCGATCATAAATTGGTCGGGGAGAAGGACATTGCTGCTCTCAAGGCCAAGATCCTCGCCTCCGGACTGTCGATCTCCCAACTGGTCACGACTGCCTGGGCATCGGCGGCCTCCTTCCGCGGCTCTGACAAGCGCGGTGGGGCGAACGGGGCGCGCATTCGCCTTGCGCCGCAAAAGGACTGGGAAGTGAACCAACCGGCCGCACTGGCGAAGGTTCTCAAGAAGTTGGAAGCGATCCAAAAGGATTTCAACAGCTCGCAGTCCAACGGAAACAAAGGGAAGAAGGTCTCGCTCGCTGACCTGATCGTTCTCGGTGGCTGCGCAGCCGTCGAGGAAGCTGCGAAAAGGGCCGGGCACAAAGTGAAGATTCCCTTCTCGCCGGGGCGCACGGATGCTTCGCAAAAGCAGACCGACGTCCACTCCTTCGCCGTAATGGAGCCCATCGCCGACGGCTTCCGCAACTATCTTCGCAGCGGACAGCCCCTCTCGGCCGAGGAGTTGCTGGTCGATCGCGCCCAGTTGCTCACCCTGACTGCCCCCGAGATGACGGTTCTCGTCGGCGGTATGCGTGCCCTCAATGCCAACTTCGGGCAGGCCAAACACGGCGTCTTCACCAGCCGGCCCGAGACTCTGACCAACGATTTCTTCGTCAACCTGCTCGACATGAATACGAAGTGGCAGGCCTCCTCTGCATCCGAAGGCGTCTTTGAGGGGCGCGATCGCGCGACCGACAAAATCAAGTGGACCGCCACCCGCGTCGATCTCCTCTTCGGCTCAAACTCACAGCTCCGGGCCCTCGCGGAAGTCTATGCCTCCGACGACTCCAAGCAGTCGTTTGTAAAGGACTTCGCGGCCGCCTGGCACAAGGTAATGAACCTCGATCGCTACGACCTCGCCTGAGCGCCGCGAAGAGGAAATCTGGGTGGGAGGGTCAGTCCGATCGGATTGGCCCTCTACCGGCCTCCGCCCGAGCCTTTCCGTTTCCCTCCCGACCCGGCCTTGCGCGTCTCCGCCGCTTCACTGGCCAGTTCGTCATCAGCGTCCCCCTCCCTCGAGGAATAGAGAAATTCTTCGATTTCCTCGATTCGTTCGCTGGCGTCACGGTACCCAATCTCAATCAGGTCTCGCGTGTACCTCGACGTGAATAGCAGGTAACTCATAAGATCCGCGCAGGAAGACGCGTTTCGTCCCAAGCTGGATACAAAGTAATGGATCAGCGTCGGCATGTCTCGCTGGTGCTGCTGCGCCAGATCTGACAAGTTCACCGATGGCGACATGACCAGCGTACCCAATGCCCGTATCCTTTCATGTCCTTCAATTCCCAGCTGATTGATGTGGCCATCGTTGAGCAACTGATTCAAATGGTCCAGGTGCTCGATGTCGGTTGCCAGATGGTCCAGAAACATAACGTTGAAAATAACTCCCATTATTTGTGCGACGGAAGGGTTTCTCTCATCGGTGGCCTGTTCTTGACTTTCTTTATTTCCGCATCGCACACCGATCGCAAACACCTTCTCTGCCCCCAGGCGAATCACCGGGCTGAGCGGCTGTTGCAGCCGCACACAGCCATCGCCAAAGAAGGCTGACCCACGCGGGGTTTCGAGTCTCACCGGCTGGAAAACCATGGGAATCGCCGAGGAGGCGCAAATGTGGTCGACCGTGATCTTGGTCGCAATCGTCACCAGACGGATCCTCTTCCACAGCGGATGCCCTTTTTTTCCCTGAATGAAAAGGTAGCTCTTACCCGAGTTGTAGTTGGTCGCCGAGATCGCCAGAGCGTAAAGGTTTCCGTGCTTTATGTTCTCCTGTATCCGGTCGCAGTCCAGGTGCTTACTCAGAAAATGGCGTAACGGACTGGCATCTAACAACGATCGGGCATTTCCGCCCCCCAGAATCGCTCCAAACGACAGATCCATGATCCAGGTGATGGAATTATGCGCCTGCGACAATGGGCCACAGCGAAAGATGTCGGAAGGTTTCAGAGTCGCCCAGGCTTCTGCCAGACGTTCCGTTGCCTCAGCAAAATCGTCGCATCCTGTCGCCAGCGCGGCCCCATTGATCGCTCCCGCCGAAGCGCCCCCGATGATCGGAAAAGGATTACCGTGGGTTCGGACGCGTTTCAGTTCGCCAATGCGCTTGAGAACGCCAGCTTGATAAGCGCCCCGAGCGCCCCCGCCCGTCATGACCAGACCGATCGCGTTTTCCATTTAGACCCGCTCCCGTCCGTGATCGTTTACCCGATGCTATTCAACCGCACTCCGCTCCCGCTTGGCTGTGACCAAACTCACTCGGCTCCGCGAAAAAAATTCCCGGATTCTGCGCCGCCCGCCCTTCTCACTATGGCCAAAACTGTGGACGGATGACGGCATAACCGGAAGTGTCGAGCAATACAAGGGCATGGCGTGATTGCACCCACTGCGGCCAACGATCCCACTCTGGCGGAGCTTGCAGGCCCATCTCAAACTCAAACCGTGGGCGCATCCCCGTGCCGTCGTCGTCCCTCGTGCGCTCACGGCGCCTAACCCACATAGACGCGATCTTAAGCGATCTCGGCCTGAAAGGTGTCCCAGTTTTCGCGCAGCCCGTTTCTGGCCCGCGAGCCAAGCGCTGAAGCACCGCGGGAGAAGGTTCACTTTCTAGGAAGCTGGGCTCCGCGATTACTTCCGCACTGCCGACGATTCGCCCAGAATCGCGAACTTCCCCCAAGCCCGTCAGAACGAAGCCGCTGGCGCGGCGGACGCTGCCGCGTGGGTGATGTCGGCAGTCTTAATGTTCGGTTCAGATAAGTTGTGGGTCACAAGGAGGTGTCCCTGTGACCCATCTACGCAAAAT
>Ga0224558_1003763_pt1 | contig 12346 bp, 12 predicted proteins | sample 714S32024metaG_FD_180682 | JGI IMG/M metagenome (GOLD analysis project Ga0224558, IMG submission 180682) | Peat soil microbial communities from Stordalen Mire, Sweden - 717 S3 20-24 | ecosystem: Environmental > Terrestrial > Soil > Wetlands > Peat | place: Sweden: Norrbotten County, Stordalen... | reverse complement strand
CGAACACATGCGTGCCGATAAACCACCCCATGACTCCTCCCGCCACGATGTCCGACGCGAAGTGCTTCTGTCCGCTGAAGCGAGAGGCGCTCACCAAGGTAGCGAGTCCATAAGCGGCGATCACGACCGCCTTCTTGTGGCGCCACCGATGCGCGATTACCGACGCCAGGGCAAAGCTCTCGATGGCGTGACCGGACGGGAACGAATCGCCTCCGTGGAAGAAGTGCCCGCCTCCATCCCCTACCAGGGGCCGCTGCCGGCCGGTTGCGAATTTGAGGACTTCGGAGACAATCAATGCATCGGCAACCGCCTCGCCACCCAGCAGTCCCGTGCCGCGCAACTTCGCACTCTTCGCCAAAACTCCGCTCACATAAAATCCGCCAAGTATGGGAATCAGGGTGTACGCAGCGCCCACCTGCGAGATGTCGCGACTGAACCTCCGTTGATCCGCCGTATTCGGCAGTTGTTGCGCACTGCGGTGATCCGTCGCGACCGCAACGCCCACGATGGCGCCGAAAGTCAGCCACCACCGGGCGTCCTTGCGCGTCATGTGAAACGGGCTGGTCCAGATGGCTTTCTGATCCTGGAGAACGTTCCTGGTGAACCCCGTGGCCAGGGGCTTCAGTGCTTCCGCATTTTCGTAGTCCTGTGCCCCGGCATCGCCCGGCGCCTGACCGGAGGCCGCGGAAATCGCCGCCAGCACGGGCGCCAGCAGCAACCAGCGGGATTGCCTCGCGAGCCTCCAACTCCGGGTTGAATCGCTCATTGGCGAGCAGGCCCCCCCGCTCCGGCGGACACCTCGGTGCCGCTCGGCCTGCCGCCCCCCGTATCGTGGCTGCCGTTGCGTGCCAAGTCCAGGTCCACGGCCCGAAGTTGATCGAGCTCTTTGACCACCTTGGCCGAATCGTCGGCGTCAGTCTTGGTCGAATTCGCAAGGCCAGGGCCGCCGTAGAAAGCCAGAATATCGCTGCGGAGTTCTTGCGATATTTCCGTGTAGTGGCCCTGCAGCTTGTGTAGCAGCTTCGAGTAGGCGGCATCCGTCAGCGTATACTTCCCCGCCGCCGTGAACGTTCCCACATCGAGATTGTCGTTCGGCAGCTTCAGGCGGTTCGCATTCTGTTCCGAAAGCAGTTCGCGATAACGCTCAATCGTCGCGTTGAAGCTGGCCATGTACATCTTTTCGATCTCGGGCGTCAGCCTCTTGAATGACAGCGGCCGGAACGGCCCTACCTTTGGCACCACGCGGAATACGGTGGCCAGCATTTTCGACCGGATTCCCGGTTGTTTATAAGTCGATCCCCAGTTCTTTTCGTAGCTGGAACGGGATAGATTGTAGAGAAACGTCTTACGCGTAGCGCTGGGAGCGTCTTTCCTGATTTCCTGTTTCTTGATTTGCCAGGCCACTCTCGTAAGAGCCGGAAGAACCGACCCGACCGCGCGGCGATACGATCCGATGGTGAGATCGACGTCCAGGAATACTTTTTCCAGTCTCATCCCGTAGGTATCCAGAAACGCCCGCTCGAGCAAGGGTTTTGCCACTTCAAATCCGATGAAGCTCTTGAATGCAGCGGAGGCGTAGCGCCCCTTGGCAGCCTGAAACACATCAAAAGCGAACTCCGTCTGGGCGTGGGAATGCGGATCGTCGGCGTACGTTACCGCCTTTCCGAACTTCCGGCCCAACTCCGGGTAGAACAAAGGAACGGCCCGGTTAACGGCCAGTGAGTGGCCATTATTATCGGCGGCGTAGTGCGACAACGCTCCCAGAGCGAAAGCGTACTCATCGAGGTCTTGGGATTCGCGGATCAGGTTGAGGATGAAATCGCCGCTCCGGACGTAATGTGTCAAATCGCTGAAAAACTTGCTGCCGAACGGATAATACCCCAAATCCTGAATAATGCACCCGCCGTAGGCGAATCCGTGCGCTTGCGTCAACTCCTCCACGGTGGCAGCCGGGAATCGTTTGAGTAGCAGCGGCTTGATCGCACTGTCCCACGTCGAATCGATTATGGCTTCGTGGGTGAGAACCGAATATGAATAAACGGCTGGGACCGGGAATAGAAGCAACAGCCCAAGAGCGGCGGAGTGCCCAAGTTTCCGGAGAACTGCCATCCGTGGAATGGTTCGTATGGTATGCCACATAGCTTTCTCCTTGCATCATTGAAGGCACGTTCGTGACCACCTCGCCCGCGGGGGATCTCTTGGGCTGGGAGCTATATAGGCGGTAGCAAATTCCGCACTGTGGTGCAGATATTGCACTTCGGCGCCGGTGAATCTGCGCCAACGGCACGCTGCCTCAGCGGCTTCATCCTCCAAATGCTGGGGTTCCGCTCTGGACCGTCCCGTGCATAGGACGGTAGGCAGTGTGACACACGAAAGAGAGATTGTCATGAAGATCGTATCTAACGAACTGGGCGGGGTCCAAGAGATCCTCGAGCAGAAAGAGGCCGAGTTGGATCGGGAATTGCGAAAGCGGGACGGCATCGCAATCGAGAAGAGCGCGGACCAGATGGACGAGATTCAGTATGCGTCGGAACGAGAACTGGCGATGCGAAACGTGGACCGTGAGTCCCACCTGTTGCGCCAGGTGAAAGCCGCATTGCGACGGATTCACGACGGCAGCTTTGGAACCTGTGCCGAGTGCGAATCGGCGATCAGCCCAAGACGCCTCGCGGCCTTGCCGTGGGCGTTACTTTGCATCCAGTGCCAGGAAGTTTACGATCGGGATCGGCAGGAGAGAGCCGAATCTCTCGGCGAGGCTCTCGGCAACGCCGCGTGAATGAGCGGTGGTGGCGAAGAAAAGAAAGGTGGGTCCAAGTCGTGAAGACAGCCTCCAGCACTCGAACCATTGCGTTCCTCGGCGACTACTTGCCGCGCAAATGCGGCATTGCCACGTTTACATCCGACCTGCTTGGAGCGGTGGCGGCGCGGCATCCCCAGAGCCGGTGCTTCGCGGTGCCGGTCAACGACATCGAGGGGTGCTACCAGTATCCGGACGTCGTTCGCTTCGAGATTGAGGAGCAGGATCCGGAATCTTACCGGTGCGCGGCCGATTTCCTGAACTCCAGCGACGTGGACATCGTCTCGGTCCAGCACGAGTTCGGAATTTTCGGTGGGCCGGCCGGCAGCCACTTATTGGTCCTGCTGCGCGGATTGGCCGCGCCGGTCGTCACCACGCTCCACACCGTTCTCCGCACGCCCAACGCCGACCAGCGCCGCGTGATGCGGGAATTGATCGTCCACTCAACCCGGCTGGTGGTCATGACGGAATGGGGACGAACCATCTTGCAGGAGGTGTACCACGCGCCACCGGCCAAGATCGATCTCATCCCGCACGGGATTCCCGACGTACCATTCGTCGCCCCGGATCGGTACAAGGAGCAGTTTGGCCTGGGCGGAAGGAAGGTGTTGCTGACCTTCGGGCTGCTCTCGCCAAACAAAGGGATTGAACATGTGCTCAATGCTCTCCCGGATGTGGTGGCGGAGTTTCCCGACGTCGTTTACATCGTGCTGGGCGCCACGCACCCCAACGAGTTGCGCTCGCGAGGCGACACCTACCGCCTCGGCCTCGAGGCCCTCGTCAAAAAGAACCGACTCGAGAACCACGTCATCTTCCACAACTGCTTTGTGGAGTTGACGAAGCTGACCGAGTTCATTGGAGCGGCGGATCTTTACATTACTCCTTATCTGGACGAAGCCCAGATTACCTCGGGAACATTGGCTTATGCGTTTGGCGCGGGCAAAGCCGTGATCTCGACGCCGTATTGGCATGCCGCCGAATTGTTGAGCGGCGAGCGCGGCGTACTGGTGCCATTCGCGGACCCGAGGGCCATTGCGCGCGAGGTGACCGGGTTGTTGCGCGATGGAGTGCGCCGCAACGCCATGAGCGATAATGCCTACAAGCTGGGCCGCACAATGGTGTGGAGCAACACGGCGGGGCGGTACATGCGCTCCTTCGAGTTGGCACGGCGGCAGCGGGCGGCGGTGACACACGACACCGCGGCACGCGTGCAACGAGCCGGTCTGGCAGCCTAGATCACCTCATGAGACAGATCGACGTAAGACGGAGCACCGTCACCTTGGACCCGGACCCCACGCATGTGCTGGCCCGGCCTTTTCGTTTCATGAGCGACCAGCGCTCCGTTAAGATCTCCGCCCGGGTTATGGCTCTGCCCGAGAACGAAGTTCATACCCTTTTGCAAGGGGTTCGGGCCGAGTTCGCCCACCGCCAACTGAAGATCGACGAATTCCTCCACCGGCGGTTTGATGAGGTCAGCCCCTATCTGCTCAATGGCCACCAGAGTCTGTCCGAGGAACGGAAGTTATTGCTGGGCGGGTATTTTACGCATGAGTATTCGCTCGAAGCCGCGGCCTTGTTCAATCCCTCGATGGTGCCGCACCTGGATCAGTCCAACGTGCCGCCCGGCTCGTTGCGTTTCATTTTGAGCTTACGCGCCACCGCCGAGGGGCACGTTTCCTCGATCGTTTTTCGCAGCGGAATATTGGACGCCGTGAGCAGCGTCACCATGGACGTGCCCTCCCGCTACAGCCTCGAGCCCATGCAAGTGCCCAACTCGACGTTTGAAAAGCCCCTGTTCGAGAGGAAGCTTCGGGAACTCCGTCTCATGGGCAACTTCAACCAGGAGGTTCTCAACGGCTTACCGGACGCATTCACCATGGAAGAACTGCGCGCCAGCATCGCTCGCGCCGCAGAACACCCCCTCGAGCATGCGCAGGAAACGACCAAGAGCATAGCCAGGCAAACCCTGATGCTGGCCCAATCCAATTACGAAGTGCAGTTCGCGCCGGAGTCGGATTTGTCGGAGCGGGTTTTGTTCCCCGTCACTCCTTCCCAGAGCAACGGGATCGAGGACGCTCGCTTTGTCCTCTTCCACAACGAAGACGGCACGCACAAGTATTATGCGACTTACACCGCGTACGACGGAAAGATGATCCTGCCCCAATTTCTCGAAACGTCCGATTTTCTTCGTTTCAAATTCATCACGTTGAATGGCCCAGCCGTCGAGAACAAAGGCATGGCGCTCTTCCCCCGCAAAATCAAGGGTCTCTACGCCATGCTCGGCCGGCAGGACGCGGAGAATATCTACGTGATGTTCTCCGATCATCTCCATTTCTGGGACACCATGCAGCTCATTCTGGAGCCTAGGTTCCCCTGGGAATTCATCCAGTTGGGCAACTGCGGCTCGCCCCTCGAAACCGAGGCCGGCTGGCTCGTAATCAGCCACGGCGTGGGGCCTATGCGAAAGTACTGCATCGGCGCTTTCCTGCTCGACCGTGACGACCCGACAAAGGTAATCGGCCGCCTGCCTGAACCACTGATCAAGCCGAATACGAGCGAGCGCGAAGGCTACGTGCCCAATGTCGTTTACTCGTGCGGCAGCCTCGTGCATGGCGGGCAGCTCGTCATTCCCTACGGCATATCCGACTACGCCACGACGTTCGCGACGCTCCCGCTGGACCAAGTCCTGGCGGCGATGGAATAGTGTGGCGCAGGCACTCCTGCCCAATGTCACATACTTTTCCCGGTGTGGGGCGGGCAATCGTGCCCGCAGCCGGCCTTCCGGCCGGCTGGACCCGCTGGAAAGCGGGTCCGCAGGCTGAAAAGCCTGCCCCACAAGTTCCGTCTTATCGGGACGCGTGCCGGACCTGCACCAATGCCCGGACCCACCAACGGCGCCCATTTTCATTTGGCCCGTGGCGTGCTTACCTCTCGGCTTCGTGCCAATGTCCGCGTTGGAGACCAATATGACCGCCGACTGCAAGTTTCGCGAGTTCGTCCGCAGGACGGGACCATCCGTTGTAATGATGGCCGCCGTGGTTGTCGTGGCACTCAGCCTGGTATACAAAGCCGGGCGCGAGGCGGGCATGAAAACTGCCAGGGCTCGCTTAGACTGACCTTGATGGAGGATGACATGACCACACAGACCCAACCTCAATTCCACCATATCTTTCGCCCGTTGAATGTGTTCACCTTCTGCGGCCAACCGGTTACTGCGCCGCGGGGCGAGTATCTCCGGGCCACCCGGGATCTGCCGCCCTGCCCGGACTGCCAGCGCGCCCGGGATGCGGTAGCGCGGATGCTGGGAGCCACCTATCGCCTGCCAAGTGCGACGGGGACATTTGGCCGGCTGACTGCCGCATAGTCTTTGGGGCAAACCATCGCCTGCCAGGCGCGGGGCAAACCTGGCGCGACCGTACCCATGCCGCCTCCTGGGATAGGAACAAAGCAAAATCTGCACTTTGCCTGACAAAACTTGCACCTGCTGTGGTCCGGCGGGATGATCTCCCGACTTGGTTGCGGCTGTCGTAGCCGCCGGCGAAGTGCAGTTCACCGCCTCCAAAAGGGTCATTCTTGCGCCGGAACGTACTCCAGACAGGGGTCTTTGCCGATAAGTAAGACGTGCAGCCGCATGCGCAGCCCGCAGGCATCGGGAAAGATCAGCGGCTTCCACACGACCTGGTGTGGTGCGTGGTGGCGCTGTGCGCGCTTCCGTCAATCTTGAGATTGGCGGGCGTGGATTTTGGATGGCCGGATTACGCTCCGGATCTGGGTGCGCTGAGCCGGCTGGCGCCGGCGGCACGCATCGACTCACTGCGCTATTGCCTGCAGGGGAGTTTCCTGCACAACCTGTTGGAATGGACGGCAGTGTGCCTGGCCGTGCTGACGGCGCTCCTCACTTTCATTCATTTCCGTGTCTCCAAAACCATGTTGGCGCCGGTGATTGGCGCGGCGCTTTTCTGGTCGGGCTGTGTCGACGCTTTTCACACCCTGGCGTCGGATCACTTTATCCACCGCGTGGCGGACGCGGCGCGCTTCATCCCCATCACGTGGACCGCGTCGCGCCTGTTCAGTTGCGTAGTGCTGCTGGTGGGAGCGGGCATTCTGCTGGTTCGCAAGAAAGACTCCAACCGGTGGGATTGGCGTCTGCTGATGGCGACCGTCGGCGTGTTTGGAATCGGCTCCTACGTGCTGGTCGAGTACTGTGCCAGCAGCACGCACTTGCCGCAGTGCCTGTTCCCGGGCAGACTGCTGACGCGGCCCTATGATCTGATACCGGTGATCCTGTATGCGGTGGTGGGCTACCCGCTATTCCGGCTGCTGGACCGGCGGTCGGGGAACCGATTCTCGCACGCGCTGCTGGTCAGCCTTCTGCCCCAAGCGGCGTCGGAGCTGCACATGGCGCTGGGCTCCTCGATGCTGTACGACGCCAATTTCAACATTGCGCACTTCCTGAAGATTGTAGCCTACGCGGTGCCGCTGGCCGGCCTGTTGCTGGATTACATGGGCACGTATCGATCGCAGTCCGACCTGGTAGCGAAGCTGGAGCGGTCGTCGGCGATCAAAGATGAATTCGTGGCCAACATGAGCCACGAGATCCGCACACCGATGAACGGAATTATCGGGGGCATCAGCCTGTTGGTGGATTCGGGAGTGACCGCGGAGCAGCAGGAAAATGTGGACACCATCCGCAGTTGCAGCGAAGCGTTGTTGAGCCTGGTGAACGCCATCCTGGATGTGGCCAAAATCGACGCCGGAAAGCTGATCCTCGAGCAGCGGCCTTTTCGCCCGGACGAGGTGGTGAAGGAAGCGCTGGCGGTGGTGGCGCCTGCCGCCACGGCGCGCGGGTTGGAGCTTCGGCAACACCTCGCCGAGGATCTGCCGCGGATGGTAGTGGGCGATGCGCCACGCTTACGGCAGGTGCTGCTGAACCTCTTGTCGAACGCGGTGAAGTTTACCGAGCGGGGCTACGTGGCCGTGGACGCATCTCTGGCCTGCCGCAGCGGGGATCTGGCGGAGATGCGATTCAGTGTGCGGGATACCGGCATCGGAATCCCGGCGGAAATGCAGGAGGCGATCTTTCAACCCTTCACACAGGCCGACAGTTCGACCACGCGGTGCTATGGCGGGACGGGGCTGGGGCTTTCGATCTGCCGCCGATTGGTTGCTCTCATGGAGGGCACGCTGCAGGTGAAGAGCGAGCCGCCATGCGGCAGCAGGTAGTGGGTCAGTTTGAAATTCTCCCCTCTTGACCTTGCCGCTAAGCATGGCATACTGAGGGCATGGAAAAGAATCGACCCAAAGATCCAATCCAGCTTGCCCGCCAGGTCTTCCTCGAATCCATTGGAGAAGCCCCCAGGACTGCGCCACCAGTACCGAAGGACCCCGCTGCGGTTGCACTGGGGCGCAAGGGCGGTCTGGCACGCGCAGCAGCACTACCGGCCAAGAAACGGATGCAGATCGCGGCCAAGGGCGCTGAAGCGCGGTGGAAGAGGAAGCCGTAGCCCTCCCTTGTCAATGGCATAGATTGGGATTGGAGCACGCCCCATCTTCGATATCGATCAACTTATTTTCCAGCACTTTAAGGTCAATCTGCTCGATTGTGTTGAGGTGGTTGTTGATGCTCGACAAGGTGATGTCTTGGGCAGCAGCCACGGCCTTGGATTGGAAGAAGAAAACTGCCGCGTTCACCCAGAGTCCAAGCGCAATCGCGGTTAGCAGAATTTTGACGGTTCGGTCCATATTTCCAGCGCTCCTTTGAGGTATACTACCACTAGACACGCGAAAGCCCCGAATGCGAGTCGGGGCGTTCGTCAAAATTCGGGCTTCTATTTCACTGTAACATAGGAGTGTGCCCGAATGCCATCAGGAAATCAGTTCGACTTGCCAGTGTCCCGTAGTTCTGTAAAAGTACACCACACCGAAGAATCCTCCCAGAACACGCTAAACACGCAGACCGTTACGTCTGAATCTATCTTCTCGAAACCCGCTCCACGGATCAGCGCCTCGGAGAAATCAAACGCTGATTCCTTCCCTTCCGAGTCGCGAAATGTGACCACCGAGCCGTCCACGCCGGAAACCGTTGCCGTCTTAGAACCTAATGGAGACCGCCGTGGAAACCTACACTCGCATTCGACCACGATTCGAGACTGGCACCTTACCCATCTACCCACGGAACTCCAAAATATGTCTCCGGCTGATCTCATGTTCATCTCTCACGTTCACAACTGGGGGCCAGATCAGGCACTACGGCTGGCCGAAGCATTCGACTACAACCTTAGTCAACCGATCCCAGTACTACTCCAAGCGGGCAGCGAATTGAAAAACCATATTGTAGCCGATGTCGCTCCGCAATAATTGTACTTGACACAATGCTTACCGCTAAGCTATACTTGAGACATGAACAAGCTCAATACAGCCAAGCGCGCTCAAGTAGTTTCGGCCATCGTGGAAGGTTGCTCAATTCGCTCCATAGTTCGCATGACGGGCGTTTCCAAGAATACTGTCGCAAAGCTCCTCGTGGAGCTTGGAGCCGCTTGCTCGAAGTACATGGATGAGCACCTGACGGGTCTCAACTGCCAGCGGGTTCAAGTCGATGAGATTTGGGCTTTCATCGGGTGCAAGCAAAAGGCTGTGACGGTTGAAAAGCTGGAAAAGGGCGTTTGTGGGGATGTCTGGACATGGATTGCCATCGACGCGGATACCAAGCTTGTTCCGTGCTTCATGATCGGCCAGCGAGATCCCATTACGGCCCGCGACTTCATGGAGGATCTTGCGGGCCGTCTCGCCAACCGCGTGCAACTCACGAGCGATGGTCTGAAGTGCTACCTCAACGCGGTGAAGACCGCCTTTGGAAACGATATCGACTACGCCATGCTCATCAAAATCTATGGGAATAACCCGGAAGGCCAGAAGCGCTACAGCCCGGCTGAGTGTACCGGCTGTAAGCGGAAACGGATCAAGGGGAACCCGGACCCGGAGCACATCAGCACAAGCTATATCGAACGCCAGAACCTCACGGTTAGAATGTCTCTACGTCGCTTCACTCGGTTGACGAATGCGTTTTCAAAGAAGGTCGAGAACCACGTGGCGGCCCTATCGGTCTTCTACATGTATTACAACTTCGTTAGGATTCATCAGACTTTGCGGGTGACTCCGGCGATGGCTGCTGGTGTGTCGGATCGGCTGTGGGCGATTGAAGACATTATTGGTCTGCTTCATTGAAGGCACGCCATATGCCTTCTGCTTCAGGGGGAATCGAATCAGGTAGCGAGTTCCGGGTTGCATCGCTCTGCCAGAACTCTTGGAGATACCGAAGCTTGGCGGAGTAGCTCGTAAGTACGTCATCCAACTCCCTAGCATCCGTGAGCGCAGAGAAGAATAAATCCGATAATTCCCGGCCAGCGCCATCAAGATCCGATGCGTATGACTCAACGTGGTGGACATCCTGCCATCCATGTATGTGGACTAAACCTTGCCCGGAAAGATTCACGGCTATCAGACGCCCGCCGATGGAAGATGGCATAAAGCTCTTGGTTAAACCTACCGCACGTACAGCCCGTTCAAATGCGCGCCTTTCGGGGATAGTTTCACCTCCCGCTCCGCTACCCATCACAAAGCGCCCCACAAGATCCCCGCAGCCAATGCACTCGGAATTCACGTTTTCCGCAAGGGCCTCATTTGAACTACAGTACAGCCTCACAGCCTGTTCTTTCTTAGACCATATCGCCGCCATGATCTGATCGGCACTCAGGCTCTTATCTTTATGAGACTCCCTGAAGCAAGCGAGCCAGACCTTGCGTATATTCTGGGTAATATCGTCAAGTGAGCGTGGGGAGCCGTTGTGGCGATTCAAGGATGTGGAGATCCTTTCTATCGCAGCCTTTCCGAAGGTTGCACCACCGGAGTAACCGACGAGTGCGCGTCCGTCAGAGAAGATCACCGGAAGGATTTTGCTCTCGTACAATACGATCACATCACTGGCGACAAGGGTGTCAGCGCACAGAAGCACCCCGGTTTGGTTCACAAGCCCAACTACAAGTGTCATGCGCCTATTGTACCTGACCTTTATGCTTGGCGGTATCGGGCGAACCGGGCGATGCCGGGGATATGGAGGAATCGGAAAAGTGGGGGCTGTCAAGGGGCTCTCCTTTCAAACTGACCCACTACCCGGCAGCACGTTCAGCTTCACCGTCCGCCTGCCGATCGCGGCTGTGGCCGAATCTCCGGCGCCCGCCACCCAGGGCCGCCTGCCACGTTCGCAGAGGCCATTGCGGATTCTGTTGGCCGAGGACAACCCGGTCAATCAGAAGGTGGCGTTACGGCTGCTCGAACGCATGGGGCACCGGGTGGATGCGGCGTGGGATGGCCAGCAGGCGGTAGCGGCCGTGGAACAGACCGAGTACGACCTGGTGTTGATGGACTGCCAGATGCCGAACATGGACGGTCTTGCGGCGACACGAGCCATCCGGCGGCTGGAACGCGGGCGCCGGCTTCCGATTGTGGCGATGACGGCCAACGCCATGCCGGAGGATCGCCAGCGCTGCCAGGAGGCGGGCATGGACGGCTTTCTGGCCAAGCCCGTTTCCACGCGGCATCTGTACGATCTGGAAGGGTTGGGCGCTCCGGGGGAGGATGGTTTGGCGGCGCAGGGCGGTCGTCGGCGTGCGTAGCGGCGATTTTAGCGCTAAAATACCCTCATCCATGCATCGCCGGGATTTCCTCGAAGCTGCCATGGCCCTGGCCGCCGCGCCTGCCGGCCGCGGCGCCGAAAGGTTCGATCTTGCCGCCATCGAACGCCCCCGCGTGCTGAAGGCCGCGGACCGATACCTCGCCCAACAGCCGGTCACCGTGACTGCCTCCAGCTCCCCGCGCAGCGCCGGCGGCCAGCACGATTTCTTCTCCGAAGGCGACTATTGGTGGCCCGATCCACAGAACCCCGGCGGCCCCTACATCCAGCGCGACGGCATGAGCAACCCGGACAATTTCGTCGAGCACCGCCGCGCCATGATCCGGCTGAGCCTCATCGTGCCCGCGCTGGGGGCGGCTTACAAACTCGCGCGCCAGCGTAAGTACGCGGACCATGCCGTCCGGCACCTGCGCGCGTGGTTCGTCGACCGCGATACCCGCATGAATCCCAACCTCGAATACGCGCAGGCCATCCAGGGCCGTTTCACGGGGCGGGGGACCGGCATCATCGATACGCTCCACCTGGTGGAAGTCGCGCGCGCCGCGGGACAGCTCGACCTGGCGCCGCCCGATCTGGCGGGCGTGAAGCAATGGTTCGCGTCCTATCTCGAGTGGATGACCACGCATCCCTACGGCATCGCCGAGCGCGACGCCCGGAACAACCACGGCACCTGCTGGGTCGCGCAGGTGGCCGCCTTCGCCCAGCTTGCCGGCGACGCGGACCTCATGGCTTATTGCCGCAACCGGTTCCAGACCGTGCTCATTCCCAACCAGGAGGCGCCCGACGGCAGCTTCCCGCTGGAACTGGCCCGCACCAAGCCCTATGGCTATTCCCTGTTCAATCTGGACGCTTTCGCCATC
>Ga0224558_1003762_pt1 | contig 12355 bp, 12 predicted proteins | sample 714S32024metaG_FD_180682 | JGI IMG/M metagenome (GOLD analysis project Ga0224558, IMG submission 180682) | Peat soil microbial communities from Stordalen Mire, Sweden - 717 S3 20-24 | ecosystem: Environmental > Terrestrial > Soil > Wetlands > Peat | place: Sweden: Norrbotten County, Stordalen... | reverse complement strand
CTTCGCGCCGCAGGATCGTTCCTGACAAACCTCTCCGCCTGCTTGCTCTTGTTCCTCGACGCCCTTGATCCCATCTCTCGCACACAAATCTCAGGCCTGGTGAATTAAGCAGGCTAGCGGACTGACACTTTCTGTTCAATTCGTCCAAAACCCGACTTGCATACACCAAGTCTTGTAATTCTAGATCGTCGTCTGCAGGCTCCCGGATCAAGTGCATTGCGCGTTCCCCTGCAGCTTTGCGCGCTTCCTGTACTTGTCGAGGAACAAGGTCCATTTTCGTTTCAAGGACCGCAGCCTTGTATAACTGCTTCCATGCCGGCATCCCGGCAGTGGCACCAAACGTCACGTTGGTGCCCTTGTCGGTGGGGACAGAAATGGATTTGGTGGAATTCGCATCTCGCGTTTTTCCACCATTCGCACGTCCTGATTCAGGAGTTGCCTTTGGATTCGTTTTCACTTCAGCCACGGGATTCATTTCAGTCGCTTCCTTTTCGTTCTGACGCTCTCGCTTCGTGCCTTTGCATCACTGGTGTTCGCAAGGTCCAGCGCCCGATTAAAAGCGGGTAGCCAATGCCCAATATTAGGCATCAGGAGAAAAAGTTCTGTATAGAAAGGAACACATTGACGCAATGCGATTCGACACACGATTGCGAGCCGAAGAAAGCGTCTTCAATCGGTGATTCCGTCTCGAACGAATGATGAAGCGCAGGAGTGCGTCAGTCCTATGATGCCTGCCTTGGACGCAGCGTAATGGGCTCCTACAGCCCCGCCTGTCTGTGCGGCAACTGAAGACAGATTGATGATCCGTCCCCATCTTCTTTGCCGCATCCCGCCGATCACCGCCTGAGTCACCAAGAACACCAACTTGAGATTGACCGTGAGCACCTCGTCCCATTCCGCCTCCGTAATCTCCTCCAATTTGCGCGGATGAGCGATACCCGCGTTGTTGACGAGGATGCCGATGCCGCCAAGGTGTGCCTCAACCTCTGTGGCCATGCGCCTCACGTCGGCGGCGACTGATACGTCCGCCTGAAACGCGATTGCCTTCCGTCCCATCCCGGTGATTTCGGCACAGACTGCATTCGCAGCGTCGGCACGCTCACGGTAGTTAACGGCGACATGGGCACCAGCCCTAGCCAACGCAATGGCGACTGCGGCACCGATTCCGCGACTGCCGCCAGTCACAAGAGCAACTCGATTCTTGAGGTCTTTCATGGCGTCATTGTATGCGCGAGGTAACCGAACATCGTCGCTCGTGCGACTATTTGCTCCACCAACACTCCATCTCGAACGAATGGTTCGAGCGAAGATCATTGCCTTCGCTCAGGCATAATGCCGCGAGTTTAGTCCCAAGGTAACTTTCGCCGTTTGCCCCAACGGACGTATGCACTTGCTGCAATCTGGCGTTGATATCACGGTCGTTGCTCTCTGGCTTGGTCATGAAAGCCCAGCCACGACCCACCTCTATGTAGAAGCCGACCTCAAGATGAAGGAAGCGGCACTAAAGGCGGTCCAACCGCCGGTCACGAAGCAGGTCCGTTATCAAGCACCTGATCGCATGCTTCGTTTCTTACAGGGGCTCTAACTATTATGTGCAGTTCGCGAGTGCCGCCAGCCCGTTGGTTCGCATCCTGCGGCCTGCGGCCTACCCATAATCGCGGACTGCGCATAATGCAGAGCATTTTTAGCTCGGCGGCGCGGCCAGTAAAGCGCGGAGCGGTGAAATCGTAGAGCCGCGCCGGTGAGCTAAAAATTCATTGGGCTAAACCGCAGGCAGGATGTGTGCGCTATGGGTTTTGTTAGCGAGCAGGAGTCCATAGAGAAGGGCCAGGCTAGTCGTTGTGAAAGGAGGGGACTCTGTGGACTGTGTTCCCAGAGCGCTTCTGGAACAGCGAGTACCAGAAGATAGCAGATGGTTGGCGGGAAAGTGGATTCGGAATGCTTGTGAAGGAACAGGATTCCTTCGACTCGATGGCATCGAGTTGGAGGAGAGGACGATTTGAAGTCGCACGGGATCAACCATAACGATCTGGGATGGCCGGGGGAGAATGAACTTTGGGCAATAACTGGACCGCAATCATCCGGCCGCGATGGCAAACCGGGCATTCCCGCAGAGAGTGACCGGTGAGCTTCTCGTAGCGATCCCGGTAGTCCTCGTCTGGCTGGGGTTGAGAAGAGTTTGGGTTGGGAGGAGTGATGCCCAGGAGTTGGCGGCAATGCTCCAACTTCTCTTTGCGGTATCGATTGCCCAGGAACCCGTAATAGCGAATGCGGTGGAATCCACTGGGGAGAACGTGGAGGAGGAATCGCCGAATGAACTCCTCGGCCGAGAGCGTCATGATTTTTTGCTGATTGTTGTCGCGGTAGTCGCGCCATTGGAACTTGACCTGCCCGTCTTCGATCTCCAGGATCCGGTGATTGGAAATGGCGACCCTATGGGTGTAGCGGCCGACGTAGTCCACCACTTGCTGGGGGCCGGCGAAAGGCGCCTTGGCGTAGACGACCCATTTCGCATGGCGCACGGGATCGAGATGCCGGCGGAAAACCTGCGGATCTCGAAGGGCCTCGCGGGAAGAGAAGAACTGGAGTTTGCCGTCATCGAAAGCTTCCTCCAGATAAGTCAAGAACAATCGACGGAACAGGGCGGACAACACCCGTACGGGCAAGAAGAAACGGGGGCGGCAAGGAATCCACCGATTAGCATCGGGTGAGATTCCTCCGCCCGGGACGACACAATGCAGGTGGGGATGAAAGAGAAGCCGGACTGCGGAAGCATGGACGAGTCATTTGAAATACATCAACGGAAAGATAGGACAGATGCAACTTGCTGATGTGAACAACCGCACAATGCGGGGGTTCGTGGCAGAGATGGCCTCGGAGACGAAGGATGGGAAACCCCGGTTCTCAGCCAAGTCGATTGAGAACTATTTGGCTGTCATCAAGTCAGTGGTTGCTTCGGTCCTGAACGACAAAGGAGAGCCGGTCTACTCTGTGAAGTGGAATCACAACTTCATGGATCTTCCTGTTGTGGAGGAACAGAACGCTCCCAGCTTCACGGCTGCGGAGATCGAAACGATAATCTCTAACGCCAACGGACAGGACAAGATTCTGTATGCCTTGCTCGCCGGCTCTGGGCTTCGGATAGGGGAGGCCTTCGCGCTGCAAGTTGAAGACGTACGCGACACAGTGATCCATGTGAAGCGCAGCGCGTGGGAAAGTGACCTTGGAAGTCCCAAGACTGCGGCCGGAAGACGAGAGGTGGATATTCACTCCTCGTTGGCTAGTGCGTTAGGGGATCACATTGGCTCTCGTAAAAGCGGGTTGGTATTTCCATCGGATCGCGGCACTCCGCAACGTAAATCGAATCTGTTGCGGAGATCCCTTCACCCAATACTCCTCGAGATGGGAAGGCCACCTTGCGGCTTCCATGCCTTCAGGAGATTTCGAGCGGCTCACCTCGATAAAGAGTTGGTGCCTGAGATCCTCGTTCACATTTGGATGGGACACTCGAACAAGGACATCTCGCAACGCTACGCTCGTACCGGGGTAAAGATAGATGGGATGTTTCGTACAATGACGGCACAGAGAGTAGGATTGGGCTTCAGTCTCCCTGAGTTGCGCCCAATTGCGCCCACTGTGAGTTCCGATACGTCCTTTAGAATTGGTCGGGAGGATTCGAACCTCCGACCCCCTGGTCCCGAACTATGAAATTACAAACTCCAAGTGCTTTATCTGGTGTCGCTTAGGGGGCAGTGCGGCGTTTTCTCTCGCTCAGTTGTATCGCAGTTGTACCGAAGAAGAAGATGATCGGTCTGCTCGACAAACCCAGTCGAACTTAGCGATGCTAGATCAGACTGAGTTGTGGTTCCCCGGCTCGCGGACATCTCTTCTCCCCTTGAATTTGCAAGGTGCCAGTGAATTCACGCTCATGACCGGCCCCGCTAGAGACGCGCTCCAGATTTGCGCTCAATACACTACCGTGTCAAAATTGATTCTAAAGGGGTTAATAACCGTAGAACCGCAATACTCGGCGCAATTTGCTACCAAATTGCTACCAAAACATGCAAGTGGTTTCGGGACCGATCGTGGGGGGATCGGCCCCATTTCTTGAGCGCCAACTAAAGCCGTTCGGAGGTTCAAGGTCTCTATCGAGGGGAAACGTCCACGACGCCCGGAATACTGCGGTGGGCGCCAGCGCAAGAGGCGGTATGCGGTATAATGTGTGTAGGAACGTGGAGTTAGTGGAGGTGCGCCCATGGCTTCGCCTCGCGAGCCCAAAGGTTCAACGAAAATCGCCCGCCAAACCCCGACTAATCGGATATCCCAAAGAACACGGAATTCTACGCGTCCACCCCCAGCCCCCAAGAACGGCCGCGAGTTCGACGCCCAGGCATTCCTCGCCACCATCGGAGAGGGGAGGAAGGCTATGTTCTTCCCGAAGAAGCAAACCATCTTCACGCAAGGGGATCCCGCGGACGCAGTGTTTTATCTGCAGACAGGCAAGGTAAGACTCACCGTTGTCTCCAAGGATGGCAAGGAAGCCACGATCGGCATATTGAGCGATGGGAGTTTCTTCGGCGAAGGTTCGCTTGCAGGTCAAACTCTCCGCATGGGCACTGCAACCGCAATGACGGATTGCGCTGTTCTGAGAATTGAGAAAAAGGCCATGGTGGACACGCTTCACCGGGAAAACACCCTTTCCGATCTGTTCGTCGCATATTTGTTGACCCGGAACATTCGATACGAAGAGGATCTGGTTGACCAGCTTTTTAATTCCAGCGAGAAAAGGTTAGCCCGTGTCCTTCTCATGCTCGCTCATTTTGGCAAGGAAGGGATTCCTGAATCCGTGATTCCGAAGATCAGTCAAGAGACGCTCGCAGAGATGGTGGGCACCACTCGGTCTCGGGTTAGCTTCTTCATGAACCGGTTCAGGAAATTGGGATTTATTAACTACGCCGGGGGTGCAGAAGGCGGGTTACAGGTTCACAGTTCACTTCTCAATGTCGTTCTCCACGACTAGCGAGCCATATCATCCCGACTGGGGGGCCAGGCTATACGGGGATCCGAGGCACGCGCCGCGCATGAAGCAGGTACGTGCCCTATCCGAGCGACTCCCAAACGCGTAACATTAGGCTGAACGTTTCACGTCCAGGTGTCACGGGAATTTTGCACGGCAACGGAAAGAATAATAATGATGCTTCCCCCACAGACGCGAGATTTGGCCCTGCGTCTTCTTGCTTACGAAGACGCTGCGGGCAAAACCTCCGAGCCGACGGAATTCGCGGCCTTTGGCGTCTGTGAGAGGTTGCGCCAGCCCCTAATTACACTCGCGGGAGTTGCCGGTTTTCGCTCGCTGCTTTCTCGTGCTCTGACGCTGGCCAGGGCGGAAGCTCCCAGTCTTAGCGCGGTACAGGTCGCGGCGGATGGCTCCTTACAGGGTCTAGAGGAGCTTCGGCCTCAAGTCGACGCGGACCAAGCTCGGGAGGCAGGAATAATTCTCATTACCCAGTTACTCGGGCTGCTTGTCCGAGTTGTTGGCGAAGATACGACGTTGCATCTGGTGACATCTGAAATTCTCCCAGACTTTAGGTTCCTCTCGAAGAGCGGTATGCCCATCGGCTTTGAAGCGATCGTCAACGAAGTCGATGATCTCCAAGGCGTCAGTGCGCGTCTCGAGAGACTGGCGGAGCAATATCCGCCCGTCACAGAAGCGCTGATGACTATCTCGGGAAACGTCCTAAACACGGCGACCGTATTGGCGGTAGTGGCGGCAATTAAAAGCCCCAAGCCGAACTGAGTACAGCGTTCGCGCCTTGCACGGAAAAGGAAATCGTGAGTATTCCAGAGTCACGACATTTGGCCCAACGCCTTCTTACTTACGAAGCCGTTGCGGGCGAGAACTCCGAGCCAGCGGAGTCTGCGGCTTTTCGCGTCTGTGAGAGGTTGCGCCGACCCCTAATTACACTCGCGGGAGTTGCCGGTTTTCGCTCGCTCCTTTCTCGTGCTCTGACGCTGGCCAGGGCGGAAGCTCCCAGTCTTAGCGCGGTAGAGGTCGCTGCGGATGGCTCCGTAAAAGGTCTAGGCGAGCTTGCGTCGCAAACTGACAAGGAACAGGCCAGGGACGGAGGAGCCATTCTCATTGCCCAGCTAATCGGGCTGCTTCTCACTTTCATTGGCGAAGGTTTAACGTTGCGCCTGGTTCAGGATGTGTGGCCCGAGGCCGCCTTCAACGGCCGCGTTTCCGAGAAAGAGGGAAAGCTTGAGCACAGCAAGTAAGGTGAAAATAAACAAACTGCCGACCGGGGTCCCGGGCCTCGATGAAATCCTGGGCGGCGGTCTCCCGGAATTTTCTTTTAATATCCTCGCGGGCGCCCCGGGAAGCGGCAAGACCACGCTCGCACACCAAATCGTGTTCGCCAACGCGACGCCGGAGCGCCCCGCGCTCTATTTCACCATCCTCGGCGAACCCGCCATCAAAATGCTGCGATACCAGCAACAGTACACGTTCTTCGACCAGGCTAAGTTAAACACCGCCGTCCGCTTTATCAACTTGAGCCAGGTTGTGTTGGAGAAAGATCTGGACGCGGTCTTAGAGGAGATTACGAAAGAGGTTGAGAAGGCAAGCCCCGGCGTCGTGGTAGTGGACTCCTTTCGCACCGTGGTGCGGAAGGCGCAAGGCGGTACAACCGAAGTGGAGCTGCAATCTTTCATTCAGCGGTTAGCCCTGCTCCTGACGAGTTGGCAAGCCACGACTTTTCTGGTCGGGGAATATGTCGAAGGTGAAATCCGAGACAATCCCGTTTTCACGGTCTCCGATGGCCTCTTTTGGCTCTACCAGGCTGCGGAGCGAAGTTCCATTGTGCGGAAACTCCAGATCGTGAAACTGCGCGGGCAGGCGTCCGTGCCCGGACTGCACACCTTCCGCATTACCCATGCCGGGCTGCAAGCCTTTTCGCGTACTCTTGGGCTGGCCGGACAAGCAAGAAAGATCCCCAGCACACGGCGCCTTTCCGTTGGCATTCCGGAATTGGACAAGATGCTCGGGGGCGGCATTCCCGAGGGAGACAGTGTTCTGGTGGCAGGGGCTTCGGGGACGGGAAAATCAGTCTTGGCAACCCAATTCATTGCTGAGGGCATACGTCAGGGGGATCCGGGAATCGTGGTGGTCTTTGAAGAACGACCGCAAGAGTATGCGGAGCGGGCCAGCAGCTTCGGTCTGGATTTGAAAACGCCGCGACATGAGAAGAAACTCGAAATTCTCTACCTCCGTCCGCTGGATCTCTCGGTGGATGAAACCATGCACGAGATTCTCGACGCGGTCCAGAAGATTGGCGCCAAACGCCTGGTGATTGATTCGCTGGCGGGCTTTGAGATGGCGCTGGCACCCGGCTTCCGCGCCGACTTTCGCGAATCGCTCTACCGGATGATCACCGCTTTGACCGGCGTCGGGGTGACGATTCTAAGCACGGTTGAGGTGAACGAGTCTTTCACAGAATTCCCGTTCAGTACTTACTCGATCTCCTTTCTCACCGATGACATTATCCGGCTTCGGTACGTATGCATCGACGGCCAGCTTCGCAAGATCATGGTCGTTATCAAGATGCGCGGTGGCAACCACAGCAAGGATATCCGCGAATATGAAATCACCTCCAAGGGTGTGGTCATCATGGGTGACCGCCTCACGGATTATCAAGGCCTTATCACCGGAATTCCTGAGCATTTGAACCGATCCGGCAATCATGAAGAGCGCTTACCTAAGCCGAAGGCCAAAACCAAAAGCCAGAAGTAATCCAGGAAAAACCTAATCGCCGTGGGCCATGTCATCTCGCGGAGAGGTTCCGTACACAGTCGCTCCGGGGATGTTTTTCTGATAGTTGAGTGTCGATGCCAAACGCGTGGCGGGCGCCTGAAGCTGTTTAGCTTCATGAGCTGCGATCTGTAGCAGCAGGTTTGGCAGATCGGCCCAGCTCTGTCGCAGGCTAAACCTTCTTAAGCCATGGTCGCAGCCTCATACGATCTTCGTCATCCCACTTGACGACCTGACGACCGCCTCATCTTCGTTTGTTCAGCGGAAAGCCCCCGAGGGAATCGTCTCTCCCTGAAGAATCAAAGTCCCGCTGTCGAGCGTGCCAAGCCTCTCTGTTTAGTTTGGCCGGAGTTTCGCCGGTTGGACTCAATGAAAACGCCAACACTGTTCGCCGGCATGGGTTCCGCAAACAAGTATCCCTGGGCTGACCCACAACCGGCCAACGCCAACAGTTGGTGTTGGTTAGGTGTTTCCACCCCTTCAGCGATCACCTTGAGCTCCAGATTACGCGCCAGTCCGATGATTGTCTTAACGATGGCATAGTTTTCGGCATCCATCGTCTTAACGAACGACTGATCGATTTTCAGGGTGTCGACTGGAAAACGGCGGAGATAGCTCAGAGAGGAATATCCGGTACCAAAATCGTCGATACTCAGCTTCACTCCTAAAGTCCGCAGCTGCGACATCGTTTGGAAGGTCGCCGCAACGTCGTTCATCGCCAAGCTCTCGGTGAGCTCGATGGTTACGCACTGCGGATCAATCGCACTCTCTTCAAGTGCATCTTTGACGTGCCCAATGAAACCGGCGTGAGAGAAATGCTTTGAACTGATGTTAATACTGACATATAACGGCGGGTCAGCAGGATAGCGCTGTTGCCAACTTGCCGCCTCTAAACACGCCTTCTTTAAAACCCAAACACTAATAGGAACAATCAGGCCGCACTGTTCTGCTACCGGGACAAAAGTGCTTGGTGGTATCGAATTCGATCCCGAGGGCTGCCACCGCAAGAGTGCCTCGAAGCCCTGTACTGCCCTCGTATCGACCGCGACGATTGGCTGGTAGTGAAGTGTCAGTTCTTCATTCTGGAGCGCATATCTCAGCTTGGCTTCCAGAAGAAGTCGACTCATGACTTGCTCGTGCATCGTGCGGTCAAAGAGCTCACTGCGAGCCTTGCCTTGGCTTTTCGCACGATACATAGCGATATCGGCATTCTGAAGCACCGCCTCCGCAGATGTCTCTGGTGATGTCAGCGCGATGCCAATGGACGCGCTCTTGACAACCTCAAGTCCCTCCAGAAGGAACGGCCGTTCGAATGAAGACTGGATTCTCTCAGCTACACGAATGACATCGCTCGGGTCAGTAACGTCCTCCACTAGAACCGTAAACTCATCTCCACCCATCCTGGCTATGGTGCCGTCGCTGCGCAAGCATGCCCGCAGTCGGTTGCTCACTTCTTTGATTAGAGCGTCCCCGATTGCGTGGCCATAGCAGTCATTGACGACCTTGAAGTCGTCGATATCGATGAAAAGGACGGCAGCGGCTTCGTGTGGGTGCCTTTTCATCCGATCCACGACGCTTTGCAAACGTCCCAGAAACAAGACCCGGTTTGGAAGGCCGGTGAGCCCATCGTGGGTGGCGCTAAAAAGCAATTCTTCCTGAGCATGTTTCCGTTCTGTTATATCGCGGGCATTGTAGACAATGCCGCCGATATTTTTGTGCTGAATCAAGTTTCGAACCACACACTCGAAATAGAGCCACCTTCCGTCTGCATGTCGTAGCTGGAACTCAACTATCGGATTCTGTCTCGGATTCTGTCCATACGCCACCGATCGCGACCCTGTGCTCATGGTCTTCGCGGAATCGTCCGGATGCACCAGGTCGATCATGTTCGTTCCCACGAGACTGGCTCCATGCACCGCTAGAACCGTATGAACGGAAGGACTAGCGTACTTGATTTGGCCAGAGCGATCGGCGATAAGAATAATGTCAGTTGACTGCTCGGTAAGAGCGCGGAATCGCTCTTCGCTCTCGCGGAGGGCGTTGCGTTCGGTTTCCTGCAACTGGCCGACGTGCTCTTGTCTCTTGAGCCGGAGAAAAAGTATCAGGATGGCGGTCGCTGCCAATATGGCGGCCGCCAGCAATTCGTTTCGAGCTCTCAGCGCAACACCTTGGGCCCATTTGTCCTCGGCTTCAACGGCAATCTGCACTTGGTGCTGCAACAAGTCGAACTGGGGGCCGACCGCTTGGAAATCGGCCTGCTTGGCCTCGTCGAAGTCTCCAACTTGCATCGAAATCCATTGCAGGCCGGCCGACGTAATGTAGTTGTCTAACACGGGCCAGACCTTCTCTGGGGCAGCGGTGTGATAAGCATGAAGGTGTGCCGCCAGTACTGCTTTAGGCAGTGCGTGTCTTGCCTCCCGCATCTCCGCGTCGGCTTCCGGGGTCAGGTTCTGCTCGTGCAAGGCTGTCAAAGTAAGATTGTTGATCTCTCGGGTAATAACTGCAATTTGATTGAGAGTTACTTGGACAGAGCGGGCTTCGTCGACTTGATTTCTGTGAAACCAGGAGAGAGCAGCCAAGACGGCAATGGCCGTCACGAGAAAACTAAGTAAGATGGCCAGTTTCGGACGTGCTGCTAGACTCCCGCATCGCAGGTTGATATTGCTCCACGCAGCCCGGACCATCTTGAACATGAAGAACCCAACAGATCTCTTCGCAAGCGCGTCTGCGCCAAAATGGGGGAGGATCGGCTGATCTGCCTTACAGCGAGTGCCACATACTACTATCGAGGATCAGGTCCGGTTTTGGCACGTCCAGACGACCACGCCACATTACGAAAGTGCTTGCGGTTTTGAGGGCAGAATGTCACGCCGTGACCGTTTGTGACGAATGAGAAAGTCTATTCGCGAAGTCGCGGTGCGGTTTCCCCCTTTTCTTCTCTTGCGGACGGGGCATACCCGGGACCCGTGGATAGCAGCGGGTCGAGGTTAATCCCGGATTCAGGATAACTTCCAAGTGCCCGACTCATCAGGCACAACGGCACGAAGCACTGCTTACGCACACGGCGACCGTCAACCGCGATTTAGTCTGACGTTTACGTTTGAGCAATTTTGAACAGTCTCCTGAGCCCCAGTGTTGAAAAATTGGTTCTTGCAGGTGACCTATGCCACGCTCAGTTCATAAGGAGCTCCAAGGCGCAGTGCTTCTTTGCATCGACGATAACCAAGATGTGCTGGAATGCGAAAGGGCATTCCTCGAAACCCTTGGGTATACCGTTCTGACCGCACCCAGCGGCAGTAAGGGACTGGAACTGGCTTCCATCCATTCGGTTGATGTTGTAATCGTCGACTATTTCATGCCCGAGATGAACGGGCAAGAGTCTGCAATCGAAATGAGACGGCTCAAGCCGCAAGCCCCAATCATCATGCTATCCGGAGCAGTGGATGTTCCCGAGCAAGCCTTGAAGCTGGTAGACGCTTTCATAGCTAAAGATCATTTGTCCAGCCAATTGTTGCCCGTGATCGCGCAATTGCACGAATGCGGAGTGAACCCAACGCCTTCGTATGACACATGACGGCATAGGAGCCGTCTATGAAACTCTTGCTGATTTCACACCTAAACACGAACCGATGGCCTTTGCAAAAGAGGGATAAGGTTCTTTTTCTAATACTTTTTATGGAGACTTCCTGGCATGCCAAGTTTTGGAGCACCGTTTTCCGGTCTCGCCAATGAACGCAAACTGACCAACGAAGAATTGGTGCGTGCCATTCGTTTCATGGTGGCCGCAGAATACGAGGCAGTGCAGATGTACGTGCAGCTCGCCGAGTCCACTGACAACAAGTTCGCCATCGCAGTGTTGAAGGATATTGCCGACGAGGAGCGGGTCCATGCGGGAGAGTTTTTGAAGCTCCTACACTACCTTGCCCCCGAAGAGGCGAAGCTTTACGAAAAAGGAGCTCAAGAAGTGGATGGAATCCTCAGTGAAGTGCAGAAGAAGTGACGGGACGCACGCGCGCCGAGAAAGCGGCAACTGGGGTGCCGAACGTGGCGCAGGTCGTGAATAATCTGCAGGTTAAGAATCAGAAAGCCAGCTCTTCGCAATAAGAGCTGCCTGAGTGGGGCGGGGAGTTCGTATTCGAAGGAAGCGAGACTCGGGCGTTTGAACTGCCCGTCCCCTTTGTTCGTATGCATGGGTACGCGATCTTCTCGAAACCTAAGATAGAGAGAACTACTTCAGGTGGGCTGAATTGGTTCAGGGAGCCTGAAAAAAGGGTTCGCGAGTTTGTCTCGATATTCGAACCCTTATAAAACACACTGCAAACTAGAATCAAGCAGCATAGTCCTGCGCTCATCCTGTAATCGCGCTAGCCGCGCCACCGGGAGTATCCCCAGCCTCCGCCACCGAGCAAAAACAGTACCAGAAGAACGATCAATATGGTTTCCATTGTTGTACCTCACTTGGGAGAAGGAAGCTGACGGGCCTTTGTAACGGTCGTCTCACTTCTTCACTACACAACATCATAGAAGTTGCCAAGGGGGATGTCTGAT
>Ga0224558_1003761_pt1 | contig 12359 bp, 11 predicted proteins | sample 714S32024metaG_FD_180682 | JGI IMG/M metagenome (GOLD analysis project Ga0224558, IMG submission 180682) | Peat soil microbial communities from Stordalen Mire, Sweden - 717 S3 20-24 | ecosystem: Environmental > Terrestrial > Soil > Wetlands > Peat | place: Sweden: Norrbotten County, Stordalen... | reverse complement strand
GAACGCCGCCGCCACCCGTCGGGCGTGCGCATCCAGCCGGAGCGACCACCAGCATTCCCCTTCGTCGCAACGAATGTCGTTCGCGTTGTACCGCCCGGTGTGCCCGTCGGCAAAAACGTAGTTGGCCTTCCCCTCATGCCGCCGGCAGCCATAGTCGTCTTGCAGGAGACGGTTAAAACCCTGGTCGTCCTCCGCTCCATCAACGACGTCCTTGATCCACCAGTTGTCGTCACTCCATAAGGCCGTGCCGCTCCCGCCATCTCCGAACCAGATCAATTTTGCCGGCGCGCCAATCTCCGTGGACTTGTGCAGGCCCTCCCAATAGCCCTGATCTTTCGGCCGGCCAAAGGGCATGGTGCTGACCCGGGTGCTGGCGGTTGGGTCGTTGCGCACCGGAATCCAATGCGCGCCGGCCACCCCGATGCCACTGGCGTTCCAAACCTCGAATTCGCTGGGAAACCCATACAGATGGCGCCAATCCGTGCCACCGCCCAGCGCAAAGCCACCGAGGGCCGCGTCCGAGGTCGAGATCCCATCCGCATACACGGCCATCCGTTCGGCAGGACAATCGAAAATGCTCGGTGCGCACCCGACATATTCCCACAGCACGACCCGGTAAGTGGTTTCACACGGTGCGCCGTCAGGCCCGGGGCGGACATCCTGGAGCGGGTTCATCCACTCGTTGTTGTCCAGGGTGTAGGTCATGGCGGCGAAAGCCAACTGGCGCTGGTTGGAAATGCACACCGCCAACTTGCCTTTGTCCTTGGCGTTGCCCAGGGACGGCAGCAGCAGCGCGGCCAGGATGGCAATGATCGCGATGACAACGAGCAACTCGATCAGCGTGAAGCCGCCCGAATTGCGCATAGTTCTTCCTGAATCCATGAATGCAGAATTCGACAGCTTGGAGCGGTCTCCCTCACGAGGGATCACTCGATCCCGCCCCGTTGGCTGCGACCGTCCGAAACCATACTTGCGTGGCGTCGGCACGTCAAACGCTCGGGCCGTTGCCGGACAGGGCTGCATCAAGCCCGTGGAAGCCGGTCATGCATTGAAAGGCGGCCAGTCCTCCGCCCGTCGCCGGGTGCCAACCGTTGCTTACCCACTTTCCAAAGTGGCCCCAACACGGGAAAGCGGTCTTCCGCCTGCCTGCGGAATGCCTGAGGTAGAAGGATCACGCGCCAATCGGCGCCCCGGCTCTGGCCCGATACCCGGCTCCCGCGTCTCGGCGACCCATCCGAACCCAGCTTGGCACCCCAAACCGTCGAGCCTCTGGCCCCCGGTTCCTCCAACCCTGCACCAGACTGTCCCGCGAGCCGCCCCATAGCCTCGCCATAGTACCTCCGTTAGCCTAACGGAGGTACTATGGCGAGGCTATGGTGGGGCTACGGAGATGAGCGGGGGGTAGGGGGTCGCTGCTCCCCCCATTACCCCGAAAACAGCGAAGAACCAAAAGCGTCGCCGTTTGCGCGTGACACTGTAGGAGCGATTCAGTCCAATCCGGGACAGGCATGCGCAACGCAAGCTCAAAACTGATAGCCGATACGACCGCAGCTCCGGTCGCGACCGCAAAGGCCTGGTTGCTGGCATTGGCATTCTTCACTTTCCCGGCGCAATTCTCTACCGCCGAGGAACCACTCGTTCAGATCGGCTCCATTCCGCTCAAGGGGGTCGAAGGCCGGCTCGATCATCTGACCTTTGACACCCGTTCGCAACACCTGTTCGTTGCGGCCTTGGAGAACCACAGCGTCGAGGTGATTGACCTGGCCAGGCGGCGCCGAGTCCACCAGATCACCGGCATCAGCGAGCCGCAAGGGCTCCTGTATATCCCCGAGCAGAATCGCTTGCTGGTTTGCAGTCGCGGAGACGGCACCTGCCGTAGCTTCGACCCCGCCACCTTCCTGGAAGGGCCGTGGATTGACCTGGGCCGCAACGCCGACAACGTGCGGTTTGACCCCGAGGCACAAATCATTTATGTCGGCTCAGGCGGCGAGCCCGGCAACGGATTGCTCTCCGCCGTTGATCTGGTTTCCCTGCTTCCGGCTGGGCAAGGTGGGCAACCCGCCCCGCCTCACTCGCCCGCCGATTTCCTCTTGAACCGACCCCGGCAGGCCGACCCGAGGATGGAGATTCAGCTCCCAGCACACCCGGAGTCCTTCCAACTAGACTCGGCAAACCACCGCCTCCTGGTAAACGTGCCGGACGAACATGAAATCGTCGTGCTGCAAGTCGGGGCCAACAGCCTGACGAAGGCGGGCGCCTGGCCGGTGACCGTGGGCGAGAAGAACTTTCCGATGGCTCTGGACGCCGCCTCAGCACGGCTCTTTATCGCCTGCCGCAAGCCTCCGCGACTGGCCGTTTACGACACCCGTGGCGGCAATCTCCTATTCCAAACCCCGTGCGTCGGTGACGCCGACGATATGTTCTATGACGCGAAGCTCAAGCGGGTTTACGTCATCGGCGGTGAAGGTTTCGTGGACGTTTTCCAACTCTTCAACACCTCGCAGGAACCGACACGCCTTGCTCATCTGCCAACGGCTCTGCGTGCGCGCACTGGCCTTTTTATGCCTGATTTGCAGAGGCTGGCTGTTGCCGCGCCTCGCACCACGAATGGGCCGGCTGCCGTTCTTTTCTTCCAGGCCAGGCCATAGGCCCCACCCCCTCCCTGCGACTGCAAGACCGGTTTCCGCCCCTGCTTTTCGGCGCTCAGCCCGACATTCGGTCCGCTGCGCGACTGGTAGGCTAGGCGCCTGCTCCAAGATTGTTACGGCGAACGGCAGGTCGTCGATGTTTGCAGGGGTGATTCCAAGGAGTTTTGCGATTGCCCAGGCCGGCAGCGTACCCAGACAGCTACCCCTCCCAGGCTCACCGGCCTGCCCGCTGCACGGAGAAAAGCTTGTTCTCCGGCATCTTGGCGCATTCCTGGCACAACGCCTCCAGCTTCTCGACCGGTTGGTCCATGATCGACTTCAGGTAGCTCGCCTCCGGTCGGAACTCCAGCAGCTCGCCCTTCCCACCCTTCCGACGAACCGCAACGAACGACTCCTCCCAGGTCAGCACCTCCGCCAGCCGCAAGTCCAGCCGCCCCTGGCTGTTGCCCGTTCCCACCGACAACCCGTCCACCAGGCACGTAAACGGCGTCTGTGGCGGCACGTAGCAGACCAGCTCCAGTTCGTGCTTCCCCCATTCCGATTTTAACTCACGCAGCGCGGCTTGCCCAATCCGCCAGCCCAGGACATTCCACGGCCCCACGTGCCCGTGGTAGCGCTCAATCTCTCCATGCCAATCGGCCGGAGCCTTGCCCGCGTTCCAGGCATTGCTCCCCGGCTCGGAATGCGCGACCTGGAATCCCAGTTTCGCCTCTGGCGCTTCGTCATGCGCCATCACCACCATCGCCAGCCCAGCCGCCAGCACCAGGCCCGCCGCCCCGGCCACTTGTTTAATCATACGATTTTATTGTTGCGTAATACTGCATTTAGAGTATGAATGGCGGATACATTCGTAACATTTACGTGCAACGGCGTCAAGCCTGCGCTTCGCATCCGGCGTGCTCGGCAGAACTGAATATGAATTGAAGAACTATGAAGATGAACCGAACCGCTATGAACATGAACCTCCACACCCTCACCCTCGCCGCGTTCCTCGCCGCCGGCTCCGTGCGGGCCGAAACCTTCCAAAACCTCGAAGCCGTGGACACCAACGGTTTCAGCACCTGGACCGGCTCCTACCCCCTCACGGTGATGGGCGTCATTCTGAACGATCCGGGTGAAATGCTCGACGCCACGCCGGACACCATCCCCTGGAACAACGGCGCCGGCGCCTACCAACTGGGCGGGCAATGGCAGGTCTTTGTGCAGTCCGTGCTGCCGGGCGACCGGGGCGGAGTCGAATGCTGGATGGCGCAGGACTACGGGAACCTGCCGTGGGAACCGCACGATGGCAGCGACAGCTACACGGACAGTGCTTGGATGGCGGAGACCACCCGCGTGAGCCATGACCCGGTCACCGACTACGCTTTCCGCAAAGGCGACCTGGTCACCATTACCGCCAATGGTTCACTGTTCTACGGCGGCATGCAGAACATCAACGAAGAGCACAGCACCGACCCGGCCAACGATTTCTCCTTCTCGCTCGTCTGCTCCAACTACGGTTTGCCCTCACCGGAGGTGATCTCGCTCTCCTCGGTCATTAGCACGAACCTTAGCCCAACCGGCCATTATGATATCTTCGACCCCACCCGCACCACCGGCGGCGAGCACTGGCAGGGCATGCGCGTCCGCATCAACGGCCTGACGCTCGTCACCACCGATGGCTGGAACACCAACTCCGATTGGTCCACGCGCTATTGCACGGCGACCGACGGCGAAGGCCGGCAATTCCCGCTAGTCCATCCGCTCTACGATCTCGGCCCCGCGCCGACCAGCCGCTTCGACGCCACCGGCGTTTTCCTGCAGGAATCCGGCTCCGGCACGGACGGCACTTTCGGCTACGAACTCTTCGTCCAGGAAATCGCGCTCTCTGCCCCCGCCGCCCTGACCATCGCTATGAACCCCGTCATCACCTGGCCCGGCTCACTCGCCAATTACCAATTGCAGTCCCGAGACTCGCTGACCTCGACCAACTGGACGCCCGTCACTAATGCTCCCGTGCTGGTCAACGGCCAAAACACCGTCATCCTTAACCCAACGGCGGCCCAGAAGTTCTACCGGCTCCAGCAAGTCCAGTAAGTTATGCGGTCAACGCGCACCGCAATTCCACGCCGACAGTGCCGCCGCATCCTGCCACCGGAGCGGAGGGCCTTCACCCTGATCGAACTCCTCGTGGTTATAGCGATCATCGCCCTGCTGGCGGCCATGCTCCTGCCAGCCTTCTCTCGGGCCAGAGAGAAAGCCAAAGTCACCAGAGCCCACGTCGAACTCAACGGTGTGGGCCTGGCGCTCGAAATGTATTCCGAGGATAACGCCGCCAAACTCCCGCCGGTCCGCGTGAATTGCAACACTGACCTGGCGACGCACTGGTGCGAATTCCCGGTAGAATTGGTTGAACAGCACTACCTGGGGCCTGGCAGCAAGCCTGGTATGGCCGCGAATATGGAAGACGTGTTCAACCCAGACCACACGTACAAGTACGCCGCGCCCGGTCCGGAGCTCCTCAACGGCGCCCCCGCCGGCAACTACCAACTTTGGGTGCCCGACGACGTTCCCAACTGCGCCAGCACCAACGGCCAATACTACTCCAACCCCAAAGACTCGCCAGTCCGCTGGGTTATCTGGAGCCTGGGCCCCATACCCAACAGCCCCCAGAGCCAGGGTGAATACGCGCCGATGGCCCGCCGAAGCTGGTATTGCCGCACCGGCGAAGGTGGGGTCATTACCCGCTTTGAAACTCGTGCTGGCATCCAGTTCAAGAGCCCGTAGCACTCCGCCGCGTCCCGTGAGTTTGGATTTGCCCGCTCCGGTTCTCTTGCTACCGTCCTATTTGTGAAACACGCGAAAACTGAAGGCGTCATCCGGTTCACCGTCTCTGTCCCGCAAGGGCTGGTCAAACAGCTCGACCGGATGACGCGTGAAAAGGGCTACGATAACCGCTCCCTGGCCGTGGCCGACATGATCCGGGACCAGCTTGTCGAACACCACCAGAACTACGGCAATCGCGACATCGCCGGCACCATCACCCTGGTTTACGACCACCACAAACAGCACGTCCAGGCCGCTCTCACCGATATCCAGCACGACCACCACGACGTCATCATTTCCACGCTGCACGTCCACCTGGACCATGACAACTGCCTGGAAGTCCTGGCCGTGCGCGGCAAGGCCAGGACTATCAAAAAGATCGCCGACGAGCTAATCGCCGCCAAAGGTGTCAAGCATGGCAAGCTCACCGTCACCACCAGCGGCAAAGACCTCCCGAGCTAAGGCGCAATCAGGCGGGCGACGCGATTGACAAGTTGTTGAGTAGTATTACTCTATTGATAACTCGTAATACTATGAATATCGGTAGTTCAAATGTGCGTCCCGACCGCGCCTCCAGCCCGGCCTTCACGCTCATCGAACTCCTCGTCGTCATCGCCATCATCGCCATCCTTGCGGCCCTTCTCCTGCCTGCCTTGGCGCGGGCCAAAGAAAAGGGCCGGCAGGCGGCCTGCTTCTCAAACCTTCGCCAGGTGGCCATCGCCGCGCGCCTGTATATGAGCGACTACGATGGCGGTTTGTTTCACCACCACGAAGGCTGGGTGCTCGATGATGGCACCGAGGTGAATACCCTCCCGCCGGACCTCAGCGGTGTGAGCGGCGGGGGCATGGGCAACAGTCAGGCCGAGAAGCCCTGGGTGATTTTCTTCCAGCCCTACCTCCATAGCCGTCAAGTCGGCTTTTGCCCCACCGACCGCACACCCCGCTCGCAGGTTCTCGCCCGTGATTTGAGCGGCTACAATGGCGGCATCACCACCACCAGCCAGACCCCGCCGCCGAATTCGGAGCTGGCCATCGCCCAGTCACAAGACCTGAGCATCGAAAGCTACGTGCTCGACTCCATCTTCACCCACAAGTCCGCCCGCTACGCGCTGGAGGGCGCCCTGAATGGTTTCGCAACTGAGACCGCCCTTGCCGCGTTGCCCAATCCGAACATCATCATGTTCTCAGAGCGCAACTCCGAGGCCCTCGACGCGCCGGACAACACCGAATATGGCAGCGTGGAGCAGGACGATTACGACACCTGGGTCGGGGAAGCCGCGCTCGTCCGGTGGGGCGCCGGCAAATATGCCGATCAGGGCTGGATTCGGTACAACCGTCACGGTCTGCGCGCCAACTACATTTACTTCGACGGGCACGTCGAGTCCTTGCGTTGGAGCAAAGCCCGCTTCGACCAGTTCCCCGATCACCGCGTCCGCCGACCCCTGCCAAATCCGCCCCAGTGAGCCTGAGTATCTGCCGTTCGCCGCGACCCCACGACAGCCGAAAGGTCCTGGCGCCTCCAACCGGGTCAGTAAGACTGTTTTGGCATTGCGCGCGCAACAATTGATTTGACACGGGGCGGGTGAGGAGTATTATCATTTCGTGTTCCGGAGATTGCCAAAACTTCTGATTGTCCTGGCACTGGCCTGTTCGATAGGCCTGCACTGGGCTTTTCTCCAGACGTTGGCCTGGACCACGATGCTGGTGGATAACCTCACCTCCACTTCCTTCTCCGCCGCCCTCCAACGCACCTTCGACGGCAAACATCCTTGTGCTCTCTGCAAGGCCGTCGCGGAGGGCAAGAAATCGGAGAAGAAGGCCGACACTCTCCTTCGACTCAAGAAGTTCGAGGGACTGAGCACGCCAGTTGTGATGACGCTTTCCCCACTTGCCTCATTTCCCTCGATAGAAGCGCCGAATGCTTCTCTGGAGACGGTCTCGCACGCACCTCCTACGCCGCCACCCCGCGCGGCTTAGTCCCCTCCTCCAATCCGGTCAGGGCCATTGGTCCTGATACCCATCCGCCGGGTCGAACTCCGGCGGGTGCTTTCAAGCCTTTAGTGTCGGCGCACCCGGTGTGTTCCGACGGATCTCGATCAAATCAAATGAAAACCTGTCGTGCTTTCACGCTAATCGAACTATTGGTGGTCATCGCGATCATCGCGATATTGGCCAGCCTGTTGCTCCCCGCGCTCAGTAAAGCCAGAGCGCAGGCGCGAGGGACGGTGTGCCTCTCGGAACTCAAACAACTCGGCGTCGGGTGTGCGCTTTACGAAGGCGACAATCAGGACACGTTGCCGGAGACCTCGCACCAGGCGGCATCGTGGATTGGCTCTCTGGCCGCCTACGGACTCACTAATGTCTATCGTTGCCCCGACGACACGAACCGTGTCCGGATAACGACCTATGCCATCAACGACTTTCTGACACCCAATCCCTTTGGGGCGCCTGGCCTCGATTTTTCCCGGCTCACCCGGCTGCCGGGGCCGTCAGAAACGATGCATCTGGCTGAGACCCCCGGGAACTACATCGGCTCCGACCATTTCCACTTCGCCGACGCCTCCAGCGGCGGCTTCACTCCCAACGCCTTCGCCGGGCAGGTCGCCGTCCAACGGCACAGCGGCGGTGCAAATTACCTGTATGCCGACGCGCATGTGAGGAAATTGTCGTGGCTCCAGGCCAAAGCCCTGCTTGGTCCGCCGGCAACGCGCTTCGTGCGCCCTGACGGCCAAAACTGATAGTCCGAACATTCCAAAACACAAACTCAAACAATCAAGATCAATTAAGGATAGAAAATGAAACTCATGCAGTCATTCGCATTCCCTGGCTTGGCCGGCGCACTGCTGGCCGTCGCCACCACTTCGACAGCCCACGAACACCTGGCCGCTGGCGCCAATTCAACTGCTCCGGGTTCCCCGCTCATCTTCGTGAACGCCGCCGATTACGCCACCAATTCCGGCTACGTCTTCAACCTGGGGGCTGACGCGCCCGGGTCCCCGTACGACGGCTGGTACTATACGGCGGACCTCGTGTTCGTGGCGCTCGCGGCGACACCCGCCTACGGCGGCCCGGAAGCCCAGGCTGCCGCTCTGGGTTCACATATCGAGATCGTGCTGGAGACTTTTAGTGGCCCGCAAGGATCCACACTCGGATTCTGGGAAACCCAACAGAACGGTGTGGACAGCACCAACCTGACGTGGACCGTCCCGGTCGGTTTGACCAATGGCACCAATCACATTGTGGTCAGCGAGACCGACGGCTCGCCTTCCGTCGATCCTTACGGCCACATTCACAGACGCATCTACGGCGTTGACAAGGCAGGCCTCTACACAGTCGGTTTCCGCTACGTGGACGCCTCGACCAACGGACCCGGCGGCGGGCCAATCCAGACGCCCTCTGAGCGCTTTTACCTCTATTTCCAGGCCGACGTCACCATCGCTGGCGTCAGTCCCGCCACGAACGGCGTGAACCTGATCTTTGCGGCGCCGTCAAACCTGCCGGATACCGGCACCGCGCCGGCGACAAACTATCAACTCGAATCCACACCAACGCTCGGCCCATCGGCCAATTGGCAGCCGGCAGCCGACCTCGTTGTAGGCGACGACCACATGCACGTCATTACCTTGCCCATGACGAACGGCAGCGCTTTCTTCCGGTTGAATACGAATTGAAAACCCATGTTCACAATTACGCCAGGGATTGGCTGTCAATTTGGTGCCGCCTTCCGGGTTTTGTTTGAGAAGGGGCAATATCTAATCAAAATCACAGCCACTCACGAATTCACGATCTTCGCCTCACTCCTCGGCGGCGCGGTTTCTTTCGTGGGGTCCTGCATCGCCTGCCGGTGCGACTTACCTGTTGGGCCGACGGATGTGGTAATGTCAGGGGTTATTGATGGCCTCGCTTTCCTCAGCGCGTATGCATGAGAGGGGCGGGGACGGCTCGTCCCGTGCTTGCTTGCTGATCTCCATGTGGAGGATTCGGGGACGAGGCCGTCCCCGCCCCTGCGGCAGGGCTTCATGCATACACGCTGCGCTTTCCTGGGGCGGAAGGTTTTCCGCTTGAGTCGGGGCGGCAGAAGGGTGAGGTTCGCATAAGTCGTTTGTGACAGACCTGCTTCGTCATGGGATTCTTTGGCCGAGCGAAGTTGGCCGACTTTATGCGGCTGGTCTTATGACTTTTTGAGCAACATCCTTAGCTTATGAAGATTCTCGACATCCCGCAGTCCGGCACGTCCGGCGTCAGCGTGAGTGTGCAGAGCCGGTTTGGACAGTTTCGCCGCGCACTGGTAGTTCCGAAGGACCCCCGCACGAACGACCAGGTCCGCGTCCGCTCAGCGCTGGGGCGCTACTCGGCCTTGTGGAACAAACTGACGAATGAGCAGCGGCTCCTTTGGAATGCTCGCGCCAGCGATGTGCGCAGCCGTCCGCGTCTGGGTAAGAACGGCCACCTCACCGGGCAGCAGCTCTTCGTGAAGATCAACTGCATTCTTGCGTCCGTCGGGAAGCCAATGGTGACCTCCCCGCCCGGTCGCCCCCAGTTCCCCGCCAACCCGGTAGGGGCGCTCAGCATCACCAACAGCAACGGGGCCATTGGTCTCCAGCTCAGTGTCTCCAGGACTCCCGCTGCCGATATCATTGTGCGGGGAGCCGCGCCGTGCAGTCAGGGAGTCTCCTTTGTGAGGGATTTCACCATCCTTGGTCTCCTGCCTGCGGCCTCTGGAGGAGCCAGCGAGATCACCGAGATGTATGTGAAGAGGTATGGCATTCCGCGGGAGGGTTCGCGTGTGTTTATACGCACCAATCAGGAGATTGATGGCTGGGAAGACAACTTTAAGCAGACCACGGCGGTCGTTCCGTCTGACTAGCAAGATATGGGAAACCTGCCTCCCCGCCCCACCCAAAGCTCCCGCCAACACAGATATTGGCATTTCGTTTGGCTTTGAAGCTGGGTGACGATGGATGGCAAAACAGCGTCTCTCCACGGCCAGAAACAAAGGAACTTGCCTCTCCGCTCCACCCAAAGGCCATCAACCTCTGGCCTCGGATATGAAAGCGGGCGGTCCAGGGTTCACCTCAACCGCCCCTTGAATATCCCCTCGGAAAGCGTGAACTAATTGCAGAAGAGCCTCAGGTCACGGACAAAAGCTTGCTGGGCTTTTCGATGACGCATTCCACCCGCAGCCAGTCGAGCAACGTCCGCTGGGTCTGCTGTTGGCGGGAGGCGATTTCCATTAGGCGCTGAACGAAATGGGGTCAACCCATCGGTCGGCGCCATTTAGACTGAGAGGAGTTTCGTTCTTGGCGCGCCCGCATGTACTCGGCGCTGCGCGGGTGACGCAGCGGGCGGGCGAGAGGTCTGCCCTGCTACAGCGTGACGGCCCGGTAGAAGGTGCGGGGCGAGGTGCCGGCCGATGAATTCGTGTACCAGAACTGGCCCGCCCCCAGGGAGTTTGTTGCCAGGCGAACCCAGTCCAGCAGGTTCGTAGAACCCTGGACGACCACGCCCTGAGGGGCATTCCCGACGATTCGGAAGGCGAGTTTCCCTCCCGTCAGCCACAGAGGAGAATCCAGGCGCAGTTGCACCAGGTTTACGTTCAGGGTCCAGGTCACCGTTTGCGTCAGGAGGTTCGTCGGGTCATTGCGCACCAGCGAAGTGTTATCCCGAACGACAGCGCTCACGGTATGGTGTCCGTTGCCGAGCGCTGTCGGCGAGAGGATGAGGTTTGGGTTGGTCGCACCGCTAAGGGCCATGCTGTTTGTGTACCACTGGACGCTCAGGCTGTGGGTCGCTGGCTGGAGCAAGGCGAGGCCAAAGGTCAGGGGTTGAGCCGTCGAGACTGTCAGATTCGTGCTGACGGGCGAAATGCTGTCCAGCGGCCGCGTCCTTTGGTAAATTGCCAGCACCAGGGCTTCGCTGCAGACGGCGCAGAAGGGCACGCCGAGAGAACCCATGGCACAGTTCAATTGCGGGCGGTACCAGCCAATCGGGTGGTAGTGGGCGCCCTGGAAGAGGCCGTCCACCCCGTCGCCATAAGAGACCGGTGTGGGAACGGGCGTGCTGGGGGAAATCCACGCCTTCCATTTGAGGAGGAGCCGATTCGTTTGCTGGGTGGTGTTGGGCTCCTCGGTATTGGGAAAGCCCGGATTGGGGGTCGTGTATTCGTCGCCCAGGTTGGCCAGGACGTGGCCGGTTTCATGGGAAAGAACTCCAGGTTGGCCGTAGCTTTCTTCAGTAGCCAGGCCGCCTAGCGAGGCAATCGCGGTCTTGAAAAACCCATCCGAGCCGCCAACCGTGGGATCGTTCACCAGCAGGATCGGAAGCTGACAATGGGGCATAAAAGTCTGGAGCAACGCGTCCACCTTGCCCTGGCCGGTGCTATCCTGCGGGATCGTGATCAGGCGATCCTCAACGGCGTCATAGGTACTGTTGAAGTAAGTGGCATGGTAGATACCATATGCGGGATGATCGGAGCCAGATTGGTTGGAAGCGACCTTTATGGCGAACGCGTTGAAATAGTTGCTGTATTCCTGATAAGGGGGATGCGACAGCAGCACGTTGACCGCGTTCGTTGCGTCCACAAGGAACTGGGCGAATTGATTGGTGGTGTAGCCCTCGGAAAGGACGACGACGTTGAGCCGATTGGAGACGGGGCCATTAGTCAGGATGGTCTGGATTGAGGGTTGTCCGGCGGCCTCGGGCACGATCCCGAAACCAAGGGCCAGCACCACGAGCGAATGGAGAGCGACTGAGGGCAATCCTTTACGAAAACCGCTCCACCTAGTATTACTCTGTTACGTGGAATCCACGAAAACGTCATCGAATTTTCGCCCGCAACAGTGGCAGAAGCCGATCCACCGTAGCAACCACGGCCGCATCCTCCTCAGTGTCTGTTCCCACGTCACA
>Ga0224558_1003760_pt1 | contig 12361 bp, 11 predicted proteins | sample 714S32024metaG_FD_180682 | JGI IMG/M metagenome (GOLD analysis project Ga0224558, IMG submission 180682) | Peat soil microbial communities from Stordalen Mire, Sweden - 717 S3 20-24 | ecosystem: Environmental > Terrestrial > Soil > Wetlands > Peat | place: Sweden: Norrbotten County, Stordalen... | reverse complement strand
TAGCGGACAGTAGTGCCCGGGCCGGACACTGACCAGCCGGCAGACCCGGCGGCGGCTATCCTGTCGATTATCACTGGAGGCAAAACCTCTGCCCCACACCGACACGGCAAAGGATAATCAAAACGATACTCTCAGCCCTTGCCGGGCCGAGGTTCGAGCCGAGGAATGTTCCTTGGTATGCACCTTAGGAACGTTCATCGGGGTGGAACATTCCACTATTGATAATGTCAAGGAATTGAGGGTTTTTGGTGGAGCGCTTTTTTGAGTGTTTCTTCATAAAAAGACCCCGGTAGTGCGAAGCTCCGGGATCTCATCTAAGAGAGGGAAACAATATTCTAATTGGCCGATGCTACAGAACAAATTGCAATACTGTATATAGACAGAGTAGCGACATGAGCACCCCATTGACAAAAAAGTAAACCATAGGATCATCTCCTCTCGTTTTCATGAATCATAGCCATAATAAGCAGGCTTATAGATTATAATATTCCCAAACATTTCCTCTGCTCACCCCTCACAGCAAAAAGAGGCCCGGAGGGGTTAGCTCCGGGCCTCTCAAGTATCTGATATGAACGAGGCCCGTCAAGCCCGTTCGTATCTCAGGTGGAAAAAGGAGTCAAGCCCGGTTTTGTCAACGGTTGGCTCATCGATGTAAATGTCGCTCATTCGGCACCATAAGAAATCAAGAATGGCAATGGTTCCGCGTTATGGGATACCTTGCCATTTTCAATCCCTGCCACCGTGGTGGAATCAACATCCACTATCTCACCGATGCTAACCTGCTCTCAGTCTGGGTGCGGGTGATCACCCGCACCGTCAAAAAGATCAAAGAGCAGGGAACAACTTCGAAGACAAGGCTGCGCTAGATGCCATCCGGGTCCTACTTGGGCGCACCCCGGCCCGGAGACCTGTTCTGGTATGCTAATATATGGTATAATTGATAAAATGGTATATTTAGGAATGGATCTCTGACACAGTAGCATTTGCTTTGCTGGGCGCCAGAATCAAGGAAGCCGATGGTAAATAATGGATACTACACTCCTGCTTCAGGGTGCGGATAAGTCTTTTCAGGTGATATCAGCGCCATGGGAGGCAACAAATGAAAAAGCCTAGTAAGGTTCTGATCGTAGAGGATTCAGCAAATGATGCGGCCCTGCTAATTAAAGCATTGCAGGACGGTGGCTATAATCCGGTATATGAAATAGTGGAAACGCCTGAGGCAATGGCTGACGCCCTCAATCGGCAGGCTTCCTTCATCCTCATGACCGAGCGCAAACGATCAGAAGATGAGTTGGCGCTCAGGGCGCAGCTCCTGGACAACGCCAACGATTCCATCGTCCTGCACGATTTCGAGGGCAGGATCCACTACGTCAACGAGGTCGCCTGCGGGTTCTACGGCTACACCAGGGAAGAGCTGATGCAGAAGAGCGTGTTTGAACTGCATACCCCGGAGCCGGCCAGGGATCAGCAGAATGGCCAGGTGGGCCTGGCAGGAGTCCTTAGTGGCATCAGTGCCAGCAAGCGATCAGAGACTGAACTGCGCTTTTCAGAGGAGAGGTTTTCGAAAGCCTTCAATGCCTGCCCCAGTCCCATGTCTATCAGCACCTTTCCCGATGGGCGCTATATTGATGTAAACGAGTCCTTTATACAAGTGCTCGGGTATCGCCGCGAGGATGTCATTAACTTTACGAGAAGCGAGCTGAACATTTGGGAAAAACCAGAAGATCTTGAAAAAGCGACCCAGAGTCTATCTGAAAAAAAGTTGCTTCGCAACTTTGAGACTTCCGTTCGTACAAAATCAGGTGAATCCCGGATTGGTCTCATGTCTGCAGAAATCATTGACATCAGTGGTGGCGAATACATGCTATTGGTATTCGAGGATATCACCAAGCGCAAGCAGGCGGAAGAGATTCTCCGGCAGCGGGAAGAGCAACTGCGGCAGATTACCGACAACATGCTCGATATGGTAGCGATCAAAGATGTAAATGGTGTTTACCAGTATGTCAGCCCGTCGTATACAAGAGTGCTGGGGTATGAACCTGAAGAGTTGTTGGGAAAGGATGTATTTGATTTAATACATCCAGGCGACAGAAGCGGAGCGGCGGTTTTCGCGCAGCAAGGTATCGATACTGCTAAGCCGGGGAAGTCTGAATGTCGCTTCAGGCATGCAGACGGTCATTACGTATGGCTGGAGACTATTGGCAAGCCCTTGCTTGATGATCAAGGCAGCATCGGCAGCTTCATCTTTGGTTCCCGCGATATCACCGAGCGCAAAGAAGCGGAGGAAGCCTTGCGCCAGTCCGAGGAGCGCTTCTCCAGGGCGTTTCATGCCAACCCGTGCCTGATGGTAATTATCTCCCTCATCGACTACAGGGTTATCGACGTGAACCAACAGTTGCTGAATGCAGTCGGTATCTCCCGTGAGGAAGTGATCGGCAGGATGATGGCTGAGATTGATATACACTCTGAGTCCTGGTTCCAAAATATGCGGCAGGCTCTTGAGGGACATGGCAAGGTACAGAATCATGAGTTCGTTTACTTTAACAAAAAAGGCGAAGAGCGTTACGGGTTATGGTCCAGTGATATTATAACAATCAATGGTGAACGGTGCCTTTTAGGTGCAGTCATAGACATCACCGAACGCAAGCAGTATGAAAGAGAGATGACCCGCCTCGACCGGCTGCATCTGGTGGGAGAGATGGCGGCAGGCATTGCCCATGAGATCAGGAACCCGATGACCGTAATCAGGGGATATATGCAGCTCTTCCAGGAAAATGAGGAATTTACCCCCTACAAGAAACGTTTTCAAACAATGATCGGAGAACTTGACCGGGCAAATTCCATTATCACGGAATACCTGGCTCTGGCAAAGAACAAGGCAGTGCATTTAAAAATGCAGAGCCTCAACAGTATTGTGGAAGCAATGCTCCCTTTAATCCAGGCGGAGGCAATTAAGAATAACCAGTCGGTTACAATCGAGTTGAGCGATGCCCCCGATCTCTTGCTTGATGGGAATGAAATCCGGCAGATCATTCTCAATCTTGCCCGCAACGGCCTGGAAGCTATGTCGCACAATGGCGTCTTGATTATCAGGACCTATCTGGACGGCCCAGAAGTAGTGCTGGCGATGCAAAATGAGGGTCCGGAGATTTCACCGGCGGTACTGGAGAAGATCGGCACTCCGTTTTTCACCACTAAAGATAATGGGACCGGTCTGGGAATGGCGGTCTGTTACAGCATTGCTTCCCGGCACAATGCCTCGATCAGGATAGAGACAGGCAAGAGAGGAACAAGCTTTATGGTCAGCTTTCCGATCCGTGCCTGACCTTAAGATCTATACCCAAGGCAGCGGCATTGCAGATCTCCAATAAAGTTATGACTGATTCACGCGGCCAATATTATGATCTAACAGATAGATAAGCCATTATTCCCAGGATGATGGAAAGGAGGTTTGGAGATGGATCGTGAGGAAAAATCCTCTTCCGAGACAAGTCTGACCATGCCTCAGATGGTGCTGCCCTTTCATGCCAACGCGGCTGGAAGGATGCACGGGGGCGAAGTGATGAAGTTGATGGATTCGGCCGCCTTTGTTGTGGCAACCCGCCACTGCCAAGAAAACGTTGTCACAGCCAGTGTCACACAGTTATCTTTTCTCGAACCGGTCTTCATTGGCGATCTTGTAATTTGCTATGCTAAAATCAACTATACAGGAAGGACATCTCTGGAAGTGTATGTGAACGTCAAGGCGGAGCATCTGGAAAGCGGCACGATTAAGAAAATTTCAGAAGCCTTCTTTTTTATGGTTGCCGTGGATCGTAATGGGCGGCCCACCGTTATTCCATCCTTGAAACTGGAAACGGATGAAGATCGGCGATATTTCGAAGATGCCAGACAGCGCATTGCCAAAATTCAAACGCAGCGAAGCGAAGTTTGAAACGCCATGTGTCTGTTCAGCGCTCATAGAGCGAGCAAGCGAGCGATAGTTTTGAGTGCTGAACATATGGCACGGCGACAATTCATTTAACTTCGCCACTGAGAAGGGAAGCTCTCCGCATTCCGTTCGGGCCGGGCGTAGCAAGGATGCGGAGGAGGCGGGGGACTTCTCAGGCGAAGTTAAAAGCTCAGTTACTTGAATTGATAGTATTTCCGGCCGCAGCGGCCTTTTATGGCCTCACAAAATTACCCGTACCTTACTGAAGCCCGGATTTGAAGTGTCTCTTGGCATGGGCAGAAAGACAATTATCTATGATATCAGTCCATGATCATGACCAGGAGAATCAGAATCAGGAAGAGAAAGAAGGCAAAGGAAGGGTATGGCCATCCACTGCCCAGGTCCTCAATACCGGCTCTCAACAAGGCTTTAATATCCATCTATGATCCTCCTTCTGCAGGACAACTGTCTGCTAAAACCCGGGCCGAGGCCGGGGGTATGTCAAAGTGACGATGGGGGCACATCCATCCTGATGGCAGAAAATCGCCCATCTTTACAGGTATAATATGCCTGGCAGGCTTTACTTGTCAGTCAAAATGCGTTTCATAATATTGTCAAGAGTGGTTTGTGGCATCCATCTTGCCCCGAAGCTAGAGAAATGACAGGACAAATAACTCAGAGTAAAGGAATAGAGGGCTTCTGGTAGAAATTATGATGGACCGGTAAATTTGAACAAGGGCGGAGATGGCAGGAGCTTGGGTATGGTGAAGGTGATCGATCATCCACTGGCTGGCAATTACTTGCGGATCCTGCGCAACCGGGACACCAAGGTGGAAGATTTCAGAAAAGCGATGTATAAGTTGGGGCTGTTGCTGGCGGTGGAGGCCACCAGCGGCCTCCAGACCGCCGTCGATTCGGTGGTGACCCCGCTGGATGTGGATGCAACCTGCCATTATGTCCAGGAATCGGGCGTGATGCTGGTTCCCATTCTCCGGGCCGGCCTCGGTTTTCTGGACAGCTTCCTGGAATTATTGCCGGGTGCGAAGGTTGCCCATATCGGCATTGCCCGGGACCACGTGACTCTGGAGGCGAAGCCTTACCTGGACAGTATCCCCGAACAGGCCGAGGAGTTTGACCGGGTGATCATCCTGGACCCGATGCTGGCCACCGGAAACAGCATCACCAAGGCGCTGGAGATTATTGTAAATAAAGGATACCGCCCCAGGCAGATCGTTATGGCCAACGCACTGGCGACACAGCAGGGAATCGGTCAGGTTCAGGGCAAATTCCCGGAGGTGGAGATCATCACCGGGGTGATTGACCCCGGACTGAACGACAAGGCTTACATCGTACCGGGCCTGGGCGACGCCGGCGACCGCCTGTACCTGTTCTAAAGTCTAAAAGATCCAGTTTGCGGGTGCAAGACCGGAAGGCAACTAAAAAAGGAATCAAGGAAGCTGCCGGGCAAGGATCTTGGCAGGTCATGATTCATAGTCTGGGCGTAAACGCCAAGTCCAGGTCAACATGGTCGTTGGGGGAGTGCGAGTGGTCATCCTGGGAATTGACCCCGGTATAGTGTCGACCGGGTACGGGCTTCTGTCCGTCACCGCAAGACAACCGGTAGTGCTGGATTATGGCGCCATCGTGCTGGGAAGTAAACTCGATCTGCCCAGCCGGTTGCGGGGAATTTATCAGGGCTTGGTGGAAATCTGCGGGCGGTTCCGCCCCGAGGCGATGGCTATCGAAGACATCTTCTACAACAAGAACGTTCGCACTGCGATGACCGTTGGGCAGGTCCGGGGAGCCATCATCCTGACAGGGGCGCTCCAGGGGTTGACGGTGCATGCTTATACACCGCTGCAGATCAAGCAGGCGGTGACCGGGTACGGACTAGCCGACAAGGAACAGCTCCAGCGGATGCTGAAGCTAATCTTCAAACTGCCGGAGGTGCCGGAACCCGACCACGCCGCTGACGCCCTGGCAGCAGCCTATTGCCACCTGAATTATGATCGGTCTCTGATTGTGAACAGACTGACATGACCTGCGCGGCCCGGCGCTGGAATGAAAATGGGGAGCAAAGGAACGCCAATGATCGCTTTTATCCGGGGAATTTTGAAGGGGCACGAGGATAACCAGGTGCTCCTGGATGTTGACGGGGTCGGCTACGAGGTGACAGTTCCGCCGGGCCTGGTGAGATCGCTGCCCGGGGTCGGCCAGGAGGTGGAGATCTATACTCACCTCTACGTCCGGGAAGACTGCCTGCAGCTCTATGGCTTCAGGTCGGTTCAGGACCGGGCATTGTTCCGGCTGCTGCTGAGGGCGCAGGGGATTGGCCCCCGGGTGGCCCTGGCCATCCTGGACACCTTCAAGGGAGAGGACCTGTTTGGCATCGTCGCCCGGGGTGATGCCCACGGCCTGCAGCGGGTGCCCGGCGTGGGGGCGAAATCGGCCCAGCGCCTGGTGCTGGAGCTGAAAGGCAAGCTGGACGGGTTGTTTGATTTCCAAGTGGTGGACCAGGGAGCCGCGGTTCCGTGGGCGCATGATGAAGCCTCACAGGCCTTGTTGTCCCTGGGCTACAGCCGCCAGGAGGTTGAGACGGTGCTGAAGAGGATGACCAGGGGTCAACCTGTTGAGGCCGCTGTCCCCGAGTTGGTGAGGAGCGCCCTGAAGGAATTGGGTAAGGGGAGGGAGGGGTAGGCCTTGGAGCAGCGAATCGTTTCTGCGGCATGCGCCCCGCACGAAGAGGCCGAGGTCTCGCTGCGGCCGCGCCGGCTTGAGGATTTTGTGGGGCAGTGCCAGATCAAGGAGAACCTGGCGGTATTTATCGAGGCGGCCATGAAGCGCCGGGAGCCGCTGGATCATGTTCTGCTATACGGGCCGCCCGGTTTGGGCAAGACCACCCTGGCCCACATCATCGCTCAGGAACTAGGGGTACGCCTGTATCCCACCTCCGGGCCGGCCCTGGAGCGGGCCGGAGATATGGCGGCGGTGCTGACCAACCTGGAGGCGCACGAGGTTCTCTTCGTGGATGAGATCCACCGCCTGCCCAGGGTGGTGGAAGAGATTCTCTATCCGGCGATGGAGGATTTTTGTCTGGACATCATTATCGGCAAAGGGCCCGGCGCCAGGTCGCTGCGCATCGATCTACCGCCCTATACCATGATCGGGGCCACCACCAGGGCCGGCCTGGTCAGCCTGCCTCTCAGAGACCGCTTCGGTATCATCGCCCGGCTGGATTTCTATCCCAAGGAGGACCTGTATGCCATCGTCAGCCGGGCGGCCACCCTGCTGGGGATGAACCTGGATGAGGGCGGCGCCTGGGAGATCGCCGGCCGCGCCCGGGGTACCCCCCGGATTGCCACTCGCCTGCTGCGCCGGATACGTGATTTTGCAGAGGTGGCCGGAACTGCAGATGTCTCCAGGAAGATCGTGCAGTCGTCCCTGGAGCGCCTGGAAGTGGATGAAGCCGGTCTGGACAAGGTCGACCGGATCTTACTGACCACGCTGATCGAAAAGTTTCAGGGCGGCCCGGTGGGCCTGGACACCCTGGCTGCGTCAGCCCGGGAGGAGTCAGGGACGATCGAGGACGTTTACGAGCCCTACCTGCTGCAGATGGGGTACCTGCAGCGCACTCCCAGGGGGCGGGTGGCGACGATCTCTGCTTACACCCACCTGAAGATCGCCTACCCGGACCGGCCCGGCGCCACCATCCAGCAGGCAACCCTGTTTCCGGAACGGGAAGCAGAATGAGGCTGCTGCTGCACGTCTGCTGCGGCCCCTGCGCCATCTGGCCGGCCAGGGAGTTGCTGGGACAGGGCCAGGATCTGATCGGGTTTTTTTTCAACCCCAACATCCACCCCTACCAGGAGCACCAGCAACGCCTGGAGGCGGCCATGGAACTGGCCCGTCAGTTGGAGTTTCCGCTGCTGGTCAGTGATGGATACCAGCCCGAGCGCTATTTCCGGGACGTGGCCTTCCACGAGCACGAGAGCGAGCGCTGTCGGCTCTGCTATACCCTGCGCCTCCAGGAGGCTGCAACCAGGGGGCGGGAGACGGGTTGTGACGGGTTTACCACCAGCCTTCTGATCAGCCCTTACCAGAAGCATGACCTGCTACGCGCCATCGGGGTGGAGATCGGACAGCGGTGCGGCGTGCCCTTCATCTATCATGATTGGAGACCGGCCTATTACGAGGGGCGGAGGCAGGCCCGGGAGATGGGCCTGTACAGCCAGCGTTACTGCGGCTGCCTGTTCAGCGATTACGAGCGTTTACGGGAGGTAAAACAAACCGGAAAACCGGGCTGCGACTCAAAGGAGACATAAAAAAGCATGGCTAACTTCACGTCCCTGGCCAGGATCGTAATGATCGCCGGCGTCATCCTGTTTGCCGCCGGGGCGGCGCTCCTGCTGCTGGGGAAGATACTCCCCCTGGGAAGGCTGCCCGGCGATATTCTCTGGCAGCGCGGCAATTTCAGCTTCTACTTTCCGGTCGTCACCTGCATCGTGCTCAGCCTGCTGTTGACCCTGCTGCTGAATCTGTTCCCCAGATGAGCAACTGCCTGTCTATACAGTGAAGCTGTTTAGTTAAATACTCGAAAAATGCAGGAAATACTTTCTATTTGTAGAAAAAGAAAACCAGGGTTTTAGGCCCTGGTTTTTTGCTTGAATGGATCCTTCTGGGGAGAGTTGATTAGCCATGCGCCATGTTTGGAGATCGTTGCTGCTGTGCCTGTTGGCATTGGTCATCACCTGCCTGGGCGCCCCCCGCCAGACAGGTGCTGCATCCCCGTCATCAACTGCCGCCGCATCGGGAAGCACTACTGGCAGTAACAACATAACCATCACTACGGCCGGAACGGGAAGCTCCGCAGGAAGCACCGCTGCGACAACCGCCACCGGGGGATCGGGGAGCACACCCGGGAGCGCGGCGCCCATGCTCCGGGTGGCCCTGGACAATGGTGTTGCCTCTGCCTCATTCAGCGTGGTGCAGGGGTCATACACCATTAGCGACGGGTCGACCGGGGTCTCGTTGGGAGCAGCGGCGCCAGGCAGCACCTGGACGATCACGGCTGCCGGCACGACCATGCTGGTGCAGGGGCCTGGCAACTACCAAGGGGCACTTGGCGCCCGGACTTACACGGGGCCAATTATCCTGCAGGCAGCAAGCATCGGCTCAGGCAGCAGCCAGCCGGGCCTGTTCTGCTACGACGCCATCCAGTACCGGGGCAGCCTGATGATCCAGATCTTGAACAATAACTTGCTGGTGCTGAACGTGCTGGATGTGGAAAGCTATCTCTACGGCGTGGTGGGCAAGGAGATGGGCGGCGGCGCCCCATCCGAGGCATACTGCGCCCAGGCTGTGGCCTCGCGCTCCTTTGCCCTCTCCATGCGCGGCCTGCTGAGTCCCTGGTATGATGTCAGCACCAGCAGCCAGGCCTATGGCGGCTACACTGGGGAGCAGGAGTTTGCCTGCAGCGGTGGCAATCCGGTGGTGGATGCCGTCCGGCGCACCAGCGGACAGGTGATGAAGTACGACGGCGCCCTGGTCAGGGCCTATTTTAGTGCCAACGCCGGCGGCTGTACCGAGGATGCCGAGAACGTCTGGGGCATCAGCGAACCCTATCTAAAAGGTGTCCAGAGCCCTGAGGATGCTTATGCGCAAAATAGTTGGGCGCCAAGCTCCTTCACCTGGTCAAAGACCTTCGACCGCTCAGACCTGGGCGCCCAACTCGGGGTAGGCCGGATCCAGGACATCCAGTTGTCGCGCAACCGCACCCGGGTCAGCACCGACCCGGCTACCGGCAGCACTGCTGTGGAGTTGATACCGGGCACCACCACCGTTTCCGACAGGGTTACCCAAATCACGGTGATCGGGGCGAGTGGCGCCAAGACCTATACCCGGGACGCCATTCGCCAGTCCTTCGGCCTCCAGAGCACCCTGTTCGATGTGGATATCGGCGGTCAGCTTGAGGCCCTGGACGCCAATGGCCAGACGGAAACCGTTGCCGGGGACGAGGTCTGCGTCCAGGGGAGCAGCGGGGGCCAGCAGACAGTTTCCCTGGGGTCGGGCGGTCTGTATATCCTCGGCTCCGGAAACAGGCTGGTAACCCAGAGCGCCTCCAGCGACGAGATCGTCTTCAGCGGGCGCGGCGATGGCCACGGCGTGGGCATGAGCCAGTGGGGGGCGATCGGGATGGCCGAGAATGGGGATAATTATCAGGCCATCCTGGAATTATACTATGACCAGGGCAAAAATGACGGCAATCTGCAGATCGTGGGCAATTATGGAAATTGAAAGGACTCTAGAAGTGTGCAGGTAAGCAGCTTCGACTATCATCTTCCACCTGAACTGATCGCCCAGTATCCGGCGCCGGAGCGGCAAGCTGCCCGGCTTCTTGTTTTGCAGCGGGCAAGTGGCGGGATCGCTCACCGGCAATTTTCCGACCTGCCGGAATACCTGATGCCTGGGGATCTGCTGGTGCTCAACGAGACCAGGGTTTTTCCGGCCCGGCTCTACGGGCGCAGGGCAGATACCGGGGGGAAGCTGGAAGTGGTGCTGCTGCACGAGCGACAGCCGGGCGTATGGGAGGCGCTGGTGCAGCCGGGACGCCGCGCCCTGCCGGGGGTGTCCATCCTGTTCGGGGAAGGATCGCTGCAGGCGGAGGTTGTGGATCGCACCGCTGCAGGCGGGCGTCTGTTGCGATTCACTCCCGGCGACCACGCATCTTTCTGGGAACAGGTCCACGCCCTGGGGGAGACGCCACTGCCTCCCTATATCAAGCGGCGGGTGGAACAGGCGGATGCAGAACGCTATCAGACCGTCTATGCCCGGGTTACCGGATCGGTGGCCGCCCCCACGGCGGGGCTGCACTTTACGCAGTCGCTGCTCGACTGGATTCGGGAGCAGGGGGTGCAGACCGCCTTCGTGCTGCTGCATGTCGGCCTGGGAACCTTTCGCCCGGTGAGGGTCGAAGACGTGGAGGCGCACCCGATGCATGAGGAGTTTTACCGGATTGGAGAGGCCGGGGCCGCCCTGATCAACGAGACCAGGCGCCGGGGCGGGCGCATCGTTGCGGTGGGCACCACCACGGCGCGACTCCTGGAGAGCGCCGCCGGCGAAGATGGGGGCGTCCTGGCAGGTGAGGGCTGGACGCGCCTGTTCATCTACCCGGGTTACCGGTTCAAGATCATCGACGCCCTGGTGACCAACTTTCACCTGCCGCGCTCAACGCTGCTGATGCTGGTGTCCGCCTTTGCCGGGCAGGACCTGGTGCTGCATGCCTACCAGGAGGCGGTCGCCAGCAGGTACCGCTTCTTCAGCTACGGAGATGCCATGCTTATTATTTGAGTCAGAAGTCATGTACTCCCCATTCTGTCAAGGCCGGGCGTAGCCCGAGTTCTCCGCATTCCGTTCCTCCGCATCCAGACCTTCGGTCCTCCGCATCCTCCGCATCTAAGGCTTCGCCTTAGCCCCAAGGAATGCGGAGTACATGGCCTGAAAGAATGCGGAGAGCTGCGCCGGGCGCGGCCCGAGTTCTCCGCATTCCGTTCGGGCCGGGCGCAGCCCGGATGCGGAGGATGCGGAGGATGCGAATGATGGCACCGGGTCGCCATAGACTGCGTGGGTCTGAGGTCTAAATACTTCAGCAGTATCTATGAGGAGAAGAATTGTGCGGGACACATTCAGCTTTCAGTTGATCAAGAAGAGCGCCGCCTCCGCTGCCAGGCTTGGCCGCATGCTTACCACCAGGGGGGTCATCGAAACCCCGGCCTTTATGCCGGTTGGCACGCAGGCTACGGTGAAGACGCTCACGCCGGAAGAGGTCAGCGATCTGGGGGCGGAGATCATCCTCGGCAATACCTATCACCTCTATCTGAGGCCAGGCACCGAGGTGATCGCGGCGGCAGGAGGCCTGCACCGTTTCATGAACTGGAAGCGGCCGGCGCTCACGGACAGCGGCGGCTTCCAGGTGTTCAGCCTGTCCGCCCTGCGCCAGGTTACCGACGAAGGGGTGCAGTTCCGATCGCATCTCGACGGCAGTCCCCATTTCCTCACGCCGGAGCGGGCGATGGAAGTCCAGGGCGTGCTGGGATCGGATATCGCCATGGCTTTTGACGAGTGTTCGCCCTATCCCTGTTCCTACGAGGAGGTGGTAGCGGCGGTGGAGAGGACGGCCCTGTGGGCGGAGCGCTGCCTGCGGATGCCGGCGCCTGACGGCCAGGTGGTGTTCGGGATTGTGCAGGGAGGCGTGTGGCCGGAACTGAGGCTCAGGAGCGCCCGCCTCCTGACGTCGATGAATTTTGCGGGTTACGCCATCGGCGGCTTGAGCGTCGGTGAGCCCAAGCCGCTGATGTACGAGATCCTGGACAGCACAACGCCGCTGCTGCCGGAGCACAAGCCCCGCTACCTGATGGGAGTCGGAAGCGCCGA
>Ga0224558_1003759_pt1 | contig 12361 bp, 12 predicted proteins | sample 714S32024metaG_FD_180682 | JGI IMG/M metagenome (GOLD analysis project Ga0224558, IMG submission 180682) | Peat soil microbial communities from Stordalen Mire, Sweden - 717 S3 20-24 | ecosystem: Environmental > Terrestrial > Soil > Wetlands > Peat | place: Sweden: Norrbotten County, Stordalen... | reverse complement strand
TGACGCCGCTGGCCGCATATGCGCAGGCGAATAGGGTTGACGGATCGCGGCATGATTTGTCCGTTAGCGGCCCTGGGCCGGTCAAGGCGACCAGCGAGAAGGAGGTGTGTCTTTTCTGCCACGCATAGCACATTCAGGATCCAAACTCCCCCCATCCCCTGTGGAACCAAAAGCTCTCGACGGCAACATCCTACAATCCATATACCAGTAGCACTTACAAGCAGACGAGCAACCAGATATCAACCCGCAGCAAGCTTTGCCTGAGCTGCCACGACGGTACCGTCGCAATCGGCCAAACCTATGCCAGCGGCAAAATCGCCGTGCAGGGCGCCCTCACCTCGGCTGCTAACCTTGGCACTGATTTGAGCAAGAATCATCCGTTTGGGTTCACGATGCCCGCTGTGGACGATGGCGAAATGAAACTGTCGCTGACGGCCTCACCACCGCTCACTTCCGATCCCGCGGTAAAACTCTTCGACAACAAGATCGAGTGTGTTACCTGTCACAATCCGCACACACCCAACCTTGATACCACAGTGCAGTTCATGGTACGGAGCAATAACAACAGCGCCCTGTGCAAGGCCTGCCATGATACGACGCGCGGTGCGCTTGCCGGCTGGTCTGCCGGCCAACACGCGATTGCGGCGAATGTCGTCAGTGGAGGCGCCCAGTTGCCGTACGCAACCGTGGCGGCCAACGCTTGCGTAAGCTGTCATGGCGAACACAACAGTTCAGCAGCGGGTGCGCGGCTGCTGCGCGGCAGTGAGGAGAGTACGTGCGCCAAGTGTCATGGCGGCAGCGCGAATGTGAGTCCCGCGTTGCCCAACATCAGCGCCGAACTCAGCCGCGCCTATTCACATCCGATCGGAGTTCCCACTTCCTCACCGCATGATCCTGCCGAGGCGCTGCCGGTTAGGAATTCGCGCCATTCAGAATGCTCTGACTGTCACAACCCGCATGCCGCACAGGCGACGACCACCCTTTCTCCGCCGAGTGTCCAACAAAGCCTGGCCGGAGTCTCGGGGATAAATTCCTCCGGGAGCATTGTTAATCCTGCTAACTACCAATACGAGATCTGTTTCAAATGCCACGCGGACAGCAGCAACAAGCCTCAATCCGCAGCCTATGCTATGTATGGACGCGAGCCTGTACGGACGACGTGGTCAACTAATCCTCACAATGTCCGGCTTGACCTTAACTCGCCGGTGGCGCGACACAATGTGTCCCAACCGGCCAGACCTGGGATCTCGCCGAGCCTGCGCCCAAATATGCTCGATCTGAATGACAATCCGACAGGCCGATCCCTGGTAGTCAGCGCATATCTCTATTGCACCGATTGCCACAACAATGACGCCGCGCGGGCTTCAGGGGGCACGGCTCCAAATGGACCGCACGGCTCGAAATGGGAGCATGTGCTGGAGCGCCAATACCAGGAGAACCCACTTCCGGCACAAGGACCGGGCGCTAACTTCGCTAGCATTGCATACACGCCAGGAATCAACAGCCCGTACGCGCTGTGCGATAAGTGCCACGATTTAGATAACAAGCTCAATCTCATCGGCACCGGCCAAGATACCGTATTTGGAAAGCACCGGAATCATGTCGTGAACGATGGGGCATCGTGTGCAGTGTGTCATGCCGCGCATGGCGTCCAAGGTGGTACAGCCACGAACAACAGACATCTTGTGAATTTCGATACGCAGATAGTCGGTCCCTACGGCAGGAACCCCCAACCCTATATGGATGCCGCGCGGAGGCAGTGCTTTCTGACTTGCCACGGCGTGGCGCACAATGGCATTAGCTACTAATCGGGAGGACCTACACCCTGTCGCCAAATTGTATGGCTGCGATGCCCGCCCCGGTAGCTGCAAGTCCTCAATCCTGTACTTCGTTCTCATAAGCCGGATTGGTATCGAGCAGTTAATCAGTCCTGCGGTCCCAATATACCGTCGCGTTCCCTCCTGGCGAACGGAACGGGCGGTTTCATCGCTGTACCTGTTTGTCCAGGGGGCCGGGGACGGGTGCAGATACAGGCCCGCAGCGGATATCGGGGACCCGGCCAGTAAGCGGCGGCCAGCTAGCTAGGGCGTCGAATTCGCGGTCGATGTGGTGGCTGTGGTGTTGACAATCTGAAAAACTTGCACGCGATGATTGCCGACGTCGGTGATGTAGGCGCGTTGTCCGGCATCCACAGCAATGCCCATAGGCGCGTGGAACTTACCCTCCGCTTCGCCGGTTCCGCCAAAGCGCGATTGGAGGCGCCCCATGCGGTCCAATATCTGGATTGCATCCTCAACATCTGCGATGAGTAGGTTGCCTCGTGCATCGGCCGCCATGCTCGCGCCTGCCGCATTCCGCAAATGGAACTCCCCCCGATAGCGGCCTTGCAAGTCTAGAATCTGAACCCGCGAGTTGCCCTCATCCAGCACAAACAACTCACCGCCGCCGATTGCCACCTCGGTCGGATGCTTGAACTCCGCCGGCCCACTGCCGCCACTCCGACCTCCAATCCCGGCCAGAACTTTGCCCTTGCAATTGAGCAGGAACACCTTTTGTCGTGAACTGTCCGCGACATAGATATGGCCGGCGCGAGCATCGATCGCGATGCCGGTAGGGTGTTCGAAAAGGGTTTCCCCCCTGTAATCGCCGATATACCTTTGGAAGTGTCCTTTCGCGTTGTAAACGAGTATCCTCCCTGCTTGCACGTCGGTGATGTAGATATTATCGCCCGCGTCCACGGCCACGCCCCAGGGCAAACGCAGCCTTTCCTCTGGTTTTCTTCCAATCTGCAAGTATTTTCGCCGGACGAAGTCGAAGATGTGCACCACCCGTTGGTCGGGATCAGTCACTAGGACGCGATGTTTAGAGTCTGTAGAGACCTTGTTTGGATACATCGGCGCTCCGTGCTCCTTGGGATCGGCGGCTCCAGCCAACAGGTCGAACACGCGGTCACAGGTGCCTGGTGGTTCTTTGAGACCATCTGCCACGGAAGAGGATCTGAAAAAGTCACGTACATGGTGGCACGCAGTACGGGAGTCTTCCACGTCCTCTTGGGAGTGGAACATTCCCAGGAAGCGAACAGCTTCGTTCGGGTGCTCCTGCGGCGCCGGTTCCGTCAGATTACGCTGACCCAGCAACGTACCGAGCAGAGCCCAGACGACGAAGACAGTTACCCCTGCTCGCCTTGGAGAACTGCGCGCCAAGTTAATCCCCAAATCCCGGCTGCTTCGAAGCCGATTCCCGCCCTAACCGTCGGATTCCAGGTGGGCAGGTACTCGGCGACATGGTTACGCTGACCGGCACGAGCCGGAACACGCTCAAGCCGCACTTCCGCCAACTGCGGGAAAAGTGGCATCTGGTCATGCACGGCAGCGGTCGCGGCGCCTGGTATGCCTTGGCATAGCGTCGGAAGAGCCCAACGGTCCATTTGCGCGACAACTCCGCCATAGCAGGCTACTGCAACGGCTTTGCCGGCGTCCCCGGTTTGACGCCCGAGTGCTTTTTCGCCTGTGCTATCATTTCCAGAACCTTGTTCTTGCCTTCATAGTTCGGATTCGTGTCCAGCAACTTCTGCCACGAGGCAATAGCTTTGTCGATATCCATCTTGCCCTGCCACTCGACGAAGCCCAGATTGAATAACGTGTTGGCCTTGTTCGGCTCGTAGGAAAGCGATTTCTGGAATTCCGCGATGGCGGCATCGGCGTTGCCGGTGTACCAATAGGCGGTCGCCATGTCGGTACGAACATTCGTGTTGGCTGGCTCTACCTTCAGCGCGCGCTGGTAGTAATCAACGGCTGTGGGGAACTGATGTGCGTCGTAATAGATGTTGCCGATGTTTTCCAGAAGTCCGACGTTGGTCGGGTCTGCCTTGAGTTTCTCGATCAACGGTCCAGCTTGCGTGTCGGCCATTTTCTGCATCTGAGCCGGTGTCGGGGGTTGGGCGCCCGCGTTTGCAGTCCCGGCAGCCGGTGCAGGCACGCTCGCCGTCTCACCCGCAGCAGTCGCCGGACTCTGGGATCCGCGGATGAACCAGCCGCCGGCGATTCCCACCAGCAGGCAGATGATCGCCAACGTGTAAGCCTGTACGCTTGACCATTGCTCGATAGAAGTTGCTCGATTTGTATCCGTCATTTCTCAGTGCTCCTTCAGATCCCGTTTCGTTTGCCGGCGAAAGCCGTCGCCAGCCGCGTCTCTCCCAGCCAGGCGCTAGCTCTTGCCCTGCACCTGGACCTGGGCCATCAGTTTCTGCAGATTGGCTTTGCGGTCTGCGCTCAATTGCGGATTCGACTTCAGCAGCTGCTGCCAAGCCACCACCGCTCCCTTGCTGTCATGTTTTCCCTGCCACTTGATCATGCCGAGGTTGAACAGCGAGTTGCCATCCTTGGGGTCATAGTGCAGCGACTGCTGCAGTTGGCTGATCGCCCCGTCCACATCGCCGTTGTAGTACATACACGAAGCCATCTGGGTGCGAACGGCAACGTTCTTTGGATCGACCCGCAATACCCTGTCGAAGTAGCCGGCCGCTTCCTTGAACTGGTGGGTAGATAGGTAGATGTTTCCGGCCTGGATGAGGAGATCCGTGTTGTTCGGATCGCCCTTCAGCTTTTCGAGCAGCGGTGCTGCCTTCTTCTCAGCTATCTGTTTCATCTGCTCAAGGGTGGGCATCTGTCCGGCCATGCCGCCGGGAGGGGCGGACGGCTGTGCGCTGGCCTGGGAATTGGCCGCGGGTGGCGCTGGCACCGCGGGCGATTTCGATCCGCGGAACAGGTATCCGATTGCCAGCCCAACCACGAGGCAGATTACCGCCATCGCGTAGACCTGTTTAGCCCGCCAGACTGATCCCGCAGTTGGTTGCGTGGTTGGTTCATTCGGCATGCCCTATTCCCCCGTAGTCTGTATTGTATTGTATTGCGCTTGAAGCTCGGCTTTCGCTGGGTATCAAGACTGTACGAACGTTTTCCTGTAGCATGCGGGTGCTTTACCACCCTTTGATCTTGTTAACTCACCTTAAAGGCTGAGCAAAAGGCGGGCAGCATTCTGCGTCACTTGATAATGTGATGGAGATCACACGGACAAGGAGCCGTGCGAACACATTTAATAAGCCCCATTTTTCATTTTCTTCCGTTTTCAACTTTTTCGGTCTTCATAGGGACTTGAGCAAGATCGAGATTTCGCCTTGCATCGGTATAGGCCGGATCAATCCGCACCGCATCGCTAAACTGCTCGGCCGCTTTTTCATAATCCCCCAGTTGAAATAGGACCACGCCGAGGTCATTATGCGCCCAAGCGTTTCCCGGGTCGAACCGCAGCGCTTGGGTAAACTCCTCTACTGCTTCGGGGAGTTGATGCGTATCCGCGAGGATCCTGCCGATTTTGGAATGGGCGACTGCCTGATCGGGTTTGATGGCCAGGGAAAGCCGAAATTCCTTAAGCGCTTCCTGCGTCAATCCCTGCTTACTCAGATTAGTGCCTAAATTGTTATGCGCTTCGTAACTATTGGGACTATAGTCCAACGCGCGTTCGAGATATATTTGCGCCTCGGCAATTCTTCCCTCCCTCGCATACGCCACGCCCAGGCCTGTATTGGGACTTGACCCGCGTGGGTCAATCTCAAGCGCATGGCTAAAAAGCGTTTCCATATCTTTCCACACCTTTACCTGTGCCTCGGTTTTTAGGGCACACGCTGCAATGACCGCGACTGCAAGCGCTTGAGTTGCCATCCGGATCTTCGGCGATTTAGCAACCGCATCGCCGACTAACCAGACGATGGCGATAAAAGGGCCGATATAGGGAACATAAGTGTAACGCTCAGCCATGGCCTGATCTCCAACCTGCACGATGCCGATCACCGGAACCAATGTTCCCAAGAACCATAGCCAGCCAAAGAGACAATAAGGTCTTTTTTCCCGGATATGCCAGCACGCAGCGGTAACCAGGAAGAGCGCAATCGCCGATAAGACCGCCGCCGAGACCATGATGTTATTTCTCTCATGGAAATAAAAGACCCTAAGCGGATCGGGCCATAACATGATCCGCACGTAGCGCCAGTAGCTTATCGCCGCGTTGCAGATTCTCTCCGACAAGGGCAAATCTTGAAGCTGAGCCACCGCACCGCCGGCCTTCTGCGCGAAAATAGTGATGACGCTTGAGATAGCCGCCATGAGGAAAAGCGGCCATTTTTCAATGCACAACTTCCCTACGGAAGATAACCATTGCGGGCGTGTCTCCCGTCTGAACGTGATTCTGCGCAACGGCCAATAATCAAGCAAGAGCAGGGTGAACGGAAGAGTGATGACCATTGGTTTCGACATGAGTCCGCAGGCGAAGCCGCAAACGATCCATGCGAACCGCCTCCAGGTCGGCCTGCGAAGATACCATGCATAAGCAAGCAAAGTGGCGAACCAGAAAAACGCGCACAAAACATCCTTGCGTTCCGCAATCCAGGCAACGGATTCGACATGCGCGGGATGCAGCGCGAACAGAAATGCGACCATTGCGGCGCGCCATAAGGAACCGGTCATGCACAACAGCAAAAGGAAGAGGAGAACTGCGTTGGCGGTGTGCCAACACAGATTGGTTATATGGTGGCCGCCGGGATTCTTGCCATACAAGCTCCAGTCCACCATGTGGGAAATCCAGGTCAGCGGGTGCCAGTTTGCGACATGGAAGGTCGTAAACGCCCACGCGATGCTCTGCATGGTCACCCCCTGCTGCACATGCGGGTTCTCCACGACATAGTAGTCATCGTCGTAGGTAAGGAAATCGTTGGATCGCACACCCCAATAAGCAAAAACAGTGACCACCGCGAGAACGAGGCAGACGGCGGCAATCTGCCACGGTGCATTGGTTGCGCGATCAAGGAGAACGTTCTTCTCGGCTGGAGCTGCTGGTGGGCGCTCGCCACGGGATTTGCTCTGTCGCTTTCTCCTTGGCATGATTGGCAACCTCGGATGATTCTACCGGATCGTGCGCGCCTGATTGGCGTCCACCCGGCAACGGGGTTGCGGCTACTGCAGCGTACCTCCAATCCGCTTCTTAACCGTACTTCCGGCTCCATTGCTCCCCAAACCCTAGATTCGCGCCGAGATGTTCTGGCCAATCCGTGCCGATCAATGCCTAGAAACGTCGTCACGAAACAAATCCAGGCTGTTTGCAAGGAACTCATTTTGGCGACTATGATTGCTTGTTTGTGTTTCGTCTGGCATTCTCAAGTTTTCGAGGTTGGAGAGCAACTTTGACTCCCACGAAACGAGCCGCCGGTTCGCTTCGAAAAGCGAAGCGCCACCCCTGGCAAACGATCGGCCCAACCTAAACCCTTTCAGTGGAGGCCTCCCCGATGGCTGGGCATTGTGCTCTTGTGCCTTGTCGTCCTGTTTTTCGCACTGATCCGCGTACGGCTTTTGAAGATTCCCCTGGAACGCGATGAGGGAGAATATGCCTACGCAGGCCAACTTCTTTTGCAGGGGATAGCCCCGTATAAGCTGGTGTATAACATGAAGCTCCCGGGCACGTATGCGGCGTACGCGCTCTTTTTGCTGGTTTTCGGCCAATCGACGACCGGCATCCATATCGGTCTCATGCTGATGAATGCGGCTACGACGGTAATGATGTTCGTGCTTGTGAAACGCCTCTTCGGACAGCTTGCCAGAGTGGCGGCCGCTGCATCCTACGCTTTGCTTTCAACAGGTGCTGCCATTTTGGGCCTGCAAGCTCACGCCACACACTTCGTGGTATTTGCCGCTGTTGCCGGATTAATTTTGCTTCATTGGGGCGGCCGCCGCCGGACGCCCGTATGTCCTTTTCCTGTCCGGCGTCATGTTTGGGCTGGCGTTTCTCATGAAGCAACCAGGACTCTTCTTTTCGCGTTCGCCGGGATTTACCTGCTCTACGAGCAGTGGCGTGAGAAACAGCCTTGGCGCAAGCAGCTTATTAAGGCAGGCATTCTCGGAGTTGGAGTCGTTCTGCCATTCGCGCTCACTTGCCTGATCTTACTTTCGGCCGGCGTTTTCGATAAGTTTCGCTTCTGGGTTTTCAGCTACGCGTACGCCTACACCGGCATCGTCTCCCTGAGTGATGGGATTCAATTCCTCGAGGGCAATCTCACTGATATTATCGGTCCCGCGGTTGGAGTGTGGAGCTTGGCAAGCATTGGCCTCAGCGCCTTTGCGTGGGACCGAACCATCCGCAAGCACATGGTTTTCGTTGTAGGCTTGTTGCTGTTTTCTTTCGCCGCCGTCTGCCCGGGGCTGTATTTCCGACCTCATTATTTCATCCTGATGTTACCCGCTGTCTCCCTGCTGGTGGGAGTGGGAGTGAGTTCCGCGACCAGGTTGCTTTCCAAGGGCCAGTTCACGGCTAAGCTTGCCGCGGTCCCTGCCTTGCTGCTGCTTGCGGCGTTCGGGAACATGATCTTCTGACAGTCGCCTTTCTACTTCAACATGGACCCTATTACTGCGTGTGCCGCTGGCTGTATCCGAAAGCTATTTTCCCAGAAGCGGTTACCATAGCGGATTACATAAGAACGAATTCGCCGAGTTCGGCAACCGTCGCGATTCTCGGCTCCGAGCCAGAGATCTACTTCTACGCTAACAGGCACTCTGCTACTGGTTATATCTACAATGTCGCGCTGTTGGAAAGACAGCAGTTCGCAAAAGATATGCAAGAGGAGATGTAAGGAAATCGAGGCGGCGAGGCCTGACTTTCTGCTAGTCGATCATATGCTCTGGCTCAACGTGTACTCGATCGGCATGGACGAACGGCTCGCCTGGATTAATCGTTACGTGCGCGATCGCAACTACCGTATCATCGGGGATTTGTCAGAAGCTGGCACCCGCACCGACCTTCGTTGGGGAGACCCTCTGGAATATAACGACGATGCATCGTGGTACGTACTGCGCAGAAATTGAGGGAGAAGTAAACGTGGCTACCAAAGAGCACGAGCAGTGCGCCCAGCAGTATCGGATTCTTGCGCAAGTTGTCAATGAATCCATGTAAGATTATAGAACTTGCCTGTGTCATGAGGAAGTTCTAGATTAGCGTCTGCCGATCTAAGGATGCGGCAGTTTGATCAGGTGTTTAACTCCCCACTGAAACATTTGGACCCGATTATTCCCCGTATCCGCGATGTAGATGCGATCCGACGAGTCGATCCAGATACCACTCAGCGTTCCGAACTGGCCGTAACCAGTGCCCGTGTAACCAAATCGAGAAAGTAACCGTCCATCGCGTTGGAAGACCTGCACGGTATCCAGCGGTCCATCGAGATAAATCCGGCCCTGTTTGTCTACAGCGAAGGCAACCGAAGGTCCCATAGATCCCGGGTGAATGCTGGCACGGAAATGCCCTGCCAGATCGAACACCTGAATACGATGGTTCTGCGCGTCCAGGACAAACAGCTCCTGGCCCCGAACCACCACATCGTTTGGCCCCGCGAACTCCCCTGAGCCGCTGCCACTGGTTCCATTACCAATCTTCGCCAGGATGTTGCCGGCGGCATCGAGCATGACCACTATATTTCGCGGGGGATCGGCAACGTAGATGTGTCCGGACGCTTGGTCCACCGCGATTCCAGCAGGTCGCTCGAACAGCCGGTCCCCTTTCCGGTTGCCGATATACCGGAGGAACTTGCCGTTCGGGTTGTAAACCAGGATCGCCCCGAGTTGCGCGTCGGTGATGTACAACTGATCGTGCCCATCGACGGCGAGGCCGGCAGGAGATTGCAGGCGCTCGCCGGGGCCACACGCAATACCCGAGTGTCTGCGCCTGGCGAAATCGAAAATTTGTATTGTGCCATGATCGGCGACGATAACGCGGCCTTTGGAATCGGAGGTTATCTTATAGGGCCCTGAAAGCCTTTCGTCGGGGCCGAAATCGCGGATGCCAAGAATCACATCAACCGCACTCTCACAACGAGAAGGAGATGCTTTCCCGACGACTTCGGAAAGCAGGATCGGCTCCCCTCCCGCTAGGCCAAAGGCGCCGCAAATCCCGCTAGGCTTAGCCAGATCCTGTACCGAGGAGAAGCTTCCCACGTAGTAAAGCTTGCCCAGATCGCTAACCAGCAAAACACTCTCCGGAGTCCTCGCCGTGCTCCCACTCTGCGCTAGGGCAGGGCCCATCGGCAGGAAGGCGAGAAGAAGAACAACAGGAATAAACCGGACGAGCCGTAGCACAACGACCTCTCAAAAACGGGGGGCTATTGTTCCCCCGCCAGCTTGTTACTGGGATCAATCCTACACGGGTTCTAAACGAGTCACCAGAGCAGAGGGCTGCGCGATAGGAGACCCTGTTGAGTGACATGCGTCACCTTTTTGGGCCTGATTTAGCGCAGGTATGGCCTCTGGGGATTAGTAATGTCAGCACGCCATGATGTGATCGCCGTCACTCACCAGCGCGGTCATTTAAAATATTCTGCAACCTGAAGCGAACCGAATGCCGCAAGAAGTCCAAAATCGCCCCGCCGAGGCCGCACCCTCCGTCAGCAGGCAGTTCACCATGGTGACCACACTCGCGGCATACTGCACAGCCATCCTCGTGGGCATCACTCACCACGAACCCTGGGCTGATGAGGCGCAAGCTTGGTTATTGAGCCGCGACTTGGGCTACCGCTATCTCGTGTTCCATCAGCTGGCGTATGAGGGGCACCCTCCACTGTGGCCTACGATCCTTTGGGTTGCAAACCACTGGTTTTATCTTCCGTACCAGTCACTGGGTTGGATTGCTGGCCTGTGCGCGATTGCGGGATGCTGGTTTTTCGTCAGGTACAGCCCGTTTCCGGCTGTCATTCGGGTACTGCTCCCATTTACCTATTTCATTGCCTTCCAATATGCAATCGTGGCGCGGCCCTACGTACTCCTTCCGCTGTTCGCGTTCACCGCAGCACATTTCTTCGCTGGCGCCGAACGGCGCCCATGGAGGTTTATCGCCGCGACATCGGCGTTGGCGCTGCTTTCCGCTCACGGTGTCATGCTTGCCTTAGGCTTGACGGCCTCCCGCGCGTGGTATTCCTTCCGGTCATGGAAAGAGATTCCGGCGCACGCACGGAAACAGTTGCTCGGTGCGGCGATTGTGTTCTGCATCGTCATCGCTTTCGTTGCCCGCGTCAACTGGCCGCCTTCAGACCGTTTCTTTGCGAGGTTCGACCGTCCAGCCAACGAGAACTTTGGCCTCTCGGTTCTCCCAGCTGTAATCTCAAACGCGCTCTTCGGTTCTTTAGTCCCGTCGATCGCGTTCCTGTTAGCTGTAGGGGGATGGTGTGCTTGCCGACGCCGTTTCCTGCCCTTTGCATTTCCCACAGCTTTCTTGCTGGTTCTCTTCGCCAAGGTGTATGTAAATTTTTGGCATTGCGGAGCACTCACCATCATCGTCGTCACGGCTCTCTGGATCGCATGGCCGATGCAACCGAATGAAGCGCGGGGGCCGGAAAAAGTGCTGTACGCCCTGGTGTTATTTGGGGTGATCAGTTTGTCCGTTGTTCAGGTCTACTGGTCTGCAAGAACCCTGGCCATGGATTACTCAGGTGCTTACTCGGGCAGCCTGGACGCTGCAAAGTATTTGCGCAGCGTCGGTGCAGATGCATCGTCAACGTGCGGGTTTGACTACAACAGCGTCGCCGTACAACCCTATTTTCGGGAGAGCATATTCGGCAACTGGCCGCATGGCGAGTCATTCTGGCGATCGGAGACATCGAACAGGGTCGATCAGAGCTGCCACAACGCCAAGTGGCTGGTTGGCCCCATCGCTGGCCCCCCTGGCAAGGCTGAGCAGGATTTTTCTCAAGCTGATCGTTTAGTACGCTCGCTTGGCTATGTTCCTGTGCATTTCTCGAAAGGATCAATGTTTTTTGAGGGTCGCGAGGTTGCGCCAACCGACTTTGTCATTTACAGGCTGGCGAACACAGGTACTTCACATTGATTTGCAAAACAGCGACCGTCGTTATCGCATTATAAAAAGGGCGACGACCGGGATGGGAAAACGCGCCAGATTGACGCGAAAGGAGGCAACTGGGTGCACAACGCCAACCGCTTGGGAATCCAAAAAGGAAATCCCAGCACACCCGTAAGTGCCTCTCCCTTTGAGCGATGGATTGGCGATTTGCGCCAGAGACCAATCCTGCTGGGCACACTACTTGCACTCGCCACTCTGCTGTTGTATGGTCCGGTCACGCATCATGAGTTCCTCCTGTTTGATGACAGCCAATACGTCACCCGGAACATTCATGTAAGCACAGGTTTGAATTTTGGCAATGTGGTTTGGGCTTTTACCAGTTTTCACGAGGCGAACTGGCATCCGCTCACGTGGCTTTCCCACATGGCGGATTGTCAACTGTTTGGCCTGAAACCCGGACCTCATCACTTCGTCA
>Ga0224558_1003757_pt1 | contig 12362 bp, 6 predicted proteins | sample 714S32024metaG_FD_180682 | JGI IMG/M metagenome (GOLD analysis project Ga0224558, IMG submission 180682) | Peat soil microbial communities from Stordalen Mire, Sweden - 717 S3 20-24 | ecosystem: Environmental > Terrestrial > Soil > Wetlands > Peat | place: Sweden: Norrbotten County, Stordalen... | reverse complement strand
CCCAGAAGCCCTCGGGGACTTGGGCCAGACTCCAGCGCCGCAGAGCCGCGATTGCCCGCCACAAAAATCCCGCTACCCAAGCGCACCTCGTTTTCTTGAATCAGCCCTGGGATGTTCGACGCCCAAATTGGCCGCTCTTGACAAACGCGCGCATAGAGTGAGAGGATACGGGCGGCGCCAACGTAGCTCAGTCGGTAGAGCAGCGCTTTCGTAAAGCGCGGGTCGTCAGTTCGATTCTGACCGTTGGCTCCATTTTTATCGTCCGACAAAACGCTGCTCTCGGCGGATTGCACTTTCACAGACTGCATCGACGACCCAGGCCTCGCTATCACAATAATTTCGCCGGACCAGGATTGACCGCCTTGGAAGAAATTGGGGGATGCCTTAGGCATCCTGCGCTAATGCCTCTTGAATCGTCTTTACCGGCAGGAACAGTTCCAACTCGTTGGACGGCAGCGAAACAAAACCGAATTGCTCGTAATAGCGTTTGGCTTCTCGGTCTTTCGCATCCACGAAAAGACCAATCCCGCCTGCCGTGTTAAAAATCTCGATAAACTTTCCCATTGCCGCAACCAGCAGGGCTTTCCCAATGCCCTGCCGCTGATATTCCCTGGCCACGGCCAAACGGCCAAGTCTGACACCCGAAACGTCACGCGGTAGTCTCTTGGCTTCTTCCGCTGAGAGGGACTCCGACTTTAGCTGACAGAGATTGAGGGAGAAGAATCCCAGGATCGGCTTTGGCTCGAAAGCCCTTTCCTCTACCAAGACGAAGGTTCGTGAAATTCCCCGCGCAGCGTGTTGCCGCGCGGTCTGCTTGAGAAACAGGTTGAGCGCTTCACTCCCACAGTCGAACCCTTCCCGGTCGTGCGACTTTGCCAGCAGTTCGATTTTACGCACGCACCGTGCCTTTGAAGACTTTTACCGCATCCTTCAGACGCCGGTTGGCTTTGGGCGGATTGTCTAATAGGGACAGGATCTTCCGGGCGTCTTTCTGTGACAGCCGAATGACTGATTCCCGCTCGATCACGCGTTGCGCTTCCAGATACGCCGTTTGCACAACGAATTGATTGACGGTGGCGCCCAAAAGCTCCGCCGCCTGTTCCAGCGTGACGCGCACGGTATCCGAAACGCGGGCTGTAATCCGCTTGCGCGGCTCTTCCAATACATGTGCCATGCGGAAATGGTGCCACTTTGTCACCAGCCTGTCAATGCAGTTTCGGCACGGAAAGCACCTGATTTGCCCGGTTGGTGTTGTAGCCCTGCGGATAGAATATCTGCGGCTGGGGGAGACTGAGGCTCAATCCGAATGCGCAGTTAGCCGTCGCAGCGAGTGCCGCTGCCACAAGCGTGAGTGCAAGATGTCGTTTCATACGGTTCATTAGACGGCAATGACCGCAAAATGATCCGATGAAGGCATATCTCATAACCACCGGCACGGTTCTTGGCTTGATTACGCTGGCGCACCTTTGGCGCGCCTGGGCGGAGGGGCCACACCTGGCGACGGACCCCGTGTTTGTTCTCCTGACAATTGCTGCCGCCGCCCTATGTGTTTGGGCCTGGCGTTTACTGAGGCGCTCGTCAAGCCGTGACACTCCAAAGCTGCACGTTGTTGGATGATTTAAGGTTCGTTGCCCAACCTCAAGCAATGTACCCAGATTCACAAGCGACCAAGTTCTTCCAGAGCGCGGGCGGGCATGGCAGTCCTGCTCCAGGCGATGGCGCACGCCGTGGCGATCATCGGCGCAATCTTCTGGCTTGGGCTACCACCGTGCTCCTGGCCATAGGTCAGGCCCGCCCTGGCTCCAAAGTGCGGAAGGTGGAGGGTTTGCCTGGGCACAAAATGTCCGCCATCAATTACTATGTGCACGCTCGGCTGTCAGTCGTTCCACGATCCAATCGCGGTAACCATTAAGACTCTTCCACGACGTGGCCACGGAGATCCGTTTGGCCCGGTCGTCGATGACTGTGAACCCTTCGTCGGTCACGCGCAGGCCGAGTTGCTCCATATGACACAAATCCTGCTTGATGGCCAGATAGACGGCGACGGTATCGAACAGGGTGCTGGAATGGCTCTCCGCCGCCTTGTTTTTTGCGTCCTGGCTGATGCTCCACACTCGATAGTTCTCGATAACCGCCGCGGCGATCGGATTAGCCGAATCCCGAACCCGCCGGTAGCGGTCTCCGCTCAAATCAATCAATCCACAGGTGTCCAAGGGAGTGATCAGCATCTCCCATTGAGCGCTGAATACGCGCTGGGCGGCCTTAATATCCGCCTTCACATTCCACTCCGCATCAACCTTCGCGTTCCCACCGTAGCCCACGCGCACGCTGCCATCCATCCCGACAAAGCGGGCGTGTTGGGCGATTTTGGGTTCCCGCTCGAGCGCGGCCGCCAGGTTCGGCATGGGCCCGATGGCGAGCAGCGTGATCGGGACCTTCGATGCCATAATCGTGTCGATCATGGCTTGGACTCCGTCCTTGTGAACCCGCCCTCGATAATCAGCTAGAGCAAAGTTAGTGATCCAACCCGCCTGAGGCCCCTCCCCTCGCGGCGCGATATCCAGGCCCAGCCCCACGGGGACATCGCTGCGCCCGGCTTGTTGGAGGAACTTAGCCAGCAGTCGGGCGCGGTATTCGGGTTTGCCGTAGTCACCAACCACCAGTTTGAGGTCGAGCTCGGGGCTTTGGAGCAAGAGGCCCAGAGCCCAGGTATCGTCGATATCGTCCCCGATATCCGTGTCGAGGATGACGGGGATGCGGTGGCTCGCCTCGGCGGAGTAGAGGCGAGGCACATGTAATGCCACCGCCAGGAGGAGCGCTTGCACGCACACCGCAAGGCGGGGGGACCATCGAGTCCGTGATTGCGAAACTGGGCCGTTCATAGGGTTCGTTTTGTTGTCTTTCGAACAGTCATTTACCTGGAATAAGAAACTGGGTATGCTTAATATCATGGTGAATGGCGGTAAACGAGAAAAAGAAGGAACAATATGCTCAAACAAATTGACAACGTGTTGTGTTACCTCGTCATTGGACTGGGGGTTTTGTTTATAGTCCTCACCCCGATGTACGCCGGGAGTTTCGTTTCCCGCGGCGGCGTCGAGTACATGGGAGCGGTGCTTTTCCTGGTGTTCCTGGGACTGCTTAATCTGGCAAGAATCAAGTCACAGCAAACTTCAGTCCGAACACTGGCAGTTTTTGCCAATGCGATTGCTCTCGCTTACTTGCTTTTGGTCAGCATTGTGGTCCAGGACCCAGCCGCGATTGGAGTCTGTCTGCCGGTGCTTGCCCTTGGCGGCACTTCATGGATGAACCGCCCACCGGGGAACCCAGCACCACCGGCAGCGGCGTAATCGAAGTCGGAGGACGGGTGCCGACGCAAGAATCAGCGTCAGGAACAGGTCAAAATGAAGCACTCCATCAGCCTGACAATTGTCAGCCTGCTGCTGGCGGTTTCCAACCGCCCCGCTGCCACCATTGGGGCACGGCCCTGTACTCAGTTCAAGGCAGCATTCTCAGGCGGTAGAAACGCTGCGTGGCGAGGGTCGTATCGTTCGTGAGCACGAAGGGAACGCCGGTGCCAAGGTAGGGGGCGCCCAGAGCGGTCCAGGCGCCGGAGGCCAAGTCATCTTTGAATTCGAGCTGGTAGCTCTGACCTGCCGGTGCGGGCCAGGAAATGACCAGATTGGTTGCGGAGAAGACTTGGATGGTCAACGGCACCGGAGTCAGGATGGATTGAGCAGTGGCCGAGAAGCTCAGGTTGTCGATTGCTAACCCTTGCGCCTTGCCGGTCGTGTCCGCCATTTCCCAGACCAACCACAAAGCGGCTCCTGGCGGCCAGTTGGTGATCACGCGCTGGACGACACCGATGTTGGTCTGGTTAATTGCCAGGGTACCATCGACCGCGACGCCGCCTATATCCGCAGGGACCGTCGGGATATTCACGCATAGTTCCGGCAGCGCGGCGGTGCTGTTCATCGAGAATGGTGCAGTCGCACTGGGATCAATGAGGTAGAAGCACTGGAGGGTTTTAGGGAGATTCGCCTGGCGCCAGACCTGGCCAGTGAACTGGAGGTTGATGCAGTTCAAGGTATCGGTGGTTTGGTTGATGAATTTGGCTCCAAAGGCGGTCGCGCTGGTGCTGCTGGTAGCCAGCAGACCAAGCGCGCGGTTCGAACTACCCGGCAGACCGAAGCTGATCACGCCCCCGGTGGTCTGGTCGCCATCAGTCGCGCCGAACTTAGCGCTAGCGGAGGCCCAGCCGTACCATCCCGCGAGACCCGGCAGGCCCAGGCCGCCGTTGCTACCGGCCGGGCTCGGCGGGAAGGCGAAGTCAAACGGGTTGGCCAGCGAATAGGTGATGCCGTTGATGACCACTGGGTTATCGGAATTCACTGAGGTCTGCCCAGCGGCGGGAAGCGAATCGAATTGCTGTGAATAGACCGCTCCGGCGTCGGTGTAGGGGATGAATGAGGGCGGAATGACGGCATTGTTTGAAGCGCCGGGAGTCGCGTAGAAGAAGACCTGACGGTAAAAGCTCTGCCCGTCGGGAGCAGAGCCAAAACTGCAGTTGGGGGCCAGGTCCGCGTAATCAATATAATCAAGGACCTGCGGCAGCCCCTGGTAAGGGCGGCTCAAGGCGACGGAGCCGGAGCCGCTGGTCAGGGCGAAGCTGGCGTGGAGCTCGGTTGGGGTGGAGAGACCAACCTGGCCGTCAGCGAATATGACCTTGAACTCGCCCGGATTCATAACCGCATCGGCCGGGAAAGCCCAGGCAGTGAGGTTGGAGTAGTTATTCGCCAAGTAGAGGCCGTTAAGCGGGACGGTATTAGTGGTGGGGTTGAACAGTTCGAGCCAGGGGGCGTGCTGACCGGCGCGGTTGGTGATGCCGGTGAGGTTATCAGCTTGAACCTCATTAATCCAAAGCGGCGGGAACGGTGTGAGCGAACTGGCGACGCTGTTCACCGCACCGGGTGTAGCAGGAGCGCCGCCCTTTGCGGGCGGGGCTGGATTGACCGTGGCTACCACGCCAGAACCGGACAAACGAATCGTCAATGGACCGCCGTTCGTGCTTTGCAGATACCAGAAACTCAAAGTGTAGGTTGCATTCGCAGCCAAAGCCGGCGAGACCGTTTGCCAGATGGCGCTGCTTTGAGTTGTGCCGCCAATGCTGGAGACTACGTGCAGACTTGCACTACCGGAGTGTCTGATCGTTTTGCTCAAGACTGAATTGGCCAGATTCGCTGAGACCGTCCACGCGCCGGGGAAACCGGATTCAAAGTCACCGTCAGAAAGGACGTTTGCGCCCGCTTCCGGCACGCCGCCCGCCACTAATTTAATATCGTCCACATAAACGTCGCCCGCCGATTGCAGATAAATGTAGAGCATGGAACTGGAGGCCGTACCGGTCGCAGTGACATAAGTCCATTGCGGCGTCACGGGCGCATTGGTGAGCATTACCGCCCAGTTACCGACGCGCCAGTTGTCCTGATGCGGATCAATCAGTTGCAGGGAAGTGCCGGTTTGGCCACCCGCGGCAGGCCAGGGCACCGAACTGGCATAGCGGATTCGAGTAATCACTGAGCCGCCGGCCAGGTTGGTCGAAGACAACAGCGTGAGCAGGCCGCTCTGCGGATCCAATGTGCCGGGGAAGGTGTCGAACAAGGGAACAGTGGCGCCATACGCAGCCGCGTACGCGGCACGATTCGCAGCCAGCAGCAAGAGGCCTCTGGGATTGAGGACCGAGCCTGAGGGGAAGGTGTACGCGAGCTCGGGTATTTGCCATCCGGAAAGGTCGAAGCCCGTGATGGAGGAGGCGTTGAACAACTCGAGGTACTCGGCACCAGACACCGCGGGACGGCACATGATCTCATTGAACACGACTTGCCCCGCCGGGGAGGGTATCGTCCCGGAGAAGGCGACTGCGACGAAGTTGCTGGCCCCGGCAACGGGTACCCCGTGGCGGTCCACCCCCACTAAGCTCAAGCCGTTGCTACCCGTGTTGAGCGGCACCGTGAGCCGAAAGCCAGTCACGCTGGTCCAGGTGATGGGGTAGGCGGTGCCATTGACCAGGATGGTGTTGATATTGACTGGCGCCGTGCCGGTGACATAAGCGAGGTTGCCATTCAGGCTGACGGCGGGATTCACAGAAAAACTCGAGGTGTTTTGGGCGGCCAATTGCGAGACGATGCTCAAGCGCGCGGAGGTGAGCCAGGACTTGATGGCCGAAGAGGGATTCTCGACGCTGGTCAGCCCGTTCGCCACGAACGTGTTGTATTTAGCGTCCATGAGTGGACCGCTGTTGGCGACATTGAGCGGTCCGTTCATGAGTTCCTGCAAGGCGCGCCAGTACATTCGGCGGAAGGTGGGTTCGTTGTAAATGCTTTCGGTGTTCGGGTCTTCCCCGTTGCCGCTGAAAAGATCCTGGCCCGGTCCCCAGGAGCCGCTGTTACCCAGCACGATGTTGAAATCGAACATCAGGAGCGAGTACCGGGTGCCCTTGGACCCCATGTAACCATACAGATTCTGGGCATTTTGGCAGCCGAAGGCGTCCCAATTGCCGGCAGCGTGGTTGGCGGCGAAGACCCGCATCCAGTTTTCCATGTCAGCGAGATTCTCCATGCTGGCGACGTAGTTGGCCGTGCCGTACGAATTCGCCGCATCCACCAGCGAGAAAACGTTCGTGAAATCGTTGGCGGAGACCGGCGTGCGGCGGACCAGAAAGTTATAGCGATAGCGCGCCGTTTTCTTGACGCCCCCGGTCGTAGTGTAGGGCATCAGGTTGCACCAGGAGTTATTGTTAACTCCCATCGAGTAGCCCGAGGGCAAGGGAGCGAATTCGAACCAGGGCTGCATCTTGTAGAGCCAGCCGTCTTTATCGTTGGGGAAATGCTCCTTCACCAGATCGGCATCAGGGGTTTGGGCATCTTCCATGAGTGTGCCCCGGCGGACGCCATTGACGAACACAGCCACGTAGTGCCGATACAACCAGGGAACTCCCAAGGCCCGCAGGAAGGTATTGGCGATCTGCTCGCGCTGGATGCTGAGGTCGTCCCCGGCCCCGTTGCCAGGCTGGTGCAGCTTGTTAAACGATGTTGCGCCCAGGAATTTGTCATCGTCGGGGAAGATCCACTTGTAATGGCAGAGATTGCCGGTGGGGGTGTTAAAGTTTTGGTGATAGGGGCTGCCGGCATAACGCGCCTGAGCGTTGTAAATGACGCGGCTGCCGCACACGATCGTACAATCGTGGGCCTCATTGCTCAAGTCAGAGAGCTGAACCCAACGGTTCACGTTCACCTGTGTGACCCAGAGGTGGTACACCGGGAAACTGCCGCTGGGATTGCTATCGCCAAACATGACCACGCACTCCGGCACCGGCGCGCCGTTGTTAAGCAACGCAGGAAAGCGCGTCGTGGCCAGCTTCGAATCAGTCGCCGAGACATAGAAGGCGACGAGGACAGACGCTGCCTGGCCTGGAATCGTAGCGCTGAAGATGCCATCGCCGGCAATGGCATCGCCGCCGGTGCCGTCATCCTTCATCGGCACTGAGGTGTAGGTGGTGGAGGCACCGATGCGGTAATTCAAGATGAGGCTTTGAACACCGCTCGGGTCGTGCACGCGCGCAGTCACGACCACCGCCTGATTGGCGGCGGGAATCGATGGCAGGTGCGAAACCTGGTAAATGGCAGGGCCCGCATTGCTCACATAGCGGCTGTTGCGCGCGCCCGGCGTGCCCAAATTGGCCGGTACCGGCATCGGCCCAGTTGCCTCGAGCCAATTGCCATTCAACCGCAGCAAGACCTCTGGCCAGCCCCGCAGCCACCGCGCCTTGAACCGCAGGGTCGCCGTCTGTCCGGCCCCCATGCTGTTGGCGTTCAAGGCCACCTGGCAGGAGTTGTCCCCCGTCCACATGTGGTCACTGCACCGAATATGCAAGGAATGACTGCTGGCATAACCGCTGTTCTCCTGGCTGGAACGCGACTGGTCGCCTTGAAAACTCCAGCCGCTGATGCCTGACTCAAAATCCGGGTTGACCACCAGATTGGCCCCCGTGCCCGCATGCACCTCCACGTTATCCACCAGGCACTCGCCCACGTCCAACAGCCCTATCTGCGCGTAATCAATCGAAGCATCATAATTCTGCCCGTTATCCAGCACCCCAGTCCATTCGATATTAGTCCAGACTGATTTCTGCGTTTCATCGCTGTCGCCCCAATTGGGGGCCAAATGCGTGTTGGCGTTCGGATCGATCAGCTCGAGGCTGCTGCCACCACCGGCAGCCCATTGGCCCCAGCGGCCGCCGGTGCTGTAGGTGACATCGTTCATCACGATGTGCAACAGGTTGGTCGAGACCACTCCCTGGCCGTTAGTCTGCACGGTCCAGTCCGGCATCGCTAATGACAAGTAATCGCCATTATGCGAGAGTTTGCCGTTGTAATCCCCGAGGCAGTTGACCGGGTTGAGATTCGGGTAATTAGTCCGCAGGTGCGCCGAGTTGCGCGCCGCCACCAAGTAGCCGTCGGGCACCAGGACAGTGTTGCTGGGGAACGTGAAACTGATCCCGCCGCTCAGTTGCCAGCCGCCCAGGTTGACCGTGTTGGTGCTGCGGTTATACAACTCCACATACTGGTCGTCGTCGTTGCCGCTGATTGGGTCATACATCAACTCGTTAATGACGACATCGCTTTGGCGAATGGGCGCGTTGTTAGTTCCGGGCGTCTTGGCGCTCAACCGATACCAATCATTGGCCCCATCCGGCCAGCGGCCCGTGGCCACGCCGTTTTCCTGTCCCCCAAAGGCCACCGCATCCAAATACCGGCTGGCATCCGGATTCTTGAAATAGATGGTCTCACCGACCGAATCCAGTCGGAAGTTCATATTGGTCTCCGAGTACCAAGCGAAGCCCTGCGCGGGAATCATCGTCCCGGGCGGAATCACGAATTTGTTGGTCTTGGCATCATCCGTCAGGATGCAGCCGGAAATGTCCACCGGTTGATTGGCGTGATTGTAGAGTTCGATGTAGTCGTAATCGGGAGGGTCGGTGTGCGCGAGGAACTCGTTGATGACAACGTTCCGCAACGGGCTGGGCCGGTAGGCATCCATCTGGCCGGGCGAGCCGCCCACCACATCACTGATGTCCCAGGCCCGCGGGTCTTCCTCGCCGTAGGTCGGATTGGCCAGGACCAGCGAATGACCGGTGCCATCGGCGGCGACTGGCCAGGGATAGACATTCGAGTAAGGCACCGTCAGCAGCACCGCCCCTTGCTCATCCAGCAGTTGAAGGGTATCCGCCTTCTTAAGGCTGCCAGTATAAGGTCCGAGGACATTGGCGATGCCATATACGGCCTGAATGCTCGCAGGCGAGGCGGCAATGACCAGGAAAGCCCCGCCATTGAGTATCGTGCCTGGAGGAAAAGTGTAGCTGAGGTTGCCGGAAATGAGTTGATAACCGCTGATATCGTGGAACCAGGGATTGGAGTTATAGATTTCGACAAATTCGAGGTTGTTGGTGTCGGCGCGCGGGGCCGGTTTGTACATGATCTCGGAAATGATGATGGGTGTCTTGCGGCTGGAGGGGCCCGGCGCCTCGTGCGGATTGGTGACGACCCCGACCACAGCGTTGGTCACGTCTGCCAGGTCGCGGAATTGAGCGGTGGCAACCTGGCCCACAACGTGACTGCTGACAGCAAAACCGAAGAAAACCTGATTCGAGAGAGAGATGCTCGCACTGCCAAGCAGAGTCCAAGTGGCCCCATCGTAACTGGCAAAGCCGGAGAAGGTGGTGTTACTGCGAGCCAGGCGCAGCCAAGTCATGGGATAATTGATGGGGAAACCTCCGCTGGACCTGGCGCTGGTAGCGGCTGGATCGCGCCACTCGAAGAAGGAGCCGTTCATCGCGGGGGTGGCAAAAACGCCTGCGAAGCGGCTGCCCGCGGTCAGGTCTTCGCGGACCATCAGCCCAGCTTTGGCGAGTGGATCAGTTTGGCTAAGAGACTGGACGCGAACTTTGACATCGAAATCGCCGCCACGAGGTTGGTAGGCGTATTGGAACTGATCGCTGGCGCCACCGATATCTTTGCCGGCACTACCGACATTATAGCCGCCGGGAGCGCTGCTGATGGTGGCGAGGGGAGGCGGGTTACCGATTGGCAAAGGCGTGTAGGGCCCCGGAAAGACCACGATGGTGGTGTTGGTCTTGATAGTGTTTGGGATAGTAGCCCGGTCGCGTACGTTATTAATGACCAGGACCGAATTGCTATCGCCGGGCATAGGTGTAGTGGCCAGGGTGACCGTGGTGTTGTCCGGTCCCAGTTCGGCATCGAGGGTGGTTGGGCCGTTGGTAAAGACGTAGTTGGCGACGTTGGTGGCGCTGGCGAGTTCAAGTGGCTCGGAAAAGGTGAGCTGAAGATTCGTGCTGTTCAAGTACGCGACCTGCACCACGGTTGGGGGTGTCACGTCGGCAAAGACTGCCAGGATGGCCGGGGCGCTTGTCACGGTGCCGACGGAATTGGAGAGGACGCAAGTGATGGTTTGGCCGTTGTTAAGGTTGGGATTCGCATTGTTGAGCACGTAAATGGAGTTGGTGGCATTGGGAACCGGGCTGGCGCCGTTGAGGTACCATTGGTAAGCGAGTGGCGCGCGGTTGGTTGCCAGCAGCATGAAGGCAGCGCTGCCGCCGTCTGGAGCGGTCATATTTGTCGGCTGCAGATAAATGCCTGGAGGAGTATCAAGGCCATCGCAGGGGACCAGGCGGGTGCCGGCGGTGCCCAAGACTGTCAAGGGTTCCTCGAAGTCGCCACTCGGTAGTTGCCAGCGCACCGCCAGGTTATCCGGGCCGGTGGTGTGCTGCATGATGGCTTCGAGGTAATAACGAATACCGGCCTGGAGGGTCATTGGCGCCGATTGCTGATTGGTTTCGAGCGTCCACTGGCGGGGATTGGTGGCGGTGCTCACCCAGGCAACGGGACTGGCGTGGCTCGGCAGTTCGTCGCTGCTCAGGAACAATTCGGATGTATTGTCACTGGCGATCCAAAACGTGTAGGAGCCAGTGGCCGGGGGCACGACGAAGGTTCGGAGCCGCTGGCCGTAATAAGTCATGCCGGTGTTGGTAGGGGTTTCGAAATTCGGGAAGACAAAAGTGTAGTCCTGGTTCGGGGCATTGGGCCAGGCGGGGTTGAGGGTGGTGTTAGTTAAGGCGGCGAGGCTGTTGCCGGTGCTGGCGTTCAGCGCTGGCCATAGTTCTCGGTAAACGCCGAAGATCGGTGCGGGGGTGGTCACCTGGGTGAAGGTGGCCGCGCAGAGTGCGGAGTTGTCGTTGGCGCTGACGGCCAGTCCAGCCAGGGCGGCGGCGTCTATGGGCACGGTTTGGGTGGAGCCAACCTGATAGAAATCAATATCATTCGTGCTCCAATAGGCGCTGAAACTAATACCCGAGCGCCGAAGCTGAAGAGAAACGGGGAGGTTGATGGATGCCACACCGAGAGCGATCTGATACGAGCACCCCAGGCCAGGAGTGCTGCGCCATTGAAAGGTGATCCCGTTGCTCGCGGTGGCCAGGACGGCAGCTTCCAGCGAACCGGTGGTGGTGTCGCTGCGAAACGTGAGACCGGCTTGCCCGGAGGCGGTCTGGATGCTGGTGACCTTGGCGGCAATCACACCGTCCCCGATCACAGGCATCCAGGCAAAATGGAGCTGGTCGTTGCCGCAAATGTCGGCGCCCGAGGAGGAGATGGTCCAAGTGCCATTGCTCCAGAGGGATGAGCCGGCCAGCGGCGGCGCGCCAAGATCTGCGTCGGTCCAGCCGGGCGGCAGTTGGCCCCAAGCCGCACCGGCCGCCACCAGCAGCAAAAGGGTCGTTAGAATTTGCCGTAACCGAGAATAATTCGTGTGCATGTTTCAGGGGAGAGCGGCAAGCCAGGGATAGCTCGTATCGTGTGTCCGCCATTTAACCAACCTCATTACCCTCTCGCCCTGTTGGGTGGTGCTCGTTTCGCGGCTTATGTTCATTGTGCGTCTCGTCCGGCATTGCAGCCGCGAGGCAACCAGCATAGACTGCCAATGTCGGCTCTTTTTGTCACGGATATTTGATGTGGGAGCTTGGGCTCCGGATGATAGAAGCGAGCGGTTGTCACTCGACCTTATTCCGAGATGGCTGATTTTGTGGGCCTTCGGGCCTATCAAAGATGGCAGTTGACCTGTCTGTCGGCAGCCCACCGGTTCTTTCACTGGTGGTAGTCTCAATGCCATTGGGCATTGACGTGGTAGAAGCGAGTGGTTGAGTCCGCCGACGAATCGGTCAAAACCACCGTACTCCCGTTGCCGCTCACAGTCTGGACGGGTGTCCAGGCCGAAGCCCCCGCAGTGTT
>Ga0224558_1003755_pt1 | contig 12369 bp, 9 predicted proteins | sample 714S32024metaG_FD_180682 | JGI IMG/M metagenome (GOLD analysis project Ga0224558, IMG submission 180682) | Peat soil microbial communities from Stordalen Mire, Sweden - 717 S3 20-24 | ecosystem: Environmental > Terrestrial > Soil > Wetlands > Peat | place: Sweden: Norrbotten County, Stordalen... | reverse complement strand
ACGGGGCATGTTGTGACCCCGTTGTCTTTCGAAGCGTATTGCGTGGCAGGAGATTTGATCGTTCTTCGTAAAATCGCACTTCCGTCTGGCGTAGCTAAATATTTTTAGCATGGCTCAAGTCTATATTCCATATGAAGTTGGGCGGTGAGGCCGCCGTGGCGGTCTCTCGGCGCCCACTAACAGGAGAAGAACCTTGAACGTAGACTATGGCGACCACCAAACGGCACTCAGGCTGTCTGACAAAATAGGCAAGCTCGTGCGCAAACACGGGAAAGAGATCAAAATAATGCACGTTTGCGGAACCCACGAGGCGTCGATAACTCGCTTCGGTGTGAGATCCCTCTTGCCCGAAAACTTGCGTGTAGTAATGGGGCCCGGCTGCCCGGTGTGCATTACCCCCCAAGGAGAAATCGACGCCGCCATAAAGATGGCGAAGGATGGCATTACGGTCGCGACCTACGGCGATTTGATGCGCGTACCCGGGACTGAAGGGTCTCTGGCCGACTCAGGAGGGGACGTGCACATCGTCGGCAGCATCACACACGCCGCAGAGCTCGCAAAAAAGACCGACAATGAAGTGGTATTCATCGCTGTGGGATTCGAAACAACGGCGCCAACGACGTCTGTAGCGCTATTGCAGACGCTGCCTGATAATTTTTCGATCATGTGCTCGCATCGACTCATTCCTCCGGCGCTACGGTGGCTTTTGGAGCAAGTACACCAATCCGGGGCCCAAATAGACGGCTTTTTGCTGCCGGGACACGTCTGCACTATTATTGGGTTGCGCCCATTCGAGGAATTCCTAGTTCCACAGGTAGTTGCAGGATTTGAGCCTAATGACGTGCTCTATGGGCTTTATCTTATCGCGAAGCAAATTGTTAATGGCGAGCACAAGGTGGAAAATGCCTATCCGCGCGTCGTGCACTACGAAGGAAACGTCAAAGCGCAAGAACTTATGCAACGGACATTCGACGTCGTTGACGTTGAATGGCGTGGCTTTCCTGTCATCAGTCAGTCAGGGTACGCGATAAAGCGTGAGTTTGCGTCATATGATGCCCGGCTGAGGCACAATCTCGATTTCGCGAGCAGAGAAGTCAAAACTGGGTGTATCTGCAACCTTGTCTTGCAGGGGCTCAGAGTGCCTACCGACTGCAAACTCTTCGCAAAGGCCTGCGTGCCGCACAAAGCGGTTGGGCCGTGCATGGTTTCCGGCGAGGGTGCGTGTAACGTGTGGTACAAGAATCGATGAAAGCTGTTCCGCAAAACCCTCAAACAGGAGTGGCTCCTCCAACAACTGTATTGCGCAAAGACTATCACGTTCCGTGCACGTAGGGCGTTCGTGACTCTTACGCATTGAGCTGCGCGTTACATCAAGCGATTGGTTTCCACTCGCCTTGGGCGTGACGACGCTTCGTGTGCTTGCCGAGCGCTAGTTTGCTTACGCGCTGATAGGTGCTATAAGGGGGCTCATGTCGCAGGGGGGCTCATGTCGCAGGAAAAAACAATTCTGATAACGAACGACGATGGCATACGGTCTTTGGGGCTAGTTGCAGCAGCAAACGCGCTGAGCGATCTGGGTAGACTCATCCTCGTCGCTCCTTCGGTCCAAAAAAGCGGCGTAGGAAGGTCACTTTCCCTCTTTGAGCCAATCCGGGTGTCCAGTGCGAATGTTGCGGGATATGAAGCATATGAGGTCGCGGGAACCCCTACGGACGCCGTGCTTATTGCTGAATATGCGATCTTGAAACGAAAACCAGATTTGTTGGTGGCGGGCATCAACGTCGGCGAGAACGTCAGCACAGAGTCTGTCATGACTTCGGGCACCGTAGGCGCCGCGTTAACTGGCGCAAGCCAGGACATTCCCGCGATTGCCATCTCACTGCAGGCGCACCGGGCGCACGTCTTTGAGACACGATCCGAAGTCGATTTTGGCTTGGCAGCAGACGTTGGCAGAACATTAGCCGCTCACACCCTTGCATGCGGGCTGCCGGCGAAGGTCGATGTGCTGAACGTTAACGTTCCGATGAGCGCTGCCGTCGCGCGATACAAAACAACGCGGCTCCAGCGAAACGTTTTTGACATCAGGATCATAGAACGCTTGGACCCGCGCGGAAACGCTTACTTTTGGATCGGAAGCGACTTTAAGAATAGTCAGCAGCCCGATACCGATGTTTACGCCCTGAACAACGGGTTTGTCTCCGTTACACCACTCACACTCGACAACACCGCAGCTACCGACAAACGCTCACTCCAAGAATGGCTCAAGGTGGTTGACGGCGGTTCGCGCTAGGTGACTTGAGCGGTCAGTTCAATCAGCTTAAATCCGCCCACTTCGAGTCCGACGGTGAAACCGCGGATGTTGCTGCTTTCGCGCGCTCCTTGATCGTACCAGTCGTCGATTTCGCTGTGGAACACCCGTATTCGATAGCGGCCGGGCTTGACGTAGGTTTCGATGATCTCACTCACACTGAAGGTGAACGAAGTCGAACTAGCCGCCATGTTGCCGACACAGATAACGACGTGGGATGGCGACGCGAGCGCAACGAGGTGTATCTCTTCAAGCTGTTCGTGAATCATGGCCGAAACATCATCATCGAGTTCGATGCCAACGTTTTTCAAACTCGTCGCAAACGGATAGTTTGCGAAAATAGTGAGGCGCCCTTTTACCCAGCACGCAAAATAGGTCACAGCGCTGCCGTGATACGGCATGTTTGAAAGGCTCACCCATTTCCACCTGAGTGGAATGTTGGGGTTGATGTGCAACCCGCGGTAGAGGCCGACGCCACACACGCCTTCCACGGCGGTCCACAAGTATTTCGGTGGGAACCACGGTGAAAGCTTCATGCCGTTATTGACGAGGGATTCCCCGTGATACCACTCGGAGAACTGCCCAGGGACCGTGTTCTGGTTTGTTGGGTCAAGCTCGTACTGGCGAAACGTGCCGCGCATGATGTTTACCATAACATCTGGCTGATGGGTCGAGCACGAATAGGCAAACATGAAGGCGACGTCAGGCCACACCCCGCCTGTCAAGCCCCATCCTCGTTCGGGATGGTAGTTCAGGGCCGTCCGCGGCACGGTTCGCAGGCCTGCTGTCGTCAAGAAGTCGGGGCGGTTGAGCCGGTCGATGATGAGGTGCGATGTTGCGGGAGTGGCTACGTTGAAAATCACCGGAAATATTAGATCGCACGTAACGTCCGGGTGCTCATTGCCGGCTACGTCGATGTTTAGGTAGTAAAGACCGTTCTTGAGGTCGATTAAGTGCGTGTTGATCGCGTTCTTGAGCTTCTTGGCTTCCGTTCGAAAATACGCCGCTCGATCGTCGTGGCCCATAAAATCGGCCAACAGCGCAGTCGCTCGCAGCGCCGCGAAACATTCCGCATTAACCTCGGTAACCGCGCCGTTTATGGCGTAGTTTGGGATTATGTTCCGCCAGCCGCAGATGCCATAGACGCCCACGCCGTTCGATTTGCAGTATACGAGGCCACGCTCGTCTTTCTGAGAAACAATGTAATCAGCAGCTTTTTCTATGGAAGGATACATCTCTTCGAGAAATGAGCGGTCATCGGTGATCTGGAACGTGTGCTCGACGGCGAGGATGTAGAGCGGCGTATCGTCGTTAATGTTGAGCTGGTAGTCGTCAACTTCTCCGGTCACGCCGTTATAGTATTCAGCGATGAGTCCATCTGCCGATTGCAGCCGCTTAAAGACTCTCAGAGCCTCCTTAGAAAACTCCGGAGCTACGTAGTCGCACCCAAATGCAAACCACGCGGTATCCCTGGCGACGATATTGCTCGAGAGGCTCGGATCATTCGTGAATCCCCAGCCTTGCGGATACAGGGCTTTCACGCGAGCCATATTAGCTTTGGCCCACTGCACCCCTCTGTTAATGACCTGGTCAGGGGTCGTGACCACCGAATAGCTGCATTCATTCACGAAATGCTGTAATGTCTGTTCGTATGCATTTTCATAATTTTCAAGCAGCTCAAATTTGCGAATGGCGTCTGCGTCGCCCGCCATCGAGAAGCCAATCACAAAGGTGAACTCTTGCTCCTCCTCTGGAGGTAGGTCAACGTCTACCTGGATCCTGCCGATGATTGCGCGATTGTCAGCGCTGCCTTTCGCTGAATTCAGTTCCGCAGATTCGTCTTTAAGCGGAACGTATTGTACGGAACAGCGCTCTGAGGAGAAACTGCCGCCAAGATACTGCTCGCACGAAGGACGCAGGCTCGGGGTGACATTGAAATTGTCGGTGACCGCTGAAATGTCGGTGGTATACGAGCATATTGGATTCTTCGCCGTCGTTCCAAAGAATCTAGTCCAGTGCTCATTGCTTTGATTGCTCGCTATTATGGCTGCGTTCTTGTAGTTATAACGGATTTCCACATCGGGAGCTGTTGCGAGGTACGTAGGGCGCAGGTCCGAATAGGCCACTATAGAGATCCGCTGGACGTTTGCGGTTTTGTTCCTGATCTGTAGCCCTAAATAAGCAGCGGCACACTCGTCAAGATGATCTTGCGGCGCGTTTGGCACATAGAAAATCTCTGAAACGCGGAGTCCGTGAGCGAGTTTGAACGTGCGTTTTTGATACGCCGGATGAATTGTGAAATCTCCGGTGCCAGTTTGTTCAAGCAACACGCCGGATTCCGCGTCGTAGTAGCGGACGAGCGTTGAGCCAATGACGTTCCTCCCAAGGTCTAGGGAAAACAAGCTTTCGATCGCTCCCGTCGCCTTTGAATTCGCGAAGCATTTCTTGTTTCCATAGCTGCTTCCGGTCACCAGTTTGTCATCTGGAAGCACGTAGGCCCATAGATCGTCTATCCGTTCAATCTGCACGATGTTTGCTGCTTCTGCTTCGCTTTGTCTCATGGAAACAATATTAATAGCAGTGCTGCTAGTTTAATGTTTTTGTAAACGAAATCAACTGCGGAACGCTTGCGGACGGTCAGCGCTTGCTCGGCGTCGTTTCACACACTGCATAAAATAATTATATAAGGGTAGAGCACTCAAGGACTTCGAAGGAAGTGAGCGCATTAGCGGATATAAAAGCTCGTGGACGATTTTACACACGTACCTCGGCTTAAAACAAACCGAGACCGTGCTTATCGTCACCGACACGTTGAGGATTAAGATTGCCAAATCATTGTATGATACCGCGCGCGAAATGGACTGCGACGCTATAATGATGACGATGCCGCCGCGCTCCCGCCACGGAGAAGAGCCCCCCCGAGCAGTGGCAGAAGCTATGCGAAACGTTGACGTTGTTATCGCCCCTACGACGATGTCACTGACGCACACGAGCGCGCGAAAGCAGGCAAATGATGCCGGTGTGCGAACCGCGAGCATGCCCGGCGTCACTGAGCAAATGATGATTGAAGGCGGTTTGACCGCGAATCCTCGGGAGGTGGTGGAACATACCCGCCGCCTAGCCGAAACGTTCAAAGGCGCGTCGGAGATCCGACTTGTCTCAGATCTTGGAACTGACATCTCGTTTGAAGTCGATGCGTCGAAATGGAACCTCGACGTGGGGTGCTGTCAACAGCAAGGTTGCAGCACAAACTTGCCGGCAGGGGAAGTCTATACGGCTCCCGAAAACTGTAAAGGCACCGTCGTGATCGATGGCTCCATGGGCGGTCTCAAACTTTTGAAACATCCGATAAAGATTCGAGTCGAAGAAGGTCGCGCCGTTGACGTCCAAGGCGACCGTGCGAAGGAAGTCCTCAAGATCATCAACCCACTTGGAGACGAAGCACGAAATATCGCAGAACTCGGAATCGGGACAAATCCCCGCGCGCGCATAATCGGCGTTGTTTTGGAAGATGAGAAGGTGCGAGGCACTGCGCATATCGCTTTAGGCGACAACAGTACGATTGGAGGACACGTCGTCGCAGGCGTGCACCTCGATGCAATAATTCGCAAACCGCGAGTTTTTGCTGACGGGCACGAGATTGACCTGGTGTAACTCAGCAGATCCTCGTGGGCGGTCAAAGTGCAGACAACATTCGCTGCTGCATCTGAAGCAAAGTTTCAGTCATTTTTCAACAGAATAGGCGTGATGCGCAGCACCTCACCGTTGAAAGTTTATCATTGCAGCGCTAAAAGGCTTCGAGGTCCCGTATCAAAAGCGCTGCGTGGTCGCTAGCTCTGATCCTTTTTGCTGGCACGATTCGAGATCGGCTTTGGTCGGTTTTCCCTTAACTTTGATTGGCGGCGTGAGGACAGTCGCGCCCTTGGAGCGGAAAAAGTCTATGGTTTGGTCGATCGCATCACCAAGCTCCTCGCACGAACCTAATACGAAAGCGGTCTTGCCGCTAAAATCGAAATTATCATAATTTTTCATAAAATAACGCACGTTCGAGGGCGGTTTTTGGTGGTAGGTAGGGGTGGCGACAACGACCACGTCTGCGTTCTTGATGTCGAAAGGCTTGATTTGCCGTATGTTTCTGATCACCGTTTCGGCTCCTGCTTCTCGTGCTCCGCGCTCCAATGCATATGCCATCGTTCGCGTGTTGCCATGGTAACTCTCGTATCCTACGACAATTTTCATGGTTTTTACTATCTTTCTATCAACATAAACCTTTCAGCACAGGGCGACATCGGTTGTTCTAGCTTTCTTCTGACTTGAGAGACGACGCTGTGTCACGCGGCAAACGATATATACGGGCACCAAAACTAGGTCAGAGGGAGGCACAAAAAATGGATAGCGAAGTCTCTAGAAAGGAATTAGGAACACGAACTGGCGAGGCCTTAGTTGGCGAAATGCCGGAACTTGCACACATAGACATCGCAATAGGTCAAAAAGGAGGCGCTTTTGAGACGGCTTTCCTCACCGGTCTCGCGACGCCGCGAATGGGCCATACTGCGTTGTTGGCAATATTGGCTCCAAACTATGCCGTCAAGCCGACCACGCTTATGGTAAACAAGGTCTCGATTAAGGGTGAAGCGCAAGCTGAACTTATGTTCGGGCCTGTCCAAGCCGCGATAGCAAAAGCAGTCCTCGACAGTGTTCAAGAAAACGTAATTCCGGCCTTTATGGCAAATGAGCTGATGATAATCGCATCAGTCTATATTCATGGCAGCGCCAAAGATAAGAAAAAACTATATGACTATAACTACCAGGCGACAAAAAATGCAATCAGCAACGCAATGAAGGATTTGCCGACGATAGACGAGCTATTATCCAAGAAGGACACCATCGTGCATCCCTTGATGTAGGAAACAGCCAGCGCCTTTTACGGAAACAGCGTGATACCTTCCTTTTCAATTAACTCTTGATACGTTGGCTCTATCTCTTCTTCCCACTTTAGGACCACGTGCAATTCGCGCTGAGGCTCAAGATCGGTTATTATTCGATAAACCTCAGCGTAAAACTGGGGATGATCGAAATCACTGGAAAAGAGCATCGCTATGTCGATGTCATAAACTTCTGGAAAAACACCTTTTGCAACTGAACCGTAGAGAACGATCCTTTTGAGACTTATTGGCGCCCATGCTTGCACTGCGCTCACAAAACTGCTGATCAGATCACGATCAGGCGCCGGTATATCTAGAAAGTCAAATTCGTGTTTATTCATTTCTAGCCCTCGAAAGGTTGCACGTGGCGATCGCAGCGTCCTTTGCGTGTTCAGCGAACTAATGACTAGCGTCAATTCAGTTTTGCTCTTTTTTGTATTCTTTTCACGCGCTCGATTCATGGATTGCGACGGTCTCACCAGGTTCAAAGAAGTTTCTCGGGACACTGACGTAAATATGTGATGGATCTGGGAGATTACTAAGGGGGACGCGCATGGCCCGAAAAAGTAAGTGGGGACCTCACTTTGTTAATTCAGGGTCTCAAACGCGCCGGAGCTAGCAAACGTGAGTTGGCAGCTCAGTATTGTTAGCTCGCTGGTTGGCTTTAGTACGAGATGCAATCTAAGTTGTTCGGCAATCGATTGGTCTTGGATGTAGGCGTCTCCTCGCATATTTTCGATATGAATGAATCCAACGGTATTGCTAACAACAAAAGCTTCAGCGCGTTGGGGAGTTTCGAACGTTTTGGCAAATCCTGTTGCCTTAAAGGTCAAAACAGGCAAGGAGCTGTCTTCGCAGCCAACAATGCTTATTGGCAACGTTGCCGCTTACACGTTTTTCCTGCCAGTGAAAGATAACAATGTTATCATTGATTATCTGCTTGAGCATGTCGTGGCAGTCTGTTTTCCCCGTTCCGAGAGCTGACTTATTAGACATAAACGCCGTTGACGGTTGACCCCGCATATCCTAGGCGGTCGATCAGTTTTTGTGCATCGCCTTGTTCAACGCCTTACTTATAACTTATTCACACATTTTTTTGTATTTCCAGCTGACGACACTGGCGGTGTCGAGGCAGCCATCAGAAAAGGCTCTTTCGAGAGTAAGACAGCCAAAGGCGATATTGGCCCGTCGCTAATTGATCGATTAGGGACGCGTCAACCTTCTTTCGCGTCTTTCGACCGCCATATCTTTGAGCAAAAAGGCGTCGTAATTTCTTGTGTCGATGGCGAGAGTTCGGTCAAAACACTCGACCGCTAAATCAAGCTCGCCTAGGCCGAGGTAGAAACATCCAAGGTTATTCCAGGCCATAGTATAGGCGGGATCAATTTCTGTGGCTTTTTTGAGGTCTTGCATCCCTTCGCTATCAAGACCGAGGTTGAATTCAGACAAAGCCCGCGCGTTAAGCGCTTCCTTGTTCGTCGGGGCAAGCTGTACAATCTCATCCAACAGACTTTTGGCCTCTTGAAAGTTTCCGTTGCTGTTTAGTGATATCGCTTTATTGAGCTTCACATGGGCCACATTTGGCTGGATCTCAAGCGCTCGGTCATAGCACTCGATTGATTTTTCGAACTTGCTAAGAGCGAACAATGCCAATCCTTTGTTGTTCAGCGCTCTAAAATTGTTGGGCGCTAGCTCAAGCACCGCTTCATAGTGATGGACAGCGTCGCTAAATTGTCCGTGCTTGAACCTGTCATCTGCCCGGTCGATGAGGTCAGTGACGTCTTCATTACGCAGCAGTCTGCTTTTTTTTGTCTGACTTCTGAACATCGAACCTCGCGGATATCAGACGCAGCAGCGCCATCAACATCATCTTCTGCTGCAGGTAATATATAAGGGACGCCGCAGGCGCACCCTTTAAATACTTCACGATGCTCTAAAATATGTGTTTGCGCTGCCACTTGGCACCTCGACGCCTCAGCAAGCGAACGTGCCTGAAAAGATCTAGTAGTTGCAGTAAGCGACCTGCGAGGGGAGATTCACACGAACTTGGGATGGTTTAGAGAAAAGCATGCGGAAAGGGCCGTGATGCTTCTTGTTATCTTCATCGTTGCTCTCTATTTGCGAATTATACTCCCGTGGGCGAGTTCCATCCAAGGTGGCAGCATCATCATCAACGATTTTGATCCGTACTACCACCTCAGAATAATCGAGAACACGATACAGCATTTTCCTTACGTGCTTGCCTATGATCCTTATGTCAACTACCCTACCGGATTTTGGATCGGCTGGCCACCACTCTACGATTTTCTGGCTGGGGCATACACGCTGGTGGCGATGGCGCTGTTTCACGTCGACTGGCAAGTTGCCGTCGCGACGTTCCCTGCGCTCTTAGGGGCTCTCGCGATCTTGCCCATATATTACATAACAAAGCTTATCTTTGACTGGAAGGCGGGCATCGTCGCGGCCGCACTTCTTACGGTCATCCCAGCGAATATCCAGGATTCGATGGTAGGCAATATCAATCACCACGTCGCGGTGGAAGTGCTTTTCCCGGCGCTTTTGTTCCTGTTCTTGATGTTCGCGTTGAGGGGTGAGCTGACGTTTGGCAAGGTTCGGCGTTTGGCCTTCACTGGTGGAGACAAGCGAATCTTGCTCTATGCAGCACTGGCTGGAGTTTTTGTAACCGCCTGTTTGCTGACGTGGCTCGGCTCGTTTTTCTTCCTTGGCATTATCGGGGCGTATGCCATTGTCCAGTACAGTATAAACCACGTGAAACGGCTGTCGTCTGACAATCTCACGATTGTCTTGTTAACGATGCTTTTCGTATCGCTGATTACGACCCTTCCTGTGAGTCTCACAACCCATTTCGCACGGACAATAGACACCCTACAGCTTTCTCTGTTCCAACCGCTGTTTTTAGTGGCACTAATAGTCATTTTTGCGATATTTGGATTCCTCGCGTATTACATGAGAGGCATGCGGCCGGCAGCTTACCCGCTGACGATCTGCGCGCTCGTAGTCGCTGCGAGCATTGGCCTCTATGTGTGGAACCCGAGTCTCACTGTAACGGTGTTCAGTGGATATGGGTTCTTCACGCAAACCGGGGTCCTACAGACCGTAGCCGAGGCGCAACCGCTATTCTTCGTGGGAGGAAGCTTCACGCTGGCTGCGGCCGCTAGCTACTTCCAGCTTTTGCTATTTGTGAGTCTGGCCGGTCTCGTCGTGCTTGTATATCGCGCGTGGAAGAAACAGGACGCGGCAGCCGTATTGCTGGCCGTTTGGAGCGTCTTTGCCTTTGTACTTGGCTCCATCCAAGTACAATTTGCGTTTCTGTTGTCTGCCAACGTCGCGATCCTTTCTGGGTTCGTGATAGTGTGGATCATGGACACGCTGATTGGCAAATCCTATGGCAAGTTGTCGGGCGTACGCGACGCTGCGGCGGTTCCTCAACTCTTCGGGCGTGAAGTAAAATACACACAACTTCTCGGAGTCCTCGTTGTCGTGGCCGTTTTGCTCCTGCCAAGTATTAGTGCGACCACGACGACCGCGCAGAGCGTCTCCTCTATACCAAGCGACTGGGCGGAAGCGTGTCAGTGGCTGAATGCCAACACGCCAGCAACTTCGAACTATAATGTCACGTCGAACCAGATACCTGCATACGGGGTGCTTAGCTGGTGGGATTACGGGAACTGGATCATTTTCCTGGGTCATAGGCCAGCCATCGCGAACAACTTCCAAACGGGCGTCAACGACTCCGCGACGTTTTTCGTGAGCCAGAATGAATCAGGCACCTTAGGCATCATCCAGAAAGACCACGTCAAGTATGTGATGACCGATTACGAAATGGCGGACTACACCGACAAGTTCCCAGCGATTGCGCTTCTATCAGGACAAGGGGTCGATACGTTCCTCACGACGCAGAGCTACGTAGACCAAAATGGCACAACGCAGCAGCAGACCGTGCCAACCGCCGCGTATTATAACACGACACTCGTCAGATTGCAATATTACGATGGCAACGGATACAGCCATTATCGCTTGATTTACGAATCGCCAACTACGGTGGGCACGCTCAACGGAACTAATATACAGTATGTTAAGATCTTTGAATACGTTGAGGGCGCACGTATAGCTGTTAGCGGCAATGGAAACGCTACGTTATCCCTCAACGTCACCACAAATCAAAACAGGACGTTCACCTATACGCAGAGTGCTCGAGTGAACGGGACCCACGTGTTTGTGGTCCCCTATGCGACGGTTGGGATGCCGTACGGAATCAAAACTGGCCCTGCATACAAGGTGACGATCGGCAACGTCACGAAGCAAATCGCGGTGAATGAGAGCGACGTCCAAAACGGGACCGAACTTACTCTCAGTTTCTAGAGAGCTCAACTCGCGTGCCGAGCCTTTTCACACAAGCAGTTCGCGCATTTGCGCTGGACCTGGCCCGTTCTTGTTAGTAAGAATTTGACCGGAGCTTACTCAACATACCGAATGGCCTCTGCGGGCAGTATTCGCGACACATTTCGTGCAGGGATGGCCGTGCAGATGGCGACTGCCAGATAAACGATTACAAGAACTAGGATAACCTGAACGATCGGAATCGTAAACGGCACTTTCACGGTTTGATTCAAGTTAGTGTATATGGCGTAAGAAACGACCAATCCGGCTGAGAGGCCTACAGCTGCTGCCAACGTGGTGGCAAAGGTCGCTTCAAACAGTAACGACTTAACGACAAGTCCGCGGTTGAAACCTATGGCGCGCATGATGCCTATCTCTTGGCGCCGCTCTATAGTGGATCGCACCGTCACGACTCCCACGCTAGCGATGCCAACGATAAGCCCGAGGCCGAGATAGGTCGCGGTGAGCTGAAAGAACTGTTGGCTCTGCGTCATCATCTGCGAAACTTCGTCGCTAATGAGAAATGCGTTGAGGCCAGCAGCTTTGTAACCTCTCTCGAGGTCGTAGCTAAGATCGATAGGTTTCATCCCGCTCGCTGATTTTATGAGAAACAGCGTATCGCCCTTTACCTCCGGAAAATAGTGCTGCATTTGTTGCTTGCTCATAAAAATGCCGTGCAAATAGTACTCATCAAGGACGCCGGCAACCAAAAAGCGTGCAGTGCCGTTACCCGCG
>Ga0224558_1003754_pt1 | contig 12370 bp, 9 predicted proteins | sample 714S32024metaG_FD_180682 | JGI IMG/M metagenome (GOLD analysis project Ga0224558, IMG submission 180682) | Peat soil microbial communities from Stordalen Mire, Sweden - 717 S3 20-24 | ecosystem: Environmental > Terrestrial > Soil > Wetlands > Peat | place: Sweden: Norrbotten County, Stordalen... | reverse complement strand
GAAGGTCAGCGTGATGATGAGGTAATGACGGGGCAGATGTCGGCAAGCGCCAGGGCTAGTGCCAAGGCCAGAGGGCCCCGCAAGCCGCCCCAGAAAAGGACGTGCTGCTGTCGGTTCTCCACTTTGAGTCGGGCTCCTCGAGAAAACGGCGCACACCGGGTAGATCGCCACGGCACGCAGCTCAACGCGTAATGCATGCCGATCGCCACCACGGCTGCCACCAGCACTACTCCCACCGTCGCGAGCAGTGCCACAAGGGGTCCCCTCATTATTGCTGCCAAGAGTGGCGGTAGAAACAGGATGTTATCCCCCAGAAATACGAGGGCGCATCGCGCAACCCACTAAATTTACGGTAGCTTCTGTTCCTTGAAAAACATCGAAATTCCCCGGAAAAAAATAGCATCGCCGATGTGCTTTTCGGTTGGAACAATATGCATGAATTCTGCAGGAAAAGCGGGCATTTTTCCGTGAACAGGAAGTCCAATAAAATCGCAGAGTTATGGAGAACGCGCTCTATGATTCTCGGTATTTCGTACCGCCGCTTTCGGCAAGATAAACGAGACTACCCCTACTCCTTCGCCGTCAGGGACTTCCACCCTCTATTCCTTGCCGGTCTCCCGGCGCTCCATGAAAAGTACGCGACCCTCAAATCGCGAATTCTTGAGAACGCCAGTTTTGACAGAGAAAGTACGCCACCCTCTCTTTGCACATTTGAATCTTCAGGGTTGAATTGATGCCCCTGGATCCGCCAGAGCCGTTGACGCGGTATCTTTTACGCGGTCGAGAAAGGCACTGATGATTGGGTTCAGCCATTCCGAGCGGCCCGAGAACGTGGCGTGATCTGTCCCGGGCAGCACGCAAAGCTCAGCCTCGGGTAGCGCGTGAAATATCTTCAGAGTGTGCTCGAGAGTGATCGCATCGCGGTCTCCCGAGATTAACAGCACCGGCTGGGTAATTTTTGCCAGAAGCGCGAGACTCAACTCCGTTTCGGTGGGGGATGTGAGCCACAAATGCGCAAGTTTTTCATCGATCGTCTTCGGCTTAGGGATCTGTGAGGCCCGTAGCTCTTCCAGATCCTCCGGTTTCAGCCCCTCGGGAGCAATATTAACGCCGCTGATGACGAGCCGCCGCACCAGCTCGGGATGCCGGACAGCGAGCATCAGCGCGAGGATTCCGCCGTCGCTGAATCCCACGACATCGACATGCTTGAGCTTGAGCATCTTTAGCAGCGCCGCGGTGTCTTCCATCATCGCGGTGTAGCTCAATGGCCCGGGCACGTCGGGCGTGTGTCCCTGGCCCACTTGATCAGGCGCCACAATATGATGACGTTCCGAAAATGCGTCGAGTTGGCGCACGAAGGAGTGCTCGCCGGAATCGCCTCCCCCATGCAATAGGACCAGCGTTGGGCCATGGCCGCGCACGGTGTAATAAATCCAGTGGCCGTGAGTCGTTGCCCTATGCCACTCGGTAGGTCGAGCCACGGCGTGGGTCGTGTCGACAGGAATACACGTCAACCACAGCGCTAGGCCCGAAAGCATGGCGCTACGAGTCAGCGCGTCGATTCGGTATCGTCGCCAGCATCTCGTCCAAAAATTCGCCATAGATGAACTGCCCATGAACTGGCTGCCGATGAAAAACAATCCGATGTTTATCAGATCGGTTCTTAGCTTACTGCAAGCCACGAGCGTCCGCTTAAGGCTAGCTATTTCGGCACCGTCGCGGGCCGTTGTCGGCCGGCTGCAGCGGTACGTCCAACGGGTACTCTCGACCCCTTACTGCAGGTCACGAACCTCTGTTATCTGGCACTCCAACCAAATCAATTGCTAAGCCACAGCCCAAAGGGTCCACATGAGAGGCCCAGGGTTAGTCCTGTAATGGCAGCGGCAATCGCTGATAGGCTAAGGACAGTGGAAGAGTTGGTCGAGAAAATTTGACGATGGCGGGTAGAAAAGTGAAAAAGGCGTTTCACCGGGTCCATCTGCTGGTTTTACTGTTGATCGTGACCACGCTGCAAGTCAGTGGCGACGTCATTGTCAGAATGGCGATCTTCAATCCTGTCGGTTTAATTCGTATAGGACTGTTTGTCGCTGGCGGCGCGCTGCTGTTCGGCTATGGACCGTTTCTCAACGTAGCGCCGCTGGATTTCGGGCGCGTGGTCGGCTACATTGTGACGCTTCTGGATCGGGTCGGCTCCGAATCGGCCCGCATCGTTGCCGTCCGGGTAACCGCAGGCACTGGCGTACATACGCTGGCGCACCAGATCACCAATCGTGTGTCGGATCTTGACCGACTGCCGTCGGTCATCGATGCCGCCGATCAACGCCTCGGTCAACCCCAGCCGTTGGTCGCACGCTTGCGGCAGGATCGTTCCGCCATCGGAACCGGCGTGCTGTTGGTCACATTTCGCCACTACCGGCTTGCCCGACAAATCCGAAAACAGAACACTTTGTCGTGTACTATCGTCGTCCATGCAAAGGCCTCTTGAGTGACGAAAAATGCTTGTGGTAAAGCCTTTCTAGCACGCGTGAGGCCTTTGTGTTTCATCACTTCAAGAATTAATCAGGCTAGGGAAAATTCAAATTAGCCCACTACCGAACGATCACGGATAAAAGAGCGAGCTCAGCGTGTCACTTATTTGCTTTCTTGAGGTGAGCCCACCAACCGCATCAGACCAGGGCCGAGACTTGCTTCCGATGCGACGGCAAGCGTGATGGACGGCGAGGAGAGTCGCCAATTGCCACTGACGCAACTCTCTCTGCTGGCGCTTGGCCTGGGCGTCATCACTGGCCTTGGCGCCGTCCTCTTCCGAGATCTGATCGGCCTAATTCACAACCTGCTGTTCACCGGTCACGCGGTCGTCCACTACGACGCCAATATCTTCACCGCGCCCGCACCGTGGGGCCCGTTGGTGGTCATGGTTCCTGTGTTAGGCGCCGTCGGCGTGACCTTCCTGGTGACTAATTTTGCGCCCGAGGCCAAGGGCCACGGGGTCCCGGAGGTAATGGACGCGATCTACTACAAGGGCGGCGTGATCCGCCCCGTTGTGGCGTTGGTCAAATCCCTGGCCTCGGCCATCGCAATCGGCAGCGGTTCATCCGTCGGGCGGGAAGGGCCGATCGCCCAGATCGGCTCTGCGCTCGGCTCTACGCTTGGGCAGATTATCCGCATGCCGGCGGGCCAGCGGATCGCACTCGTCGCTGCGGGCGCAGGCGCGGGCATCGCATCCACCTTTAATACTCCAATCGGCGGCGTCATGTTCGCCATCGAACTGATGATGCCCGAGGTAAGCGTCGAGACGTTTCTTCCAGTCGCGATTGCGACGGGGACAGCGACGTTCGTGGGCCGCTGGTTCTTCGGCGATGCGCCCGCCTTCCATGTGCCGCCGCTTCAAGTCATGGCCGTCGATTCGAGCGCGCTCCTCGTGCTGGTCCTGTTCGCTGTGCTGGGCGCCCTCACTGGCTTCGCGGCGGCAGGTTTCATTCGAGGACTGCATCTGGCCGAAGATATTTTCGATCGGATCAGGTTCCGCTATCTACGGCACATGCTGGGCATGCTGATTGTTGGTGCGCTCATGTACCTCCTCTTTCGTACCCTGGGTCAGTACTACGTCGATGGCGTCGGCTACGCCACCGTTCAGGCGGTGTTGGCGGGACAGATCTCGACATTCTGGCTGTTGGGGCTGCTCTGCGTCTGCAAAGCGTTGGCGACCTCGCTCAGTCTGGGATCGGGCTCATCCGGCGGTATCTTTTCACCCTCGCTGTTCATGGGCGCCACCCTTGGCGGCAGCTTCGCGGCGCTGCTGAACGCCGCCGGCCTGCCGATTCAGCTCAGCGTCCCCGCCTTCGCCATGGTCGGCATGGGCGCGATGGTGGGCGGCGGAACCGGCGCGGTGATGACTGCGGTCACAATGATCTTCGAGATGACTCTCGACTACAGCATCGTGATGCCAATGATCGTCGCGGTAGCCATGAGCATCGGCACACGCCGGGTGCTCTCTCGCGAAACCATCTACACCTTGAAGCTTGTGCGCCGCGGCCGGGCCATTCCAAAGGCCCGCCACGTCAACATGTTTCTCGTCCGCTCCGCGCGCGAAGTGATGGACGCCGACATCCAGGTTTTGCCAGCGGAGGCAAGTTTCGATGACTACCTGCGGCAACCCGAGCACGCCGGGCGCCTGCGCCACGTCGTGGTCACCGACAAGGGCCACCTCTACGGTGTGATCCGCGTCAACACTGGCCTACGGCGGGGGCTGGAGGGCGCCCACACCGGCGTGAGCCTGGGTGATGTCGCCAGTCGAAACTTCACCGTGGTGCGTGAGGATGAGACCGCCTTCGACGTGATCCGCCGCATGTGGCGCCGGAATGCCATCATGGCGGTGGTTGTGCGCGGACGCGGAGTGCCACGTGGGAGCAACGTTGCTGGCGTGATCACCAAGGAGCACGTCGCTGACTCGGTCGCCGACAGCGTAAAAACCTATCCGCAATAGGCTCGCCCCATGTCGTTTCTTTTTCAATGCGGGAGCGTCATGCATGTGGTGAGTTCCTCTTTGCGATGTCTCAGCCGTTCCGAGGTTAGCGCAAGCTCGCGCTGCAACGCAGCACTGCGCGCGATTTCGCGATCCGTTCGAGGCGCGCGGTCGGGGCGTCTATTCGGCTCCCGCGCAACATCTTCGTCGCGTCAAGACGCCGTTTCGTCTCACGATTTGCCACCGACCATCGGTCGGATGTGAGCGCTGGCGCCTCACGTTCTCACGGACGGCGATCCAGTCCCAAGGATCGCAGCAGCGGCGTGATCGTCAAACCTTGCGCAAACACGGAGAACGCGACCACCGCGAAGGTCAGCGTGATTATGAGGTCATGACGGGGTAGATCGTCGGGAAGCGCCAAGGCTAGTGCCAAGGCGAGCGCGCCCCGCAGGCCGCCCCAAAAAAGGACGTGCTGCTGTCGCTTATCCACTTTGAGTCGGCTCCTCGAGAAAACGGCGCACACTGGGTAGATAGCCACGGCACGCCCCAAAACGACAAGGACGACGGCTGTCGCGACAGGCAACAGCACGCCGTTGAAATGCTGCTGCGCCTCCTGCGCACCGATCAGGAGAAAGATCAGTGAATTGGCAATAAACGCGACGTACTCCCAAAAAGGCTCCAACACCTGGCGACCGGTGTCGGTCATTGGCGCCGATGACCGAGAGTAGTGTTGCTCTTGTTGCGGGCCAATCAACTGGAAGATCAGCGAATTAGCGATAAACTCCGCGTACTCCCAAAACGAGCCCAGCGCATGACGACCGGTGCCGGTCATTAACGCCGATGACCGAAAGTTCCCAACAACCAGGCCGGCAGTGAGTGCTGCAAGTACGCCCGACCAGTGAAAATACTCGGCAACAAAAAAGGAGCCGTACGCGGCCAGCGTTGTAAAGGTAATTTCGACCAAGTAATCCGGAGTGCGTCCCGCCAAGAGCATGAATCCAGAGGCGACGACGACTCCGGTCAGCGCACCTCCAACGATCATCAGGAGCAGGGTGCCAGTGATTGAAACGAAACTCTGATGATCCCCCGCTAAGAAGCCGAGCGCCACCACGAAGGCGACGGCGGCCGTGCCATCGTTCAGCAGGCTCTCCCCTTCGATCAGCAAGCGCAGGCGCCCGTGCGCGCCGGATTCTTTAAATGTCGCGATAACGGACACAGGATCGGTGGCAGCAATCAACACCCCGAAAACAATCGAACTGCCCCAATCCCAATTTAGCGCGTAATGCATGCCGATCGCGGTGACTACCGCCGCCAGCAGCACACCCACCGTCGCGAGCAGCGCTAACACCGGCAAATCGTTCTTAAAATCCCGCCAACTGATAAATAACGCCGCCTCAAATACCAAGGGCGGCAAAAAGACCGAGAAAATCAGATCCTTTGATAGATGCCATTTGATATGGATGTGCAGAAAATAGAGCCCCATGCCGGCGAGCACCAGGCCGACGGTGTAGGGCATCCGCAAACGCCGCGTCATCATCGCTACCAACGCCGACACGAAGAGGAGAAAGCCGAGCTGAGATAGATCCGATGTCATGCGCCTGCTATGGACACGCCCGTGCAAGAGAGCCTCGCTGCGCGACGCTCTTGATCGATTGACGTCCCAAAGTGGCGGCTTAATGCGGTGACGATGACTCGTCCGCTGGCGATACCGTAAATCGAATGCGCCCGCTCAGGACGGTAGAATCGTGCGTAAAAACGCTCCACTCGAGGAGGTAGTGGCCGGCTGTCAGTGAGGGCGCAGGTATTGTTATTGTTTTCGCGTCGGTGCCCGGCAAATTTGGGAGCGCTTTCTCCCTGTCGCCGTCCTTTTTGATGAATGCCTGATGGAATCGTACCGCCTCGGAAAATTCGAAGGCGAAGGCCGACGGCGGCGCGTCGTTGACGCCACCGTCTGCGGGCGTCGACTTCACGAGCTGTGTGTGTACAGGGAGAGGCGTAGACGGATATGCCTGAGAAGAGGGCAATTGCGAAAAGCGCGATAAATTTTCTCATTGTGATTATCCGTCGAGCTGGTAGTGGTCATGGACGAGACGTTGTTAGTGGCGGATGGTACGGGTATCGAGGTGATGTCCGTCGGGCGCCTGCGGATGTCGGCGTCGCCGAAGCGGCGTTCAACGAGCAGAAGTTGGCGGTTGCGGTCGCAATGCCGCACGTATTGACCGTCTTTGCGCTGAGCTGCCGTCTGAATGCGTCAGAGCGGGACAGTAACGGTTCGGGACCGATGACATACGGTGGAATTGGTCGTCGGTCGCTGGGCACGTGCGGGTCCCCGACCGGCGGCCCGACCAGTACAACATTCCTGTCGCGCCTCTCCGGCGCAACACCCTTGTCCATAATAGGGGAAATCTGTTTTAAATGGTCACAGAATTCTGCCTGAAACGTGTCAGAGCAGGTACTGCAGCGAAAACCGGCAGATCGCGGCGCGCCTCTCGGGTAGCACCTCGTCCACACGGCACTGCCTTAAGGGAACAGCCAGGCAGCAAGAGTAAGTAGCGTAGCACCTACGCAAATCATCGCGACGCCAGGAAAAGCGCGCCGTGCGCGAAATCCCTTATCGGCTCCACCAAGATACTGTTGCGGCCCGCGCTTCTTGAGGCCATTCCTGATGATGCCTCCAAGCAGTTGCAGGAATAGATGGGTCGCGCCCGCCAGCAATAGAATTGCTCCCATAACCAGCAAAAACAAACTCCCCTGCATCATGGGCGCTCTCTCTCCTATCTCAAGTAGTGACCCCACGTCATGGAAAAAGGTCTCGAGTACCCGTCACGCCCGCACCATCGTTAACTAGAAGTCTTATACTACGTTGGTTCGTCGATGACATCGCAGGAGGCAGCGGGGTAGCGTGCGCCGCGCGAATGAAAACGAAATGCACATCATCCGTCTTCACGTGGCAGACCTTGAGAAAAGCGCGGCAAAGACGTTTCCGGGTTCTCATCTGGTGCCGATCGGCAGTCACCGCCGACAAACTGCTATTGCCGTTCGCACGACATCGATTTTCTCGCCGTGAGGCCTCGGCAGTAGAAACTGGACTATTGTTGGTACTTACGGCAAAAATCGGCGCCCTTCGCGTGCGTCGAGCAACTCCATCCTCTCTCACGTACGCTGGGTGTCCTCGCAACGAAAATCACGACCGCGTCACCTTTCCACCCTTTCTGTGTACAGATCCATTGATATCCTTTATATTTGCATGATTATACCTCGCACGGAAGTGAAAATTGCGCACCGAACTGGCGCGGCGGGTTGTCGTACCCCGTCGGAACCACCTACGACATAAACAGCTGACACTCGACGTGTTGAAGCAATTCAGGCTGATTTATGGATCCGTCCGGCATCATTTCCGGCAAGTCGAAGAGACGTGCGGGGTTTCCGGTTCGCAACTGTGGATGCTGCATGAATTGCAAGAGTCACCGGGAATCGGTGTCTCCGACCTTGCGCATCGCCTCTCGATCCATCAAACGACCTGCAGCCAATTGGTCGAGAAGCTGGTGGCGCGCGGGTATGTCGTCAAGACACGATCGGATCTGGACCAGCGCCGCGTCGGTCTCACGATCACGAGAAGTGCTGCCAAAGTTCTCAAAGATGCGCCGGGACCCGCCGAAGGCTTGATTCCGGAGGCCTTGCTGGGGCTTTCGGAGGCGACGCTGCAATCGCTGGCGACAAATCTCAGCCAACTGATCGACGGACTTCATTTGCAGGATGAGCAGGCTGCTGAAAGGCCACTCTCCGATTTATGATTCCCACGACAACAGGCACACAACCCACCACATCAGCAATGAACGGCGCGCCGCGCCGCGGCTGGGTCTTCCTGAGTGATTTTCGCGCACGAGCGGTGTGCGCTCAACAACTTCGCGCTGCGCCGACTTACAGATCGCGTGCGACCCGATGATCGGGCACTGATGGTGGTACGCGAGCAAGTCGCCTCGGTTCAGATCAACTTGACAACCGCGCTTCCCGGTTCCCGGTCAGTCTGGATCGGTAGTTACAGTCGCGGCACGGCAATCGCTGTTCACACGAACGTCGACATTCTGGCCGTGTAACCGCGCGATTGGGCGACATGGGGTAGAGATATCAGATGAACAGCCTCATACAGTTTGGTTCGGCGCTGTCAGTGGGAATAGCCATGTTCAACCCGGCGACGCAGAGGTCCCCCAATGGGTCGTCGCGGGCATAGAGCGCCGCTGATGAGGGTTACCGGAGGTTCTATGATTTCATGCTACCGACCCCTGCTGCTGATGAGTGTGCTTGCGGCGTCGGCCCACGCCGGTCCTGCACCGTTCGACTTGGTGGGTCCGGTCTTCGAGGTCAAAGTCATCCGAAGCGGGATCACGCTACCGATTTCGGAAGTCCCGAATCTAGCCGCGGACGATCAATTATGGATAAAGGCCGATCTGCCACCCACCCAGTCCAGCCATTACCTCATGGTGACTGCATTCTTGAGTGGATCGACCAATCCGCCTCCTGAGAGCTGGTTCTTTTCATGTAAGACGTGGACGGGTAAGTGCGCTCACGACGGACTGACGGTGACGGTCCCGAGCGGCGCCCAGCAGGTGCTCCTGTTTCTTGCCCCGCAAACTGGCGGCGATTTTAAAACGCTGATGGGTGCCGTGCGCGGTCGCCCGGGTGCGTTTGTGCGCACGTCGCAGGATTTGAACCAGGCCGCGCTCGACCGATCCCGATTGGAACGGTATCTCTCCGCCATTCGCCGCCTCAACGACAATGATCCGGCCAAGATCAAGGCGGTCGCTCCCGTCATGGCGCGGAGCCTCGCCATCAAAGTCGACGATAAATGCCTGGATCGAATCCCCGAGCTTCAGGCGCCGTGCCTCATGCAGGGCCAGGAGTCCCTGATCCTCAACGATGGGCATAGCACATCGATCGTCGAGGCACTCACTTCGGGCCCCGGCAGCGACTTGGCCATGGAGGCGAGCTACACGCCGCAGTTGAGCTACGGCTTCTACAGTCCTTACATCGCCTCGGTGCTGGATATCGCACGAATCCTGGATTCATTTCACGTGGCTCAGTATCAGTACATTCCGGCGCTTGGCTCACAACACGGCGACCGATTAGCGCTGACGCTGAACACGGCACCATCATTTCAAAACCCCAAATCCGTGTTGGTGGCCGCGCTGCCGGCGGTCGAGGAGTCGCAATTGCCGCCATTGCACGCGGTTGATCCGAAGGAGATCTACTGCGCCAGAAGGACCACGCTCGTTTTGCCGGTCGAGGGTGCCCCTCTGGTGTTCTCCACCGACTATGCGCACGACATGACGTTGAGATTGGCCGGGACAGACGGCAAGACCATCGAATTGCCGGCCACCGCCGATGCGCTTCAGGGCGGCTACGTCATCGACACGTCCGGCTTGCGTTCCGCCGATCTTGGCGACAGTGTCCATGCGTCGCTGCGGGGTCGATGGGGCTTTGACTCGTACGACGGTCCCAGCTTCCGCTTGATGAATGCGCATGCAGTGGCTTGGGAACTGGCTGCAGGAGACGCGGCAGCGCTGATCGTCGGGCGCCAGGATACCGTGCACTTTGGCGCCGACAGCGTCAGTTGTATCGACGGCATTATGCTCAAGGATTCAGCCGGTAAGGAATTAAAGGCCGAATGGAAAGCGGTCAAACCCAACGAAGTCGAGGTGAAGCTGCCGCTGCAAGAAGCCCAACCGGGCGCCATGACGCTGATGGTCACGCAATCCGGAATCTCTCAACCGCAGCCCATTCCGATACATGCCTTTTCGGAAGCCGGACGCTTCGAGGGCTTCAGGATTCACGTCGGTGACGTGCAAGGGATGCTGCAAGGCAGCCGCCTCGATGAAGTCGCCAGCCTATCGATCGGGTCTTTGGTGTTTCTGCCGGGCGAATTGTCGTCCCAGAATGGCAGTGACGAACTGCCGATGATCGCTCAGGACGCCCAGGCTGTCGCTTCGCTCAAGCCCGAACATTCCATGGCTGCCAAAGTCACGCTGAGAGATGGCCGCGTGCTTCCCCTCATTGCGTCCGTCGAAGCGCCGCGGCCTCGCATAACCCTGATCAGTAAGAGTGTGCAGCCGTCACCTTCCAGCGACAGCAGCAATATCAGGCTCATGGACTCGGAGCTACCCCAGGATGCGACACTCATATTCTCGGTGCGCACACAGTCACCGGCGGCATTCTCGCGCGACGAAAGCATCGAAATCGCCACATCCGATCAGTCGTTCACGACGACCTTGAGCGTGGGGAACGGCGGAATGACGCTTGAGAATTCGCACGTAGCGGTGGCCACATTCAAACCCGCGAAGGCCTTCGGCTTGTCTGCATTTGGACCCTTGCAGTTTCGAGCAAATGACAAAGCGGTCACGGGAGACTGGCAGCCATTGGCAGATCTCGTGCGCTTACCCGCGCTGAACGACATCAAGTGCCCGTCGGCTCCGATACTGGCATGCAAACTCTCCGGATCGAACCTATTTTTAATCGACTCCGTGGCAAGCGACCCGCAGTTCCTGAATCCCGTACAAGTGCCTGACGGATTCTTAGGGTCGGCGCTGCCGGTTCCCCATCCGACCTCGGGCGCGCTCTATTTAAGGCTACGCGACGATCCAAACGTGATCAATCTGTCAACCCTGACCGCAGATCAGATACCAGATTCTCCAGATGACATGGCACGATCAGAAAGTCGCCAACCAGCGACTGCCAAGGACGATGGCGCAGGCATCGATCCGCCTGCATACCCCCCTGCGGCAAATGACGCGAATCATCGCCCGTTAGTGATCGCTACCCCGCTCTCCCGAGCTGCCCCACCGTGACTGTCGAGAGAATCTGCTCGCGGGAGTGCTTGTGTCGACTGGACCATCGTTGAAAACGTTGGAGCACTCACCGTTGGGCACCGCACATCGGACCTGCGTTGCCTTGGGGGCTAACTTACTCCGAAATCGGGGTCTACCCCCAGTCTTAACGGTTTCAATCGACAAATGGCGTAGCCCTCTAGATCCCGCACGCTGCGTAACATCTATCCTTCTCCTTTCAGAGCGAGCGTTGTGGCCATCAGGCCGCGGCTGCAGGTCGGGGTAGCTCTGCCACTTTGAGCACACTATTTGGCTTGAGCACCTCATTGCCCGCGAGCGCGAGGGCCAGCGTGTTCCCATAGGGATTCATGCTGTCGACCATCGAGCTGGGCATCAGGATCGTCGCTCCACGCTCCTTGGTGGTCTCATAGATAATGTTCATCGCTCGCAGTTGCAGCGCTTCGGGATGCCCGGCGTAGATATTGGCCGCCTCGACAAACTTACCCGCAATCGCAGCTTCGGCGGATCCGAGAATCACCCGCGCCTGCTTCTCACGCTCAGCCTGTGCTTGACGCGACATCGCATCTTGCAGCGCCACCGGGATAGCGACGTCGCGGATTTCCACCGAACTCACCGATATACCCCAGGGAGCGGTTTTCTGACCAATTTCAATCTTGAGTTGCTCGTCAGCATCCTTGCGATCCGATAGTAGGGCGGCCAACATCGAGGAGCCGATCATCTCGCGCAGCGAAGTCTGCGCAACCCTGTCAATCGCTTCGCGGTAGTGGGTTATCGCCAATGCGGCCTTCTCAGCATCGTGCACGTGCCAGAAGATAATGGCATCGACGTTGACCGGCACCGTGTCCTTGGTGAGCGCCTGCTCAGCATTAAAGCCCGTGGTCTGGATGCGTCCATCGATGACTGCGACCACCGAGTCGAGCACCGGGATGATGGCGAAGAGACCCGCCCCCTTGACACTTTGCAGCTTTCCCATCCTTAAGATCACGAACTTCTGCCACACATTGGCCATCTTCAGCGACATCCCGATCACCACCGCGACTACGAAGAATGCAGCCCCGAGATA
>Ga0224558_1003752_pt1 | contig 12373 bp, 11 predicted proteins | sample 714S32024metaG_FD_180682 | JGI IMG/M metagenome (GOLD analysis project Ga0224558, IMG submission 180682) | Peat soil microbial communities from Stordalen Mire, Sweden - 717 S3 20-24 | ecosystem: Environmental > Terrestrial > Soil > Wetlands > Peat | place: Sweden: Norrbotten County, Stordalen... | reverse complement strand
TGCGGTCAAGTCCCGTTCAGGTTGTGTGGCTAGGAATAGCCGACGGAACTTTTCGCGCCCCGAGGTTGGCGGAATGGGGCACCGCGCCAACGAGAGGAGCAGTACGTGTTCGGATTCGCACGAGTCACCCGAGGTACGACCGGGACGGCGTCGAAGCGCAAGGGCACCCGGTGGCTCCTCGGAACCATGGTGCTGGCAGGCGGCCTGGTCGCCGCCGCGTGCGGTTCGAGCACGCCCAGTGCGGCCAAGAAGACGACGACCACCACGGCGGCGTCGTCGAAGAAGAACAACTCAACCACGACGACCACGGCTCCGAGCACCACCTCGACCACGGCCGCCGGCGCTACCACCACCACGGTGGCCGGCGGGAGCACAACGCCCACCACTGCGAAGGCCGGCACGACGCCGGTCACGACCAAGACCACCACCCCCCCGACGGCCGCGCCGACCGCCAACAACGCATTGGGCGGCGCCAACGACTTCAACACGCCGGCGGCCTCGTTGACCGGCGCCGGGTCGACCTTCGACCAGCCGCTGTTCGCCCGCCAGTTCTACGACTTCAACAAGTCCGACTCCAAGGTCTCGGTCAACTACGCCTCTGTGGGCTCGGGGACCGGCGAGACCGACATTCTGGCCGGATCGGTCAACTTCGGCGCCTCCGACGTGCCCGAGCCCGCCGGCACGACCGGGTCGGGCGGGGCCATCCTGCAGGTTCCTGTAATCCTCGGCGGTATTGCCATGGCCTACAACGAGCCGTGCCTGGGCAAGAACGTCCACCTGACCGGCACGCAGATCGCCCAGATCTACTCGGGCAAGATCACCGACTGGAACACCATCGACTCCAGCTGCCCCACGGGCTCGGCCATCGAGCCGGTCTACCGGGCCGACTCGAGCGGCACCTCCAACGCGTTCACCCACTACCTCACCTCGGCGGATGCCGCTGACTGGCCCGCCGGCCTCGACGGCAAGCAGCCCGCCTTCCCCAAGGGCGAGGGTGGCAACGGCAACGCCGGCGTGGCCGGCGACGTCCAGGGCGGTGCGGGCACCATCGGCTATGTCGAGCTGGCCTACGCCCTGCAGTCGGGCCTGAACTACGCCGCGGTCGAGAACTCTTCGGGCGCCTACGTGGTCCCGAGCGACGCCTCGGTGGCCGCTGACGCCGCCGCCTTCCCCGCCGTGTCGGCCACGAACTACCTGATCGTCAACGGGTCGGGGGCCGGGTCGTACCCGATCTCCACCTACAGCTGGGTGATCGTGTACCAGAAGCAGTCCAACACCAACAACGGGATCGCCCTGGGCAAAATGCTCGACTGGATGGCGACGGCCGGCCAGTCCGACTCCGCGGCCATCGGGTACGTGCCGCTCCCCGCCAACATCCAGTCGCTGGCCGAAGCCACCATCAATCAGATGCAGAACTCCAGCGGGCAGCCGCTCTTCTCCTAGGTGGAGATCAAGGAAGGCTCCCCCCGCCACCTCCTGGCGCAACGGCGTAGCTCCCGGTCCTCAGGCCGGGGCTACGCCGTTGTCCTGTGGACCGCAGCGATCTTCTTCGTCGTCATTCTGGCCGCCATCATCGAAGGCATCGTCAGCCAGTCGACCCGGGCCTTCGGCCATTTCGGGTTCGGCTTCCTGTGGTCCACCGCGTTCAACACGGTGACCAACCAGTACGGGGCCGGGCCGTTCATTCTCGGCACGGTGGTGATCACCGTCATCGCCATGCTCATCGCCGTGCCCATCGGACTGGCTACGGCCTCGTTCCTGACCGAAATGTGCCCGCGCCGCATCGCCACCCCGCTCGGCGTCGGCATCGACCTCATCGCCGCCGTGCCCAGCATCGTCGTCGGGCTCTGGGGCCTCTACGTCATGCAGCCGGTGTTCCTGCGCGACGTCGAACCGTTCATGCAGAAGATCCCGGTGGTCAAGCTCCTCTTCAAGGGCGTCGCCGAGGGGCCGAGCCTCTTCCTCGCCGGCTTCGTACTCTCGATCATGATCCTCCCCACCATGGTCGCCCTCTCCCGCACGGCGCTGGCCGGTGTCGGGAACCTGGACCGGGAGGCGGCCTTCGCGTTAGGGGCCACCCCCTGGCAGGTGATCCGCAAGGTGGTCGTTCCGGGTGCCAACTCGGGCATCCTCGCCGCTGCCACCCTCGCGCTCGGCCGAGCCGTGGGCGAGACCATCGCCGTCACCCTCCTCATCGGGAACGTCACCCGGATCACCCACCCGTTCTCCCTCCTGAACCCCGGGGCCACGCTGGGCTCGATCATCGTGCTCAACTTCGGGGAGTCAGGGCAGTTGCCGCTGCTCAAGAGCGCTCTGTTCGCCTTGGCGGTCGTGTTGCTGGTCATCACCTTCATCGTCAACGTCGGTGGCCGGCTGATCGTCCGCAAGAACCGTCTGTTCCGGCTGCCATGAGCACCGACCTTTTGGAGGCACCCGCCCCGTCGGACAAGGACCCCGCGGTGGCCGAGCGGCGGCGGCTGATTCAAGCGGCAGCCCGGGGGAGTCTCAAACGCCGACGCTCAGTCGCCCTGGGCATCCGGATCCTTTTCGGAACCTGCATGGTACTCACGCTCGTGCCGCTGGTCGCCCTCATCGGCTATGTGAGCAAGCGCGGCGTCGGAGCGCTGTCGGTCGCCTTCTTCACCCATACCCCCACGCCTGAGGGGATCCCCGGAGGCGGCATCTCCAACGCCATAGTGGGCAGCCTCCTCATCAACGGGTTGGCCCTGGTCATCGCCATGCCGATCGCGTTGTTGGTCGCCCTCTTCCTCATTGAGCGCCGGGGGCCGGTCGCCAACGTCATCCGCTTCGGCGCCGACGTGCTCACGGGTATCCCGTCCATCCTCATCGGCCTCTTCGCCTACGCCATCATCGTCGCGCACACCCACTTCTCGGCCTACTCGGCCAGCGTCGCCCTCGCCGTGCTGATGTTGCCGATCATGATCAGGGGTGACGAGGAGGCTATGCGCACCATCCCCAACGAGCTGTGGGAGGCCGGACTGGCTCTGGGGGCCCGGCAGTCCCGCGTGGTCCGCTCTGTGGTCGTCCGCGGGGCCATCCCCGGCCTTGTGACGGCCAACCTGCTGGCCCTGGCCCGTGCCGTGGGCGAGACGGCGCCACTCCTCTTCACGTCCATCGGCAGCCAGATCTTCAGCCTCTCGCTCAACCAGCCGATGAACGCCATCCCGATCGTGATCTACCAGGACGGCACGACCGCCTTCAAGGACCTGCAGCAGGACGCCTGGGGAGCCGCCTTCGTCCTCATGGCCGGCGTTCTCCTCCTCAGCATCGTCGGCCGGATCTTCGCCGCCCGGCTGACCAGGAAAACCCGATAATGTCCACCTACCTCAGGGGAGAAGGAAATGTCTGACACCACGTCGGCCGTCGCCGCACGGATTCAACAGGAGGTCCTGGCGCAGGGACCCGGCTCGGTCGATCTTCTCGACGCCCCGGCGGCGGTGACCCTGACCGACGTGGCGATCGACTTCGGCCCCGTGCACGCCGTGCGCCGGGTGACCTTCCCGTTGGCGGCCAACCGTGTCACTGCGCTCGTCGGCCCCTCGGGATGCGGCAAGACCACCGTGCTCCGGGCCATCAATCGCATGCACGACCGCTCCGGCGGCAAGGTTTCGGGATCGATCCGCCTGGGCGATCAGGAGATCTACGGGCGCGACGCCCAGCCTGAGCTCATCCGCAGCCGCATCGGCATGGTCTTCCAGCGCCCCAACCCCTTCCCCACCATGAGCGTCCTCGACAACGTCACCTCGGGCCTGCGCTTCAACGGCATCCGCAACAAGAAGGTCCTGAACGAGGCGGCGGAATCGGCGCTGCAATCGGCCGCCCTTTGGGAGACGGTCAAGGACCGCCTCGACCAGCCGGCCGTGCGCCTCTCGGGCGGTCAGCAGCAGCGTCTGTGCATCGCCCGGGCCCTGGCCGTCGAGCCTGAGGTCCTGTTGATGGACGAGCCCTGCTCGGCCCTCGACCCCATTTCGACGGCGGCCATCGAGGAGACCATCGTCGATCTGGCCTCGGAGGTCACCATCGCGCTGGTGACGCACAACATGTTCCAGGCCACCCGGTGCGCCGACCTCACCGCCGTCTTCCTGCTTGACGACACGGACCACATCGGCGAACTGGTGGAGTACGGATCGACCCAGCAGATCTTCTCCTCGCCGAAGGATCCTCGCACCGAGCAGTACGTCACCGGCCAGGTCAGCTGAACCGCGATGCCCGGGCGGGCCCGGCGTACCCGGACCTGCTTCTCAACAATTCCCTGTACAACGTGGCGTTGTTCCGCTACGTTTCCCCAGCCGGGGATGGCACCCGGCGCCGGCTCCCCGGAGCTGGCTGCATGATCTACAGACATTGAAGTTCACGCTGACGACACCTCGAGTTTGCCATTTGATCGAGAGAAGTTCAGCTAGGCCAGATAGGAATACCCCCGAAACATGACGGCGGCCTGGATCTTCCCGGGCCACCACGAGAGGAGCGGTCCGTGTCCCACGATGTCACTGACAAGGCGGCTGTCCCATCCCCGGTGCGCGCCAACCGGCGTACCCGGCGCAGCAGGCGTTGGGTGTCTTCGGCCCTACTGGTCGGGGCCGTCGGCGTGGGGGCGCCCCTGGCGATGATGACCACCCCGGCCGGCGCAGCCACACCGACGGTCAGCGGCTACACGCTCGTCAACTCGGCGGGCGGCGTGTTCGACTTCGGCGCCGCTCCGGCGGTGGGTGGCATATTGGGCGAGTCGAGCTCACCGGTGGTGGGCATCGCGCCGGACAGCACAGGCAAGGGCTACTGGGTGGCCGCCGCCAACGGCGGCGTCTTCAGTGTCGGTGACGCCAAGTTCTACGGCTCCCTCGGCAACCTCACGCTCAAGGCGCCGATCGTGGGCATCGTTCCCACCAGCGACGGCGCGGGCTACTACCTCGTGGCAGCCGACGGTGGGGTCTTCACCTTCGGCGACGCCAAGTTCCACGGCTCCGCCGGGGCCCTGGCCCTGGCCTCCCCGATCGTCGGCCTCTCCATCACCTCAGATGGTGGGGGCTACTACCTCGTCGGGGCGGACGGCGGCGTGTTCACCTACGGTGACGCCGCCTTCGCCGGCACGTTGTCCTCGACCTTCAGCGGGCCCTCTCCCGACGGGCCGGCAGTCGGCATCGCCGCCAACCCGACGGGTCCGGGCTACCTGATCGCCACGGCAGAAGGGGCGATCGTCGCCTACGGCGGCGCGCCGTTCTACGGATCGCCGGCTCTGAGCGGGGCGACCCCGGTGGCACCGCTCGTCAGCGTCACCTACGCACCCGACGGGACCGGGTACTGGGCCGTCGGGGCCGACGGCGGCGTCTTCGCCTTCAACTCGTCGGTGACGACGGGTACGGGATCGTCGTCCACGCTCGTCACCACCGGGCACGCCGGATACTTCGGCTCGGTTCCCGGCGTGATCGGGGCATCCGGCATCACCAACCCCAATACCGTGGTGGGCATCGCGCCGACCTTCTGAGCCGGCCTTCTGAGCCGGCCGTCACCACCGGCGCCCCTGGGCCAGCCGGTGCAGTGTTGAGAAGAGCCCCTCCCCCGGAGGGGCTCTTCTCGTCCCGTTCCTATCTCCTTGGGCGGCGGCCGTAGTTCTCGATGCCGGTCGCCTTGGGCGAGCATGGTCTCTTCACTCGTACCAATTCTCGTACGACCCCGAATTGAATCCACGGGGCATGCAGTCCGCCGTCGGGGCCCTGTCAGTCCGGCGCCGGGTGAGGCGTGGGCCGGCGGCGGCGGTGACGCCGGTTCGTCGCCACGATCGTGGACGCCAGGGCGTGGGCATCGGCCGCCTGGCCCGGCGTGCACGGCCTGGAGGTGTAGCAGGCCACCTCCACCAGGTCCGCCAGGTCCGCCACGGCCTCGGCCTCAATGGGTTGGGCCATATCCCGCTCGAGCGACCGCACGCGCGCCGCGTATTCGCCCGGGGTCTCCTCGACCCGCCGCCCCACGCCCCGTCGCCGCAGCGCCGACAGCGCAACCTCCCAGGCCCGCACCACGCGCTGGTCCGGAGGGAGCCGGGCGTCCCGAGCCGACAGGAGGCGGCGCCTGACCCAGAGCACCACGGCGGTGAGCACCAGCACGCCACCGAGCACGGCCGCCGGAATCCACCATGACACCCCGTGGTGATGGGGTGCCGCGTGGTGCCTGTGGTGGTGCGGCACGGGTGCGGGCGGCACGTGCACGATCGTGGTCGGCGTGGGCTGGGCGGGGACGACACCCCCGACCCCGAGCACTCCTGCCGCGGCCGGCGTGCCGGGCGTCGGCTCGACCGACACCCACCCCGCCTCGGGACCGAGATACACCTGGGGCCAGACGTGGGCGTCCTCCCCGGTGACGGTGAACGAGTCGCACGGCCCGGCCCGGCCCGGGGTGAAGCCGGCGACGAGGCGGGTCGGAATCCCCAGCGTGCGGGCCAGCACGCCGTACGCACCGGCGAACTGCTCGCAGTAGCCGGCCTTCGTGACGGTGAGGAACTGCACCAGCGGGTTCGAACCGCTCGTCGCCGGAGGCGACAGGGTGTAGCGGAACTGCCCGGAGTGGAACCAGTTGACCAGGGCCTGGGCCTCGGCCGCCGGCGTGCTGGCCGTCCCCACCGCCTGTTGGGCCAGCTGGCTGACGATCGCCGGCTCGGCGGGAAGGGCGAGGTAGCGCTTCAGGCGGGGATCCGACGCCGCCAGCTGCGTCCCGTCGGACGGCACGACCGTGTCGAACCCGGCGCGCACGGTGTACGTGGTGCCGGACGTGCTGGCGGCGGGCGCCAGGACGCCTTCCTGGCCGACCACCCTCGCACCGGCCAGGCCGTGCACGGCCGTGGTGGTGGGAGGCGCCGGGAGGAGGCGGCTGACGAAGTCGGCAATGGCCACCTTGGCCGTGAAGGTGTGCTGGGGGGCCGGCGCCGGGAGCGTCGCGGTACCGATGGACGCCGCGCTGGCGCGGGTGGACGCGGTCAGGGCGTCGCTCACGGCCGCGCTGGGGAGCCACGCGGTGCCGTCGAACGTCGACAAGGTGCCCACCTCCCAGTAGGTGGTCACGGGCGAGCGGGCCGTGAAGATCACCACCTTGGACGCGGAGACCTCCGTGGCCAGGAGATGGTCGACGAGTGCGATCCCGGTGATCGGGGCCACCGGGGTGGCCGGACCCGGCGTCGGATTCCTCGGCGCCCCGGGCTTGGCCGGGTTGACATGGAAGACCGTCAGCCGCATGCCGGAAAGCCCCGCCCCCACCGCGATGGCGACCGCCCCCACCAGGAGGCACCCGGTCAGCGCGCCGAGGCCGAGGCCGAGCCGGAACCGGCGCGTCCGGGGGACCCCGGCGGCCGCCGGCGCGGCCGGTCCCGTCGAGGTCGCGGTGGCCCCATCGGCCAGGGCCACGAAGGCCAGCACGCCGACGAGGTAGGAGACGACGGCGGCGACGCGCCCTTGCTCGGCACTCACCAGCGACGTGTAGACGAAGATGGCCAGGGAAGGGGCCAGGCACGGCGAGAGCGGCCCTCGGTCGGCCCCGACCGAGCGCCGCCACTGCATGGCCCAGATCCCCCGGGTCAGGGCGGCGCCGAGCCCGCCGATGGCCCCGAGGATCCCGACCATCCCGTTCAACGACGGCAACGGGGTCCCGTCGTTGGCCAGCGCGGACTGCGCCGCCCGTAGTTGCGTCGACAGTTCGCCGGCGTGGAAGAAGTGCGGGGAGGCGGGATCGAACAAAGAGGGGTCGACCGCGACCGCCAGGACCCACAGCGAGATGGCCCAACCGAGCCCGACGGCCAGTATCCCGTTGATGCGCAGGCGCAACGCCAGCGCAGTGGCGACGTCGGCGACGACGATGCTCACGACCAGGGGGACGAGGACCCGGACCCCTATTCCGTGCACGATCAGGCGGCTCAGCGCGACGGCGACGGACACCGAGAGGATCAGAGGTCCGAAGCTCGCCGCGCCCACGGGCCCGTTCAACCGGCGCCGGTGGCGGGCCGAGCGGGCACGGGCGCGCCGGGATCCGTCCTCCGCCCGGCGCCGCCAGATCGGCGTCATGGGGCGATCACCAGGTGGGCGAACCCGAAGGGACCGGCCATCGTCCGCGCCCCGTCCTCGGTCGTGACGACCAATTGCGTTCCCACCGGCGGAGGGAGGTCCCGCTGCACCGGTTCTGTGCCCCTGGCGCGCCGGCGTAGTCCTTTCGGGGGGGCCGGGGAGGCGATCTCGATGTGCGCGACGGCCCGCAACAGGGCGAGCGGCCCGTGCGGTCCGGGCTCTATGGCCACCCGCTCGCCGGCCGTGGTCGAGAGCTCGACCACCGAGCCCCGGTCCAGGGCCGCCAGTCCGACGCCCGCCACCGTGGCCAGCACGCTCTCGCAACCGGCCGCGCCGATGAGGAGGCGGATGTCGGCCACCACCCGCACCCGGTGCGACCCCGAGTCCTCGAAGTCACGCACCATGAGCTCGTCGTAGAGCGCCAGGGCCGGCCAGTACAGCAGGCGGAGCCGGTCCCCGGGGACATAGGGGCGGATGCCCGAGAAATCGCCGAGGCTGTCGTGCCCCCGGCGGGCCACCGAGGTCGGGGACTGGGACTCCTCTGCGCCGGTCTCCCCGCGCAACAGGTCCTCGTCGAGATCGACCCAAATGGGAGCCGGATAGACGGTGACCGTGGCCCGGGGCCCCGTCGCCACCACCCGCGCCACCAGGCCGAAACTGTCCACGCACCACAACCGCAGCGGCGGCAGGCTGAACACGCCGCGGCTCCAGGTGGGAGCCACCGAGGAGAACGACGCGGTGGCCCCGCTCTCGAGCGGCGGCACCCGCCGCACCAGCGCCGGGTTGGGGAGGGGGCGTCGGCCCGCCACCGCTCCTGCGGGTTCCCAGCCCCGCTCGGGCGCCTCCAACCACGCCGGGGTGGTCCCGCCGCGATCGGACGAGCCAACGGTGACACGCACGGTCAGCAGCCCGCCCACTTCGACGTCGCTGGCCGCCAGGTCGACGCCGACGCGCCACACGTCACGGTCGCGGCCGGCCCGGTAGGCGCATTGCACCAGCCCGGCTGCGAGCAGCAGGCACAACGCGATGGAGAGCAGTACCAGCTCCTCGGCCCCGAGGAGGGCCCCGGCCAGCGCGCTCACCGGGGCGACGGCGAGCGCGACGACGCCGCGTGTGGTCAGGGTGGCGCGCCGCGGCGCCATGCCGGGCCGGCGCCTACCCAGCGGCAACTGGGGCGCGGACGGGCACCGGCGTGTTGGCCAGGAGCTCGCCGATCAGCGAGGAGGAGGTGGAACCACCCAACTCGGCGGACGAGGTCACGGCCAGGCGGTGCCCGAGGACCACCTCGGCCACGGCCTTGACGTCGTCCGGCCGGAGGTAGTCGCGACCCGCCGTCACGGCGAAGCCGCTGGCCGTCCGCAAAAGCGCCAGGCCGGCCCGCGGCGACGCGCCGAAGAGCAGGCTCGGATGGTTGCGGGTGGCCTGCACCAGATCCAGCACGTAGGCCCGCACCTCAGGCGCCACGAAGACGCTGTCCACCGCAGCCGCCATGTTCTTCAGCATGCTGGCGCCACCGATCACCCGCAGGGACTCAGGGCGGGGTCGGGCCGCCGCGGTGGCGAGCAACCGGTCCTCGGCCTGTCGGCCCGGGTAGCCGATGCTGGTCCGCAACAGGAACCGGTCACGCTGGCTGAAGGGAAGCGGGTAGGTGCCCGCCGAGTCGTAGGGGTTCTGGGTGGCGATCACCATGAAGGGTTTGGGGAGCGGGCGGGTGACGCCGTCAACGCTCACCTGTCCCTCTTCCATGGCTTCGAGCAACGCCGACTGGGCCTTGGGCGAAGCCCGGTTCAACTCGTCGGCCAGCAGGATGTTCGTGAACACCGGGCCGGGGTGGAAGACCGGCGTCATGCGCTCGCGGTCGAGGACCATGGCCCCGATGAGGTCCGAGGGCAGGAGGTCGGCGGTGAACTGGACCCGGCGGCAGTGCAGCCCGAGGGTCTGGGCCAGCGCCTTGGCCAGGGTGGTCTTGCCCACTCCGGGCAGGTCCTCAATCAGGAGGTGGCCCTCGGCCGCCAGGCAGGCGAGGGTGAGGCGCACCACATCGCGTTTGCCATAGAGCACCGAGCCGACATTGGCCGCAACCTCTTCGAGTTGTCGGGCCAGTTGCTCGGAGGCGCCGATGGGCCGCTCGTCACCGGCGGGAGTCATCGTCCCCATCCTAGGGGGCCGCGTGGCGTCGGATTTTTCGCACCCCGGGTTGCGCGACGGGACGGTAAACGGGTGGGCGGAATCGATCCCCGTAGGCTGGGCCCCCATGCCGGGCAAGATCCTGGTGGACATCACCCCGCTGCGCGAGAGCCGGGACTTCAGGCTGCTGTTCACCGGCCAGTTGATCTCCATGCTGGGCACACAGCTGACGGTGGTGGCCATCCCCTATCAGGTGTACCGACTGACACACTCGTCCCTCCAGGTGGGTGCCATCAGCCTGGCCCAACTGCTGCCCTTCATCGCCGGTGCCCTCCTCGCCGGACCGCTGGGCGACTCCCTCGACCGTCGGCGGATCATGCTGGGCACGGCGGCCGCCCTGGCGCTCACCAGTGCCGCTCTGGCCGCCAATGCCGGCGTCCACCGGCCCTCGCTGCTCGCCCTCTACCTGATCAGCTCCCTCGCGGCCGCCTTCAACGGCTTCTCCAACACGGCCCGCATGGCGTCGGTCGCCGGCCTGGTCGAACGGCGGCAGATTTCGGCGGCCGCCGCCATGATGCAGGTGACCTTCCAGGTGGGGACGGTCGTCGGCCCCGCCCTTTCGGGGCTGCTCCTCGGCCTCGGGCTCCCCCTCGTCTACGGGATCGACGCCGGCACCTTTGTGGTGGCAATGGTGGCCACCTCCATGATGAACCCCATCCCGCCGGCCGACGGCCCCGCGCTGAACCCCTGGGAGTCGGCCAAGGAGGGCATGCGCTTCTTGCGCAGCCGCCAGGCGCTGCAGGGCGTCTACATCATCGACATCAACGCCATGGTCTTCGGCATGCCCCGGGCGCTGTTCCCGGCCATGGCCGGCTCCGTCTTCGGGGGCGGCACCATCACCTTGGGCTTCCTCTACGCCGCCCCCGGTGTCGGCGCCCTCGTCGGGGCGGTGGCCACCGGCTGGGTGGCCCACCTCAAACGCCAGGGCAGGGCCGTGATCCTGGCCGTCGTCGCCTGGGGCGCGGCCATCGCCGTGTTCGGGTTGGTCCACACCTTGTGGGTGGCCCTGGTGATGCTGGCCATCGCCGGCTGGGCCGACGTGATCTCCGCCGTGCTGCGCAACACCATTCTCCAGACGAGCATCCCGGACCGCTTCCGCAGCCGGATGTCGTCGATCCAGATGGCCGTGGTCCAAGGCGGTCCCCGTCTCGGTGACATGGAGTCGGGCGGGGTGGCCACGGCCACCAGCATCGAGTTCTCCGTGGTCTCGGGTGGGTTGGCGTGCATTGTGGGGGCGGTCGTCATCGGCCTCGTCATGCCGCACTTCCGGAACCACCACCCCGGTGAGATCGACGAGGTCCCCGTATAGTCACTGCCGTGACCTTCGCGGAGGCGACCTGGGGGGAAGTGGACCCGGCCGCGTTCCGGCGCATTGCCGTCGTCTCCCCCCACTTCGACGACGCCGCCATGGGGGCCGGGCACCTGCTGGCCAGCTACCCCGACACCACGGTGATCACCGTCCTGGCCGGCCGGCCCCCGGCCTACCCCGAGGTGCCCTCGGAGTGGGATGCACTGGGCGGGTTCAAACCGGGCGACGACGTCGTCGCGGCGCGGCGCCTCGAGGACCTGGCCGCGCTCGAGGTGCTCGGATCGGACCATCGCTGGCTCGACTTCCCCGACCACCAGTACCTGGCCCGACCGCGGTCTTCGTCCCCATGGGCCTGGGCAATCCGGATCACGTCCTGACCCACGAGGCGTCGCTCCTGGTGCGCGAGGAGCAGCTGGGCCGCGAATGGTTCTGTTACGAGGACCACGGCTACAAGCACATCCCCGGCCTCTTGGCCTGGCGGGTGGCCAGACTGCTCCGGGCCCAACCCTGGCCCACCCCGGCCATCGTCCCGCTCGAGCCCGACGAGGACCTCAAGCGCCGGGCGATCTTCTGCTACACCAGCCAGATCCCCCCGCTGGAGAACGAGCACGCGCTCACGGCCCGCTTGGAGAGCCACGTTCCCGAGCAGTTCTGGCGCCTCGCCCCGGCCCCCGAAGGCTGGGAGGGCCTGGCCGACTTCATCTGAGGTCGCACTGAACCTCGTGCGCCGGCGCACGGTGATGCGCCGCCGCCCTGCTGGCCTTCGACCTGCTCGCCTGGCGCGTCGTGGCCGCGATGTTCGACCGGGAACGGC
>Ga0224558_1003751_pt1 | contig 12373 bp, 13 predicted proteins | sample 714S32024metaG_FD_180682 | JGI IMG/M metagenome (GOLD analysis project Ga0224558, IMG submission 180682) | Peat soil microbial communities from Stordalen Mire, Sweden - 717 S3 20-24 | ecosystem: Environmental > Terrestrial > Soil > Wetlands > Peat | place: Sweden: Norrbotten County, Stordalen... | reverse complement strand
ACCGCGACGTGAAGCTCATGGACTCCGGCGTCAAGGCGCTTCAGGATTACACCTGGCCCGGCAACGTGCGCCAGTTACAGCACGTCATCGAGCGCCTCACGATCCTGGCGGACCGGGTGGATTCCGACACGGTGCACGATGCCCTGACCTCGATGGAATCGCGCGAGAAGCCCGTCGAGACGCTGGCCGACGCCGAGGAGGACCAGATCCGCCGCGTGCTGGCCGCCACCGGCGGCAACAAGAGCAAGGCCGCGCAGATCCTGGGCATCGAGCGCAAGACGCTCTACCGCAAACTGGAGCGCATGAAGCTGTAACGCCCGCTGGTATCATTGGAAGGGGTATTCTCCATGCGGTTCGAGCGAATCACGGTCAACCCCGAGGTGGCTACGGGCAAGCCTTGCATACGCAATCTCCGCTTCCCAGTGTCGCGGCTGCTCGGTCTGCTGGCGGCCAGGGAAACCAGGGAGTCGATTTTGAGCGCCTATCCCTACCTCGAGGCGGCGGATATCGATGAGGCCCTGCGTTACGCCGCCAGCCTTTCGGAAGATGAGACCGTTGAGCTGAGCCGGTGAAGTTCCTGGTCGATATGCCTCTGTCGCCGGACCTGGCGCAGTGGCTGCGGGCCGAAGGCCACGACGCCGTGCATGCCAATGAGCTCTCTATGTACCAAAGCCCGGACTCGGAGATTCTTCAGTCTGCAGCCGGTACTGGCCGCGTCATCATTACGGCCGATCTGGACTTCCCGAGACTCCTGGCCGCGCTCGGTTCGACTTCGCCTGGGCTGATCCTGCTGCGCGGCGGGAACTACAGCGAGGCCGAGAGCCGGGATTGTGTGCGGCGCGTGCTGATGTCGATTGCGCACGCGGAACTATCCGAGTCCATCGTCGTGGTCGACAGTGAAAGAATCCGGCGGCGTTGGCTTCCTGTGTGACGTGGCTGCTCCTGAGGCGCGCTGAGCCGGGGGGCTACCCCTGATTACGACGCAAGCCGCTGACCGCAAGAAGCTGTAGCCGCCCTCTCTGCGTCAGATGCCACGCGGACCCCGAGTGGGGGAATTGGGCCGCGCCTTCAATTGTCATAACGTCAACCAAATCAAGTCCCAAGAATTGCCGCTGGATAGCGACGACTAGGCCTGTCAAATCTTCGGGCGCGATGCCCCTTCCGCTCTTGCTTACGAGGGCAAGCCATTCTTGGGCATCTGAAAATCGGCCCGCTATTTGGGAGATTATCAGCTGCATTACACGGTGTCGCGCAATCATCGAGTGCTGGCGTTCCTCTTGGAGGTCGTCAAACGTTGAGCTCACGAAAACCTGGTACCGGCGGTCGTCCGATCCGATCATGCGTTCATCCTCCCGCTTCTCACCCCGCTCCCCCGAACTCCAGCACCACCAGCGTGATGTCGTCCGACTGCGGCGCCCCTTCCGTGAACTCCGTTACGGCCTCCTGAATGGCGTCGTGAACCGTCTGGCACCGTTCCCCGGCGCGCGCCGTCACAATCTGCCGCAGTCGCTTCTTGCCGAAGAATTCGCCGGCGGCATTCTGCGCTTCGGTTACGCCGTCGGTATAAATGATGACCTTGTCGCCGGGAGCCAGCCACTCCTCGGCCACCCCGAACTCGGCCGTCTCCATCAGCCCTACCGGCATACCGGTTGCGTCCAGCGTCGAGAGTTCGCCGCTCGCCCGCACGATGATCGGCGGGCAGTGCGCCGCGTTCACGTAGCTCAGCCGTCCGCCGAAGTCCAGCAGGCAATAGAATACCGTCGCGTACTTCTCGCCGCCGGTGCGGTCCATGAGGAACCGGTTTAGCCGGTCCATGCGGCGGCCCATGGCTCTGGGATCGTCGGTGGCTGTGATCATCGCGCCTTGCAACAGCGAGGCCAGCAGCGCCGAGCTCACGCCCTTTCCCGAAACGTCCGCCACCACCGCGCACCAGCAGCGCGGGTTCACCGGCGTCACGTCGAAGTAATCGCCGCCCACTTCGTGCGACGCCACGCTGCTTCCGCTGGCCCGCAGCCATCCCTCGGAGGGCAGTTTCCCGGGTAGCAGGCTCTGCTGGATCGTCCGCGCCAGGCGCAGCTCTTCCTCCATCTGGCGCTTGGTCCGCTCCTCCTCCAGCAGGCGCGCGTTTTCGAGCACGGTCGAGGCCTCGATGGCCAGTGTCTGCAGCAGTTCGCGGTTGCCGCCCGCCAGGTCGGCCGTCACCAGGCGCGAATCCATGTACAGCACGCCCACGGTTTCGCTGCCCGTCGAGAGGACGCTGGTGGCTTCGCCCTGGCCCGTCCGGATGCGCACCAGCGGGACGCAGATCACGCTGCGCAACTCGAGGTCCGCGACGCTCGACTGCGGCCGCGTCTCGCCTTCGCCCAGGGGATCGAAGTTCATGGAAAGCAGTTCCCGCCGCCGTGCCAGCGCGCGGTGGATCACTTCGCGCGGCACCCGCAGGTCGCTCGCGTGCAGATGGCGCCCCCGCCGGTGACGGGCGATGCGCATCTCCAGACCGCCGCCCGCGCGCAGCATCAGGAAGCCGCGCTCGGCGCCCGTAATCGCCAGCGCCGTGTCCACCACGGACACCAGCACGTCGTCCACCGAGAACGAGCTTTGCACCGTGCGCGCCAGGTCCAGAATGGCGCGCAGTTTGGCCAGGTTGCCGCCTACCCCGGGCGTCGGGCCGATTTTTTCGGCCCCGCCCACCTGTTCCATCAGCCGCTTCAGCTCCGCGCCGTCCAGCGCAAAGATGAGCTGGTAGGAATCCTGCGCGCCGAATTCGATCTTGTCGGAATTCCGCAGCGCCTGGCGGGTAATCCGTTTGCCGTTCACGTACGTGCCGTGAAGACTGCCGCACTCTTCGATGGCGTACTCGCCGTTCTCCTCGACGATGCGCGCGTGCGTGCGGGAGATGCGGCTGTCGCGGATAATGAGGTTGCTCTCAGGCTGCCGCCCGATCGAGAACGGCAGCGGGTCGATGGCCACCCGCGTGTGGTGTCCGTTCGGGTCGATTACCACCAGCGACGCCGGTTCCATTCAGGTGCGCCGGGCCCGGAGGGCGCCCCGTCGGCGCCGGGCGGGGGGCCCGGGTGGCTCTATGGGAAGAAGCCGCACCTCTTCCAGTTCGCGCGCGCGCAGCGTCTGGCAGTGCGCGCAATACCCGCCCACTTCCGTCCGCGCCAGCAGGACCTGGAAACCGAAGTGGCTTTCGATCTGCTTCCGCAGGCGCTGTAGCGGCTCGCCGAAGAATTCCTCCACCCGGCCGCAACGCAGGCAGATGGCGTGCGCGTGCTCCTGCTTCAGACGCGTCTCGTAATAGTGCTGGTCGCCCCCGTAATGCATCAGGTCCAGCTCATCCACCAGCCCGCCGGTCTTGAGCATTTTCAGGGTGCGGTACACCGTGACCCGGTTGATCTTCGGGTCCTTTTCTTTGGCCAGCTCGTACAACCGCTCGGCGTCCAGATGGGCGCCGGTCTTGTCGATCAACCCGAGCAGAATCAGGCGCTGGCGGGTGAGACGGACGCCCCGCTCTTTCAACGATCTTTGAATTGCGTCGAGGGTCATATCGCCGGGGGGACTTTCCAATTCTAGCAGGTGGTGTCCTAAATCTGCGTTGATCGCAAATTTGCGATACAAAAGGCTCAGGAGACCAGGGGGGCTATCGCCACGGGATCGCCCCGAAAAGTGATGCGGTCTGCAATAGGCAGCAGGGTCTGGTAAGCGTGCTGGAAGGCATCAATATTGGGCTGGATGGCGGTGTCGTAAAGGGAATCGCAAGCGGGGCACTTCTTCGGCGCAAAGATGCCGTACTTCTGGGCGAACTCCGACTTTTCCTTCATATCGAGAACGACTCTTGCCCGACACGCCGGGCACTCGATGCAGACGTACCGCAGGTCCGAGATTGAGATCGCCAGTTCCTTATACACGGCTATCACTCCTTCAAGTCTACCCCGTATCACAGCGAGCAAAGCCCGTCAGCGTTGGATCAACGGCGCCCGGCCGCCATGAACTCGTCGATCCGGGGCTGGCTGATCCCCGATATCTTCATCACGGTAGCCTGGAGCGCAAACGAGATTGGGATGGGTTCATTCTCTGGGCTCGCATAAAGGCGATCCACCGCAGCGATGGTTTCAGGGTAGGTCAACGCCGTCGGAAACAAATTCTCTGTTCGCGAAACTCGCGAAGCGGCCGTATTCGGATCGGTTCCGGCCGAAACAGAGAATGCCATCGTTAGCCCCTCGCAGTAGGCGCGGACCCACATCTCTTTCATTGCATAGTCCACGGCTTTCCACAGATGTCCATTGTAAAGTCCGCCGGTCGTGAAGGGTCCTGATACAGCGGGGAGCGTCGGCTGTGGTTCGGCCTGCTGTCGCGCTTGTTCCTGGGCTCTGATCTGCTGCCGCGTGCTCTGCTCTCGCAAGTGCAGGTTCTGGACCTCTACGGCCTTTCTGTAGACGTCCATGAGATCGGGCATTTGCATGGGGCGTACCTGTAAGGGTATCGTCGGATCGATGCCTGATGAGGTCCCCCAGGGAAGGGACCGCGGCGCGGCCACTGAGGGCAATCCCCGAGGAATGCAGGCCCAGGTCCAGTTGCAAACGGTTCCAGCACAGAGGCAGGTTGGCGTGGTATCGATGCAGCCAGCCGGCGTGAAGGGCTTGGGCGGTTTAGGTTGGGTCCTGCAATTGTCTTGGGCCGCAGCAGTCCACGTGAGCAAGAGCGTAGCGGCTACAGCGGAGATCGTTTTCATTTCACGATCCTTCCTCCCCTCTGTGGTCCTTGATCCCTGGTGCCCAGGGAAACTACCTGTCAGAGAATAGCACGCTGCATCGCTTTTCGGATGCCGGGGTGGTAAACTTAAGCCGAAAATGTGAAAGGCCCGATTTGCGGTCGGGCCTCATGTAAGCGGTATGGGCCGCGGGCACCCTTCCTGGTCGCAGCATACCACTGCGAAGCGAAGGTTTCGTATGCTCAGTGTCTTGGCCCATATTGGAAGGGCAATCTGGTTTCGCAAGTATAGTCCGCAGAATCTGGTTATGGCGCTTACCGCCTACTTCGACGACAGCGGCACGGATGTACAGAACTCCTCTCTAATAGTGGCTGGATTCGCGGCCGACATTGAACAGTGGGAGAAGTTCAGTGAAGAGTGGGAGGCAGTTCGCCTAGAGTTTGGTGCGCCCCGCTTCAAAGGTAAAGAGTTCGACTCCGCGCGCCGGGGTTTCGGCCCGTACAAAGATTGGCCCAAATCAAAGCTGGAAGATTACTTCAACAGGCTGCTTGGGATAATTCTCCGTAGAACCTTCAAGAGTTTCAGTACAACGCTGGAGAAGGCGGCATACGACGCCGTGATCAAGCCGAACGAGGATCTCCGGGCGTATTTCTATTCTCCGTTCGCCTTCTCCGGGTTCAACTGCATTCACCAGGTCAGCCTTTGGCGCGATGCCTCTTACTCCAAGGAGCCCATCCTGTTTGTTTTTCATCGGGGAAGCAAAAACGAAGGACAATTGATCACGGTGGCGAAGCGTGCGTTAGTTGGCTCGGATAGGATGATCCAGGGGGTGGAAAGTGGTGATGACGAAACACTGCCGCCGCTCCAGGCCGCAGATTTACTCGCTTTCGAATTGTGCTCTGAGGCGCGAAGCATTGCAGCGCAGACGCGTCCTTATAGCCGTTATGGGCTACAACGGTTGGATGAACATCCGCACGAGTGGCTCAGGATCGACGCTCCAGTTCTCGTAACGCGTATCGCCGAACTGATTGAGGATGGGGACCTGCTTTTCAGGGGCGGCGTCTAGACCCTAAACCCATTTCCGAAACGGATGTCGCCTTGCTCTTGGCTCACTTCGAGTAGGTAATCCCTTCGCTGATCGGACCCCAGCCATCGTAGGTCTTCCCGCTCCTATTATCTGTGCCGGTCATGTAAATCCAGGTCTTCCCGGTCCTCGTGTCGATTCGGAAGATTCCGTCGGTATCAACGGCACCAGTGGTGGCAATACCCTCTATCGCGTAGCGACCCGCAAGAATCTGAAAGCTCCCGACCGGCCCCGGGGCGGGGGAAGGCTCTGCGAGGCGCCGTGTCTGCGCGTAGAGAGCGATTGAGAGCGCGAGAAAAGTTAAAGCAGCAAACAGCGAAATAACGGCAATGCGTTTCATAACGGCCTTTCTTTTGGATCTCCTGGTCCGAGATTCTAGCACGAGGCCGTCTATTTCGCGTTCAGTATCGAGATCGGTAGTGTCCTAACCCTGCGTTGATCGCAATTTGCGATAATTTAGGAATGGGTCCCCAGATAGCGGGCCAGCAGCTTCACTACTTCCTTCCCCAGGGCGCTGACGGCCCCTTTTCCTGTAAATCTGCTGCCGCGGGTCACGGTGAAGATGACTTTGGTTTCCCGGTTCATCACCACGATGTTCCCGTGGGCGAAGTCCCACAGGCTTGACCCCTCGGAACTGAGAATCAGGCGGTAGTCGTACAGGTCGTCTTTCTTGTCAACGAACTTGAAATCGAGCCCGTATTCGGGGCCTTTTTCCCGAAGGATGTTGATGAGTTTGGGAATAGTGGAGGAATCGCCTTCGAGAAAAAGCGTTACCTGTTTTAGCTCTTTGGGAACCGCGGGCCCGGCGGCCAATAGCGGAGCGGTGGACATGCTGACGATGACGGTGAGCAGCGAGAGCAACACGTAACCGATTCTAGGCATTCTCATGGTTTCCAATCCTACCACGTACATACCCCGCTCACATACGGTGCTATCCTGGCCGAATCCGCAACTGGAGGCGGATTCGGATGGCAGACAAACTTACGCTTTCTGATTTCGGCGTGTTTCTGGCTGAGATCTGCGAGTTTTTGAAAAAACGCGAGAAGACCCTTTTCGATCTGATCGTAGAGGTTGAGGGATTGAAAGCGACGCTGACCGGCGCGGACGCGGCGCCTTTCGATCAGGCGAAGGGAAAAGCGAGCCGCCGCGACGCTCGCGCTCAGATCGCAAGGATTCAACAACTTGATGCAATAATCGCGCGCATTCGCGGAGGGTAGAACCTGTTAGGGCTTTTTTTCGTTTCACGGCGCAATTCTCCTGTACACTGGAATTGTGCAGTGATGCGGATGCGTTGGGCGTCCGTGAAGGCAGAACGCCTGGAAGGCTAAGCGCCGTCAAGCTTGGCGGCACGCGGCGCTCGTTCTTTCCGGCGGCCGTTATTAGTTTGCCAGATTTATGCCTCGCAGGGAGCGTATCCCTAGCCGCCATAGTAACAAATCGGCGGCGGAAAGGGGTCACTCAGCGTGCCGCCCGAACCGAGCCCAGAATACCTAGTGTTCCTAGATGAGCTTTTCGAATGCGGGAATGATGACCGCCTGAAGTTCCTTCAAGATAAGCTCCAAGAGGTAATCTGCCGGGAGAGTAGCCGCGCCCTCCAGGGATCTTTCCTTGAAAGCCACAAACGCTCGGAAGCAGCGGCGCATATACACTGGGCGATCAGATTCAGTCCATCCCGTTTCAGGTGGAAGTTTTGCGCCACGGTCCAACGCCTGATGTCCGCGACTACTCAGGCCGCTGGCGAATCGAATCGCGTGGGACTCGCGGACGCGTGGGTAAACGACGTTCAGGTGTCGGTGCTTGTCGATGTTCGAGAGTCTGGCGAGAAACGCCAGGGCAGTATTAATGGCAGTCTTCCGGTGGTAAGGTTGCACGCTCTCGATGAATGCATACGCCTCTTTGGAAATCCCCGGAAGGTTCTTGGCGAGTACGTTGTACGGGATCGGGGTTTTGAGCGCAACGGGCGGATTACCCTTTCTCGGCAGGGAACGAAAAAGGGGAAACTCGCAGCGTTCACCCCAATCCGCAAGCAGAGAAATTCGCATCGGGTTACTCTTGACGAGTTCGAACGCCAGATGATCGAGGGCGGACCTCATCTGATAAAGCGCCTCGCCGGCGAGGATGGATATGTCGCGCGGGGGCTCTCTGGGGATCGTCAGCTTCTTTGCGTTGCCCTGCGTCTTGGCCCCGGTGATCTTATAGGGGCGACTGGCTGCATATTCGGCAATGCTTCTCTTGAGCGATTTGATGTGTTTCGCAGCCCTGGCCAGCTTAAGTTTCGCGGATGCCAGTCCAGTCGTTTTCACGGCGTCGCTCCTTGTAGCGATTCCTTGAAAGCTGAGTCGCCGCCAACGGGTCAAGGTTCCCGCTTGTCGCCTTGCCGGGCTAGGCGGCTCAAATGAATTTTATCGCAAATTGCAATCAACGCAAGATTAGGACACTACCTTCTAGCAAAGGGACGACGCGGGGCTGTAAGCTGGTCTCATGGTGGGGATTTTTCTGTCGGGTCTTCTGATGGCAATGGCCGCGGCCGCGCCCAGTCCGCCGGCCGCGATCGCGATCGATTATCCCGAGGAAGGATCGATTTTTCCGCCTGAGATCACGCCCCCGACGTTCCTATGGCGCGATAGCGCGAAAGGCATCGCCTTCTGGCGGATCGATATCTCATTCGGCGCTGGCGCGGCGGCCATTCATGCCACCTCCAAGGGCGAGCGCATGCGCATCGGCAAGCTCGATCCGGATTGCGTCGCCGATACCAACCAGCCGCCCCCCCAACTGGCGGCGCATTCCTGGACGCCGGACCTGGCAACCTGGCAGGCCATCAAGCGGCATTCGGTGGCGAGCGCCGCAACCGTGACGATCACCGGTTTTCGTGCCGGCCAGGCGGTCTCGCATGGAAGGGTCTCCACCCGCACTTCAAGGGACGCGGTGGGTGCGCCCATCTTCTATCGCGACGTGCCGCTGATGCCCTCGGAGCTGGAAAAAGGCGTCATCAAACCCCTCGCCGCCGAAGCCATTCCGCTCGTCGCCTGGAGGGTTCGCAACGTGGGCGAAGCCCGCAGCCGGGTGGTGATGGAAAACCTGCCGGTGTGCGCCAACTGCCATTCGTTCTCCTCCGACGGCAAGACCATGGGAATGGATCTCGATGGCCTTCAGGGCAACCGGGGGATGTACATCCTGGCGCCGGTCGCACCCGAGATGGCCGTCCGCAAGCAAGACGTGATTCAGTGGAGTTCGCCGGAAGGCAGGCTGAAAGGCAGCGTCCGCATCGGCTTCATGTCGCAGGTCTCCCCGGACGGGCAGTACGTGGTCACCACGGTCAACCCGGCTGGGATGCCGGCCGCCTCCGCTGAGCCTCCCAGCAACTATTACGTGGCCAATTTCAAGGACTACCGCTTCCTCCAGGTGTTCTATCCCACCCGCGGAATTCTGAGCTGGTACAGCCGCCAAACGGGAGTGCTGCGGCCGCTCGCCGGCGCCGACGACCCGCGGTTTGTGCAGATGGGCGCCGTATGGAGCCCCGACGGCCGCTACCTGGTATTTGCCCGCGCCTCAGCCACCGACCCCAATCCGCCCGGTGTGCCGCTGGCCAAATTCGCCAACGACCCCGACGAGTTGCAAATCGCGTACGACCTCTACCGCATTCCGTTCCGCGACGGTGAGGGCGGCGTGCCGGAGCCGATCGCCGGCGCCTCGCGCAACGGCATGAGCAATACCTTTCCCAAGGTGTCGCCCGATGGGCGATGGATCGTCTTCGTCCAGTGCCGCAACGGCGAGCTCATGCGTCCCGACGGCCAGTTGTATATCGTTCCCGCGGAGGGCGGGCAGGCGCGCCGTATGCGCTCCAACACCCCGCTGATGAATTCGTGGCACAGCTTCTCGCCCAACGGCCGTTGGCTGGTGTTCTCGTCGAAGGCCCGCTCGCCCTACACGCAAATGTATCTTACGCACATCGACGCGGATGGCAACGACAGCCCGCCCATTCTGGTCGACAACTCGACCGCCGCCAACCGCGCCGTGAACATTCCGGAGTTTGTGAACGTCCCGCCCGGTGGCTTGCGGCAAATCGGCGGCCCGGTGATCGACTATTACAAGCTGTACAACAGCGCGGCCTATCTGCAGCGGACCGGGTCGTACGAGGCATCCGCCGCGAAGTGGAGGAAAGTCCTGGAGCTGAGCCCCGATGACGAAGCGGCGCACCGCAGTCTGGGAACCGTGCTGCTCATGACGGGCCACGGCGAGGAATCCGCGGTTCATTTCCAGAAAGCGTCCGAGATCAAGCTCCGCGCGGCCGTCGAGGCCGATCCCGCCTCCGCGCCGGGATTCAACGATCTCGGCATGCTACTGATCGGGGCGGGGCGTGTCGAGGAAGCCGTGGCGCAATTCGAGAAAGCCGCCGAATTGAAGCCGGATTTCGCCGCCGCGCGCGCTAACCTGGGCGGCGCGCTGGCCAAGCTGGGCAGGCTGGACGAGGCGCTCGTTCAACTGCGCCAGGCGCTCGCCTCGGATGCCGCGTATGCGCCCGCGTATTACAATCTGGGGCTGGTTTTGAGCCGGCGGGGGGACGAGCAGGGTGCCATCCGGGAATGGCGCAGCGCGCTCTCGCTCGACCCGAAATACGCGGAGGCCCACGTCAGTCTGGGCGACGCGCTCGACGCGCAAGGGCGGACGGCGGAGGCCCTGGCGCACTGGCGCGACGGTCTCGGCCTCGAACCCAACGACCCGCCGGCGCTGCGGCGCGTGGCCTGGGTCCTGGCGACCTCGCCCGATGCCGCCATACGCGACGGCGCCGAGGCGCTGGCGTTCGCGGTCCGGGCGCTCCAGCTCTCCGGCGGAAAGGACGCGCAAGTGCTGGACACGCTCGCGGCCGCCTACGCCGAGAAGGGCCAGTTCGCCAACGCGGTGCTGACCGCGCGCCGGGCCCAGGCACGGGCCACGCAAGAGAACCAGCTCGCGCTGGCCGGCGACATCGCCCTCAGGATCGCGCTATACGAAGCCGGTCAGCCCTTCCGCGACCGCGTGAAATGACCGACGTGGCGCAGAGTCTCACTCTGCCGCGTCCCGACTCATCGGGACGCTCTTGGGAACATGCCCGGCAGGCGTCCCGATGAGTCGGGGGTGCCCTCTGGGCCCAGCAGGCACGAGTGCCCGCGCCACAGTGAACCCCTACTTCGTAAACGCCATCCCCGCGAAGCTCACCACGCTGCGCTCGTCGATGTTCCATTGCTCGTATCGCAGCAGTTCGCCGTGCGCTTTCGGAGCCGCCTTCAGGAACGTGTAAAACGGCGCGGAGCCGCACCACTTCAGATCGTCCTGGTTCTCGCGCACCAGCTCCCAAAACCCCGCCGCGTCCGAAGCCGCGATGCGCGCGATGCGCTCTTCGTCGCGCGCGCCCACTTCGCTCATGACGCCCTGGCCGGCCATCGCCGTGAACTGGTCTTGGTAGCGCGCGCCCATGTGCGCCATGTCCACGCCCAAAATCCAGAACAGGCGGTCGCCCTCGCGTTCGCGCAGCTCTCCGAGCGCTTCGATGAAGCGCTTCACCTGGTCGTCATCCTCGGGCCGCCCGCCTCCCGCAAAGCTGCGCGCGAAAGACCCGCACAAAATCGGCAGAATCCGCACATCCGGCCCCAGCACGTGCTGCAGGAAGATCAACTGCAACTCCACCGTGTGCTCGAAGGAGTGGCAGTAGTCCTCCATTTCGACCGCGCTTCCGCCGTGCGCGGCCAGCCAGTCCGTCAGCGGCTGGTCCGTCTGGGCCTCCCCGAGCGGCGTCCGGAACCTCTTGCGCGTCAACCCGAATCTTCCGGGCTCTCCCCAGTGCGAGGTGGCCAGAATCACGAAGGTGCGTTCGCGGTGCTCCTTCTTCAGCTTGCGGTAGGCCGCGCGGTACGACTGCCAGCCGCCCTCCGGGCTGACGTGCGGAGCCGCAATCGCGAACAGATCGCCATCGGCGGCTGCGGCTTCTTCTGCTTCGGCCGCCATGTACCGCGACATGGTCTGGCGCAGTTCATCGGGCTGGCCGGGATACGCTCCACCCGCGTGTGCCGGCTCGCGCACGGTCTGCTCGGTGAACTCGCGGCGCCGATCCGCCTCCATCCGCGCGAAATTCTCGTCCTCCAGGAAACCCGCATTGCTCAGCGTCTCCGCCAGGTCCTGCGCCATCTCTCCGACTTCGAGGCTGTTGGTGACACGCACCAGCGCCGCCCGCAGGTCCAGGTCCGTCTGGCGCCCGTCGAAACACGGGAGGCACTCCACCAGCACCGGCGGAACGATCAGCATCGCATCGGAAAACCGGTACGGATCCCGAATGAAGAGGCCCGGGTGCTCGGGCGAGGGCGAGGGCATGAAATCCAGGTTCAGGCGCAGTCGGGGAAGTGGCTGGGACAAGTCCCATCGTAGCGCAGCATGGCATGGCATCCGCGGGTGTTAAACTAAGGAATTCCATGGCCCTGCTGTCGATCGTGATCCCGATCCACAACGAGGAGCACTCCATCCTGCCGCTCTACGACCGTCTCACGGCCGTGCTCGAGCAGTTGCAGCGGCCGTATGAAATCCTGTTTGTGGACGACGCCTCA
>Ga0224558_1003748_pt1 | contig 12382 bp, 15 predicted proteins | sample 714S32024metaG_FD_180682 | JGI IMG/M metagenome (GOLD analysis project Ga0224558, IMG submission 180682) | Peat soil microbial communities from Stordalen Mire, Sweden - 717 S3 20-24 | ecosystem: Environmental > Terrestrial > Soil > Wetlands > Peat | place: Sweden: Norrbotten County, Stordalen... | reverse complement strand
CAAATGGAAGATCTCCGCGTACGGCCCCACAAGACTCATCCTGACTGGAACTACAGCATCGAACCTCGCACTTGAAGCCTCCCTCGCGCAACGTTTGTCCATATTATTGTTCCGGCTACCCTTAGTGGTGTCGCCTGCGATTATCCGGGAGACGGCCAAGGTTCTGCGGCGCGATTTCGCATGGCGGGAAGACCGCGTGCAGATGGCGATCCGCGTGGTCGCACAGACGGCTCGCATTATCGTCCCGCACAGCGCTATCTGCGCGGTGGCGGCCGATCCGGACGACAACCGCATTCTTGAATGCGCGGTGGATGGCAGGGCGGACATCATCGTCTCCAACGACCACCATCTTCTTGACCTCAGAATATATGCTGCCATTCCGATCGTGGCGGGAGTGGACTTCCGCCGAACGCTTGGCCTGAAGTAGTCTCCCTGCACGGTCCATGCGCGCAGGTCCATCGCGGTGGAAGGTTATAATTTGATTATGTCACGCTGGGTCTCCACCCTGTTGTTTTCGAGCCTGCTGGCGCTGCCCGCGCGCGCGCAGGACGTGCCCAAACAGCCGCCCAAGCCGCCCGCGCAGCAACCGCAACAGCCCGAGGAGCAAGAGCCTCCCGAAGAAGACGCGAATCTCAAGCCCAAGGTGTACTCCTTCAATCCGCTACAGGCCAACAAGGAGTTGCAGGTGGGCGACCTATACCTGAAAAAGCGCAGCTACAAGGCGGCCGCCGGGCGTTTTCGCGAGGCCACCAGGTGGAACCCCAACCTGGCGGAAGCCTGGCTGCGCCTGGGCGAGGCGGAAGAGAAGCGCAAGAATCGCAAGGACGCCAAGGAAGCTTACGCCAAGTATCTGGAGCTGCAGCCTGAGGCTAAGGACGCCGCCGAGATCCGCAAGAAAATCGCCAGCCTGCACTGAGGGGATTACTCCTGTTGGGCAAGACGCGATGGTCAATCCCAGGGCGCAGGCGTCCGCATGCTTTTCAGTAGCCGTTCATTCGGCCTGGGCGGCGCGTCCAGGCGGGCCAGGAACTCGCGATATGCTTTTGGATCCACTACAAAACTTAGGTGTGTTCCGCTGTTGTCCACTTGGCGGATCGGCGAGTCGGATCTTGGAACAAAACCGCTGCGATTCTTGTCCGCCATCTCCGTCCTCGATCGATTTGCCATTACCCATATTAACCATGCCCCTATTCCGCGATTGGCCCAGCAGGGGCGCGGTCTGGGCTCAGTCTGGCTTCGTGCTGCCCCTGGCCGTTGGCGCCTGTCCGATCTTGACGTTCTTAACGCCTTCGATTTCCAAAATGTAAATGGTTCGCTGGTCGCGTAAACGCAACCGAAAGCGACCCACAAACGTCGCCGTTCTTCTTGCGTCGAAATTGATGGGTGTCCCCATGCATGCACCTTCAAAGAAGCGATCGGCCTCTGGATTAGGAGAACCCCAAGGGACGATACCGCGCGCGCATCCTTCGGCGACCAAGACCGAGTTTTCCAAACAGTCCGTGCTGAGAGCGGCACGAAACCGAATGCGCTTACACGCGAATCGGTCTGGATGTTGCACCACGGCGCAAACTGTCGTCTCGATGGGCTGTGAAGGCTCGTCGTCCGCGGATGCGCAAGGCAGGTCTTGAGGGCCAGGATCTGCGAGCGCCAGTGTTCCCGGCGACCGCAGGCGTGCCCCGAGCGTGCTGAGTTTCGGAATTCTGAAGAAGTGAACGCAAACTGCTGCACCAATTATGATCGCAGCGACGGCCAGAATTACGATAAGCGCCAGATTGCGTCGAGTCAGCCTCACTGAGTTCATTAGACCAGACCGCCGCCGTCGATGTTCCCGACCGGGCTGGCGTGCCACTCTCACGAGCATCCTGGGCATGGCGGTCGAAAGACTCGGTGTTCGATTCGCTAGAATAGATCCAGTGACTGGGAAAGCTTTCTACCTCGAAACCTTCGGCTGCCAGATGAACGCCCACGACTCCGAAAAAGTCGTCGGCACGCTGCTGGCCAAGGGTTACAACCAGGTCGAGACGCCGGAAGCGGCCGACCTGGTGCTCTACAACACCTGCAGCATTCGCGACAAGGCCGAACAAAAGGTCTTCAACCGCCTGCAGAATTTCAAGCGCGCGGCGGGCAAGAACAAGGTCTTCGGCGTGCTGGGATGCGTGGCGCAGCAGGAAGGCGAGAAGATCTTCGACCGCGCGCCGCACGTCAGCCTGGTGGCCGGGTCCGCCAGCTACACGCGCCTGCCCGAAATGCTGGTGCAGCTTGAGGCGGGCAATCGCCGCGTCACCGGCCTCAGCCTGGATACCGACGAAACTTTCGATACGCCGTTCACCCGCCGCGACAATCCGCACCGCGCCTACATCACCATCATCGAGGGCTGCGACAAGTCGTGCGCCTATTGCGTGGTGCCCTTCACGCGAGGGCCGGAGCGCAGCCGTACCAGCGAGAGCGTCATGGCCGAAGCGCGCCGCCTGGCCGAATCCGGCTACAGCGAAATCCAGCTTCTGGGGCAGAACGTCAACAGCTACCGCGACCCCTCGCCCGCGGGCTGGGACTTCGCCACGCTGCTGGCGCGCACCGCCGAGGTCCCCGGCATTCGCCGCGTGCGCTACACCACTTCCCACCCGCGCGACTTCACCAAAGCCATCGTGGACGCCATGGACGCCAATCCCGTGATCTGCAATCACGTCCACCTGCCCGTGCAGTCCGGCTCCAGCCGCATGCTCGCCGCCATGCAGCGGCTCTACACACGGGATCAATACATCGAGCGCATCGCGTGGATCAAGAACGCCCGCCGCAACATGGCGCTGACCACCGACATCATCGTGGGCTTCCCCGGAGAGACCGAAGCCGATTTCGAGGAGACCCTCCAACTGCTCGACGAAGTGCAATACGATTCGCTGTTCAGTTTCAAGTACTCGCCGCGCCCCAACACCGCCGCGCTCGGCATGGACGACAAGATCCCCGACGAAGAGAAGACCCGCCGGCTCATGATCCTCAACGAAAAGCAGCGCGCTATACAGATCCGCCGCAATACCGAATTGATCGGCGGCGTGGAAGAGGTGCTGGTGGAAGGCCGCCACGAGGCGCTGGGCCAGTGGATCGGCCGCACCTCGCAGAATCGCACGCTGAATTTCACGCATCCGGACGCGGGCGGCGCGTCCCTGCTGGGCCAATACATCGACGTGCGCGTGACGCGCTCCGGCCCCAATTCGCTGGCCGGTGAAAGCGCGGCGAATGTGGTGTAATAAGCTTGGAGGGTCTTTATGGAAGTCGAAATGAAAATTCGCGGCTTGATGATGGACCCCGTCACCAACATGCCCATCGTGATCCTGAAGGACGTCAGCGGCAATTCGGTCCTTCCGATCTGGGTGGGCATCTATGAGGCGAATGCCATAGCCCTGGAGATCGAAAAGGTCGCCACTCCGCGGCCCATGACCCACGACCTCATCAAGAGCCTCCTGTTGGGACTCAACACCGGCGTGCGCAAAGTCGTCGTCAACGAACTGAAAGAGGAAACCTTCTACGCCTTGATCTGGCTGGAGCGGGACGGCGAACTCATCAGCGTGGACTCCCGTCCGAGCGACGCCCTGGCGCTGGCCCTGCGCCTGGACTGCCCCATTTTCGTCGACGATACCGTGCTGAAATCCTCCAAGCTGGCCGCCTCGGTTTCCGACAAGGAAAACGAGAAGGAACTCCGCCGTTGGCTGGAGAACCTCAACGACGAAGACATGGGCCGCTACAAGATGTAGCCATGCTGTGAACTTGGACCTGGGCTCGACCGGCATCCAGCTTCTCTCCGAAACGCGCGCGTACGCCATGTTTGCGCGCGATAACCTGCTTGCGCTGGTGGAACGCACCGCCGAGGGCTACGGCAGCATCGGTAGCACCGGGATCTTCACGGAGCGCGGCGTGGCCTACCTGATCTGGCGCGATGGACAAGCTTTCCTGGCCGGCAAAGGCTTTGAGCAGCCCGCGACCGGCGAGCAGGTCGCGGCGGTGCGCAGATTTTCGGAAGATTTGAAAGCCGCGCTTCTGAACGCATGACGATCCCGGCAAAATACGAGAACGGCGTCTTCAGACCCCTGGTGGAACTGAAGATCGAGGAAGGTACGGTGGTTGAGGTGTACGTTCCTCAACGGGAAGAAGCCAAGCCACGGTCCATCGGCGACCTCGGGTTCGCAGGCATGTGGGCGCACCGCGACGACATCGCAGACGGCGTGACCTACGTCAACAGTCTTCGCGACAAGCCGGGACGATAGGCCTGTTCGCTGACGGATCGAGATCACGCATCCGCCCCGAACTGTTTGGCGACTTGCCGTCCAGCAAGCACGATATCGGCCCACGGCGGAAATGGACCCCACGTATCTCTCAGTGCCCGAATCGCCGCATCGAATTCGGGAAGCACAGAAAGGACCTGTCGCGGATTCGGTGTCCGGACGGTATCCGGCCGCGTTGCCAGCCAAGCCATGACGGTGGTCACAATTCCCGGCGCCGTCCCATCATGCGTCCCCGGATCGAAACCCGAGATGTCCGAAATGAAAGCCTGATATTGATGGCCGAACGGTACGAGTGCAAGCCAGTCGTGTCTGACCGCGGCACGGCGCGAGAGATGCCGGTGAGCCATGGCGATACCAAGCTCCAACGGCATATTGAACCGAGCCAGATTCGCATCGCCTTCCCCTCTGCAACGCGAAAGATCGTGAATCGAGTATTTGGACTCGACGATGGCGCGCAGAATGCGAGCCATGCGCGGCTCCGCCACGGTCCCGGTTTCCAGAGCGCTGCGCGGCATGAATCCACAGCAGACCGCGGCAAACACAACCGCGTCGAAGAGGGCGCGGAATTCTTCGTCGTACGGACAATTGATGAAAACTGAGGTGGATCGATCGAATGCGAGTGGACCATGGCCGAAGTGTTGGCGAGTCTGCCTGGAGAGTGCCAATTGCCCTACTGCGCCTTAACGGGCGTCGCGTCCTGGTGGGATTTCAATCGCTTTGCCGCGCTCTCTATGTCGCGAATGCGTTTTTGCCAATCGCGGCCCAACCGAGCGCCCTCCCGCGGCGCCTGCTCTCCTCGCGGATATTTCTTTATAACTTCCGCAAGCTTCTTGACCGAAGCCGATTCATTGCGGCCTGGCTCGATCCTGAACGGAGCCCAGTTTCTGAGAAACGCCGGCGCCTCCGCATGTCCCACGAGGATGGGGATGATTCGTTTATCGGGATCGGTCCACGTGCGCTCAAGGGCGCCCTGCCATTCTTGGTCCTGCCAATCCCGCATGACGTTGCGGGGACCCACGACGATCAGGTAGAACTTGGCTTGGTCGAGCGCTAGTTGAAGCTGGTCGTACAAACGCTCACCGGGACTGACGTTTTCGAAATCGCTCCACGTGGCCACGCCCTCCTCTTGGAGCGAACCGGCTAGCCTCTCTGCCAACTTCTTGGCGTCGGCGGAATAGGAAATAAAGACGTCGGGCATGTAGTCCCCTTTCATATGGTACGCGATCCAGGGCGTTATTGTGGCGCGACGCACTCGGCGATTCGCGCCCGAGCTGACGACGCAATGGCCGTTCCTTGGGGCAGTCTGCTGGTAGCCGGACCGGGCCCTACGCTTCCGCCTTACCGGCGGCCGCCCCCAAAGCCTCCGGCCCAATCACCCGCGCCCCCGCCCACGCTACATCCCCGAACCTCCCCGGCGACGCCGTGAGCACAATCGGAAAGCTGGTCTCATCGGCCGGCGCCTCCGGGGGCTTCCCCGCCTTGCGCTCCACCACCGCCAGGTACTTCAGAATCGTATAAATGTCGCCTTCCTCGGGCAGGCGGAAATCGAAGTCCTGCGTGCGGAAACGAATCCCCATCGCTTTGCCCGCCAGCCACCACGACAGAAACGCGCAGCAATCCACCGCGTGCTCGAACCATTCCTCGAAGCCGTCCGGAGTCTCCAGATCCAGAAACAGCTCGACGGTCTGCTCCTGGTCGCGCGCAAACTCGCGCACCTGCAAATCGCCGGTGTGCGCCGTGGCTTTCCAGTCCACGTGCCGCGCGCTCTCAAATGCTTCGTAAGGCCGTATGCGGTAGAAGTCCAGGCCCAACCCGCGGTAATGCGTTTCGATCTCGCCCGCCAAATCGGCCAGCAGTTCTTCGAATCCCGCCTGCGCGTCGATCGACGGATAAACCACCACCTCGCGGCGCAACACCACGCGCGCGGTCTTTTCCAGGAATCCGAACGGGAACCGCGTGTGGAACGCGAAGTGGTTTTGCCGGTACTCGCCGCGCCGCGCAAAGCGGACTTGCACGGTCTCCTCCAGCGTGGCGCCGCCCGGTATCACTGGGAAATACACCGGCGATTGCAGGACCGGCGGGGCGTCCTGTTCCACTCCCACCACGTGGATGGAAAACGACGGCATCCAGAATTTCACATTACGCACGTACAGCTTCGCCGGAATCGTGCGCCCCGCCGACACGTGCTCGGGCACCAGGAAATCAAGCTCCAACCCGGCCAGGCACAGGCGGCTCACCAGCCCGGAAACCATCAGCGTGGAAAGCATGGTGGCCAGGATCAGGAACAGCAGATTGTTGGCCGAGGCCACCGCCGCGAAGCCCACCAGCACCACGGCAGCCGTAAACAGCACGCCGCCGCGCGTGACTTTGTAGCGTATCCGCCGCGCCAGCACCTGCCGCATCCGAAACCAACGCGCGCCCAACATCGGAGGCCTCCCAATACCTCACCTCTGTTGTGTCACAATCGAGAGTTCATGTCGAGTGCCACCAGTTCGGAGCCAGCGCCACAATCCGGCCCGCGCCTCAAGCGTGCCCTGGGATTGTGGGACCTGATCTTCTACGGCATCATCCTCATCCAGCCGACTGCGCCCATGCCGCCGTTCGGCGTCGTCAGCCAGGTGGCGCACGGCCACGTGGTCACCACGGTGCTCATCGCCATGGTGGCCATGCTGTTCACCGCCATCAGCTACGGCCGCATGGCGCGCGCCTATCCCAGCGCCGGCTCGGCCTACACCTACGTGGGCCGCGAGATCAACTCCAGCCTGGGATTTGTCACCGGATGGAGCTTGGCGATGGATTATATCCTCAATCCCATCATCTGCACCATCTGGTGCAGCAAGGCGGCCATGAACCTGGTGCCGGAAATCCCCTACGCCGTCTGGGCCGTGTTCTTCGCGGTACTGTTCACGCTTTTGAATCTGCGGGGCATCCGCGCCACCGCGCGCACCAACGAAGTGCTGGTGCTGGCCATGTGCGTGGTGGTCTTTTACTTCTTCGTTGCGGCCGTGCGCTACATCATGCACCAGCACGGCGTCTCCTTCACCCAGCCGTTCTACGATCCGAAAACCTTCACTTTGGGTAGGATCTCGACCGGCACTTCGGTCGCCGTGCTGACATACATCGGGTTCGACGGCATCTCCACGCTTTCCGAAGAAGCGCACAACCCGCGCCGCAACATCCTGCTGGCCACCGTGCTCACGTGCCTGATCACCGGCGTGCTGGCCTCGGCCGAGGTCTACGCCGGACAACTGATCTGGCCCAACTTCCGCAGCTATCCCGACGTGGACACCGCATTCTCTTACGTGGCCGGGCGCGCCGGTGGACCGCTGCTTTTCCACGCGGTGAACCTGACCCTGCTGGTGGCCACCATCGGCTCCGGCATGGGATCGCAGCTTGGCGCCGCCCGCCTGCTCTACGGCATGGGCCGCGACGATACCATCCCGCGCAGCTTCTTCGGCGCCATCGAAGCCAAGCACGGCATCCCCCGCAATAACGTGCTGTTCGTAGGCGTGCTGGCGCTAGCCGGAGCGTTCGCCATGACCTATGAGCTCGGTGCGGAACTGCTCAACTTCGGCGCCATCATCGGGTTTATGGGAGTCAACGCGGCGGCCTTCATCCATTACTACGTGCGCAGCGATCGCAAGAGCCTGGGCGCATTCCTGCCGCCCCTGTTGGGCTTCATTTTCTGCCTCGCTATCTGGACCAGCCTGCACAAGCCCGCGCTGGTGGCCGGCGGTATCTGGCTGACAGTTGGCGTTATTTACGCGGCCGTCAAGACCAACGGCTTCCGGCGGGCCATCGTATTCTCCGACCCTCCGCCGGAGTAAGTTGTGGGGCAGACTTTAGTCTGCGCGGGTCCTCCGGGACCCGCTGCTCCGCCTTTACCGGCCTCCTGAAGAGGGTCGATATTCGTCACGAGTCGAGTCTCCCGCCTCCTCGCGTTCGAGAGCTTCATGCAAGAGACTCTGGAGATAAGCTTCAGAACTCAAGCCTTTCTTGGCCGAAAGCCGCTGCGCACGGTTGACGTCTGCTCCGGGCATGCTAATCGTGATGCTTTTCAATTCCCGCGCTTCCCGGAGCACTCGTTGCGCGGTGCCCCGGCTGGCAGTTCCCTCCTGGACGGCCTCAAGCAGGTTCTCCTCAACTACATCCATGTGGTTATCCCACCATTCGGCTTCCTCAGCTTCGGTCGGGAATTTGGGAACAATGAGTCTCTTCATGTCAACAATCCCTTGGCACGCAAATAAGCGTCCCGCGCTCTCCTTCCAACTGCGCGCGCAGTGACGATCCGTAAGGCATCGCGCCGCACCGTCCAGACCAGCAGAAGGACCCGGAAACTGTCGGTGTGGCCGAGCGCCGTCCAACGTTCTTCACCGTCGATGACTTCATAGTTCATGTCTAGCGGATCGTTCCGGATGGCCTGCTCCGCTTCGTTTGGCTTGACGGAATGACGGGCGATGCGCTCTGCATTGGCCTGGTCCCAATCGAACCTGACATCATCATCCGCCACTTGCTTCGAGTATACTGTTGCCGCATGGCGGCGCGCCGATCCCTCTGGGACCGTCCGGGTTCTTCGTAACCGCCAGCGCCCGCTGCATACGGGTTTTGGGATTAGCAACTCGGCGCCACCCGCCTGCTCGACGGGATGGAGCGTGGCAAAACCACCCCGTGCGGCTGCTTCGGCGCCATCGTCGGATGCAGGGGGAGTCAACGCGGCGGCCTTCATGCGCAGCGACGGTAAGAGCCTGGCTACGCGGCCCTCAAGACCAATGGCTTCCGGCAGGCCATCGTATTCTCCGACCCTCCGCCGGAGTAATAGCCTCAGCCCTGCCGCGCTGTGATACCGTCGAGTCATGCAAAATCCGGATAGTATTTCCCGCAGGAGCTTGCTCAAGAGCTCGAGCCTTCTCGGCGCCGGCGTGTCCGCCTTCTCCATCCTCCAGCCGCGCGTGGCGCGCGCCGCCCCAGGCAACGACCGGCTGAAGGCCGGCCTGGTGGGTTGTGGCGGACGCGGCACGCAGGCCGTAGTGGACCTGCTCACCGGCAACGAGCATGTCGAACTAACCGGCATGGCGGATGTCTTCGAGGACCACCTCGAACAATCCCTCGCCCGCCTGCGCGATCCCAAATTCATCGGCCGCTACGCGCGCATCGTTGTCGAACGCAACGGCCGGCCCCAGGAGATGAACGCCGAGGACCTGGTGGCCTCCATCCAGCCGCGCGTCCGCGTCGAGCCGGACCATCATTTCACCGGCTTCGACGCCTACCAACGGCTGCTCGCTTCCGATATCGATATCGTGATGCTATGCACCCCGCCCGGCTTCCGGCCCATGCATTTCGAAGCGGCGGTCAACGCCGGCAAGCATGTCTTCACCGAGAAACCCATCGCCACCGATCCGGTCGGCGCGCGGCGCTTCATCGCCGCCGGAAAGCTGGCCGCCGAACGCAAGCTGACGGTGGTGTCCGGAGCCCAGCGGCGCGCGCACCGCGAGTACATCGATACCGTGCAGAAGATCCACGATGGCGCCATCGGCGGCATTACCGCTCTCTACGCCTACTACCTCAGCGGCCCGGTGTTTCACGCCGAGCGCCGCGAACCCAAGTGGAGCGACATGGAGTGGCAGCTCCGCAACTGGTACTCGTTCATCTGGATCTGCGGCGACCAGATCGTCGAACAGCACTTCCACAACATCGATTTCATGAACTGGGTGATGGGCGCTCATCCGGTGAAAGTGGTCGCTTCCGGCGGCGCGGCCTGGCGCCCGCGCGAGGAACTCTACGGCAACATATACGATCACATGAGCTCGGATTTCACCTATCCCAACGGCGTGCATCTGAGCAGCCACTGCCGGCAATATCCCAAGGGCGTCTATAACAATGTGAGCGACATGATTGTGGGCGCCCAGGGCCGCAGCGACGGCATGGACATGGGCGGCAAGGGCATCAATCCCTACGTGCAGGAACACATCAATATGGTCCGCAGCATTCGCGGCGACGGACCGTACCTCAATTACTCGCAGCCCATTGCGGAAAGCACGCTCACCGCCATCATGGCCCGCGAATCGGCCTACTCAGGGCAAGAAATCACCTGGGACCAGATCATGAGTTCGCAATTGGATCTGATGCCGAAGGCATTCGGGTACGACATTAAGATGGAACCTGCGCCGCTGCCGGTCCCCGGCGTCTATAAGTTTGTGTGAAACCCGGTTAACTATCGATAGCATACGGTTGGGATCGTGCTAAACGCTGCCCGATAGGTCTATTCTGGTGGCATCACAAGATGATGCCTGGAATTGGAGGTTTGAATCTTCGCCACGGGATGACCGTCCTGTTGGCGGCCACCATCGGAGCGCTGGTTGGCTGCGCGTCCGATCCGCCGCCGCCGCCCGATCTGGTTCCGCAACAGGCTGCCGCGACCATCGCCCAGCTTTGGTCGCAGGAGCAAATGAACCATTTCAAAGTCACGTTCCATTCCGACGACTTAGTCGAATGCGGCGTGAAGAACGACCTGTGGAAGCTGGTGGAGGTGACCGACCGCAACGGCAACGCCTGGTCGACGACCTATCGGTTGACAGACAGGGGCAACAAAATCGTAACGGCGATCAACCTGAAAGAAACCGGCAGAGGGCACGAGATTCTGCTGAAAGGCCCGTATCGCATCGAGGTCACCGGCATCACCGATGGCGCCCAGCCTTTCACCAAGCAGGCCGCGTTCCGCTGGGATATCGACTGGGACAAAGCTCCCGACGATCTGAAGGCGTGCATACCGCGCTTTGAATTGTCCGGGAACGAGACCGCGCTGTTCCAACTGGATAACAATAACTGGAAGTTCGTTTCGTATATGAACCCCGAAGATATTCAGGCGTCGCCTCCGCCGCCGGATGGCGCTCCCGCATCCACGCCAGTGGTCAGCTTGCCCTTACCACATTAAACAGCAATGCCCCGGCTCTGGGCCGCCTATAAAGGCGGCTGTGGCCAGAATTGGCCGCCCCACAGAATCGCCGCTAATAACCATGGTGGACTTGTACCGCCTCGATCCCCGATGTTAATCCCATAAGAGAGGAATCTTATATGGCCATTTGGCGTAGCTTGTTTGCTGTTGCGGCATTGCTGCCCGGTCTGGCAGCCGCCGCGGATCCAGCCATGTTGGAGCTGATCATGCCCGACGCGCGCGTGGTCATGGAGATCAACATGGACCGCATCGTCTCCTCGCCCATGGGCCAAGCCATGTCGCCGCAAATGAAGGCCCAACTGGTAAATCTGCGACCCGCCTGGCAGGATCCCCTGTCCGGTCTCAACGGCCTCGACTGGAACCACTACGCGCAGGAGGTCGTCTTCGCCGGCGGGACGCCCGCTTGGCCCGGCGCGCAGCCGCCCTCGCTGGTGATCGTGCGCGGGCTGCTCGATCCGGCATGGATCGAATCGCTCAACGCATTCAGCGGCGTCAAGAGCAATTACCTCGGTGTGCCCATGCTCTCCTCTGGCAAGGACAGCGCGGTGGTGGCTTTCCTGGATGGCTCCATCGCCGTCATCGGACTGCCGGGCGATGTGAAGGCAGCCATTCGCCGCCGCGGCCAAAATACCGCTCCGTCGCCCGTTCTAGCCGAGGGACTGGCGCGCTACGAGGGTCAGTATGACGTCTGGATGGTCTCCGCGGGTTCGCCCGCCGCCCCAGCCAAGTCTCCTGCCGGCGCCTCGCTGAAGTGGATCGAACGGCTGGATTCGTTTACCGGCGGCGTGCGCCTCAGCCCGGACTTCGAGCTTTCCGCTGAAATGACCATGCGCAGCGACAAAGATGTCGCGGACATGGTCGACGGGTTACGTTGGTTCGCCGATGTCGTGCAGACGCAGGAGAAGACCTCGCTCAGCCTCGAAGACCTGAACTTCAAGGTGGATGGCAAGCGCATCTCGCTTGCCCTGCAAGTGCCCGAGCAGCAGGTTCGCACCGCGCTGCAGCAGCGCCAGGTAGGCCAGACGGCGCGTACACGCCGCAGCGCCGGCGCGCGGCCCCCGGATATTGGAAGCGGCTTACCCGAGCCGCCGTCCGGCACCATCCGCGTGCAGTCTTCGCCCGCGGACATGGGCACCGTGCTGGTTCCGATTAG
>Ga0224558_1003747_pt1 | contig 12382 bp, 6 predicted proteins | sample 714S32024metaG_FD_180682 | JGI IMG/M metagenome (GOLD analysis project Ga0224558, IMG submission 180682) | Peat soil microbial communities from Stordalen Mire, Sweden - 717 S3 20-24 | ecosystem: Environmental > Terrestrial > Soil > Wetlands > Peat | place: Sweden: Norrbotten County, Stordalen... | reverse complement strand
CCGTGAGCGCGGCGGCGACGGCGCGCCGGCGAATTTTTCCGGTCGCGGTGGTGGGGATACTGTCCACCAGATAGATCTTCTTTGGACATTTGTATTCTGCCAGAAACTCGCGGCAGTGCTTGATGAGTGCCGATTCGGTGGCGCCATGGCGTTCGTGCAAGACCACGGCTGCCGCCACTTCTTCGCCCAGCGTGGGATGCGCGCAGCCAAACGTGACCGCCGCCGCGACGGCGGGATGCCGTAGCAAGATCTCATCGACTTCGTGAGGTGCGATGTTCTCGCCTCCGCGGATGATGATGTCTTTGATCCTGCCCGTCAAATGCAAATAGCAGTCTTCGTCAAGCAATCCTTCGTCGCCGGTGCGAAACCATCCATTCACAAAAGCGCGAGCGTTGGCCTCGGGATTGTTTTCGTATCCACGAAACACGTTGGCTCCCTGAATGGCGACTTCGCCGCGCTGGTTCGTGCCCAGGTGATTGCCCGCCTTGTCCATGATGCAGATGCGCAGCCCCGTGCCCACGCCCACAGAACCTGGCTTCCGATGCCGCGGGGGTAAAGGATTCGAGGTCATCTGGTGGGCAGCTTCGGTCATCCCGTAGGCCTCGACGAAAGGCACGCCAAAGACGTCTTCCATCTTGTGAATGAGTTCTGGCGACAAGGGCGCGCTGCAGGACCGGATGAAGCGCAGAGAGGCAGCTTCCTCGGACTTGTGGCGGGTGCGGGCGAGTACAAGCTGATGCATCGTGGGCACTCCCGAATACCAGGTCACGCGATGCTCTTTAACCGTCCGCCAGAAAGAAAGCGCGTTGAATTTGATGGGAACAACCACCGTACCCCCGGAAAGCAAGGTGGCCATGGTTGAACCAATCAAACCATGAATGTGGAACAGCGGCATGACACACAGCGAAACATCTGCCTCGGAAAGTGCGTATGTGTTCGCGATGTTGGCCGAGGATACGGCCAGGTTAAAATGCCGCAGCGGAACACGCTTCGGCCGCCCCGTGCTTCCGCTGGTGTGCAGGATCAGGGCAATGTCGTCAGCCGTGGGCTCGGTTGCGGAAGCACCGGTGGAAGCACCCACCAGATGAACATTGCCTTCCTCGCTCATTTCCACCGAGAAGACCGGGATCTTGCGGTCCGCGGCGGCGCTGCGCGCGAATTCCGCGCCTACCGCCGGGCAAAGCAAAATGCGGGCATTGGTGTCACCAAGAAAGAAAAGAAACTCCTCATACGGGTACGCCGGGTTCAAAGGGGCTGCTGTTCCAACGGTGGAGGCAGCCAGCAGGCTCACAATTGCGGGCAACCCATTCGGCAATGCAATCGCTACAGCATCGCCGCGGCGAATGCCGGCCGAGGCCAAAGCGTTCGCCATAGCCAGGACCTGCTGCCGGAGCGAATCGTAGGTGACACGGATTCCAAGCTCGGGAACGATAACTGCCGTATGGCTGTCAGCGAAATGTAAAACTTCAAGAAGAGTGTTTACGGACTTCAGTGTCATTCGTTATTTCCTCTACCCCCCCGGTGTCCCTGGATGATTGAGTAATCCTGTCTGTTGTTCACGACAACGTTCGCGACAACGTTCACGGAAACGAGAAGAATGTCGCCGCACTCTCCAGCCCTGTCGTCACGCGCGCGGGAAAGATCCCATGAATCTAGCTCGAGTAGCCCTCTGCGCTCAGGGTCTTTCTGAACTCCTTCAGAAAAAACTGCACGTTATCTTCGGTGGCCAACGGGCCCATCACGCCAATGCGGAAGATTTTGCCTGCGAGCGGCCCAAAACCGCCGGCGATTTCAATGCCCGGCTCGTCCAAAAGGCGTTTTCGCACTTTCACCTCGTCAACGCCTTTTGGAACACCTACCGTGTTCAGAGTTGCAATTCGATGCTCCTCGGGAACGTGCATGCGTAGACCCATCGCTTCTATGCCCTTGACAAAGGACCTATGGCAAGCGCGATGCCGCTCCCAGCGGTTCTCGATTCCTTCCTCGGCGATGACCAGGAGCGCCTCGCGTAGCGCGTAGAACATGGAAATCGGCGCCGTGTGATGATAGCGGTGCGATAACGTGGAGTAGTCGTAAATCAGCTTGAGGTCAAAATACCAACTGCGTACCGGAGAAGTACGTGCGCGCAACCAGTCCATGCCCCGCGGTGAGATAGCCATCGGAGACAAGCCCGGTGGACAGCTCAGCCCTTTTTGCGTGCAGCTGTAGGCGACATCGATGCCGGTTTGGTCGAACTCCACCGGAACTCCGCCGAGCGAGGTGACGCAATCCGCGATCACCAGAGCGCCAGCATCGTGAGCGGCGGCACAGATGGCCTGCCCCGATTGCAAGGCTCCGGTCGATGTCTCGGCATGAACATAAGCCACAACCTTGGGCTTTTCGCGACGGATGAACTCTCTAGCCTCATCCTGCGTGAAGGTCTCACCCCAAAGCTTCTCAAAGCGTACGACGTTGGCGTCGTGGCGCTTCGCCATCTCCGTGAGCCGGTCGGAGAAAAACCCATTTGCGAACACCGCGAACTTGGCTCCGGGCTCCACGAAGTTAGCGACAGCAGCTTCCATGCCCGCGCTGCCGGTGCCGGAAATCACTAGTGTGGCGCCGTCATTGGTTCCGAAGGTGGTTTTGAGCAATTGCTGGACGTCTCCCATCACCTGGATGAAGTAGGGGTCGAGATGCCCGACAATCGGCTTCGACAGCGCCTCGTAGACGCGCGGGTGAACCATGCTGGGTCCCGGTCCGAACAGATAGCGGCGAGGCGGGTGCAAGGCGGGGAAATGAAGTGCAGAATTTTCCTGTTCTATGGCGCTCATAGTCCTCGTTTCTTTTCAGAGATAGTTAGATTTTACGGCACGGAGCAGACAATCTCCAGAACCCCACCCGAAATGTGACGTTCAAGATGCGATGCAGCTTGACAGGGAAGCACCGGTGAAGCAAGTGCGCCAGTTTAGGCGGACCGGACTTTGGGCGGAAGATTCAAGTTGCAGAAGAAACTTGTGACCAGAAAAACTGATCGAACAGATCAATAGAATTAGTGTGACGGGTGCGCGCCAGTCCGGCGCAACTGAACCCTAACGCAATTCTTTGACTTTCTTTCTCAAGGCTGCGAGCAGTGGCGAAGGCAGTGCGGCATAGCCTTCCTGAGCCGCGTATTGCTGGCCATCCGTGTATATCCAATCCAAGAAATCGCTCAACGCGGCGGCACGAGCGGGTTCAGACAGAGGTCGCAGGTAAGCCCAGGAAAAACTGGTAATGGGAAAAGCATCCGCTCCGGGTGTGTTGATCAATGAGGCGGAGAAGCCCTTCCAGCCTGGCGCCTCGGCTGCCTCGCAGGCCGCGGTCATGCTCTCGGTGGAAGCCTTAACAAACTTACCCGCCCGATTCTGCACCGCGGCTTGGGGAATATTACCCTTCACCGCATATTGATACTCCACGTAGCCAATGGAGCCGGGGCTGTTTTTCACCTTGTCTGCCATATCGGAACTGCGTTCCGCCCACACGCCAACCGGCCACTTGGGTGAAGCGGTGACGCCAATTTGGGCCCGAAACTTGGAACTCGCCTTGGAGAGAAAGTCAGTGAAAACGTAGTTCGATCCCTTTCCTGCGGGGCGGTTGACCACTTGGATCGGAAGATCCGGCAAAGTGATCCCGGGATTGAGCTTCACGATTTGTGGCGCATTCCACGTCTTCACCTCGCCGAGGTAGATCCCGGCCAACACTTCCCCCGAAAGCCGAAGCTCCTGGTGGATCTCGGAAAGATTGTAGATCGGAACGATCCCGATGAGCACGACCGGCAGTTCGATCAAACTGCCCCCTTTCCGCTCCTTATCCGTAAGCTGAGCTTCCCCGGCGCCAAAATCACCCACGCCATGGGAGATCTGCTTGATCCCTTCGCTGGTGCCGACCGGGAGGTAGCGCATCTGCAGGTTGGGGTTGCGCTTGCCATACTCCTGTGTCCAGAGGTTGTAAAGCGGTGCCGGCACGGTCGATCCCGACCCCACCAGGATAACCGCGTTTTGGGCATTGGCAGGAGCGCTGTGCAGCCCGAGAGCAAGAAGGGACAACAGCCCGATATGCCAGAGCAAACCGCGGCTAGAACGTCTTTGCGCAATGCGCAACGCCGAAAATCTTGCGGGTACCTTCATCGTGTTCCTCCTAAATTGGGGCCGGACTGTCAAACGCACCCATCCTCCAGGCCACCGGACTACTGAAACCAGCTGATGACTGTAAGTTACCACCGCTTTGTGAACCCAAACTGTCATGGCGGGAGCTGTGTTGTCAGACTAGGAACCGCCTTCGCTCCCAACCCCCGCCCTCCCCCAAGCGAGAGTCGAATTCTTACCCCAACGACGCGGACTAAACGAGAGCAGCGAGCCTGCGCCTGGCATATCGCGTGGCCTTGAGTTTCTACCGCCAGTGCGGAGCTAGGGGAGGGAGGTGCTGACAAACAGCTGGTGTTAAGATGTTGAACGTCCCGACTCCCCGTCGCAGCGAATCGCGCCATGTACTCGTGCGCCCTGGGATCGCCGGATATTACCGCGAAAGCCGAACCGACCAATGTCGCACCATCCTATGCAGCAACATGATGTTGAAACTTTAGCGCGTGAACTGCTGTCCGCATATGAGGCGGGCGAGATGGTCGCTATTCCTCCCTCAGCGCGCCCCGGTTTCGACCTCAACACGGCTTATGAGGTTGAAGCAACACTCAAGCGGCTCCGCGAAGCTGGTGGACACAGAGCCGTCGGCCGCAAGGTTGGTTATGCCAATAAAGCCATGTGGCGGGTGCTCAAACTTGAAACTCTGGTTTGGGCCCACATGTACGACGACACGGTGCATTACAGTGATAGCAACTCCGCCACGCTATCGCTCGCACATCCCCGTTCGCTCAAGATCGAGCCCGAGATCGTTTTCGGATTGAAAAAACCGATCCCTGCTGAGGGCCCTGAGGGCGTCGATGCCGCCACCGCTGCGCTCGCATCCACAGAGTGGCTGGCGGTGGGATTCGAAATCATCGATTGTCCCTTCCCGGAATGGCAGTTTCAGCCCAGTGATTTCGTTGCATCCTTTGGACTTCATGCTGCACTCGTGATCGGAGAGCGGGTGCAGGTAACGCCCGACGGCATCGCCGCGCTGGTGGACGAGCTGCCGCGATTTAAGGTGCGCATGTCGTGCTCTAACAGTTCGAAGAACGGAGAGTTTGTGGAAGAAGGATCCGGCAGGAACTGCTTGAGGAGCCCCGCCTTGTGCCTGGCGGAACTTAGCGCAGCCATCGTGCGCCGATTCCCAACCCAGCCATTGAGCGCTGGGGAAATCGTCAGTTCCGGGACGCTCACCGCCGGACATCTGACCGACAGAGGCGATCTCTGGACAGTTGAGGTCGAGGGGCTGTCATTGCCGCCGCTGACACTGCGCCTGACTTGATCTATTCCGCGAGATGAGCGTCCTCCGTTTTCGCTCGTAACACGAGCATTTCGGGTAATATTGCTTATCGCCCGATACAGCAATTTGGACGCCGGGTTTGTTCAAGTTGGCTTTAAGAACTTCTCAGCCGTGCTTCATGTGAAACAGAGCACGCAACCACATCCGACCGGCAATATCACTGATGGAGCGACGAACGCCATCATCCCTGGAGGCGGAAAATGTTGGTCAGCACTGAAAGCCAGGAAACGACAATCACGACTATGACGACGTTCGACCAGCAGGTCGAGGCCGCCAGGCAATGGTTCACGAGCCCCCGGTTTGACGGGATCGTCCGTCTCTACTCCCCGCGCCAGGTGGCCGAGCAGCAGGGCACGATTTCCGGCGACTACTCCGTAGCTCGACGGGCAGCCGAGGAGTTCTACCCACGGTTGCGCGAGCTCTTCGCACAGCGCAAGCAGATCACTACCTTCGGTCCCTATTCCCCCGGCCAGGCGGTGATGATGAAGCGGATGGGAATGGAAGGCATTTATCTGGGCGGCTGGGCCGTGTCCGCCCGGGGATCGCTGGCCGAGGATCCGGGTCCCGATCTGGCCAGCTATCCGCTCAGCCAGGTGCCAGACGAGGGCGCTGGACTGGTGCGCGCGCTACTCACCGCCGACAAGAACCAGCACTTCGCGCGCATGCGGATGACCGAAGATCAGCGCAAGGCGACTCCGATCATCGACTTTCGGCCTTTCATCATCGCCGACGCCGACACCGGTCACGGCGGCGACGCGCATGTACGCAATCTGATCCGCCGCATGGTCGAGGCCGGAGTGCCCGGCTATCACATCGAAGATCAGAAGCCGGGAGCGAAGAAGTGCGGCCACCAGGGCGGTAAGGTGGTTGTGGCCGAGGACGAGCAGATCAAGCGCCTTAACGCTGCCCGCCTGCAGCTCGACATTATGCGGGTCCCGGGCATCATTGTGGCCCGAACCGATGCCGAGTCCGCCACCTTCATCGAGAGTCGGAGCGACGAGCGCGACCAGCCCTTCATCCTCGGCGCCACCAGTGTCGGCCTGCCCAGCTACAAGGCTGGTTATCTTGCCATCTTGCGGAAGCTCTTCGAACTGGGCGTCGAAGAGGTTCGCGGTCACTTGCTTTTTGCCCTGTCCGAGGCCGAGTACGCGGCGGCCTTCGCTTGGCTCGATCGCGTCGGGATCATGTCGATGATCGCCGAGAGTGCCCCGGCTCTCAGGGACGCGCCGGCAGCCGAGCTCGACGCGGCGCTCGACAGACTAGACACGCGCTATGTAGACATCTGGCGCGCGGAAGCCGGCCTGATGACCTTTGGAATGGCGGTCGCCGAGGTGCTGGAGTTCCGCGCGGCCGAGGGCGACCGTTTCGACATGACTGTTGAGCAATGGCTGGCGTTCTCAAAACGCGCGTCTTTCTACGAGGTGCGCGAGCGCGCCAAGGCAATGGGCATCCGGGTCATCTGGGATTGCGAGCTGCCCAAAACTCCCGAAGGCTTCTATCACATCCAGGCCGGGATCGATTACGCCATCGCCAAGTCGCTGGCGGTGGCGCCCTTCGCCGACATACTGTGGATGGAAACCAAGACCGCGGATCTCGAGGAGGCCAGGAAGTTCGCGCAAGCCATCCACGCACAGTATCCCGGCAAGATGCTGGCATACAACCTCTCGCCGTCGTTCAGCTGGGACACCACGGGAATGAGCGACGAGGAGATGAAACGCTTCCCCGAGGAACTCGGCAAACTCGGCTACGTCTTCAACTTCATCACCTACGGTGGCCACCAGATCGACGGCTTGGCGGCCGAGGAATTCGCGACCGCATTGAAGCAGGACGGGATGCTGGCGCTGGCGCGCTTGCAGCGCAAGTTCAGACTGCTGGAGTCGCCCTATCGGACGCCGCAGACCCTGGTCGGAGGACCACGGCTGGACGCCGCCTTGATGGCTTCGTCGGGACGCACCGCGGCGACCAAGGCGATGGGCAAGGGGTCGACGCAGTTCCAGCACCTGGTTCAGACCGAGGTTCCCACCAAACTGTTGGAGGAGTGGCTCGCGGTGTGGAGGAAGTGCTGCGACTATCCAACGAAAATTCGCGTCCAGCTGCGTCCGCACACGGCCGGTTCCGAACTGTTGGAGTTATGCCTGCTGGACGAGCCCAGCGGGGAAAAACTGGCCAACGTAATCTTCGCCAACATCCAGGATCGTCGCGGCCGCAGCATCCTCTCGGTTCGCGACCAGAACACTCTCCCGCCGCTCCGCAAAAAGCGGCTGATGACGCTCAGTCAACTGTTCCTGATCCACCGCTACAATGCCAGCTCGGTGCACTACGTAACTCCAACCGAGGACAACCAGTTCCAGGCGCAGAAGATGAAGAGCCTGGGGATCTTCTCGAACGTGAGCACCGAGATTGGGCAAATCATCGTCGCAAACGTAAGCAAGGAACGCGTCGCCGAACTGCTCACCCCTGACCGGGTACTTCTCTTGGAGCTGATCAGTAAGGCGTCGCCGGCGTTGCAAGTCCAGACTTAGTGCGTTTTCACAGTTGGTGCAGTCGGCCACCGCGCAGGCTGCGCCGGTTTTGGGTAGGGCACGGCTTCAGCCGTGCCGTGCCGATAAAAATGCGGGCTTTACAGATTGCTGAAAAACTCAAGCTTCGTATCAGGGCATCGCTTCAGCGATGCCGCAAGTTCTTTGAATTGAGACGCCCCTTTAGGGGCTGTGCGCCGAAAACCGGGTTTTTCAGCACTCTCTTTAGCCCCTGAGGAACTGCCGATGGCGCGGCTTACACCAATTGTGAAAATGCTACAGATACCAGCCCAGCGCCTCCATACAAAAGGGCTGGCGAAGACGAAATTAAGATGAAATAAGGCGTCATTATGAAAACTCAAACCCAAGAACTCAGGAGGGCCGAGCCTGTGGTGGCTTTGGTCCGCGACGATATTCTGCAGAAGTTCCCCGGCCTCTTCGGAACCAGGAAGGTGAACGGGCGTGAAATCAATATCCAGGAGACGATCGCCACACTCACGCGAGAGCTGGGTCCGGATATTGCTGCCGCCCTGACCGCGCGCCGGGCGCTCCTGCAATCTGCCGCGCCGGTGCGGGAGAAATATGCCTGGCCGGAGTGGGACGAAACCTTTGAGGATCCTGCAACGGGAAAGCCCTGGACATTTCGCCACATCGTCCAAGGCATGATTGACAACTTTCTCGGTAAGGAAAGCGAATGGCGCTGGCGGCTCAACGATGAAGTGCCTATCCCGAAGGACGCGCACCCATTAACCAATCCCGGTCTGGAGCTTACCGGTCCTTGGCATCCGCTGGACATGGCCTTCAACGCGTTAAATAGTCCGGCGCCCATGAACATGCCGGACTTTGAAGATGCCTCTCCGTCGCATTTTCTGCCCGATGGTACGCCGTCCACTCAGTCGGTGGGAATTTTTGCCGCCCTGCAGAACGCCAAAGAAATTCTCGAAGGCAACTGGACCGGCCGCCCCTACGAGGTGGTGAAGAAAAACCACCGCCGCGCGTACAAGATCAATAACCCCGCCGCGAAGTGGCCGACCCGCTTTGCTCGCCCTGCCGGATTGCACGTTCGTTATGACCACATCACCGTCGATGGCCAACCGGCCCCCGGCTTGATTGCCATCACGGTCCTCTGGCTCCTCAACAACTACGAGTCCCTCACCCGTGCGGGCACCGGGGTGTACTACTACATTCCGAAGATTCAGACTCCTCAGGAAGCTTTCATTCTGGAGCAGCTCCTGGCACGGCTGGAAGGCATGATCGGCGTCCCGACGGGCACGATCAAGATCAAAGTTCTTTACGAGGAGGGAAATGCGGGCCGGTTCTTGCCGGTGATCGCCTGGGTCTTGCGGCGTCGGCTGCTGGGCACGAACGTGGGCCGCTGGGACTACCTGGGCAGCCTGATTGAGATGTGGAAGGACGACCCGCATGGCGTCTTTCCGGATCCGCAGTCGATCGGCATGGCTTCCCCGAACATGATTGCCTATCAGCGCTACAACGCGCTGATGATGCTCATGGCCGGCATGAAGAACGGCGAACTCAGCCAAGGTGCGCCCATCGGAGGCATGGCGGCGGTGATGATCTACCAAGCCAACGATCCCTATGGGCGTTCAAGGTATAACCCTTTGGCCCTGCGCGCGATGGTTGTCGACAAGCTGCGAGAACGCATGCTGGGGCTCATGTTTATACCAGAGAAGCCTCTACCAGAGAAGCCTCTACCGGAGAAGCCGACAGCCCAGCAACCGACCCTGGAAGACATCCTTGCCGGCCGAGTGAAGGGCAAACTCTATGACGCCTATCGGCAAAGCTGGGTGGCCAGCCCGGAGCTGGCCTACGTGGCTGCCGGCAACACGCCTCTCCAGGTTCCTGTGACCGAGCTCCAAGCCATCCTCGATGCGCCGCAAGAAACTCTGGACGTGAATGGTAAACCGCTGGCAACCGTGGCCAGTGGTCTGCTTGACGCGGAGCGGCAGTTGCTGCAATCCCGAGGCTTATTGAACCCACAAGGCAAGATCATGCCACGGGTCATTGACAAGGGCGCGCTGGACACGCCGGAGAAGATCTTCACGCCAGAGCTTTGGCAAGCCATCAACGACGTGCCCAAGGGTGAGATCACCATTGAGCACATCCAGCACGCCTTCTACATGGCGGCGAACTACGGCTTCCAGATCCTCAACGGCAATTTCGCCGCAGCCATCGACGACTACGAGCTCAAGCTGCGGTTTATGAATGACCTCGCCACCTACCGCATTGATGTTTCCTGGTTGTGGAGCCTCGTCCACCACCAAGCCGTTATCACTAAGAACGGCTACCTCAAGCGACCGGCCCTCACCGAGGATGGCGTTGTACCGGCTGCCAATGCAACAGAGGTCAAGGCCGGCACCCGCTTTACCCGGGAGCTGTTCCAGAAATTGTGGGATTGCCACAACCAATGGACGGCAGAGTTTTTCGCCGAGGCAGACCGCCGCGGCGATCCCGGCCGCTTCGACCGCTCGAAAGCGCCCATCATCATGGATCTTTTGAAACGCCAGCTGCTTTCACCGCGCTACATCCAGCACAGCGCCCGCGTGCTCTTCGTGGTGGGGCAGGCGAACCAGCAGGAGCGCGCGCAGATTCTGGAGGCGATCTTCGATCTCTCCCGCGAGGAAATCGTCAAGCGCGTTCAATCCGGCGCCTCGACCAAGATCGCGCTGAACGCCTACGACTACGTCTATGACATCTTCACGGAAGCGAAACAATAGCAAGTAACAATAGCAAGTGTGAAAGTCTGATTCGTATCAGGGCACGCCTTCACGGGCTGCGGACAAACTGACGTTTCGTATCAGGGCACGCCTTCAGGCGTGCCGTAAGTGCCAGTTTATGAATGCGCCTTTAGGCGCTGGCTCCTGGCGCTGGAGTTTCACCACAGGCTGCTAGGCGCGCAACCTGCGCCGCGGGTCGTCGACCCACTCCCTGACCCGCCGCAGGTACGACTTCCCCTCTCTGCCTGTGAAAACATTTGCACTAGCCCTCCCGACGTGTCGCGTCATCACGAATAAAAAATCTGTTATCTTTGAGTTGCAATCCGATCCTGTTGGCATCCAATCTGCATATATAGGGTCCGGTCCTGGGTGGTACCCGTGTTTCTGGATAGGCTCCAATCCGGCTTCCTGCTGTTTCAAACACAGCAGGGATTGGTGCGCGTTGAACTTTCTCCCAGGCAACGCATTTATCTGCTCTGGACGTTTCGCAACTTTCACCAGCTCTCCATCCCACTCCTGAACTCGCGCCAGCGCGCACTGGTCAACGCCCTCTTCCGCAATAACGCGGGCGGCGTATCGCATTCGGACGACCCATTGCTGGCGATCGGTGTGGTTGAAAATTTCGTGCCGCCGACGGTGCGGATCGATGCTTCGCCGGCCCAGAAACCGGTCCAGATAAAGGAACAGCAAGAAAAGGTGGTGGTAGCGCAGCGCGCGAAAATCGCGCCCAAGCCTAAACCGGTTCCCTCCTCTTCGCCCAGATTCGCCCGGTCCAAGCTGGCAACGTCCAGGCTTGCAACGGCAGTCGGCGCGCTGTCCCTCTGCGTCATTTCCGTGGCCGCATGGCATCGAATCCAGGGAATACCTGGCTCCCAGGCCCACAATCAGCCGCGACTCCAGCAGATCAACGTGATTGCCCTGCCGAATTCTCCACACTCCGAAAAGCCAACAGCGGCCATTGCCGAGAGTCCCACCGCCATCGCCCCGTCGGCAGTCACCGCCGAGCCCCTCACTGCCCCGGAAGCTGCCGTCAAGCTGGCATCGCTCGCCGTCGTCGTCCCAACTTCCATCCCAACTCCGAAGCAGCCGATTCACGTCCACGATGCGGCTTCGACTCCGAACCTCCCACTCTCCGGCCAAGACCGCGGTATCCAGGCCTCGAGACCGCCATTGCGTTTCGTATATCCGGTCTATCCGGATGTCAGCGCTCGCGGTGTAGTTGCTTTGACAGCGCGCTTGGATTCTGATGGCGCCGTGCGCACCGTGAGAGTCGTCTCTGGTAACCGTGCGCTCGCCGCGGCCGCAGTCCGCGCCGTTCGCCAATGGCGCTACCGCCCCTACTTCAAAGATGGCCAGCCCGTCGCGACGGAAACCAACATCGTCATTTCATTTTTCTCAGACGACGCGATTTCCATGAGCTTCCCTCCCCGCATCCCGGCCACCCGCTAGCCTGAAAAACTCAGGTTCGTATCAGGGCATCGCTTTAGCGATGCCGTAAGGCCATCGAAACCAGCCGCCCCTTTAGGGGCTGCTATTCGAGGCCGCGTGTTTCAACATACTCCTGTGCCTGGCGCAGCACCTTGCGCTCGTTGCTGTAAGCAAGTTGTCTGGCCGCGTCGGCAAGGGGCACCCAGAGAGCGCGCTTGACCTCGATCCGCATGTCGGAAGTAAGGACGTCGATTTCTCGCGACA
>Ga0224558_1003746_pt1 | contig 12384 bp, 17 predicted proteins | sample 714S32024metaG_FD_180682 | JGI IMG/M metagenome (GOLD analysis project Ga0224558, IMG submission 180682) | Peat soil microbial communities from Stordalen Mire, Sweden - 717 S3 20-24 | ecosystem: Environmental > Terrestrial > Soil > Wetlands > Peat | place: Sweden: Norrbotten County, Stordalen... | reverse complement strand
TTTCGCTTGCTCCTGAGTAAGCCACTTGTCAGATGTACCCGTATGTCCACAGAACGGGCAGAAGACCTCCTCATCCCGTACTTTGTCCCGCCAGTCGTCCTCGTGCACCTTGAAGCCAAACAGGCATTCCGGCGAAGGACATTCCCGGTCGAGATAACCCTCGGCATCCGATGGAATCGAAACGGTGATCTTGTGAGTACCGTCGAGGCGCCGTAGTTCGCGCAGCAGTTCGTCAAACATCGAATTCCCCCATCAAATCTGCAGGCCGTTTCAACTGATTAATCGTCGCCCTTCTCTTCGGCGGCTTCCTTCGCGAGGCGATGTGCTTTCAGGAGCGCTTTTCCCCCTGCTTCAGTCACTTTCCTGTCTGGCAGGTTCTTCCAACGGGCCTGAGCATAGCCTGCAAGGATCAACTCAGCGCCCAAGCCCTTGCCCTGGTGATTCTCATCGACCGTGCAATTGTCGCCCTCGAATACACCGACTAACTCACCTTTGTATCCGAGAAATGCGAGAGGAGACTTCCCTCTACGGTCAGAGTCATAGTAGAGAGTATAGCCGTCCCTCGCATGGATTAAAGGATGGCAGGGCAGCTTGGAAAAAGTCTTTGCGTAGTCCTCCCGATAGGCATCCAGGAAATCGCCACCAGGGTGCGGGTGTATTTTCAGATCGCCCAAGAACTCCTCTTCTGTCAGCTCGGCGGCGAGGAGGCGCGGATCATCCGCCGGCAACTTGGTTTCGTGGTCCATCGTGTGGTCATTCCTGTTTCCTAATCAATTCTCAGCATAAGGTGTATGCCGACCCGCGTCCAGTTCCGCTGCGAACTCTGGCCTCTATGCGATGTTCCTGTGCCGCCGACCCTTAACAAGACCCCTCAGAAAGCTTGTTGCCACGGTTTTCAGCTTCGTGGCGGGCTTCTCGATCATGACGCGTCGTTGGCCGGGCGCGCCGGACCGTCAACAGCTCTGTTCATCCAGAAACCTGCGGACCTTGGACCACTCCTGCGGGATTGCGTTCCACCTTTCCGGAAATTTCGCTCGTACCAGGGGTGACGGATGGTCGGAAGCGAGTATCGGCAGTTCCGTGGTTTTGAGGTAACCCTCAGCCGCAGCCGCCTTCCTTCCCACCAGGACAACCGCGCGCAGCTTTGGCAGAAGGGTGATCAATTCCTTCACGCATGCTGTTCCCTCGCGTAGTTCCTGCCCTGTCACTTTTCGCGTGTAATTCCACCAAGGAATGACGTTCCAGGTTACGGTCAACCTGCGCCCGATGCCCGCCTGTTCCATGAACCTGAACGTAGCTTCTGCTGTGGGATCGTCGTTATTGCGGCTAATGAACCCGGAGCCTGACCGCTTGCTCCCGCCCCGCTCTGCCGTCATGGGGCCGGGCTTTTCGAACAAGAACAGCACTTGCGCCTCTACACCGCCATCGAGCGGGTCAAACTCGGGGACTTCCACGGAACCGCGTTCGCGCAGCCGAGCAGCGTAGCTGGTCAGCGGCGCTACATGCGGCAGGCTCAACATGTCCCTGCGCCGCTCCCGCACGCCCGCATCGCGCATTGAGCGCGGAGCGTCATCGCCCTGCACGTCCTTCGGTCCATCCATTCATTTTCCTCCCGGCTTCCGTACGTTCAGCTATCCGGCAGCGTTCCTGTCATCAATCCAATCGACGACGGTCATTGCAGGCTTCTGGCGCCTCCTCGTTTCGCAAAGAATCAGTGCTCCATAGCGGTATCCGAGCTGGGCACGGAACGCATGTACCCGCTTCCGGTCGCAATCGCTGCCTTCCGGGTTGGTGGTTTTCTTCAGTTCAAGCACAAGGAGATTCGGCCCGTCGGGGCCGCGCCGGTGGACGATCACATCGGGAACAACAAAGGCCCTGCCTTCTTTATCCCAGCGATTGGCGCACTCTTCGGGCAATCCCAGTTTCTTAGGAATGTTTCCATCCCGGTTGTACTCGGCGTCAACGGCATACTCGGGAAACGCCTTCTGCAAGTAGACCATCAACCGGGCTGCAATACAGCGCTCGCCGAGATTGTTCTCCAAAAGGTAGCCATCGTTGCTCACGACCTCGTGCAGGGCATTGTGCAGCCGCTTCTTAACCTCTTCAGCCTCCATCGCCATCTCCCTTCAAAACCATCTCAGCATCTTCCATGCTGCCAAGCTACAGATCATCGGTGTTTCCGCGCAAGCCTTTTGCGCGGGCAATCCGTCCCGGCGGTTCAATCGCTCCTGTACGGTCGGCCCTGTTCTCGCCTTCTGCCGGTTTTTCAATTCATGACGCATCGTTGGCCGGGCGCGCCGGGCCGTCAACGGCCTGCCCGCTCCCAGGATTCCGTGTTGGCCGTGCCGCTGCGCTTGACCGCCCGGCTTACGCCCCCGGCCCTGTCTCTCCGCGTTTTGAAAAACCACTAGCAAAAGGAGAACTGTTATGACTGACACTACATCCATACCGCTGAACAAGCTCGTCGCCTGGGATGGCAACGTGCGCAAGACCGCCGGAGCCGATACTGCCCTGGCCGAACTCGCGGCATCCATCGCCGCCCACGGCCTGCTGCAATCGCTTGTCGTCCGTAAAGGCAGACGCGATACCTATGCCGTCGTCGCCGGAGGCAGACGGCTTGCCGCTCTGCAATCCCTTGCCGAATCCGGCAGGATATCCGCTGACTACGCAATCCCCTGCCACGTCATCGCCGACGATGCCGATGCCACCGAGATCAGCCTCGCCGAAAACGCCATACGCGAGCAGATGCATCCCGCCGACCAGTTCGAAGCCTTCCGCGACCTGATCGACAAGGGCGTCCCGGCCGCCGATATCGCCGCCCGCTTCGGCGTCACCGACAAGCTGGTCGAGAAACGCCTGAAACTCGCCCGCGTCAGCCCCGTCATCATCGCCGCGTATCGCGCCGGCAAGCTCGACCTTGAACAGGTCATGGCTTTTGCGATCAGCGACGACCACAAGGCGCAGGACAAAGTCCTCAAAGCCCTGCGCAACATCGGAGGCGAGCCCCGATCCATCCGCCGCGCGCTCACCGACGGTGAAATTCCCGCTTCGCACAAGGCCGTCAAATTCGTTACCCTCAAGGCCTACGAGAAAGCCGGTGGCCAGATCCGCCGCGACCTCTTCGCCGAGGACGACGAAGGCGTCTTCATCCTCGATCAGGAGCTTCTGCAAAATCTTGCCATCGCCAAACTCGAAAAGACCGCAGCCGGCCTGCGCAAGGAAGGCTGGAAATGGGTCGAGATCCGGCTTGAGCAGGACCATTCCGAATGGTCGAACTGCACACGGATGCATCCCGAGGCGGGACCGCTTGCCCCGAAACTGGCGAAGGAGCTTGCAGCCCTGGAGCAGGAACACGACACGCTTGATGCCGCATGGGACGCCAACGACGATCCCGACGCCGAATATCCGCAACGCCTGCGTGAGCTCTCCGACCGCATCGATGCGATCAACGAAGACCGCGAGGATGTCTGGCCCCCTGAAACCCTGGCCATCGCCGGTGCGGTTGTCCGTATCGGCTATGACGGCAAGACCGATATCGACCGCGGCTATGTGCTCCCGGCTGATCGTCCGAAGAAAGCCTCCCCTGGCAAAACCGTCACCACGGCCAACGATGACGGCACTGTCACCGAAACCGAAACCGAGGACGCCTTCACGCTATCCGCCGCCCTCGTCGAAAACCTGACTCTCCACCGGACAGCCGCCATCGGCGCGGAGCTTCTCAACCGCCCTGACATCGCTCTGGCAGCACTCGTTCATACTCTTGCAGCGCAAGTGTTCCTGAACAGCGCATCGGGCAATACGTGCCTGGATATTTTCGCCACCAGCAAGTCCCTTCACAATGTCGAGGGCACGAAAGCGTTCGATGCCATGGCATCCGCCGGGGAAAACTGGGGCAACCGGATTCCCGGCACACGCGACGCCTTGTGGACATGGTGCCTTGAGCAGGATCAGCAAGTCCTTCTCGATCTTCTCGCCTTCTGCATAGCGCGCACCGTCAACGCGGTCCGGACGAAGAAAGACGGCATTGACGATCCACGGTTCGCATACGCCGACAGGCTTGCCGCCACGCTGAAGCTCGACATGGCCACATGGTTCACACCGACCGCCGCGAACTACTTCGCCCTGGTCAGCAAGACCGGCATTCTCGAAGCCCTCAAGGAAGCCAAAGGCGACATCGCACCTGCGTGGAATACCGCCAAGAAAGGCGATCTCGCCGCAATCGCAGAACGCCAGTTGTCCGAAACCGGCTGGCTGCCCACGCTGCTGCGCAAGGCCGCCTGACGCCCTTTCGCCAGATGGGCCCGTCATCACTTGGCGGGCCATCGCGTGAACGGGTGAAATCTCTTTCTGTGCGTGCCTGGCTAGTCCCGGCAAGGTGGTGACAGCCCTCACGCGGGACGAACGATGGCTGCTGTATGTATGAGTGATTTCTCCCGTTCCCTGTGGACTCGGCAGCAGATTACGACTGCTTTCTAGCGTGAAGAGTCAAATGCCACTCCAGTTCGACAATCAATAAACACCTGACTTTGTCCACGGCCGGGACTGTACTGACCGCACCATTTGGAGCCACTGTAGTGCTCACCAAATTCATCTGCGTATTCAAAGACTGCTGTGAAGTAGATATGTACCCGCCCCGTCTGAGTGTCTTGAAACTCCTGAGCGGTAAACTGTTTGAGCCCGAACAGTATGTTAAAGGTCATTGTAGGTGTCATGCTGCTGATGTCTTTGTCCATAAGCGGCACAACAAAACGATTATCACGATCGTCATAATGGACGATCTCCATTTGGGCCTTAACTTTCACATTCTTCGCTTCGATCTTTCCGTTATTCACAAACACAACTACGGCAGAAATTGTGTGATGCGACAGGTCTGTGTCGGCGGTATAGTCACTAAACTCAAGCTTGGGACGGTGTTCAAACCTAAATTGCTTCGTGGAAACATCTAATGCATTCTGGGCGACACCCAGCGCTTTTGCTGAATCGGTGCGTGCTAGATGTGTCTCCCATGCTTGCCAAGCCGCAAGGCCAGCAGCGCCCAGGGCCACCACAATCGCCAGATTCGCCCTACGCTGCTCCTTTGGATGTAGCGGCTGTTGAGGCTGTTCAGCTTTGAAATCGGTCATATGCGTACTTCGATTCCACACCAGGATGTGACTGTCCTTTGAGGCCGGCTTGCGGCACTGGTGCGGATATTCAGTGTACACCTAGCCGGCATCCTTGGAACGATCCTCCGAGCTGAAATTCTCCCTTGGAGAGCCGCATTCGCCCTCGCAAGATGCAGTTGCCGCGCTTCCGGGAAAATCCAAAACCGGGAACGCACGTCCGCAGGAGCGTTCTGAAGCATCGTATTCCCCCCTTCCCTGCTGGCAAGCCCCCGGATGACTGCGCCTCGACGGCTGTCTCCTTTCCTTCCCGTAGCTGTTCAGCATTGACGCTCATCCTGCCGGGCCTGCCGGCGGCGTCAACGGGCGCCCGCACCAGGCGACCGTGTAACCCGTTGACCCCGCCTGCCCTCCGGCCCGGCTTTTCTTTTCGCGTACTGAACAACCACGAAAGGAAACAGCACCATGACTCTCAACACGTCCGCCAACACACTGCCTAACGCCCAGCGCATCGCCACGGCACGTTCCGCCCTCAGCGCCGCCATGTGGGCGCGCGGCGAAAACCCCGCCATACCCGACGAAGCCGTGGTCGATCTTCTTGCCGACCTCCGGCATTTCTGCGCCGCCCGGCGCATCGATTTCGCCGCCTGTAATGCCGCCGCCGAAGCCCATTTCGAAACCGAAATCAGCGGGGGCCGGTGATGAGCATGAAACTCCTTACCGCGGATATCCGCGAACGCCTGCTCAGAAATGGCCGCCTCCAGCGCCAGTATGCCGAACAGGGCGAAGCCGAACCGGACTTCGTGCCGGTCGTGAAACTCTTCACGCCCGATGCCGGATGCACATGGCTCCTGACCGAGATCGATCCCGACGACCCCGACATCGCCTTCGGCCTGTGCGATCTCGGCATGGGCTGTCCGGAGACCGGTTCCGTAAGCATCTCGGAGCTTGAGTCCGTGCGCGGCAGGCTGGGTCTGCCCGTCGAGCGGGACCGGCATTTCACACCAACGAAAACGCTGTCCGCCTACGCCGATGAGGCGTGGACGCATGGCGCGATCAGAGCGTGAGGCGCGCCATGACCAATATCACCGCTGAACATCGCGCCGCCTTCGAGGCGCTCACGTCTGGCCGCTTCGATAACTTTGCGCTGTTCTCCTGCTTCGTGGGCGGCAAACCTGCCGCCGCCATCGTGGCCGTGAACCGTGACGGCGACGATTACACCATCAGCCCGCTGTTCGTGGCTCTGACGCCCGGCATGATCCTCACCGATCATGACGGCCGCCCTTGCGCGACGCTGCAACAGGAGCGCTCGCCATGACGCACCCCCTCCCCCCGAAGAATTGCGTTGCCGCGTTCGTCAAGCGCCTCACCGCGCTTGACCGCGAGAACTCCGCTTACGACAAATTCCGTGACTTCTGCGAGATCGCCTTCTGCGACTATGCCAAGCTCACGGCCCCGGCATCCGCCCACGATCCCCACGCACGGGAAGAAGTCCTTGTGGTTCATAATTTCTTGCCTCCGCCGTACTCTCCGTTTAAGGTCACTCTGGCGTTTCATGTCGAGACGCGAGAAGAACACAGGGGGGATTTGTCTATGAAGCGTCTCGGGGTTTTAGTCTGCGTCGTGTTGCTGCTCTCAGGTTGTGCCAATCAAATGCCGCCCCTTAATTTTTCTGTCCCGAATGTAGGACCATCCAAGCACAAAATTAACGCAGAGCTTAAGGCCCTCACAGTTACCTTGGCGCGGCCTGATGAGACGAAAGGCGAGATGCCGGCGGGAATCGAAACTATTACGCCGATGTGGAAGGAAGCACTTGAAGAAGCATTGAACAGAATGGCCTTGTTTCAGGATGACGCGTCTAGAAAAGTATCGCTGTCCGTCAAGATTCTCGCCATCAACTTGCAGCCCTTGGGCATAAGTTTTACGACGACAGTTTCCGCCCGCTATGAACTTCTGGACCGCGCAACCGGAGCGATTATCTACAGTGAGCAGGTCGATTCATCGGGAACAACGCCGATGGATTATGCGTTCTTGGGAGTTATCAGGCAGAGAGAATCCATCAACCGGGCAGTCCAAAACAATATTTCCAAGTTCCTGATGGCCGTGGAAACCGTTCAGGTGAACAAACCTCTGTTTCCGGGAAGGAAAGAAGGAAAGCAATGAAAACGCTCTCTGTTCTTTTCCTGCTGATTATCCTGTCCGCCTGTACACAGAATATTTCGCCTGACACATATTCTGTTGGATCGGTAGGAGAGGCCAACCGCACGGTTCGCGGTAAAGTCGTCAATGTTCGGGACGTGAAGATCGAAGGTAACAGGACTGGTGTCGGCGCAACGGCAGGAGCCGCTGGCGGTGCAGTTGCCGGTTCTGGTGTTGGTGGCGGCGGTCGTGCTAACGCCATAGGAGCTATTGGGGGCGCTGTGGCCGGTGGCATTGCCGGAGCAGTGATAGAAGAAGGCGCAACCCGCCAGACGGGCGTCGAATATGTCGTCGAGACCGAAAATGACAACCTCGTGACCGTGGTTCAGGGACCAGAACCCCGCCTGCATAAGGGCGACAAGGTGCTGGTCATCTACGGCAATCCCACGCGGATCATCGAGGAAGGGCAATAAGCAAACAAGACGCGGGAGCACTGATCGCAGCCAACGGCTTCCTGACGCTTCAGGAGCCCGCATCCGGAGCGGGCGGCATGGTGCTGCCGGCAGCCGATGTGCTTGCGCAGCAGGGTTTCGACCCCGGCCTGCATATGCTCGTCAATGCCATCGATCTGTCACCCCTGTGCTTTCACATGACGTTTCTGCAGCTCGCCCTCCGCGGCATCCCGGCACTCGTGGAACACGGCAACACTCTCAGCGGTGAACGGTTCGCCCGTGCGTGGACGCCTGCCACAACCGCCTTCTATCTCCATCACGGGCGCCTGTTTCCCGAAACGACCCGCGATAGCCCTGTCGAGGAGCCGGTCATTCAAGGCGAGCAACTGGTCCTCCTGTAGATCCTCCCGGCAACCGAGCCCGCTCACCGCTCCAAAGCGAGACGGACGTGCAGCCCCGCACACCGCGAGATTGCCGCTTTGCAGCGGCCATATCCTGCCGTCTTTCCGCAGACCTTGTCCGTTCTCCTTAGCTGCCACGGTTTTCTCATAATCTTGCCGCGATCATGGGCCAGGTCGGCGTGCCCCGTCGTACCATCCCCATGAACGAGGCTACGCCCCGTCTGGCCTAACCGCCCCCCGCCCTTCATCGCCCCTTTATCCGGTCGCCCTCAACAAACATGGGACTCTGCCGGTCGCGCCTTTCGTGTCAATGCTCAGAGCTTCTTTCGTTCACGGTTTCCGTTCCGGACCCTCCGCGAACGAACAGAAGCTTGTGACACGCGCAGGCTATGCGCCCGGTCTTGTCGATTCCCATGTTGAGGACAACCAAAACAAAGGAGCTAGAAATGAACGGTTTCACAATCAGTATCGATCCTGACGAACCGAATGCGATCCCGCGCCGCATCGTCGAGGTCACCGACGACGGGGACAATCTCTTCCCGGAAGTTATCGAACTGGAAGACTTCGACTTACGGGGGCTGCAATGGGCCTAGACATGTATCTGCAAGGCGAGAAATATCTCTGCACCGACTGGAAGAATCCTCAGAACAACCTCTGCGAGGACGGCTACGAGGTCAGGTCCAAAATCCTGCGTCTGGGCTACTGGCGCAAGCACCCGAACCTGCACGGCTACATCGTCAACACCTTCGCCGGAGGGATTGACAACTGCAAAGCAATAGACCTGGACGAGGCCGACATCGAGAAAATCATCGATGCCGTCGCCCGCGACGACCTTCCTCACACCGAAGGCTTTTTCTTCGGCGTCAGCGACGGCACTGAGAAAGACGAGGACCTGAAAATACTTACCGCCGCCCTCGCCTGGTTCCGCGCCCCGGAACAGGGCGTATTCAAATCCATCCACTATCGAGCCAGCTGGTAAAGGAGGTAGCCATGACCGACATCACCAACGAACAGCGCGCCGTATGGGCCGCACACGCGGTTCTGCAATACGCCATCGGCAAGGAAGGGGGCGAGGAACTCTACGACGATCCCGAGACGGTTCTTACGGACCTGCTCACCGATCTGCGCCACTACGCCGACCGTGAAAACATCGATTTCACAACGTGCCTCGACCGCGCCGAAATGCACTACGACGCTGAAGTCACCGAAGAACTCGGCAACGCCTTCGGCCTTCGCTGCCCGAAATGCGGCGCGTCCGACGAGATCGACATCTGCGCCTACGTCTGGGTTCGCTTATGCCCCGACGGCACCGACGATACAGCCGCCGAGAACGGCGACACCGAATGGACTGATCACAGCGGCGCCAAGTGCTGTGCGTGCGGCTTCGGCGGCAATGTCAGCGATTTCAGCAAAGCGGGAGGCCAATCATGAGCGAGCAGCTAATCACAGCCATCGCCCAAAAGCATCTCTCTATCGAGACGCTTGAAACCCGGCGCAGCGATTCCCTCGACTTCCACGATGTCTCTGTCTGGGGAGTCCGCGCAGCCTTGGAAGCTGCCTATAGGGCAGGCGCTAACGCTGAACGCAACGCCTTTCGACGATCTACAATTACCGTCCTCGAAAACTGCATCGAGAAAGCCGGCGATCTTTACGCCGCAATTGACGGCGTTACCGATCAGTTTGACCATGAGCTTCGCGCATTGACCAGGTCGTCCGACGCCGCTGTCAAACTTGCAAACAAACTGCGGAGGGGATCATGACCGCCATCGACCTCTCCGGGCAGCTTGACGATGTCCGCCGCCGCTACCCGGAATACTGGCGTTCCGACGAGGCTCGGCGCCAATTGCAGGCCCTGTGGGGCGGCGCCGATTGCAACGACTGCGGCGTTTTCGAACGCGGCGAAACCATCCGCATCCCGCTTGACGGCCAGAAATCCTGGTACGGAGAACTGCGAATCGCCGTCGCGCCGAACGGCTGGCATGCCGTCTCGACAAGCTACTGGTACGGCCAGGGCGGCGGAGGGTCATCCCCTTCCGTCTGGAACCGCACCGCCTACACCGCGCGCGACGAAGCCGCCGCCGCCGGCATCAACGAGCTGATTGCCGCCTTCGAGGGTATCCGGGACTGGAAAGGCTATGCACCGCAAAACCAGTCCGCTCTCGCGCAGCGCATGATCGAAACGCTCAAAGCCCGCCTGTCGCAGGCCCGGCAACTCACGCTGTTCTAAAATCAAATAGCGTGACCGTCCCCTGCCCTCAGCGGCGCGGAACTTTTACGCCTGCTGCTGTAGATCAATGTTTCCTTCTAGCGTGCCGAAGTTCATGTTAAACGAGGAAGATAGTCACGGAGGACGGATGATCACGGTATTTGCCGGTGCGGGCTTCTCACGGTTGGCAGGCGTTCCCCTGGCCTCCCAGCTTTTCGATTCGGAGCCAGAAGTTGACCGTATCTCGCGTCAGCGACTGGTCGAGCGTGTTGTTCAACGATGGCTCGACTGGCAAGCCACGGAAAACGGAACGCCAGAGCAGTACCTTGCATTTCTGGAGAAGCAAACCAGCAGAGAATGGCTTGATGCCGTCTGGTTCGTGAGCTTGAGAATAGCCCTGGAAATGGGCAGAGTCGAAGTGGTGGGCATGCAGCCGACGGTGACCCGTCACAACATTGATCGCACAACCGGCGTAGCTGCACATGAGCAGTTCTGGCACACACTCTTCCGGATGGCTGACGACGTAACCGTGATCACGACGAACTACGACATCCTGTGCGAACGCGGTCTGCGAATCAAGCCGCGACCCCGTATACGCCTGCCGGGTTTCAATTACGGATCAGGCCGTGAAATTCTTGCGGGTGGTGGCTATCCCAGCTATTCGCATATCGTTAAAGTCGCATGCGAAGGCCGCGTTCCCGTTTACAAACTTCACGGTTCCGTTTCATGGTCGGTCAAGGACGGCAGCCTGATTAAATATCATGACTGCCGGCCGGCGATCCGCGGCGACGCCGCGATCATAGCGCCCGTGACAAACAAAGCTATTCCTGCCGTCTTCAAATCAATCTGGCAGTCGGCCGGGTTAGCGCTGCGCACAACATCCACATTGCTAGTCGTTGGCTATAGCCTGCCCGAGTACGACGTTGCCGTTCGCGACCTCCTCAAACACAATCTTGGCCCTCACGCGCAGGTTCACGTCTTTGATCCTCAGCCAACAATCGCCGAGCGGTACAAGGTTCTGTTGCCCGGAATTGTCGTCACCGCTCAGCTAGGTTTTCCCGAAGGAATCGAGCACCTCGCGCGCCTGTTAGGCTGATCCTCCCGGCAACCGAGCCCGTCCACTGTCCCCCGCAGTGCGGACGTTCCGCCGAGGAACACCGCGAGCTTGCCGGTTTATAGCGCTCATATCCTTGCCGTCTTCCGCAACCCTTGTCCGTTCCCGTTTGCTGCACGGTTTTCTCATAACCCTGACGCGATCATGGGCCGGCGGCGGTCCCTGTCAACGGCTGGCCCGCTCCATTCGCCGCCCTCCCTGCGGTCAGTTGGCTCCCGTGTGGCCGTTCCCCTGCGGTGACAGGTCCCTCACTACCGCCTGCCCTTCCGATTCCCGCGTCATGAGAAACCCCGACGCAAGAGAAAGGAACAGACAATGCAGAATACAGAACGGCAGGATATCTACACCCGCATCACCGGAAAAATCGTCGCTTCCCTGGAGGCGGGCGTCCGTCCCTGGATCAGGCCATGGAGCGGAGAAAACACAGCCGGGCGGATCACGCGCCCCTTACGCCACAACGGCATGCCCTATTCCGGCATCAACATCCTGATGCTGTGGGGCTCGTCGGTCGAACAGGGCTTCGCCTCGCCAAGCTGGATGACCTTCAAGCAGGCGCTTGAGCTGGACGCCCATGTCCGCAAGGGCGAAAAGGGTTCACTGGTCGTGTACGCCAACTCGATCACGAAGACCGAGCAGAACGATGCCGGGGAGGATGTCGAGCGCGATATCCATTTCCTGAAAGGCTACACAGTTTTTAACTGCGATCAAATCGAAGGCTTGCCTGAGCAGTACTACGTGAAGCCGGAGCCGAAATTCACAGCCGTCGAGCGCATCGAGCACGCCGAGGCGTTCTTTGCCAGCACCCGCGCCGATATCCGCTACCGGGGCGGCCAGGCTTACTACGCGCAGGGAGCCGACTATATCCAGATGCCGCCGATAGAGAGCTTCCGCGACGCTGAAAGCTTCTATGCCACGCTCGCGCACGAAACGACGCACTGGACGAAGCACCCGTCCCGCCTTGAGCGCGATT
>Ga0224558_1003745_pt1 | contig 12384 bp, 8 predicted proteins | sample 714S32024metaG_FD_180682 | JGI IMG/M metagenome (GOLD analysis project Ga0224558, IMG submission 180682) | Peat soil microbial communities from Stordalen Mire, Sweden - 717 S3 20-24 | ecosystem: Environmental > Terrestrial > Soil > Wetlands > Peat | place: Sweden: Norrbotten County, Stordalen... | reverse complement strand
AGTTTCGGGTCAATCTTCTTCTTGAAGACGGCATCCAGCGACTCGACCAGGCGCTCGCGCGGGCCGCGGCGGTCGGCGGGAGTATCCTTCATCCCATCAGGAATCCAAAGGTTGGTGAGACAGGTGTTGCCGAGCGCCTTGCCGATGGCGGCGCCGATCTCCCGGGAACGAATGCCATGCTCGATCCAGAACTGGCGCACGGCCTTGTCCGCGCTGCTGAGCGTGATCCCGCCGACCACCTTGGGATGGGCGAAGAAAGTCGGGTTGAAGTCGAGGCCGATCCTGATGGACCGCGCCCATGCGATCCAGTTCTTGAACTGCTCGGCGCTCAACTCGTCACGGTCCACCTTGCGGCCCTTCATTTCCGCGTAGCAGGCATGGAGGTTGAACCGGTGGCGGCCCGGCATGACTGAAAGCGCCGCTTCAAAGTCCGCCCGCAGCTCGTCCGGTGTGCGGGCTTTGCCGGGGTAGTTGCCGGTGACGGCCAGTCCCCCGCCGAGCGCCTGGCCGGCGTTCTCAAACCCGCCGACATCATCCCCCTGCCAGCAATGGATGGAAACCGGGATGCTGCCAAGCTGCCCGAGCGCTTTGTCGGTATCCACCCCCAAGGCGGCATAGCGTTCTTTGGCGAGGCGATAGGCTTGTTCGATTTGTTTAGTGGTGCTCATACTTTCAGGTTCAAGGTGTTCTCTGATAGTTAGTGTTGCCGGAGGGTAGCGGGTTCGCCGGGGCGGAGCAACATCCGCTTCTCAAGGAAGACGTTGCCGGCTGGAAGACAGGCCGGCTGGCCGTGGCGAAAGGCAAAGCACCGGCTTAGCTCTGCGCCGATGCGGAGCCCTTTACCAGGGTCGCTTTCCGCGCGGCCCTCGTCACCAGGCATTCCAATAACCGTTCCCGAACTGGGACGCGGCGTAATTGGTCATTTGCTTGAGGTTTCTCCACTGCACCGAACCGTCCAGCAGCAACTCGTTCCCGCCGCGCGCGCCCACCTGCGCCGAGGTGGTTAGAGTTGTGACCCAAAGGAACGGGATGCCGCCCTGCTGGGCGGCTCCTCCGTTGCAGTGCGGTGCAATCACCCAGCCCGATCCTCCAACGGGTGTGGCCCACTGATTAAGATCGCACGCCACCACCAGGAGCGGGCTGTCGGTGAGCTTCTTTGGTGAGACCCACAACGGCCCTGGCTGCCCCGGCCACGGCGTCTTGTGCCCGGCATTGTAGCTGTAACCCGTCACATAACCGTAGGGATACTCGTAATACTGAAAGGTCCCCGCCAGGCTAGGGCACGTGCTCATGTTCGTGGCGCTATACTGCTTGATCGCGTTGAAGGTATTGGTGCCGATCCAGATGGTATGTTCGCCCCCGTCATCGCGAACCCCCGTCGGCACCCGGTCCAGGTTGTCGCCTCCGTACATCACTACCGCCAAACCCATTTGCCTCAGTCCGCTCCGGCACGATGTGCGCCGCGCCTTCTCCTTCGCCGAGGTCAGCGCCGGGAGCAGCAGCGCCGCCAGGATGGCGATGATGGCAATGACCACCAGCAGTTCGATCAAAGTGAACGCATGGCGAGACCAGCCGTACTCCTCGTGAACGCCAGACCCACGGCCGGGCCACCACTGACTGGCGCGGAACAGAACCTCACCTGCTGGCAGTAAACCGCCCTCTGATCCAGCGTGCGGCATGGGCAATTGGTTCATGGTGTTGCTCATTTTCCACCATTATCTAGTCCACTCTGCACCCCAGCGTGATGATGTCAACTGCCAAGGCGATGGAAACTGCGGCGATTTCGCGTAACAGAAGAACCGATCGAACCGACACTCTGTGTCCGGGCAATCGGAGAGGAGCTTCAATCCCGAAAGAAGTAACCTCGTGCGGCCCACCTAGGCTTGGGGCACATGGCCCCGTTAGCCCCCACCGCCCCGCTCGCCCATGCGTGGTTCAACCTGGTGCCACGCTGCCTCCGCCTCAGGTTCTAAGCTGGCTTGTGGCTGCCCTGAGGGTCGCAATCCCCTCCCAAGCAAGTGGCTTGTATGTATAGATGTACACCATGTGCACACCATATGCACACGATACGTACACCATGTAAACGCTAGCCCAATACCCTATACACAGGCTTGCATCAGGCTCCTCTCACGCGCATCGTGCGCTCTCCGCGCCGGATGTGGCTGCCTGTGGGAAAGCGGCGGGTTGCGCGAGGGGGCTACAGGGTACAAATGCCTGTGGCGCAATGAGTTGCTCCACGGTTGAACCTCTAAAAGCCCGAAGGCCGAAACCCGAGACCCGAAAGAAGGCCGAAATCCGAAATCCGAGCACTGCCTGATCTGCCAGGCTGCTGCGCCGCTCGGGCGGCAGTGGTTTCGGCCTTCGGCCTTCGGATTTCTTTCGGCCTTCGGTCTTCGGAATTCGGATTTGAACCAGCCCCGGCCGGCTTCAAACCAGCCCAGCGCCCCCTGCGACCTCTTCTTCCCAATCTTGCGGGGCCCCATCCAGCCCGTTACCCTCCCACGCATGTCTATCCGCCAGGACACGTATGAGTTGCCCGCCTCCGACCGCTGGCAAGTCGGCTGACGCGATGAAGCGCCCCCCTGCTAGCCACTACCTGCCAAAAGAGTACGATCCGGACGGTCTCTTTTGCACCCTCCTCGACGAGGCGAAGGCCCTCGACCCGAGGACTTTCGCCCGCTATTACCACGCCGAGTTTGAGGAGTATGGGCGTGATCTGGCGGACCGCACCAAACCCATTGATACCGAGCAAGAGATAGACGATCTCTTTGGCGGTCTCATCAACCTGCTGCTGAATTCAGACCAGGAAGACAGCACGGAGAACTACGTCAGATCCGTAGCGAGTCACTGCGCAGCCATAGACATCCTGTCCGCCTACAACTAGCGATTCTGGCCCTTGAGCAGCCGCGTCAGGTTCCGGGCGGCGGACTCAATCCATTCGCTGCCGGGGAGCGCGTAGGGACGGAAGGTTTCGAGGTAGCCTTCCTGTGCGTTGTAGAACAGTGCGCGATGCAGACCCAGCAGGCTGGCCTTTGGGTTGTCAATCAGGCTGGCCGAGTCGTTGGCGCTCATCTGGAAGAGCACGCGCATCTCGAACTCGCTGAAGGCTTTGCGGCTGAGGTAACGGTTCACGTTGTTGTAAGTGTCGCAGGTGGCGATGACATGGAACCCAAGCCGCGTCCCCTCGCAAATAAGGTTGTTCAGCACCAAAGCCGGATTGGGCTCGGTCTCGGCGTCGCCAGTGGAGAAGCCAAAATCCTCTTCAAAGCGCAGCTTGCTGTACTTCTGCAGACCGTGGATGAACAGGAACACCGGCGGGGCCGCCTCGGCATCCGCCGCCTCCGCCCGCTGCTTCATCTCCTGCCCAAGCTCCTTCATGATTCCCCCCAGATCACCCGGTTTGGCCTGCGTGATCGGGTGCGGAATGGCCTGGACGATCCGGTCAATATACTCGCGCTGGGAGGTGCCGGGCGCCGTGCCGTCCCATAGAATGAAGCGCGCGGTCCCCAGCGGGTACTGGGCGGCCAGGGACACCAGTCCAACAGAAAGCATGGCCAGCATCGCCTCGTCGCGCTGCCCTACGAACAGCAAATTGTTTCCGCTCTGCCGCTGGAACGCCGCCTCCGTCGGCCCCTTAATGGAATTAGGCGCGCCCAGCCAGATGCGCCCGACTGTCGTTGGCTTGACTGCGGGCGCCTCCAACAAAACCCGAAGCAGCGCATTCTCACGCACATCCGCCGGCGCGTTCCCCTCAAACACAATCGGCCCCGGATAACGCTGCCCACCATCCGAACCCGGACTTCGGCCTTCGGACTTCGGCCTTCGGACTTCCTCCTCATCCGCTCTCGCCCGCACCTTCGCGAGGTAAGTCTCCCTCACCTGATCCGGCAGCCAGACCACCTGGAACGGGCTGTTGCCTTCGATCATGCCCGCCATGTCGTTGTAGATGCCCTCGCCGGGCCGGGAGAGCAGGCGTGGCGCGGGGTTGTTCTCATCCATGATCAGGTAGGCGTCCGCTTCGTTGCATTGCAAGGCGATGCGGATGACCATCTGACCGAGAGTAGTGCGGGCGACGGTGTAGGCGCCGCCCAACGTCTGCGAGCCCAGCAGCACATGGATGCCGAAAGCCCGCCCCTGGCGCACAATCCGGTCCAGCAGTAGCGACGCCGTCTGCGAAATCCGGTCATCCTCGACAAAGAACTCCTGGAACTCATCAATGATCAGCAGCGACCGGGGGATCGGCTCGGTGCCCCCCGCCCGTTTGTAGCCCGCGACATCCTGCACCCCAAGCTGGCGGAACAGGTCGCCGCGGTGCCTCAGTTCATCGTCCACCCGCTGCAAGACGCTCAGGCCGAACTCGCGATCGCTCTCGATGGCCACCACCCGCGCATGAGGCAGGCGGTGGGTCGCGTAGCACTTGAACTCCACGCCCTTCTTGAAATCCACGAGGTAGAACTCGACCTGCTCGGGGCTGCACCACAACGCCAGGTTGGTAATGATGACGTGGAACAGGGTGGACTTGCCCGACCCGGTCTTGCCCGCAACCAGCGCGTGCTGGCAAGTCCCCTTGCCGATGGCGAGGTATTGGAACTTGGTCGCGCCCGTGCGTCCGATCGGGACGCGCAGCTCGTTGGCGGTATTCTCAGTCCAGACCTCCGCCTCCGGCGGGGCCACGTGCGCGAATGGCACTTCCACGCGGCTGGAATCCCGGCTGGCCAGGCCAACCTTGTTGACGAACTCGATCGCGAATTCCGGTGGCGGCGCAGCATCGAGCGCAAGCTCCGTCCCCGGGATTGGTTTCCCGCCCAGAAGGAATTGGTTCCCTTTGCCGCTCAGGCAAACGCTGCTGGCCCTCAGCTCATCAGGGATGAACTCCGGCGGCAGGGGCTGCCGCTGGTCCCAATGAATGAGCATATACACCCCGCACCGCGCCCCGCTGGCCGCAATGCTCAACAGCCGCTTGGCCGCCGTCTCCGTGAAGTTGGAAGGGAAGTCTGCTATGACCAGGAAGTAGTATTTCTCCGCGATGACGCCCGCCTGCTCGTTGTATTCCGCGATGGTGGCATACTCGTTGCGCAGATACATCTGGATGACCTTCTCCATGTGCTCGTTCAAGTCGGCCAGCTTCTGCTCGATCTGGTTGGACTGTGTCCATATCCGGCTGTTGATGATCTGCTCCTCGTAGTCGGCCAGGTGCATGATGCCCGCGAAGTTCTGCCCCAGGCCCACGGGGTCAAGGATGGTGAAGTTCAGCCGGCCTGGCGGCGCCGTCGAGAGCAGCCGCATGATGACGTTGTTGAGTGCGCCGATGGCTTCATCGTGCCCCTGGTTGCCGGTCTCGAACAGGATCGAGCCTTGCTCCGGGTATGCCAGGCAAAGCGGCACGGAGAATCGCGCCGGGCCGGGCAACGCCAGCCGCTTGTCCTTGATCGTGGTTTCCGCAAGCTTCTCCACGTCCACTGCCATCTTGGCGAATTGGGCGGCGGCCGCGAATTCGGCGGGCGGAGTCCAGGTCTTCAAGACTGGTGGCTCCCAGGGCGGGAACAGCTTCCCCGCCGCGGCGCTCGCCCACTCAATAGCCTCATAGATTGGCTGAATCGTCTTCTTCCAATCCGCCTCCAGCGTCTGCCAATGGGCCTGGTAATCCGTGTTGAGCTTTGCTTCCCTCGTTTCACTGGCCTCCGCTTCCGCCTTCCGGCGCGCTTCCGCTGTTCGCTTCAATTGATCGAGGGTGCCCGGGTGTTGCCGTTGGAGTTCGTCCTGCTTCGCCTGGCGCTGCCGGTCGTTCTTCTCCAAAGCCCGGGACGCCTTCTCATCGGCGTCCATGCGGCAGCCCACCCGCCGTTCCCCGGCCTCCGCCAGCGCTTGTTTCAACTGTTGATCCACCGTGCGCGTCGTGTCCTCAAACTCCACTTTGATGCGTTCCAGTTCCTGCGCGTAATGAACCTCAGACCGCTCGTGGGCCGTGTCATGCAGCCGCCGTGCCTTCCCGAGCGCGCCCGCGATGGAGGCGGCAAGCGGCCCCGCCTGGCTTCGGGCTAGGGAACGGAGGATCAGAACCACGACCAGACTCCCCGCCACAACCAAGCCGGCTTTATAGTAACCGGCAGAATTGAGACCGGTCTGCTTTAGCACGAGTGGAAGCTCGCAAAGCACGATCAGCACCCAGGCGGGCAGGTACTTGAACACCCGCAACAGCCAGAACCTCCGAAACCGGTCCAGGTCGCCACGGGTCTTGCCGAGCAGCTCGCGAAGCTCCGCCAGCAGGTGATTCTCATCCAGCGCAGCCCCCGGTGCGGCGGCCTTTTGGTATGCTTCCGACAGGAGGCGAACGAATTTCCGACAGCCACTGCATGCACGTTGCGCAGCCGTCTCCAGCGGCGTCAGCACTGCCTGCTCTGCCGCCAGGTTGGCCCGGAACTCCTCGATGGTTTTGACCGCGGCGGCCGTGCCCGAGTCCCGGTCGCGCTCTGCTTGCAGCATCCGCTTTTGGAGTTCGTATTTTCGCGTGCCCGTCTCGTTCTCTATGCCACCCAGGCACTGCTCTTTGCTGGCCTGGTAAGCCTTCCCGATCCTGGCCTTCCGCGCCTCGTGTTTCGCCCGGGCGGCTTCCTTGGCTACCGCAAAACGCACCGTCGCCCCGCTGATGGCCGCAGCCAACTCATTCGCCTGCTTTTCCGCCGCGGTTTCGCGCAGCCGCCGTTCCCGGCCAGTCCGGGCGTGGAATTCCGCATGGAGCCTCTCCGCCCGGGCCGCAAACTCCCGGATCGTGCTCTTGAGGCGTTCCAGCAGCTCCAGTGTCTTGCCGACTCCCAGGTTGCTACTCACAGTCCGTCCTGATCTTGGTTAGAAGCTTGTCCAGTTGTTCCATCACCGCAACGGTCCGGTCCACACTGGTCAGGAGTTCTTCCATATACCGGTGCTCGAATTCCAGGCTCTTGGCGTCTTTCCAATGAGTCTTCGTGTCCGCCCATTGGGCCCGCAGCTCCTTGGTGATACCCGCCAATCTGTTGCTGCTTGCCTTCATGGTTTGCCCCCGGGCTCGGTGCTCTGGCCTCCCGGCTGGGTCGCTCCGGGGACGCTCGTGGGCGGGGCGACCTCTGCATACGCGTCGAGCGTATTGACCGCCTGCGTGAGGAATGCGACTGCCTGGACCATGTCATGCGCCAGGACCGTATGCAGCTTCTCCATCTGTTTGACCAGCGGGTCCACCCGGTTGTCGTACACCCGGCTCCACTGTTTCAGCACCCTCAGTTTCCCCTCGGCCTCTTCAACTGCGCGTTTAGTCCGCTGGACGGCCATTTGTTCAGCGGCGCTGGTCTCGCGGAAACTGGAGAGCTTGGAGCTGAACAACGCCTGCTGCGCCTCCTGCAAGGCTCGGGTCCGCCGCCGCAGCTCGCCCTCCCAATGCGCGCGCTGGTCGTTGTCGAGCCAGCCCCGGGTCCGCTGCACCGCGCTGCTCACCTCCTCGAGCGTCGGGCGCGCCTTGCTCAGATAGACGATCAGGTTCGCGCGGAACGACTCCAGCGCATCAACGGACGTGACATGGGCGCGGTCGGGCATGGCGTTAGCGTTGGTTCAGGTATTCCTCGATGCGCTGGGCCTTCCGCAGCAGGTAGGGCGTGTGCTGGTTGGATATCTCAACGAATTTCTTGAGCGCCTTCATGGTCTGCTTGAACTCCTCCGAGAATTTGATATGCTCCTGGTCCTGCCAGGTGTCCCCCAGCGCTGAAAAGCGCGCCTGCAAGGATACGATCTTGTCTTTCAGGTCGGTATTGAATCGCTTCAGCTCCTCAGCGAAACGCCGCACCTGTTCAGGGTCCATGATTGCCTGGGCCATAGTGTCTCTTTCTGTTTGTGTCTGTGGCTCGCCCGGGCGCCGGGTGCTCAGTCCCGTCGCTCCTGACTTACCCAAACCTGCCCTTTTCCCGCCCGCTGGGCAAATCTTAACCACCGTTGCAAACCATCTGGACAGCGCGCCGGGACAGGATACTCTGGTGGCCTACGTCCGGCGTGCGAAAAGTCATTCTCGTTACCCGCAGCGTGGCGAGAATGCAACCGATATCTAAACCGATTAATGGCGCGGCCCAGGTTGGTCAACTGGCTGGCGGGGGCAGCGCCTTGGAACGCGTGCGAGCGGCCACGGAAATGCTGGAAGCTCTGGCCGAGAACGAAGCATTGCTAGCCGGCATCTCGGTCGAGGAGCGAGCCCGATTGCTGCAGGCCGCTGGGCAGGTCTATTGCCCGGATGTGCGCATTCGGAGGCGATTCGTCAAGAAGAAGGAACGCCTGCGCAAGGCCGAGCGGCAAGAACGCCAACAGGCCGTGCTGGCCCAAACCGGCATTCGGAAGTTGCGCCGGCAGCCGGTGTTCACCACGCCGAATGTGTTTCCGCCTGCATACTTTGAGCCGGCGCAGGCCCAGGAGGAGACTTCGCCGGGTGAGCTGGAGGAGTCGCAGCATTGTTATATCTGCAAGCGCCACTACTGCCAAGTTCACGCATTCTACGATCAGCTCTGCCCGGAGTGCGCGGCGCTCAACTTCCGGAAGCGAACTGAATTGGCCGATTTGAATGGCCGGGTGGCTCTGCTTACGGGTGGGCGGATGAAGATCGGTTACCAGGCGGGCATCAAGCTGTTGCGCTCCGGGGCGGCACTGATCGTCACCACGCGATTCCCGCGCGACTCGGCGGAGCGCTATGCGCGGGAACCCGATTTCGAGCAATGGGGCCATCGGCTTGAGATCTATGGGTTGGATTTGCGTCACACCCCCAGCGTGGAGGCCCTTTGCCAGCACCTGCTCAAGACGCGCGCGCGGCTGGATTTCATCATCGATAACGCCTGCCAAACGGTGCGGCGGCCGCCGGATTTCTACCAGCACATGATGGCGCGCGAGACCGGGCCGCTCCAGGTGCTTTCATCCAAGGCCGCCGGATTGCTCGGCGGCTACGAAGGATTGCGCGGTTACCATCTACTGCCCGAAGGCGGGGCCGTGCTGCCGGGCCGGCAGAATCCAGAGCTCGCGGGCCTGAAGCGCGCGGCGGAGTTTTCGCAGGTGCCGCTGCTGCCCGAAGAAGCCCGGGCCCAACGCGACTTGTTCCCCGAAGGCCGCCTGGACCAGGACCTCCAACAAGTGGATCTGCGCGACCGCAACTCCTGGCGCCTGACACTGGCCGAGGTGTCTTCGGTCGAGCTGTTTGAGGTGCACTTGGTCAACGCCATCGCGCCGTTTGTGCTCAATGCCCGGCTAAAGCCCCTGATGCTGCGCACGTCGGAACTCGACAAGCACGTCGTGAACGTGTCGGCAGTGGAAGGGCAGTTCTATCGCAAATCCAAGACCACGCGCCATCCCCACACCAATATGGCGAAAGCCGCGCTGAATATGATGACGCGCACCTCGGCGGCGGATTACCACGCCGACGGCATCCACATGAACAGCGTGGACACGGGCTGGGTCACAGACGAAGATCCCCAACAACTAGCCGCGCGCAAGACCCGCAACCACGGCTTTCATCCGCCTCTCGACATTGTGGACGGCGCGGCACGGATCGTCGATCCGATCATCGCCGGCTTCAACTCCGGGGAACACGTGTGGGGCAAGTTCCTCAAGGACTTTCAGCCGACTGATTGGTAGAGGAAATCGGTACCGCGGCTCATGCAGTCGGCGGCTGCCTCAACAACTGCAGGGTAGCTTCGGGGTAGCCTCGGGGTAGCCTCGGGGTAGCCTCAGGGTGGCTTCCGGGTGCCTACCGGTTGGCTACCAGATAGCCTGAGGGTGGCCTCAGGGTAGCCTGAGGGGCTATTCATCATTCATCATTCAACCTTCTGCATTCCCTGGTTGAGGGTGGCTTCGGGGGGCCTTTTCAAACGGAAGTTCCACTGAGTTACTGGCCCTAAACCCTCATTAGACCTGGATCTGACGCGGGTTTCATGCACTTCCAACTTTGCCTGAAATGTAGGCATGTAATATGTAATGTATATTGTTGTGCCCTATTGCAATACTGCAAAGGATATGCAATATGTAGGCATGTTTATCGCCGAAGTCATCTCCAAAGGCCAGCACGGCAAGTCCTACACCTCTATCCTCCTCCGGGAATCCTTCCGGGTCGGCTCCGCCGTCAAATCTAAAACCCTCGCTGTCTTGACCCACCTGCCCGCCCATGTCCTGGAGGCCGTCCGCCGTGCCGTCGCCCAACCCGCCGACTCGCTTTCTAAGCTGGCCGACGCTTCTGGAAACTCTCTCCGGCTGCGTCAAGGCGAGAGCTTGGGCGCCCTCTGGACGGTCGATCAACTCGCCCAGCAACTGGGGATCAAGAAGGCTCTGGGCGTAACCCAGGAGGCGGAGTTGAGCTACTGGCAGGTCTTGGCCCGCCTGCTGCGCCCCGGCACCTCCTTGCTGGCCATGGTCCGCTTGGCCACCACCTCTGCCGCCGCCGTGCTGTTGGGCTGGCGTCGCGCCTTCACCGAAGACGATCTCTACGCCAATGGCGCCTGGCTGGAAGGCCGCCACGCCGTCATTGAACGGCGCCTCTGGCACGCCCGGCCCACCCACCCCAAAGACCAACTCTTTCTCTACGATGTGACCAGCAGCTATTTGGAGGGCGACTATAATGCCCTGGCGGCCTGGGGATATAATCGCGACCACAAGGAAGGGAAAAAGCAGCTCGTCGTGGGGCTGTTGACCGACAGCCAGGGGGAGCCGGTCTCGATCCAGGTTTATCGGGGTAACACCAGTGACCTCAAGACCTTCGGCCAGCAGGTCCACAAGATTAAAAAGGAGTTGAGCTGCGAGGGCGTCACACTGGTGGGCGACCGGGGCATGATTCGCACCGAACAAAAGGCCGTGGCCCAGAAGGCGGAGTTTCATTTCGTCACCGCCTTGACCAAGCCGCAGATCCAAAAGCTACTGGCCGACCAGGTGCTCCAATTGGAGTTCTTCGAGGAGCAAGTCCACGAAGTGCTCGGCGAAGATGGTCGGCGCTTTGTGTTGCGCCGCAACCCGGCGAGGCAAGAGGAACTCCAGCGGACACGGGAGCAGAAACAACAGACGCTGGAAGCCGCGCTCAAGAAAGCCAATACCTACCTCGATGAGCACCCGCGCGCCAAAGTGGCCACCCAGCGCCGAAGCCTGGAAGCCCGGCTCCAAAGTTTGAAGGTTGCGAACTGGTTGAAACTGACCGTCAGCAAACAGCGGCTGGTTCTCCGCTGCGACGCTCAAGCGCTCCAAGCCGCCGCTCAGTTGGATGGGTGTTACGTCGTGGAGACCGATCTCAAAACCCCTCAAGCCGACGCGCAGACCATCCATGATCGTTATAAAGATCTGGCCTTTGTGGAACGGGATTTTCGCACGCTCAAGAGTGGGCACCTGGAGTTTCGTCCGTGGTTCGTCTGCACCCAAGACAACACCCAAGCCCCTGCCCTGACTTCGATGCTGGCCTTAAAAGTGCGCCGCCATTTGGAACGGGCGTGGTGGCCGCTGGAAGTCACGGTGGAAGAAGGCCTGCGCGAACTCGAAAAGCTCTGCGTCATGGAACTGGTTCATCCTGAGAGCGGCAAGGTGGTGGCTCGCCAAGTGCCCGAGCCCAGTGCACGCCAGAAGCAATTCTTGGATGCCCTGAAGTTGCATCTCCCAGCCACCGTGCCGGAAGCCCAAGTCACCGTAGGCACGCGCAAGAAAATCAACCAGGCGCGCAAAGCCCTTGAACAATAAGCCTCAATCCAGGATTCGGGCATCAAATCTCAATGGAACTTCCGTTCAAAAGCCGTGCGGGAAGGCGGGAGGTCGCGCCTTGGCGTGCTTTCGAGCGTCGGGCAACCTGCCGGCTGAACTCCAACCAGGGTTCCTAAACCGGCTCCAGGAGCTTGCTTACATCCACGGTAAGGCTTGGGATGGCGGCACTGGTCAACCGCGCGCCGGGGCCGTGGAGCGAGCGCTCGGCGAAGTGTCCGTCGCCCGGCTGGCGGTGGACCTCGATTTGCCTCTCCCGCCCCAGCACCAGCCAACATTCTTTCACGCCGGCGCTGGCGTAGGCGCGCAGCTTGGAGCGGTCATAGTCAGCGCTGGTCACGCACACCTCAATCACCAGTTCGGCGGTGCGGGGATGCGCCAGTCGGAAATCGCCAATCTGCCCGCGCACCACGGCCAGGTCCGGTTCAGGTTCGGAATCCACGCACGTGATGGGTTGCTCGGTGCGCACCACGAAGCCGCCGGAAACGACGCCATAAAGGAGGTCCTGCAACAACTGCACCAGAAAACTGTGGAGAGGCACCTTGGACAGCTTGTGATAGACGGAGCCGTAGAGCAATTCCGTTCGCTCCGGGATCAGCCGAGCCTCGCCCAAAGCGTGGTAAGCCTCGACCGAGAGCGGCCAAACCTCCGCACCGC
>Ga0224558_1003744_pt1 | contig 12384 bp, 9 predicted proteins | sample 714S32024metaG_FD_180682 | JGI IMG/M metagenome (GOLD analysis project Ga0224558, IMG submission 180682) | Peat soil microbial communities from Stordalen Mire, Sweden - 717 S3 20-24 | ecosystem: Environmental > Terrestrial > Soil > Wetlands > Peat | place: Sweden: Norrbotten County, Stordalen... | reverse complement strand
AGAAGCGGCGAGTGGCGTTTTCATTTGGCTGAGTGATATCAAGCCTTCTGACGCTCTCGCCGCTTCTTTGTTCAACCCAATCGTGATATATCCAGGCTAAGAACCCGGTCATCAGGGAAGTCTGCACATGGAGGGGCAGGGTGACGAGCTGCGAGCTGCTGGAACGGCCACGAGAGGCTAAGCCGCAGCCGCCGGCAGAGAATTCGGGGCAAAAGGCGATCTCACGTTCAATCGGGCTAGCAGCGCACGCCTTGGCGCGGCTTTGGGCGGCTTTCTGCATTCATCATTCTGCATTCTGCCTTCGCCCCAGGGTGGCTTTAAGGTGGCTTTGGGGTCGCATTGGGGTGGCTTTAGGGTCGCATGAAGGTGGCCTTAAGGTGGCCTTAGGGTGGCTCTGGGGTCGCAATCCCCTGGCTATCAACACGCTTTGGGGTGGCTTTGATGTCGCATCGGGTGGCCAGCCGCGTTGTAGCTCTACGGCTCCAACTTGCGATAGAAATCCCTGGGCGTGACGATCTCCACACCGAAGGGTTTCTTTAGCGCCAACAAGTCCTTGTCCTTGGTTACGATGAACTCGGCGCGGCAGGCCAAGGCACAGGCGAGAAACGGGTCGTCCTTGACATCCCGACTGCGCCGCTTGCCCAAAGGGGAAGGTTCCACCAACAAGGCCACGCGCTCAATCCAGTCCAAGAAAGGCGCAGGGTCTCTATCGGGGCATTCCCGGCGTCCGATCCGAACCGCCAGGGAACGATACTCGTCCAGGATGACCTCCGTCACAGCCAAGCGGCATTTCCGCCGCGCCAAGAGCACGAAGCAGCGACGGTCTTCGCTCTTGGGCCAGAACGCCGCCGAAACCACGACGTTCGTGTCCACCACGATGGTCACGCCCTGCGCCTCCGCTGTTCAACGCGGTATTTCTTGATCTCGTCCTGGATTTGTGCCTCGTCCTCGGCGCGAATGGACTTGGTGCGTCGTCCTTCATCGAGCGCCTTGAACACCGCTGCCAGCTCGGCCTCGGTCGGCTCTGGCACCGGCGTCACGTAGAAACCTTCCCCGAGCTCGGTGATCCGCAGAGACGTTCCTGGCCGGATGCGCTTGCGCTCGCACATGGACTTGGGCAACACCACCTGGCGCTTGGTGGTCACTGTAATCGTCGTCGTCACACTCGTAAGATTATCCTACGCCCGGATCTGGTCAAGCTCAAGGCCTGGCGAATGATCTCACCCTCGGAGAAGTCCCACTTCTTCTTTTTGGCTGGCCGAGATAGCATAAGGGTACTACCCCCTTCCTCTTTGAACCGACTCCGCCATTTCCCGCTACCTGGTGCGGCGTTTGGAGCCTTGGGTCATCTGATATTCGGATTTGTTTCGGGCTTCGGGCTTCGCTTCGGATTTGGAGGATGCCCAACGAGGCGGCTCCACTGGACAGGGGGATAGCGTCTCTCCCAAGATCGGACGCGCTCGGCCCGCCCCCTGCTCGTTCTAGCTCGCTCCGCTCACAAAGAAGCCCAGAATTACACCATCCTAACTCAATCGAGAATTGGTCGTGAAAATTGGTCTCGACAATGAAGAGTCTCTCAAGGATAAGGCTTAGCTACGCGATGCCACCAGCCAACCATAGCGATGCTTGGTCCTCCATGAAACCGGACCTCGATGAAGACTTTTGGGAAGACCTTCTGACGCGCATTGAGGACGGAAGAGTAATCCCTGTGGTTGGATCGGGGATAGTGACACGCGCCGAGGACCAGAGCCTTCTTTATCCGTGGCTCGCCCGGCGTCTGGCTGCCCGGTTGGGGGTTCGCTTTGAAGAACTGCCTGAGGATTTCAACCTAAATGCTGTAGCGACGGCGTATCTTTTGAATAGGGGCGATGGCAACATCTACAACCGTGTGTTTCAGATCTTGCGTGATGAGTGTCCGGCTCCTGGGCAAGCCCTGCTGGACCTCGCGAGTGTTTCAGCTTTCAATCTGTATTTGACCACGACCTTCGACCCCCTCCTTCAGCAAGCGCTGGACTTGGTGCGAAACGAGGGCCAGAGCCTGACAAAGGTATACGCCTTTTCCCCGCGCGCCGAAAACCACGACCTGCCCGCCCGCCGGAAATATCTTTCAGGAATCAATATATTCCACCTCTTGGGCCGGGTTTCAACCGGGCCGGAGTATGTTGTTTGGGAGGAGGACATGCTCGAATTCATTCTCGCCCTGAATGACGAGAAACGGGTTCCGGTGCAATTGGGACGGGATTTGAAAGAGCACGGCCTGCTATTCCTCGGTTTGCATTTCTCGGATTGGCTGGTCCGATTTTTCCTTCGCGTAAGCAAGCAGGAGCGGCTTTCCACGCTCCAGATGCATCCGGCATATCTCACTGACGGTCCCGGACCCTTCTCACCTACCAGCCTAGTGCTTTTCTTCGAAGCGGTCAGTCGCGACATCCATGTCATGCGCCAGGAACCAATCGTCTTCTGCGCGGAATTGGCGCGGCGCTGGAAGGCTCGGCATCCGGGCGCACCCGCCGACGCAAAGGCCGCCCTGCCGCCAGTTGCTCCCGAGATGCCTCACGGTGCCATTTTTATCAGTTACGCCCGGGAGGACGAAGCGGCCGCCGCCAGTTTGGTGCGCGGCCTGACTGCAGCGGGTTGCGCCGTCTGGTATGACCGTGAGCGCCTGCAACTCGGGCAGCACTGGCAAAATCACCTTGAGGACGAGGTCAAAAAGCGATGCGGGTTGTTCCTCTCTGTTATCTCGCGCACCACGGAGGCCGCCCGCGAAAGCGGCTATCATTTGGAGCGCAATTGGGCTGCGTCTCGCGCGGAGCGGATGGCGCAGGACGAGGAATTCTACCTTCCCGTGGTGATTGACGATTCTCCTTTGCCGCCGGTCCGTGAACCGCGAGCTTTCCATAAGGTTCAAGCTAGCCGGCTTCCCGGTGGAGCAGTTACTCCCTCATTTGGCGAGAGGGTGTTGTCCTTGCAACGCGGAGCCAGGGGGGACTGAAATGAGTGCTAATCCAGAAACCTCCGGCTCCGCCGCCACTCCCGAAACCCCGTGGCTGGGCTTGCGCTCGTTTACTGAAGAAGCCCGGCTTTTTTTCTTTGGGCGCAACGCTGAAGTGGATGACCTCTATGCGCGCATCCTCGATAAACCGCTCGCCATCCTCTTTGGCCAATCCGGTTTAGGGAAAAGCTCACTGCTCCAAGCCGCGCTCATCCCGCGGTTGCGTGAAGGGGGCTTTCTGCCCGTCTTTTTGCGTTTGGACCACGATGCCACTGCACCGCCATTGGAGCACCAGCTTCTTGACCGCTTGCAAATGGCACTAACCTCGGCTGGATTCGGGCCGCAAGCCGCCACGGTGGGCGCTGCCCTTGCGCCGGGGACAGCTTCAGGGGATTTCTCCGCGTTCCTTTGGCTGCTGTTTCACGATCCCGCCAAGGGCTTTGTGCCGGCACGGGGCGATTCGACCGGAGGATTCCCCCGCCCGGTTTTCCTTATCGACCAATTCGAGGAGGTTTTCACCCTGGGCGAACGCCCCGCGCGACGGGACCTCTGCCTGGCGTTTCGCGAGACCCTCGCCGCTCTGGTTGAGAACCGGCCGCCCGGCTCTCTGCGCGGCAAACTGGAGGCGGACGACGCTCTGGCGGAGCGCCTGGATTACAATGCCCAACCCGCGCGCTTCTTGCTCGCACTCCGCGAGGATTTTCTTCATCTGCTGGAGCGTTGGCGCCGGGCCATGCCCTCGCTCATGGAGAACCGCTTGGAACTACGTCTGTTGAGCGGGCCCCAGGCGTTTCTCGCAGTGGTTCGTCCAGGTCAGCTTCGGGCCGTCTTGCCGGCCATCATCACCGATGACGTGGGCCACGCTATCGTCCGGTTCGTCGCGGGCGCAAACGGAGATGTTCCGCTGGAGGAGATTGACGCCGTTCCGCCGCTGGTGTCGCTCGTCTGCGCCGAACTCAACGCCCAACGCCTCGCCTCCAGCATGCAGCAAGTTACCCGCGCCCAGTTTGAGGGAGGCAGTGACGATATCCTTCAAAGCTTCTACTTGCGCAGCTTCGACCTGGTGACCTATGGCGCAACGTTTGGGCACGTTCCCCATGCAGAAATGGCTTTGCTGAGTCTCCGGGGCCTGGTCGAGGATCGGCTTCTGTCCGCCGATGGTTTCCGTGAGAGCATCGCCTTCGACACCATCGAGAGCGACCTCGCGCGCGCCGTTGGCCCGGAGGCCGCCAAAGCCGTGCTGGATGCCTTGGTCCAGCGCCGGTTGCTCACGGTGGAAGAGCGCGGCGGAGTGCGCCGGCTGGAATTGGCCCACGACGTTCTCACCCGCACCGTCAAATCCAGCCGCGACGAACGCCGTGAAGTCGAAGCGCTCGCCCGGGCCAGATCGGAAAAGGAGCATGCGGAGGCCGAGACTCGGCGCATTCTGAAGGAGCGTAACCGGTTCAAGATGGTGGCCACTCTCGCGACGTGTCTTGCAATCATCCTGCCCGTGAGCGCTATCATCGGATGGGTTGGTCTTCAGCGAACAAAGGAAGCCGAGCATGCCTTAGCCGAAACGAAGCGAGCGTGGGGTTCTGAAAGCAAAGCGGTCGCGGCCGAGAAATCTGCAAGTCTTGCCAAGACCGCGGCCTTGGAAGCCCTACAACAGGCGAAAGAAGATCGCGAGAGTGCTGTTGATTCTGAGAACAAAGCGGTCATAGCTAGAAAGGAGGCTCAAGAGGCCGCCGCCCAAGCGGTAGCGGATCAGAACCGGGCAATTGCATCTAGGAATGAAGCAGTAGAGGCCAGGAAGGAGGCCGATAAATCGGCGCAACTAGCGGTCGATGCCCAAAGAAAGGCTCAGGTTGGATTTGAATCAGCGTGGACGGGGCTGACTTCCCTATACGATGATTACGCAACCAAGACCTTGGACAATACACCCGGCATCAGCAGGAAGCAATCGCGCTTGCTCAAAGCGGCACTGCGCGGTCATTTGCTGGAGCAATTTCGCAAGCTGAATGCTGAACACCCCAATCATCGCGGCACGGTTCAATATCTCGCTCAACTTTTGTTGGATGAAGGCCGAGAAGCCATCGCCGATAAGGATTATATACGAGCGCAGACGGCCCTCGCGGAAGCTTTGAGTTGGTCTGAGAAAAGACTTCATGACGAGCCGTTGCAAACCGAAAGCGAAACCTATGCTGAAGTCCTGCTTGAGCAAGCAATGGTTTCCTCCGGTTCCGGAGAGCCAAAGAAGGGTGCGGAACTGGCCAGAAAGTACCTACAAACGGTTCTCGAACTGCTTTCGAAATGGCCGGATTCGTGGCGGCTGGACTACACGAAGATCCGGCTCGAATATGCTCAACTACTTGATGGCGCCCCCCGCCAAAGCTTTGCTGCACTAACAATCCGGCTCGCCCAGGTCATCAAGAGGTCGAATAATCAATTCGACCCAGTCCTCACACAGTTCATAATCGAATGCCGCGAAAATGATGGAAAACGCTTCAAGCGGGGCAGCGCGGATTACGTGGCCATCAGAAATCTCATTGTCTGGTTTCGCGAACACCTTTTCCAAGACAATTCCTATACATTCGCTCAGCTTGAAACTGCAACCATGCGAATGCAGGATTTGTTGGCTTCTTTGCAAACATGGTGCAGCGAAACCAATTCAAAAGAGACGGCTGCTGATCGTCGTGTTATCCTTGCCGAGCTGGAGACAACGATGCAGGCCATAAATGCTCGACTCCCCAGTAGTACGGTCGCTTATGTCGCCCGGGGCGATCTGTTGCGCCTTCAGGAAATGAGCGTCAAGGAGGGCATCAACACGTTGTCCCGTGAGGAACTCCGCGCCGTTGCCCAGAAGCAAGCAGAAGGGGCTGGATGGAAGCCCAAGATGACTGCAATGCAAAGGGACGCCGTAATCGCTGTTCTGAAGAAGCACCTTTGCAAAGGCCTCTTCATCACGCCCGACATCCCTCCCAAAAAGCTGTCAACGGCACGTGAGTCCTGCAATATCGCTCCAGACTACGAAGCGCTAGCTCTTGTGGATGCCACGGTTTTCGGAAGCGCCAAGAATTGCTTAGTGGTTACGACTGGGGGGGTTTACACTAGGAACGGCCCCTTACATGCTCATCCTGGACGGCAATTCCTTTCGCTCAATGACTTCCAGGTCTCTTCGCCGCAAAAGGAATCTGGGAAGATTTACTTTAATCCCTGGGATCGTTACGTTATGATCGCGGGAATGCATTTCGTCACGAACGGTGGTTGTCGCATTCCCGCAAATGATTTGATCACCTTGCTTCAGGAAATTCAGCATGCTCTTCGTGGTGAGACGGCTATGACAGGCCAGCCGTAGCGTCTGCCATGTTTACGCCAGTCTCCAGCATGCGCATTGCGGTCGCGTGGCGAAACCATTGTCGTCATCCGCAAGCCTAAGCCTGATTCGCTGCCAGTACTGGAGCAGAGGGACTATTTTCACCCAGCTCTGGTGGAGTTGAACCCATCAATCGGAGAAATGGAGAAGCCCTATCGCGAGGCGTTCGAGCGTGCTCAGGCGGAGATGCCAGTGAACTTTCCTGAGCCACCCAGCCAGCCGCCGCATCCACGTCTTCATCTCCTCGGCTTAGGGCTTATGGTTCAACGACCTCCTTCGAGTAAAGCACTGACCACTCAGCAACTTCCTGCACGAGGTCGCGGGCAATAGCCTCGCTCAGCCGGAGTACCTCGATAGACCAGGCGCCCGGGTCGCTCGCAGGGTTCTGTCGGGCACTCTCAATTCGCTTGCTCAAGCACAGGGCTTCCTTGAGCCGTCCGCTGGGCTGCGGAACCCTTTCGCGCCCTCCCAGGATAACCCGCACTATCGCGGAACGATCGGCAAGCCGGCCGCACTCGGATTGAAAGCGGATGCCATTGAGGCTCGCGACAGCCGCCGGCAGCAGAGCGGCCAAGAACATCAAAGCAGGGGCAGTCGTGTGTAGCCTCTGCGACACCCCTTCCGGGAAGAGGTGAAAAAGGCTACACAAAAGGATCGTCACATCAATCGCTACAGCGGCGATCACCGCAACGTTTAACCTCTTTCCCCACCGCTCAGCAAAGCGGCTCAGGCCCTCCATCGTGCGGGCGTTGCGGCTGTGGTAGGCGATCTGGCCCCCCAACCACCGATCTCGGACGTCGGCGAGAACCCAGGCAGCGTCGACGTGGATCACGGGGATTGTGTAACTCGTTCCGTCCCCCACACTTACAGCTTCATTTCGAGAGAGGAGCACTGAAGGTGGGACAGAACGTACTATGGCTTCAAAAAGCCAGTCCACAGCGCTCTGTCGAACCACGCGGCTGGCATATTGTGGCGGCGCTGCGGCGGGAGGCTGGAAGCTCCCGACTCGCGGCAGATAGAAAAGGGACCGCAAACGCTCCGCCAAATATCTATAGTCCACCGCCTTATCATTCCAGTCACCGTGATTTGCCTGGTGGGTGTTGCGAAAGATAAACACTACAACGGCGAACTTCATAGCTCCAAGAAAGAGAAGGCTCAGGAACAGCACAGACACGTGAGAGGAGGCGGCAGGCAAAGAACCAGCCGCGCCGCCAAGAGTTGTCCCACGATTGGTTGCGCCCGGAGCGACCGCTCCATTTGTGATCGGCTCCGCCGCCACAGTGATGAGCAGTGGATGGCTTCGCAGCACGGCTTCAACGGACTCTGCCGCATCCGTCCGCGTCCTGCCCAAAAGCACTAAGCTGAGGGCCGCGAGGGCTACCGCCGTCGCAGCAAGAACGTAGTTCAGAACGAACGTGCCACGATAAAGGCCGGAGTAGTGGTAGTTCAGCGATCTGGCCCGTCGCCGATAGTCGTCGTATGCCGAGATCGGCGGGTCGGGAGCCGGAACCGATGCATCCTTCGGCCGGAACCAGCTCGCGACCTGCATCCAGAGCTTCTCCCGCCACGATGCCTTTCGACCGGATTTCCCCCCGGGGCTGATCTCACTCGGGGGGAGATTCTCAGCTTTGAAGAACTCCTCCAGCAGCCGTTCACCGTGGAGCGGAGCTTTCGCCTCTGAGCCGCGCTCCTGTGCTACGTCAGAACCGGAACCAGTGTCCGGGTCGGCCACGATGTCGTTAATCCAACTCCGCAAACCCTCCTCCCAGCCCGGTGCATCCGCCGCTCCCGCAAGCGCGCTGGCTAGGTCGGTGCCCGGTTCCAACAACTGCACCTTACCGCTTCCTGCATGGATGAAGACAACCGGAAGGTCGAACGCTAGCGCCGCCCGAATAGTTTCCAGCGTACCGCCAGCTTTGCACGCCCCCTCTGGGTCGGCTGACGCCAGGAGAATGTCAGCCTGCCTCAAAAGCACAGTGGATTGGGCTCGATAGGCACGGGCGCGGTAGAGCTTGCCGGCATCCCCTGCCACATAGCGCCCATCTAACGCCAGGACATAAGCGCATTGCCCTGCGAGTTCGTCGAAGGAGGCCCGAAACTCCGCCTTGCGGCTATCGCGGTACTGCTCCAAATCGAAAGGCAACACGCCTGCATGTTCTGCCCTTGCGCCAGGATTGGACAGCCGCCCCAGCGCGCGAGCCGCCAGCATGTCTGAGCCTTCCGCGAGCCCGGTAATGAGTCGCAATGTTGGCTGCTTGTTCGAATAAAAGCGGGTGATCGTTGGAGCTTTACCTACGGTGTGCACCTCCGCCCTAATTTCGGCTAGCCGTTTAGCCAGAACACCGAGCACGCGATCCAGTGACCTGTTAAGCGGTCCCACGTCGGAGGGCAGGTCTCGGTTTCCAGCGAAGCCGATGCGTAGAACAAGGTCTGGCGCTGGGGGGAGAGGTTGGGTGTTCGTCATGGACAGGGTGCCTCTTTTGAGAAGCCTCGTGGAATCAACCAAGGCGCCCGAGAACTAGGCGCCAACCTCGTTCGGACAAAAGCGTATGCTGCCCCACGCTGGGCACGGTCAGCCTGCTCCCGACACATCTGCCAACAGATTCCGCTCATTGCCTTCGCGGTGTTCTAGCATTTGCCAGCGGAACTGACCAGCGGCAATTCGCGCTGGTGGACCAGTTACGCCTATAGTGCGAACGGCATAATCGGAAACGCTTGGAACGGCTGGCCAGTAAGGGGTCGGTTCGTTAGAATGTCATGTTTCCACGGGATGCTGGTTGCCCTGGCGAGTGCACTGGCTGCTTTTGGTAGATCCGATGCCGGGGTGGGCCAGGATGAAGGCTTCCGTGGCGTCCGGTCCCAGGTGGGGCAGGATGCCCTCAGAGCGATTTGTGACCTGAAAAGGCCGATAGGGGTTTCCACTCGCCCTTGAGTCCCCAAAGCGCCTGGAGGTGGTTGAGGGCAGCGGTAATGGCTGCCTCCGCACCGTGTGCGACTACGTTCAGGTGTGGCACCAGCACCGCCTCCGCGTTGAATTAAGACGGTGGAGTGATTCCAACATAATCCAAGAGAGCGATGCCAGGAAGAAGATGAAGGGGGAATGAAAGGAGTGTGCGAGCCGACGATGCCCTGATGGCTGCTCGTTGAGCCTGTGTTTAAGTTTGCGGAGTATCACTCGGAGCATTGAAGCATCCTTGGTTCCTCCTGCGAGCCGGAGTAGTCTTGCTGCGTCATGAATATGCCAGTGAATCACGTGCGCCCTTTTCTTCTCGCCTTTGCTCTCTTGCAGACGGCGTTGCCCCTGGAAGCGCTGAACTCGGAGTACCGGCTGGTTCAGGACATTGCCTACCGCGAAGGCAACGCTCTGACCGACTACTCGCGGGAACGATGTCGCTTGGACGTGTATTACCCGGCCGGCACCAACGGTTATGCAACCGTCGTCTGGTTCCATGGCGGTGGATTGACGGGTGGCGCCAAATCCGTCCCGGATGGGCTGAAAGCGAAGGGCATCGCCGTCGTGGCAGCCAACTACCGCCTGAGTCCTCGCGTGAAATCTCCTGCTTATATTGAGGACGCTGCCGCCGCGGTCGCCTGGACCTTTCACAATATTGAGAGGTATGGAGGTTCCGCGAAACGCATCTATGTAAGTGGCCATTCGGCCGGCGGATACCTGGCTGCCATGGTGGGCCTCGATAAGCGCTGGCTGGCCGCTCACCAGATCGACGCGAACAGCCTCGCCGGCCTGATCCCTTGCAGCGGCCAGGCTATCACCCATTTCACCATTCGAGCGGAACGGGGAATCGGCGACAAACAGCCTGTCGTGGACGACCTGGCGCCGTTGTATCACGTCCGCAAGGACGCGCCGCCGATGCTCTTAATCACTGGCGACCGTGAACTGGAACTGCTCGGCCGCTACGAGGAGAACGCTTACCTTTGGCGAATGATGAAGTTGGTCGGCCACCCGCATACCGAACTCCACGAACTGAAAGCATGCGACCATGGAACCATGGTAGAACCAGGTCTTCCCCTGCTGCTGCGGTTTGTCGCCAACGCGAGCAAGTGACTATCCACCTGAAGAAATGAAGCACTGCAACTGCACGACAATATGACACCATTACTGAGACATCCTGGGCGGACGCGTTGGGCGGTGCTCGCCTTCCTTGGGCTGGCCTTGTGCCGGCAATCAAGTGGCGGAACTGAGGTTCGGGTGACGGACTTCGGGGCTAAGCCGGACAGTCGGCGGAACGCCGTGACCGCTGTCCAGCAGGCGCTGGAGGCATGTAGGAAGATCGAACGCCCCATCCTGGTCTTTACGCCTGGGCGCTACGATTTCTGGCCCCAGGGCTGCGCCGAGAAGGACTATTACGAGTCCAACACCACGGTGAACAATCCCAAACGCCTGGGCATCTTCATCGAGAACTTCTCCGGGTTGACCATTGAATGCGGCGGCTCGACCTTTGTCTTTCACGACCGGATGCAGCCCTTCACGGTTGATCATTCCAGCGGGACAACCATCCGCAATTGCAGCATCGACTGGGATATCCCTCTCACCGCTGAGGCGGTGGTGGTTGCCGCGTCAGAGGACTATCTCGACCTGCGGATCGATGACCGGCAGTTCCCCTACATCATTGAAGGGGGGAAACTCGTTTTTGTTGGCGAGGGCTGGAAGAGCCGTTGGTGGGATACCATGGAGTTCGACGGCAAGACGCTGCGCGTCGTCCCGGGCACAGGCGACAACGGTTGCCTGGGGCGGGGTTGGGAGAAGTACCAGGCCGAGGAACTTGAGAAGGGCCGGGTCCGGGTCAATTACCACTTCGGCCGAAGGCCAGCCGTGGGCAGTGTTCTTGTCCTGCGGCACAGCGAGCGCGACCACGCAGGCCTGTTCATCGTCGATAGCAAGGACACAACGATCGAAAACGTCAACCTCCATCACTGCGCGGGGCTTGGGCTCTTGGCCCAGTATTCCGAGAACATCACGATTCGACGATTCCAGGTCGTCCCGTCCTCCCGCCGCAAGGTTCTCTCCGGCCATGATGACGGGATCCATGTTTCCAATTGCCGCGGACTCATCCAGGTCGAGGACTGCCGGTTTCACGGCCTCATGGATGATCCGATCAACGTCCACGGCACCAGCGTGCGCATCCTCGGCCGGCCGGCGCCGAATCGTCTGCTCTGCAAATTCATGCATGAGCAATCAACGGGCATGACCTGGGGCAGGCCCGGTGACCGAATTGGTTTCATCGAGCACCTCGCGATGCGCACCGTGGCGCAGGGTGTCTGCTCGAAGTATGAGGCCAAAGACCGGGACACCTTCGAAGTAACGTTCGAAGCAGCGGTTCCCGAGTCAGTCAAACCCGGCGATGCACTCGAAAACCTGACCTGGTCGCCGGACGTGACGATTCGAGGCTGTCGGTTCGATTCCAACCGGGCGCGGGGGATTCTGGTCTCGACTCCGGGGCGGGTGTTGATTGAGAAGAACCACTTCGAATCGAGCGGCTCTGCAATTCTCGTCCCCGGTGACGCCAATAACTGGTACGAGTCCGGGGCGGTGAAGGATGTCATGATACGTGAAAACAAGTTTGAGGCCCCCTGCCTGACCTCGATGTACCAGTTCTGCGAAGGGATCGTCAGCATCTGCCCCGAAATCCCGCAACTGGACCCTGCACACCCGTTCCATCGGAATATCCGAATCGAAAACAACGAGTTCCACCCTTTCGATTATCCCGTGCTTTACGCCAAATCAGTGGCTGGGCTGACGTTCTCGAACAACCGCATCATACGCAGTCACGACTTCGCGCCCTTTCACAGCCGGCAGGCAACCATAACGCTCGAGGCTTGCCACAATGTGCGAATCGATGCTAACCACTTTGAAGGCGACGTCCTGGGCAAGAATATCACTCTCAAGCAGACGGCTGAGAGTGATCTCAGCGTGAGTGCTGGCCAGGGCTGGGCTCGCTGATATGCTTTTATCAAACGAAAGGAAAATCATGACGAAGACCCTGTTTCTCACCATCGACCTCCTGCTTCCAGCCGTTGC
>Ga0224558_1003742_pt1 | contig 12390 bp, 8 predicted proteins | sample 714S32024metaG_FD_180682 | JGI IMG/M metagenome (GOLD analysis project Ga0224558, IMG submission 180682) | Peat soil microbial communities from Stordalen Mire, Sweden - 717 S3 20-24 | ecosystem: Environmental > Terrestrial > Soil > Wetlands > Peat | place: Sweden: Norrbotten County, Stordalen... | reverse complement strand
ACCGGGCTTGTAGTAACGGCCGCCGGTCTCGACGGAGAGCTTCTCCAGGAGTTCGCGGTTCTGCGAGGTATGGAAATTCTCAGCCACGCCGTCTTCCCTTCGGAAAGTCACCACGTCGCGCCCGATCTCTTCCTGCTCGCGGCCGGCGATGACGTCAGCCACGTAAGAGCCCGGCTTTTCGGCGGTCCATTCCCCGCTGTAGACGCCCTCTTCGAGCGGTTGCGGGGTCAGCTCGACCGTGGCGGAAGCGCCGTCGGGCCCCATGAAGCGGGCCTGCACCTTGGCGTTGGTCACGGGCTTGTACTGCTTGTCGCGCACCTCCACCCGCAGCGGCACCTTGGTTTCATCGGAGAGCACCTGCTTGGGTGTCGAGGAAGTCACCTGGCCGGGCGTATCGGTCACCAGGTAACGGAGAATCTGCTGCCAAAAAGTCGGTTGGCTCTTGTCGTCATGGGGCAGCCACATCTTCCAGCGCCAGCTTCCCTCGGTGGCGAACAACACGGTGTGGCCACGACCGTAATTCTCCGTCACCAGCAGAGGCGTTTTGCGCTTCCCCGCGGGGGTGGATACCAGCAGCACCGTGGCGCCGGGCTTGGGGTCGCCGGCCTCCTGATAGTTGGCCATTTGTGGCATCCTCTTCCACCGCTCGAGGTTGCGCGCGGCATCCTCATCCAGCCGGCAGAGGACGCTTTGCGCGCCGGCGGCAGTGAGTTCCTGGCCCGTGAAGTCGCGATGAAAAGTGCCTTTGCCCTGCGGCAGGTTGGTGGGCACCAGGTCGGCCAGCGGCGAGGCCGGGTAGCCGCCGTCGGAGAGCGTGGCGCGCCCGCCCATGAACAGCAGGCCGCCGCCGCGGCGGTCCACGAAATCGCGGATCAACTGCTGCTGGGTGGGCGTAAAATAGTTGGCCTCGACGCTGCCGACGATCAGCCCCTGGTAGGCAAACAGATCTTCGGCCTTCGAGGGGAAGCCGTCCTCCAGTTCGTGCGGCTCCGGCGGGTCGGGCACGCCCTGGCGGTAGATCTTGTTCTGGGTGGTGCGCAGCATGGTGACTAATTCGATGTTGTTGTAGTCGTCCAGGGCTCGGCGGATGAACTTAAACTCCCAGCGCGGCTCGCCCTCTATATAAAGGATGCGCGGCTTGCGCGCCTCGACGTTGACCAGGCGCGTCACTTTGTTGTTTTGGACGTTTTCTTCGCCGGAGACTGGGTCGAGCGAGATCTCCAGCGTCTTCGGCCCGGCGTCGCCGCAATTGAACACCAGCGATTCGGTCTGGGGCGCGCCCTCCGCTTTCAGCGTGACCTCTTCGGAAGCCAGCACCTTGGCGCCGTCGCGGATGTTTAGCTTCGTCTTGCTGCCCGAAAGCCCGTAGTTCTGGAACGTGACCAGCGCCGTGAGCTTGGATTGCGGCAGCGCGCGCGCGGGCGCCACCGCGTCGGTGATTTCCACGTCTCGCTGCGGGTGTTCGCGCCCGAACCCGATGGTGTGCACCGGGATGCGCTGGCGGCGGATGGCGGAGATGGTTTCGAGATCGATGCCGCCGGCGTTATCGGCCCCGTCGCTCAGCAGCACCATGGCGCCCAGCGGCAGCGAGGACGATTCCGCCAGCACGCGCTCGAGCGTATCGCCGATGCGCGAGGCCGGCGCGGCGGCCGAGAGCTGCTCGGGCTTTTGAATCCGTTCCGGCTCTTTGCCGAACTTGTAGAGCCGTACCTGGAAGCGGTCGCCCAGCGATTTCAGCAGGCCGCCGTTGAGCACCGCCTGAGCGGCGGCTTCGCGCGTGCCGGAGGCGTCGGCCAGGGACATGCTCCGTGAGTCGTCCACCAGCACGGCCACTACGTTCTGCTGCGGGCGCAGCGTGGCGATGCTCAAAGCCGGGCGCCACAGCAGAAAAAGCACCAGGGCCACCAGACAGGCTTCGAGCAGCCAGATCACCACCGGCCGCAGCCCGATGAGCATGCCGTGATTGCGGCGCACGTGCCAGAAGAGCAGCCCCGCGGCCGCGATGATGGCGAGCGCCAGCAGCCACAGCGGCCAGGGCGTCAAAAAGACGAAATGACCCTTGTGAAAAATGCTGGCCGGGTACTTAAACAGGATTTCGAACATGAAGTTCAGATTATGATATGGACGTGCTCAGCGCCGCCGGGAGTTACAGACAATCCCAGATTGGTGGGAAGTTCGACATGCGCGCCCATTCCACGATGCCCTCGTATGTGAGACAGGATACCACGCGCTTCAGCCCCCGTCTTTGCGCCCTGCTCCGATCCATGCCAATCGCCGCGCTTCATAAAGACCAAGAGATCTTCACCGCGGAGACGCAGAGACGCAGAGAAAACCAAGAAAAGGCGAAAGCCCGAGAACGCGGAGATGGCAGAGAGCGCAGAGAAAATCTTCTGTTCTCAGCGGCGCAGACGGCGCTTGCCGCGCGCCTTTGGTTCCCGTCGATCCAACCGTGACCGCCGGGTAGCACCTATTACCTCTGCCACCTCTGCGTTCTCAGATTTTGATCTCTTCTTCTTCTCTGCGTCTCTGCGTCTCGGCGGTGTAAGTTCTTTGCGTCACGCGGAGGACTTTGCGATCATGGTAGAAGGTCGGGCATGCGGAACGCACACGACGTGCCCGGCCCCCACATCGTGCAAGACTTTATCCGGATTCGCGGGGCGCGGGTCCACAACCTCAAGAACATTTCGCTCGCCATCCCTCACAACCAGTTGACTGTCGTTACGGGCGTGTCCGGTTCGGGGAAGTCGTCGCTGGCCTTCGACACCATCTACGCCGAGGGGCAGCGGCGCTACGTCGAATCGCTTTCGGCGTATGCGCGGCAGTTCCTCGAGCGCATGGAAAAGCCCGAGGTCGATGACGTTGACGGCATCGCCCCGGCTGTGGCCATCCGCCAGAAGAATACCAGCCGCAATCCCCGCTCGACGGTGGCCACTTCCACCGAATGCTACGACTTCCTGCGCCTGCTGTACGCGCGCGTGGGCCAGACCTTCTGCCCGAAATGCGAAACGCGCGTGCGCCAGGACACCGTGGATGAAGTCGCCGCGCGGCTGCTCACGCTGCCGGAAGGGTCGCGTTGGTACGCGATTTTTCCGTGCGGGGAACATGCTTCCGTCGAGGCCCTGCGAGACCACCTGTTCGACCTGAGGAAGAAGGGATTCAACCGGCTGTTTCAGGCGGGGCGCCTCTATGAGTTTTCCACTCCCGAATCGCTGCTGGATATCGATTTCTCCAAGCCCGTGTTCGTGCTGGTGGACCGAATCGCCATCGGGCCGGACCTGCACCAGCGGCTGGTCGACACCATCGAGATCTGCTATCGCGAGGCCGGCGAAGTCATCTTTCAGAGCGCGGCGGGTGGGGATCAATTGCGCTTCAACGAGAAGTTCCAGTGCAAAACGTGCCTGCTGGAGTTCGCCCAGCCGGAGCCCATCCTGTTCAGCTTCAACTCGCCCATCGGGGCGTGCCCGCGCTGCCAGGGGTTCGGCAACACCATCGATTTCGACATGGACCGCGCGATCCCGGACCCGTCGCTTTCGCTCGACGACGGCGCGGTGGAGCCGTGGACCAAGCCGAAGGCCCGCTCGTGGCTGGGCAATTTCCGCAAGTCCGCGCGCGGAAAGGTGCGCTTCGGAGTTCCGTTTGCCGAGCTCAGCGACGAGGAGCGCGAAACGGTCTACAGTTTCATCCGCCGCTTCTTCGACCACCTGGAAACCAAGAAATACAAACTGCACGTGCGCGTGTTTCTCAGCCGCTACCGGGGCTACGCGCTGTGTCCGGAATGCAGGGGCGCGCGGCTGCGCAAGGAAGCGCTCTACGTGCGCATTGGCGGCCGCAACCTGGCCGAGGTGGTGCGCATGAACATCGCCGCGGCGCAGCAGTTTTTCGACACGCTCGAGCTGAGCCCGGAAGAGAGCGCCATCGCCGACAAGATCTTCATCGAGATCCGCCAGCGGCTGAAGTTCCTCAACGACGTCGGGCTGGACTACCTTACGCTCGACCGGCTCGCCTCCACGCTTTCCGGCGGCGAGGCGCAGCGCATCCAACTCGCCACGTGCCTGGGGTCGCGGCTGGTGGGCGCGTGTTACGTGCTGGACGAGCCTTCCATCGGCCTGCACAGCCGCGACACCGGGCGGCTGATCCGGATTCTGGAAGAGTTGCGCGAGCTGGGGAACACCATTGTGGTGGTGGAGCACGACGCCGACGTGATGCGGGCGGCGGACCACATTGTCGATCTGGGCCCGGGCGCCGGCGAGCGCGGCGGGGAGATCGTTTTCGAAGGCCCTTTCGAGAAGCTGGTGGCCGCCGGCAACGGATCGCTTACGGCGCGCTATCTGCGCGGCGAACTGCGCGTTTCCATGCCACGCGCGCGGCGCACCATCCAACCCAAGCGTGTGCTGCGGATTTCAGGGGCGCGCGCGCACAACCTGAAAAACCTCGAGGTGGAAATTCCCCTGGGCATGATGGTGGCCATCACGGGCGTCTCGGGGTCGGGAAAATCGACGCTCGTCGATGACGTGCTCTACCGGTCGCTCGAAGCCATGCACCGGGTGCGGGAATCGGGGCCGGAGATCGATGGCGAGGGCGAGATCTCCGGGACTTCGCCGGCGCCGTGCAGGAAGGTCGAGGGCGCCGAGCGGATCGCCAGCACCGTCATGATCGATCAGTCGCCCATCGGGCGGACGCCGCGCTCCAACCCCGTAACCTACATCAAAGCGTTCGACGCGATTCGCGCGCTGTTCGCCTCCACGCGCGAGGCGGAGAAACGCGGATATACCGCCGGCCACTTCTCCTTCAACATCCCCGGCGGCCGCTGCGAGGTCTGCCAGGGCGACGGCACGGTGACCGTCGAGATGCAGTTCCTGGCCGACGTCGAGCTGGTCTGCGAAGAGTGCAAGGGCACGCGCTACAAGAGCGGCATCCTCGAGATTCGCTATAACGGGCTCAATATCCACCAGGTGTTGCAGCTCACTGTGCGCGAAGCCATGGACGTGTTCCGAGACACGCCGAGGCTGGTGCGCAAGCTCAAGGTGCTGGACGACGTGGGGCTGGGCTATCTGCGCTTGGGACAATCTGCAACCACGCTCTCCGGCGGCGAGGCGCAGCGTGTGAAGCTGGCGGCGCACCTCGCCATGGCCAATTGCGAGGGCACGCTGTTCATCTTCGACGAGCCCACCACGGGCCTGCACTTCGACGACATCTCCAAGCTGCTGGCGGCCTTTCAGCGGCTCATCGAAAACGGCGGAAGCCTGATCGTCATCGAGCACAACCTGGACGTGATCAAGGCGGCGGATTGGGTGATCGATCTCGGCCCTGAAGGCGGCGCCCGCGGCGGCTACGTGGTGGCCGCGGGAACGCCCGAAATGATCGCCAACGTAGAGGCGTCTTACACCGGACGCTACCTGCGCGGTGTGTTGTAACGCGCAGGGCTACAATCGTACATAAGGCTCCGCCATGCGCTCCATCCTATTGCTTACCCTGCTACCCGCTCTCGTGGCCGCCGCTCCGGCGCTCGAAATCGTCCGGCCCATCGTCGCTCAAAGCGATGGGGGCGCCCCCACGCCCGCCAGCTACGAGCACGTTGCCGGGGAGACGCTGTTCTTCACCTGCCGCGTGGCGGGTTATTCGAAGTCGCCCGAAGAGAAGATCCACGTCGCCTATTCGGTGCAGGCGTTCGATCCCAAAGGCGTCCCGATTGTAGAGCTGTACCAGAACGAGCTGGTTACAGAAGTCGCGCCGCAGGACAAAGAGTGGATGCCCAAGATCGAGACCGAGGTGCAGATTCCGCCCCTGGTGGCCTCGGGAGCGTACAAGATCGTGGTCAAGGCCCAAGACCTGCTGGCCAAGACGACGGCCGAGCTGGCGGTACCGTTTCAAGTGCGCGGACATGATGTCGAGCCGAGTGAGACGCCGGTGGTGCGCAACTTCCGCTTTTTCCGCGGCGAGGACGACGCGCAGCCGCTCGACAAGCCCATCTACCACCCCGGCGACGGCGTATGGGCGAGGTTCGACATCACCGGTTTCAAGTACGGGCCGAACAACCGCGTGGACGTGAGTTACGTGACTTCGGTGATTGCGCCCAGCGGCAGGGTGCTCTGGACCCAGCCCGAGCCCGCCGTGGAGCAGTCTGAATCCTTCTATCCCAAGCGCTACGTCGCCGCCTCGTTTGGGATCAGCCTGCAGGGCAACATTCGTCCGGGCGAATACACTATTGCGGTCGAGGTCAAAGACGCCCTCGGCAACCAGACCGGCGAGACGAAGCAGACGTTCACCGTTTCTCAGTAACCAAGGGACGCGGCCGCCAACCACGAGCCGTCCGAATCTGAACATTCCGTCCTGAATCCGGACACCACGTGTTTCCTCGCACGGCGGATTTCACCGCCTTACAATGGCACCTCACGTGCCTCCCTCCACTCGATGCACATCTTGCAAGACCTTCGGATTGCTGCGCGCCAATTCCGAAAAACGCCCGGATTTGCCATCACCACCATCGCCACCCTGGCGCTCGGAATCGGCGCCTCCACCGCCATCTTCAGTCTGGTCGACGGCGTGATGCTGCGCCCGTTGCCATTTCCGCGGCCCGGCCGGCTCATGTGGCTCCAGCAGGTCGACACATCCGCGGGCCTTACCGCCAAGAGCGAACCCGTCGGCGCGCCCCTGAGCTACCCCGACTACTTCGATTGGCGCGCGCGGACCCGCTCCTTCAGCGGCCTGGCCTCTTACCACCACGACGGCATGATCCTCACTGGCGCCGGCGACGCCCAGCAGCTCTCGGGCGCCGTCGTTTCCTCCAACTTCTTTCGGGTGCTCGGCCTCGATCCGGCGCTCGGCCGCGATTTTCTACCGGATGAAGAGAAGCCCGGCACGCGCGCGGTGATCCTGAGCTACGAGCTGTGGCAATCCACGTTCGGAGGCTTCCGCGATGTCGCCGGGAAGTCCATTACGCTGGACGGCAACAGCTACATCGTCGATGGCGTCATGCCGCGCGATATGCCGCCTCTCGAGTCTACGCCGGCCGCCTATTGGGTGACGCTGGCGGTGGATGCCACCGGCGAAAATCCGCAAACCGTGCAGCGCGGCGCCGATTGGCTCGGCGTCATCGGCCGCCTCAAACCCGGCGTCGCTCCCGCCCAGGCCCACGCTAAATTGAAAGCGCTCCAGCACAACCTCGCCGCGCAATTCCCCGACACCAACAAGCCCTACACCGATGCCATAACCGTCCCCCTGCTCGATCGCCTGGTGGGCGACTATCGTCCCGCGCTGCGAGTCCTCTTCGCGGCCGTGACCCTGGTGCTTCTGATCGCCTGCGCCAACGTCGCCGGCCTCATGCTGGCGCGCTCCTCCCGGCGCGCTCCCGAAATGGCCCTGCGCTGCGCCGTCGGCGCCGGCCGATTCGCCATCATGCGCCAGGTTCTGCTCGAATCCCTGCTCCTCTCGCTCCTCGGCGGTGCGCTCGGTGTTCTCTTCTCCACCTGGATTCTCGACCTCCTGGTCCGGCTCATGCCCAAGGAACTGCCGCGCCTCGATCACGTCTCCATCAACGCGCCCGTTCTCGCTTTCGCGGTCTCGATTTCCATTCTGGCCGGCCTCCTCTTCGGGCTGGTCCCGGCGTGGCGCATGTCGCACCTCGATCCCTCGCTGGCGCTCCGCGAAGGCGCCCGTGGTATGACCGGTGGGCGCCGCCGCAATCTCCTCCACAATTGGCTGGTAATCGCCGAAACCGCCGTCAGTCTGGTGCTGTTGATCGCAGCGGGCCTGCTCATCCGCAGTTTCGTCCAGGTGCTCCGCGTCGACCTCGGTTTCGACCCGCACCACGTGCTCACCGCGCGGATCAACCTGCCCGCGGCGCGTTATCCGCACGACCGCCGGCTGCAGTTCTATGACGCCTTTCTTGCCCGCCTGGCCGCGCTCCCCGGAGTCGAATCCGCCGCCGCGGGATACCCGCTGCCCTTGACATCGGGCAACATTGGCATCTCGTTTACCATTGAGGGCCGGCCAGTCGCTCCCGGAGACGAGCCCGGCGCGGCTGTGGGCATAGCGACTCCCGGGTATTTCGAGACGCTCCGCATCCCCATCCTGGCCGGCCGCGCGTTCACCGCGCGCGATGGGACCAAGGCGCCGCCCGTCGTCATCGTCAATGAGGCATTCGCGCGCAAATTCTTCCCCGACGAGAACCCCATCGGGAAGCGCCTCACATCCGACCTCGGTGACGGCGTCGTCAAGCATCCCGTGCGCGAGATCATCGGCGTCGCGGGGAGCGTCAAGAGGCAGCAGCTTACCGCGGAACTCGACCCGCAGTACTACCTTCCATACGCCCAGGCAGTCATCACCTCGCCCACGCTCTCCATCCGCACCGCCGGCGACCCCACCCGGTTGATCGCCGCGCTCCGCGAGCAACTCGCCCAGGCCGATCGCGATATCCCGCTTTACCGCGTCGCCTCGATGGACGAGCTGGTCTCCAAAGCCGCCGCGCAGCCGCGCTTCCAGACCAGACCCCGCCTTCTTCATAGCGCCGGCCATGAACCCGCGCACGGTGTGCTTTTGCCATCCCATGGTCTTCATGATCTCCGGAAGCGTGGCTCCATTCTTGCGCTGGAGCATGGCGACCACCTGGGCCGTTTCTTCGAGGTCGCCAGCGACACCGCGGCGCCCGAAAGCGGCTGGATCGGCGAATCGATGCCGAAGGCCAGCGAGATCACCGGACCGGTGGCCGCCGTCCGGGCATCCTTCAGGTTCGGCAGATAACTGCGGCCGGAACAGGCGCGATCCCCGCCGTCGAAGCTGTGCAGCGCGAGGTCCAGCAGGACCAGATCGGTGATGCCCCGGGCGGCCTTGACGATGGCCGGGTCGCGCGCGAAGGCACGAACACTTTTGGAATCACGCTGCTGCCGATGCTTATCGGCGCGGCGATGCTCTCCTGGAATGGTCGCAGCGCGCTCGGCTGGCTGCTCACGGTGGCGGGAGGATTGTTTATCCTGGCGGGCGTGATTGCGAACCTCCACATCTACTTCGCGCCCACCAGCCTGCTTAAAACGATTGTGATGCTGGTGCTGCTGGTAGGCGGACTGGCGTTGATTGCGCGGGCCCTGCGCGCAGCGTAGCGCCGATGGGCTACGCCGAGTCTCACGCATATATTTCGCCGCTGTTGCGCGGAGCAGGCCATGTTTCTTGTTTCAGACAGATCTATAGCGCATTCCCATGATGTATCATTAGCTCGAATGCGACATGAGAGCAGTCAGGCCGAGCTGCCGGTAGGCGTGATCGGCCTCGGTTCGATGGGCATGGGTGTAGCCCGATCATTATTGCGCGCGGGCCTTCTTGTATCCGGCTACGATGTTCGCCCGGAAGCGCGCAGGCAGTTCGAGGAGCTCGGCGGCGTTGCTGCCAGTTGCCCGGGTGAAGCAGGTCGCCGCGCCCGCGCCGTCGTAATCCTTGTCGTCAATGCGGAGCAGACCGAAGAGGTGATCTTCGGCGCCGGCGGTCTGGCGGAGAGCATGGAGCCCGGTTCGGTCATCGTCACGAGTTCCACCGTCCCGCCGGCATTCGCGGCTGACCTTGGCCACCGCCTCGAAAGCGGGGGCCTGATGAATATCGATGCGCCGGTCTCCGGCGGCGTCAAGAAAGCAGCGGAAGGCCAGCTTACCGTGATGGCATCCGGGCCTCCCGCGGCCTTTGAACGATGCGCACCCTTGTTCGAGGCTATTGCCGGGAAGCTGTACCGCCTCGGCGAAAAGCCCGGTCAGGGCTCCACGGTTAAAATGATCAATCAACTGCTGGCTGGAGTCCACATCGCCGCGGCCGCCGAAGCCATGGCGCTCGGAATCAAGGCCGGCGCCGATCCCGCGATGCTCTTCGAGGTCATCAGCAACAGCGCAGGCTCCTCCTGGATGTTCCAGAATCGCGTGCCGCACATTTTGGCCGGGGATTATACGCCACTTTCCGCCGTGAACATCTTCGTCAAGGACCTCGGCTTGGTTCTGGACTCCGCCCGCAAGCTGTCCTTCCCCCTGCCGCTCACCGCCACCGCGCACCAGATCTTTCTCGCCGCCGCGGCTGCCGGACACGGCGGAGAAGATGATTCGGCCGTCATCAAGATGTACCCTGGCATCGAGTTGCCCAAGGATCGAAGGGAAGAGCGCTGATGGCTCCGCTACTGGGCTCGATCGCCGACGACTTCACCGGCGCCACCGATCTGGCCGGTGTGCTGGTAAAGCATGGTATGCGCACCGTCCAGATGATCGGTGTTCCGCGCCTCCCGCCGCCGGCCTCGAGCGATGCCATTGTGGTAGCGCTTAAGACCCGCACGGTTCCGCCGCGCGATGCCGTCGAAGCTTCTCTCAGGGCGCTTCGATGGCTGCGCGACGCAGGTTGCCGTCAGTTCTTTTTCAAGTACTGCTCCACTTTCGATTCCAATGATCGGGGCAACATCGGACCCGTCGCCGAGGCGCTGATGGACGCTTTGGAAACCGATTTCACCATCGCCTGCCCGGCCTTTCCCGCCAACGGGCGCGCGGTCTTCCGCGGCTACCTGTTCGTCGGCGACGTTCTGCTCCACGAGAGCGGCATGCGGCACCATCCGCTCACGCCCATGACGGACGCCAATCTCGTGCGCGTGCTGCAACGCCAGTGCACGCGCCGCGTAGGCCTGGTCCGCTTCGAGAGCGTGCGGGGCGGGGAGGCGGAAATCCGGCGCGCCTTCGCCAACGCGCGCAGCGGCGGCGTCGGGGTCGCCATTGTCGACGCCACCTCCGATTCCGACCTCATGGCGATCGGCGCCGCCTGCCGCGACCTGCCGTTGTTGACCGGCGGATCGGGCGTTGCCATGGGACTTCCGGTCAATTTTCGGTCCCAGGGCCTGCTGGCGCGCGATCAACCAGCCGGCCGGTTGCCGCGAATCGAGGGACTCGATGCGGTGGTCTCGGGCAGTTGCTCGCCCGCCACCGAGCGCCAGGTCGCGCACATGCGGAACTTCGCGCCGGCCTTCCAGATCGATCCGCTGCGCGTAGCCTCCGGCGCGGACGTGGTGGCTGAGGCCGTGGATTGGGCCTCGGGCCGCCTGCGCAGCGGCCCTGTGCTGGTCTATTCCACCACCGATCCCTCTACGGTGAAGAAAGTACAGGACGAATTGGGCGCCGAACGTGCCGGCGCTCTGGTCGAAAGCACCCTCGCCGCTATCGCCTGCCGCCTGGTGGATGCCGGCGTCCGGCGGCTGATTGTCGCCGGCGGAGAAACCGCTGGCGCCGTGGTCGGCATGCTCCGCCTGGAGGGCTTGCGCATCGGGGATGAAATCGACCCCGGCGTCCCGTGGACCGTGAGCCTCGGCGAGAGGCCGCTGGCCCTCGCTCTCAAGTCCGGAAATTTCGGCACGGACGATTTCTTCCTCAAAGCGTGGAGCCGGCTGCCGTGACGGAAAACCGGATGCGGGATGAGATCGCAGAGTTCGGCCGCTCGGTCTTTGATCGCGGTCTCACCGCTGGCAGCAGTGGCAATATCAGCGCGCGCCTGGAAGACGGTTGGCTGCTCACTCCCACCAACGCATGCCTGGGCCGGCTCGATCCCGCGCGGATTTCCAAACTCGCGTGGGATGGCCATCTGATCTCCGGCGATCCGCCATCCAAAGAGGCTCCGCTCCACCTCGCCATGTACCAGGAGAGGGCCGCGGCTGGCGCGGTGGTTCATTTTCATTCCACCTATTCCGCCGCCGTATCCTGCATGCGGAACCTGCCGGCCGAAAGTTGCCTGCCGCCGCTGACAGCGTATTTCGTGATGAAGATCGGGAGACTTCCGCTGGTCCCGTACCATCGCCCCGGCGATCCGCGCCTGGGAGCCGCCATCCGCGCTCTGGCCGCGCGGTACGGCGCCGTGTTGCTCGCCAACCACGGTCCCGTAGTCTCCGCCGCATCGCTCGAAGCCGCTGTGTACGCCATCGAGGAACTGGAGGAAACCGCCAAACTGTTCCTCCTCTTGAAGGGACAGGAAGTGCGCCCGTTGGATGAGGCCCAGATCCGAGAACTGGTTGAGGTCTTCCGGCTGGAAATTGAGTAAGAGTGGAAGACAAAGCGCCAAGATTCTCGGCAAGTCTGTCCACGATATTCAAGAGGCCCGGGAACGTCGCGCGCACGGTCGCTCCCGGAGAGAAGGAACTTTACCCGGCATGGCAGGGCATGCGCTGCGTCTGTCGGCGACATGGTCGGCCCGGATCGTAGCGCGGGCGTTCTTGTGGAGCGGGTGCCGGTGCGTGGTGGCGAGCCTGTCGCCGGTGCCGGATAACTCGGGGCAACTCGCAGGACCCACAAGCAGAGACCCAAAATGGGATTTCCGGATAAACACATGTTATGGCGTGCCATTGCAGGGATCGTCGTATGCGGAGGGCTCATGCGTGCTGCGGATTTCGAC
>Ga0224558_1003738_pt1 | contig 12412 bp, 7 predicted proteins | sample 714S32024metaG_FD_180682 | JGI IMG/M metagenome (GOLD analysis project Ga0224558, IMG submission 180682) | Peat soil microbial communities from Stordalen Mire, Sweden - 717 S3 20-24 | ecosystem: Environmental > Terrestrial > Soil > Wetlands > Peat | place: Sweden: Norrbotten County, Stordalen... | reverse complement strand
ACAAACCCCTACCAAACTCTTTACCCGCCAAATTCAGCAGGTGTCGCAACCGCGTCTTCGCAAGTATTTCCGTCCCTATACCGCATGGCGACGGGTCTCAAAAGGAGGAACGCTTCTACTTCAGCGGTCCCAAGTAGTGATCCAGCCAGTCCAGGGTTTCCTTAATGAGGAGTTCGTTGGGTGGCGTGTGACCAGAATCGAAGACCAAGTGCCGCTTATCTTTGGCGGGCGCGCCGAGTAGCCGGAACATCGGTTCCTGCAATGAGTCCACCGGGAAAAAGCTGTCGTACCGACCGTTGATCATCAGAGCTGGTTGCTTCACTCGCGGCGCAAAATTGATGGCATCGACTTCTGGCAACGTCCTCTGAAATTCGAAGCCACCACCCACCAGGATTACGGTTTTGATCCGCGGCTCTACAGCGGGGAGGATTGCTCCTTCGGCTGCGCCCCAACTGAAGCCCAGATACGCGATCTTGTCCTGGTCTAAGTCCTTGCGGGTCTCGATGTAATCGATGGTTCGTCCCAGGTCCTTCGACCAGTAGATGATGTGGTCTCGCCACATACTGGTAGGGCTGGGATAATCGCTGCGCAGTTCGTCACCTCGACTGTATGTCCCTTTATAGATGGGATACACCACGGCACGTCCGCTCTTGACCAGGTATCGGAACCGCCACAATTGCAAATCATCGCTACGCTGGTAAATCGCGTCCGAACCGGGAAAATAGATGATCGTTTGGTAGGGCGGCGTACCGTTCCTAGGCAAAAACACGTATGCGACCACGCGCTCGTTGCCGTACCCGGCCGTGAAGGTTACGTGTTCTCTTCGGTAGGATTCAGAGCCGTCATCCGATGATGTGTCAACCGCATCGAGGGGCTTTTTATCATAGGCATAGAGGCTCTTGTAGATCTGAAAAACTTGGTCGGAAACGGGCTTCTCCTTCGAGTAATCGCGGAGCGGCTCCGAGAAGGCTCCCCTCGCTTGCGAGGGAGGCTCCACCGTGTATTTCGCCAGCCGGAACCCGTAGGTGGGCATGCGACGAAAGGGATCCTGCGTATCCTGGTCGGTGAACATGTATGTCGGCTCGTTCCACGCTCCTCCCAAGATGTACCGCTTGCCCTGCTTCTCGTTCCAACACCACTCCTTCACATTACCGGCCATGTCGTAAGTGCCAAACGGACCCATGCCGGATGTTGTGCCCACCTTCAGGGGCCCCTGACCCGCGAAATTACTCAACGGCGCGATGTAGGCGATGCCCCACGTCCCGGCAGCGTGATTCCAGTGATAGATGGTGGGAAGACTCTTGCCAACGAATTCCGCATAGGCAACTGCCTCATACCAACTCACACCCGACACGGGATAGTCCGCTTGCCCTTCGGGGTAGTCGCCCAGCATCCACGTAGCGGGACCAAGTCGTCCGGTCTTGTCCCGGAATCGCTCCATCGCCTCCTTCCAGGAGAGAGTCCGCCCGCTCAGTAGGAAAGGGGCCTTCCAGAATTCCTGTTTGCCATAGCCGCCGGCATCGACAAACTGCTTGAACTGCCGGTTCGTGACCTCGTACTTGTCCATGAAGTAGTCTGGGATATGCACGGGCGGCAAGTGATCGAGTCCGGGGATCTGCAAATCGAAGTCGCCGCCCTTTACAAATACCATTCCAGGCGGCACGTTGCTGTCTTTCTGCAGTTCGACCGTGAAACCACCCTTGGTCTCCGGAAACATGAGCGGCCGCCCGTCTTTGCCCCCACTGGCGAGTTCGGCGCTCACGTACCCCGGCTTGTCCACTCTCCAGCGGAAGAATGCCCAAGGCACGCGACGATTCTCGATGGGCGTATGCCCCAAATACTCCCATTGATTGTCCTTGGCGTTGTATTCCCTCATGTACACATCGGCGCCTTCTGGCTGGGAGTGAATGGTGATGGTCCGCGACATTTCCGCCCAAAGTTTCTGCAGCATTGGGTCGTTGGGAATGTACCGTTCCGCTTGCAAAGCGAGGTTATACGCGTCAACCGAGCGCATTTCTTCCACCAGTTCGCTGATCTGCGGAATTGCCTGCTCCCTTGCCCAGCGGATCTTGGCGTTGCGCCTCACCAGCCACGTTGCAGCCAGCGCGATCGCCAGGGCCGCCACTATCAGCGGAATCGCAACCGTCGGCCTTCGCACCATGCGAGCCACCGGCACCCCGGTGGACGAACTCACCAGCTCGTTCTTCAGACGTTGGAGATCCTCCCTGACCTCCGCTGCCGACTGGTACCGTCTTGCACGCTCTTTTTCCAGGGTCTTGTTGATGATCCGTTGCAGCTCGCGCGGGATTCCGGGGTTTAATTGCGCCGGAGGCGGAGGGGTTTTGTTTAGGATGCCGTCAAATACTACCGCGCTCGTACTGCCGGAAAACGCTTGTACTCCGGTCGCCATCTCGTACAGAACCGCCCCAAAGCTGAACAGGTCGCTGCGCGCGTCGAGCTCTTCCCCTAGCGCCTGCTCCGGCGACATGTAGGCCACCGTGCCCACTGCCACTCCGGACTCAGTTAGGTGCGATTCGATCGTCGGCTGAGCCGAAAATGACACCGCGCCCGCAACCTGTCCATGTGGCGCCAGCTTTGCCAAGCCGAAATCAAGCACCTTCGCGTGCCCGCGATCGGTCACAAAGATGTTGGCCGGCTTGATGTCGCGATGGATGATTCCACGGCTGTGTGCGGCATCCAGGGCGTCAGCGATGCCCGTCGCGACTCGCAGCAGTTGTTCGATGTGAAGCGGCTTGCGATCAATCTGGCGCGCGAGCGTTTGTCCCTCCAGCAGTTCCATCGCAATGAATGGCTGGCCCTGAGACTGCCCGATTTCGTAAATGGTGCAGATGTTCGGGTGGTTCAGGGCGGAAGCGGCGCGGGCTTCCCGGCGGAACCGTTCGAGAGATTGCGGGTCTTGAGCTACGTCCTCGGGCAGAAACTTCAACGCGACAAACCGGCCAAGCGCGGTGTCCTCGGCCTTGTAAACCACGCCCATTCCGCCACCGCCCAACTTCTCGATGATGCGGTAGTGCGAGATGGTCGGGTCGATCATCAGGGGCAAATCTTACGTGGGTGAAACCGGCAAGTCAATGAAACGCCGTGGACTTGGCGCTATCAGGAAAGGGTTGTTTTTGCACAATCGCATTTACACTAACAACCCACCGCCGAGGCTACTAGTCTGCGCGGTGGCCTTCTCGCCCAACTCAGGATCCAGCCTGGGGACTTCTTCGAATTGGATGCGGTGCGAACGACGAAGGGGACGCGACCCAAGTTTGTTCCCAAATGGAATGTGATCCGCCCTGGAGACTAAAGTTCCGTGTCTCTTCTGCCGATAACCGATGGTGAGAAGGGTCATTGGATTTGTGCGCCGCATACTACCGTCGCTAGGCATCGTCGCCGTTGGCATGCTCCTGAGCACGACGATCTTCACCATCCTACGAAGACTGGAAAGCAAGAACGCTGAGGCGTCCTTCAACGGCGTTGCCCAGCAGCGACTTGACGCTCTGGAGACTAACGTCACTCTGACCGTCAATAATCTGGTCTCCGTCGGGGCGCTGTATGATGCTTCGCACCATGTCGAACGGGAGGAGTTCGATCGCTTCACGGTGCCGCTGCTGGCTGGGAACCGGGCAATCCAAGCGTTGGAATGGATTCCGAGGGTAGCGAGACGATCGCGGAAGAGGTACGAAGAGGAGGCGCGTCACGACGGATTCCATTCGTTTCAATTCACGGAGCGGCCCTCCTCAGCGCAGCTTGTCCGAGCGGGTGAGCGGGATGAGTACTTCCCGGTCTTCTATGTTGCTCCCTTCAAAGGCAACGAAAAAGCCCTGGGCTTCGACCTTGCATCCGACCCCATCCGTCGTGAAGCACTGCAGAATTCGGCAGATTCCGGCCGGTTGGTGGCCACCAACCGGGTCAAGCTCGTGCAGGAAACATCGGACCAATACGGCTTCCTCGTCTTCCGTCCAGTTTACCGGGGAGGTATCGAGCCCCGTAGCGACGAGAAGAGGCGTGAGGCGTTGACCGGGTTCGCGCTCGCAGTCTTTCGGGTAGCGGACATCGTGGAGAAGGCTGGCGCCGTGCCCAGTTCCGCATCGGGCCTCAACTTGGCGATTTTCGACCGCGATGCCAAGCCCGGAGAAAGACTGCTGTATCCGAAGGGCGCCCATCTCGATGGCGTCGCAGACCTTCCGCGGGATTTCAGAGCTACGCGAACGATTGCAGTCGCCGGGCGCACATGGGAGCTTGCGGCCTACCCTCTCTCTAAAAGCTTCAGGCCGGAACGATGGAGCAGTTGGTCGGCATTGCTGGGGGGCGTGCTGCTGACCTTCCTGCTGGCAGCGTACCTTGTCGAGCGCCAACGCGCCGAGAAGGCCCTGCGACAAAGCGAAGAGCGCGCCCGCTTGCTATTCACGACCATCCCCCATCCGACCTATGTGTTCGATCTCGTGACCCTGGCCTTTCTTGAAGTCAACAACGCGGCGGTGCAGCAATACGGGTACAGCCGGGATGAGTTCTTGCGTATGAAGACGACCGACATTCGCCCGGTGGGGGAGGTGGCACGGTTGAATCGGCATCTGCAACAATCGGGTTCCACCAATGGCGCCGCGGGACAGTGGCAGCATGTCACCAAGGACGGGCGCATCATCCACGTCGATGTCCACTTCCATAGTCTCGATTACGATGGGCACAAGGCGCGTCTGGCCATCGCTCAGGACGTGACCGAGCGCAACCGGCTTGAGATTGAACTCCGCCACTCCCAGAAACTCGAGGCGGTAGGCAGCTTGGCCGCCGGCATTGCGCACGAGATTAATACCCCTATCCAGTTCGTCGGCGACAACATTCGATTCCTGGGCGAGGCTTGCACGGACCTCAATACGGTGCAGGAAAAGTATCACCGTCTCCGGAATGCGGCCGCTAACGATGAGGCGTTGCGGGCGTTGGCGGAGGAAGTAGCTGAGGCCGAAAAGGCCGTGGATATTGCCTATCTGATGAAGGAAATTCCCCGGGCGATCGAGCAATCCCTGGATGGGGTGACGCGCGTCGCGACCTTGGTGCGGGCTATGAAGGAGTTTGCTCACCCTGACCAAAAGGAAAAGTCCGCCGCCGATATCAATGCGGCCCTGCTCAGCACTCTGACGGTAGCGCGCAATGAACTGAAGTACATCGCGAATGTGGAAACCGAGTTCGGTGATCTGCCCCTGGTCGTCTGCAACATCGGCGAAGTGAACCAGGTTTTCCTCAACCTGCTCGTGAATGCCGCCCACGCCATTGGCGACGCAAAGAAGGGGACTGATGAGAAGGGTCTTATTCGTGTCCGAACTGCGATCGAAAAAGACGCCGTCTTAGTTTCCATTTCCGACACGGGGTGCGGTATCCCGGAAAATATTCGGGACAAAATCTTCGATCCTTTCTTTACGACGAAAGAAACCGGGCGAGGAACCGGGCAGGGTTTAGCGATTGCCCACGCGGTTGTAGCCGAAAGACACGGGGGAACGCTCACCTTCGCCAGCGAAGTGGGCAAAGGCAGCACGTTCTATGTTCGGCTGCCGCTTGATGAGAAGGCCAAGCTCGTGGAAGAGAAGCCTTCTTAGCATCCGATTCCAGAATGAGTGTCAGCACAGCGCCCCGTTTTCCGACGTGCAAGGCGTTTTGCGAACCAGGGCAACACCGCTTACGAGGCGCCTTTCACGAATGCAAGTGCGGTTGTAGGCATAGAGACAGTCACCTCCCCGGCGATGGCGCGGCGGGCGTGGAAGTTCTTGAGCTTGACGATGAGCGGCGGAGTGGCCTCCTGACCTTTGGAGACGAGCAACGTCGCATCGCCGGTGCGGATATCTTCTTGAATGATCATGCCGGGGGAAAGCTCATCGATCCGGCACTTTCGGAGCTCGCCGTTTTCGGCGTTCGGATCCAAAGTCACCAGAGCCTCGAAAAACTCCGGGCTGAAGCCCTTGTTTTGGCTAGCCAGCCGGTGTGCTGCCTCAGTTCGCGAAGCCCCCTTATGAATGAGTTGTTCGTAAGCCAAGGTCAGCCGGAGGATTTCCGCTCCCATGCGCATGTCCGACCTTACGGACTCGTCGACATCGCGGACCGGCCGGTTCTGGTGCTCAATCATCCACGCGATAGGTTCCAGCCGGGGGATCTTCGAAAGGAGACCATAGGCGACACTGGGGTGTGCGTCGTATTGCGCCTGCTCGTTCGAGGTCAGTTTCTCACCACTATACACGGCCTCGATCGTTTCCGGCGGCAACGTGACGCAACCGAGTTGGGACATCATGGCGGCGACTTCGTATTGCCACGGGTTTCCCAGCTTCATCACGGTTACGATGTGGTGGATGTAGCGGCGGGCGCGCTCAGCGCGGCTGAAAGCTGTGGGATTGACCATGCTGAGTACGTCGGTCAGCACGTGAATGGTGCCGCTTAGGGTTTGTTCCAAGAGTTGCTTTTCGGCGGTGACCAGGCGGTACTGCACCAGGGCTGCAGTCAGGGTTTTCGCCATCGTTTCCTTGCTGCAAGGCTTGGTGAGGAAGCGGAAGATGCTGCCCTCGTTAATGGCGTTGATGGCCGTGTCCATTTCGGCGTTGCCGGTAAGCATGACACGGGTGGTGTCCGGCGATTGGGCCTTGATTTTGCTCAAGAGCTGGATGCCATCCATGCCGGGCATTCGCATGTCGGAAACCACGACCGCGTAGGGTCCGTTATCCGCGGCGAGTTTCAGAGCGTGCTCGCCGCCCAGGGCGGTCTCCATCAGAAACTCGCGGCCCAAACTCCGCCGATACCCGTCAAGGATGTTGTGATCGTCGTCCACTAGAAGAATTTTTTCAGCCATGGTGTTCCTCTCTCCCATCAATTTCCTGACATCCGTTTGTGCCCGACGGGGAAGCGATCCTGCAGACGGTCGACAAACAGGATTTGGTTGCTCACGATCACACCCCGGTTAGTGCGCATCGGCATCGAGCTTGCTCCGCCACACCTCTTCTCGTTCGGCGCAACCGATTCCGGCCAGGAAGGCGGTGTCGATCGGGGTTCGGTCCCGCAGTCGCGAGGTGCTTTTTTCGTCGTGATACGCGCTGGCCACGTGCACGGCGGCCAGCGCCGAAAACTTCACGCTCAAGCTGCCGGCGGGGTCGTGGTGCCAGGCAACGGCTTCGACGATCGTGCTCGGCAGTCCCCATAAACCAAACAGATAGGCTGCGACTTGGGCATGGCTGCAGCCGAGCAGTTCGCATTCCGCCGCATAGAGCCCGATGTTTTTCTTCTCCATGTGTTCCAGCACCTTCCCGTACTGCTCGCCCAGGGTGGAGGCGAGGATGAGCTTGCCGGCATCATGCAGCAGGCCGGCGGTGAAAGACTCATTCTGGACGCGTGGATCGGCGTGCTCGAAACGCGCAATCTTCCCGGCGCAATTGCTGACCGCCAGGGAGTGGTCTGAAATCTTCTGCACATCGTCCGCGGTCAGCAGCCGGCTTTGAAATTGCTGGAATACATGGGCCGTTAGAACCAAGGTCCGCAGCGTGTCCAGACCGAGGAGTTGGACGGCGTGCGAGGCACTGGAAATTTCGCAAGGCAGGCAAAAGAAAGCCGAGTTCACCAGCTTCAGGATCTTCGCGGTCATGGCCATGTCGGTTCCAATCAGTTTATCGATCCTTTGCAGGGAGGGGTCGGGATGGCGCAGCTCCTCGTTCAGTTTCAGGTAAACGTCCGGCAGACTGGGCAGGGCATCGAGCTTCGTTACTAACTCGCGCAGGGCGGGATTCTGCAGCAGATCTTTAAGAGCAAAGGCACGGATCAGCCGGGACTTCAGCTCTTCGCCTTCGCAAGGCTTGGAAACAAACTGGTGAGCAGGATTGACCGAGCGCAGAACGGTCTCGCGATCCGATTGTCCCGATAAGACCATACGCAAAGTTTGAGGGGACCGCTTTTGCACTTCTTCCAGCAGCTGCGCTCCATCCATTCCCGGCATGCGCATGTCGGTGACTATGATGTCGAAGGCCTGCCGGTCCATGGCTGCCAGGGCCTCGTCACCGCCCGCCGCAAAAACCATTTCCCATTCCGCGCGCATCGGACGCAGGCTGCGCTGCAGCCCGGTCAGCACCATAGGCTCGTCATCGACAAATAGAATTCGTTTTGCCATGATTACCCTTCTGACGACTTTGCAAATGGGATGCGAATGTAGAATGTCGTTCCCTTTCCCAGTTCAGAGTCGAACCATATCTTTCCTCCGTGTCGCCTCACGATGGCGGTGTGGGCCAGGGCCAATCCTTGTCCCGTCCCCTTCCCCACTGGTTTGGTAGTGAAGAACGGCTCAAACACGCGCGAGCGCACGGGTTCCGGTATTCCCACACCGGTGTCAGAAATGGAGATCTCGGCCGAGTTGTGGTTGAGCAGGGTGGAGACCACAATCTTTCCTTTGCCCTGGGACCCATCTCCCACGGCCTGCGCAATGGCGTGCGCGGCATTGATCAGCAGGTTGAGAATCACCTGGTTGAACTCGCCGGCGTGGCAGAGCACCAAAGGCAGCGTGGGGTCAAAATGTGTTTCCACGTCAGAAACATACTTCCACTCATTGCGCGCCACGGTGATGGTGGTCTCGATCGCCTGGTTGATGTCAAGGGGCTTCTTTTCTTTCGATCCGGGATGCGAGAACTCCTTCATCGCACGTACGATCTTGGTCACCCGCTGAATGCCTTCCAGGGACTGCTCGATGGCATTGGGAATCTCCGTCTGCAGGTATTGGAAGTCGGTGCTCTGAGCCAGGGCATCGAGCCGCTGCAGCGTGTGCGGCGAAATCGGCCCCGGCGTGGCTTCCTGCTGCATCTCTCGGGTAATGGCGAACAGCGCGTGGTACGCGGGCCAGGATTCCTGCAAGAATCGGGCGTTATCGCCCACGTACTGAATGGGAGTATTGATTTCGTGCGCAATTCCGGCAGCTAACTGCCCAATTGCCTCGAGTTTCTGGGCCTGCCGCAATTGTTGCCCCAGAATCTCACGCTCCGTCACATCGGAGCCAATAATCAGCAGTTCATCGACTCCTTCCTCAGGTGCGCTAATCCATTTCAAGGTAAGTCCCAGGAATCGCGTCTCGGCATTGATCAGAAACGGGAGGGCCTCAATGCACCGCGGCTCTCGGTCAGCACACCAGGAATCAATCTCAGCTTGCATATCCGAGCGCGCCCATTGAATGCCGCAGTTCGCCAAGGGCTTTCCGGAAACCTCGGCTGTGGCGAGACCGAACACCTGCGCCGCCGTCAAATTCCAGCGTTTGATCCGCGAATCTCGCCTGATTCCGATAAGAATCGACGGCACCGAGTTGATGAATAGCTCCGCTTCTTCATGCGCCCGTCGCAGCGCCTCCTGGGCCGTTTTTCTCTCCGTGATATCGACGAATGTCACCATGCAGCCCACAGTCTTGCCCTCGTGTGTCACCGGGTGAGACCAGTATTCGACGGGAAGACAGGTGCCGTCGGCACGCCACACGACTTCGTCATCGACGTGCATCACGCTGCCCGTCCGGAAAGCCTGAAAGATGCAGCATTCTTCCACCGAGTAGTGGGACCCGTCGGCACGGCTGTGGTGAATAACGTCGTGCATGTTTTTTCCCAGCAAGGAGCTGGCATCCTGGTAGCCCAGCATGCGCAAGAGACTCTGGTTGCAGAACGTGCAGTTGCCGCTCAGATCGAGGCCATAAATGGCCTCTGCGGTGGAATCGAGCAGCAGTTGAAGTCTCTCCTTCCGCTCCTCCAGTTCCTGCTGGGCAAGGATTCGATCGTCAATCATGCGCGAGATCACGACGATACGTTCCAGGTTGCCAGCACTGTTCCGCACGGCACAGGCGTGAGCCTCCGCATAATGCGAAGTGCCGTTCTTGTGACGGATGCGCATCTCCGCGATGACTCCGTTTTTCTCTCCCTTGACGATTTCCTCGATTGCCTGCTGAGCAACGGGCAGGTCGTCGGGGTGCACCACGTCCAGGAATTTGCGATCTTGAAGTTCGTTGGCCGAATATCCCAGAAGCTTCTGGTACGCGGGGCTGACGTAGAGCTTTTTCATTCCGGGATAATCGACGATCACAATCAGGTCGCCCGCATTTTCGGCGATGCTTCGAAACAGACTCTCGCTTCGCTGCAGAGCTTCTTCCGCGGCCTTACGCCGGCTGATGTCCTGGATTAGCCCCACGACCAAACCTGGCTGCAGTTGATGCCCTTGGGGGATCAGGGTCGCCGTCAGCAGCGCCCACACCGGCCGCCCACTCTTGTGGATATATCGCTTTTCTATCTGGTAGCTCTTTGTTTCTCCGGTGTTCAACCGTCGCAGCATTTGCAGGCTTATAGCGACGTCATCTGGATGAGTGATATCTAGCAATGTGTTGGCCAAGACTTCTTCGGCGGTATAACCAATCAGATTGCCGAAGGTTTGGTTAGCCCAGACACACCGGCCGTTAACGTCTAAAACCAGTACGCCCGCGGCAGAGCACTCGAAGATAGACTTGAAAAGGTGTGCATCTCCTGGCAGACCGTCCGCCGGTCCTGCGCTGGTCGTCAAGAGCTGCGCAGCAGGCTTGGTAGTGGAATTCAATCTCCCTCTCCTAGTCCGGGTTAGAAACGCGGACCGGCGTTTGCAAGGACAGGCTGGGAAACGGGCCTAAGGACGATGCTCTATCCCTACCTGGCGCCAGTATGCCGTTATTGAGATAGTCGGCATGGAGGCTCTTCCACTTGAGCAAGGCGGTCTATGTGGTCGTACCTTTCGTGCTCTCTTAGCCGTGAGATCGGAACGGACGGCTGGCAATGGGAATTCGGGGCGGATTTTGTGAGGGGTCCATGCGCCCGATAATCGTCGACCCGGTTGGTGCACCGCGGTAGCGGAGGAGGCACGATTCTCGTGAGGCACTTCGTGGTTCACGCCAGTTGGCCAGCGGCGGCCAATCGTTCAAACACCTCGATGACCATCGGGTCAAATTGTTTTCCCGATTTCTGTCTCAGGATCTCCAGTGCTTGTCGCGCGGGAAGGCCTTTTCTGTAGGGTCGATCAGAGACGATCGCGTCATAGCAGTCTGCAACGGCAAGAATGCGCGCATGTAAACTGATATTTTCCCCGGCCAGGCCTGCTGGATAACCGGAACCATCGAACCATTCGTGATGTTGGGCAACCATGGGCAAAGCTTCGCGGAAACAGGGGACGGGTTCGAGGATACGGACTCCAATTTTCACGTGGTCGCGCATGATCTGCATTTCCTCCGGTTCGAGCCTGCCGAGCTTATCCAGAACCGCCGGAGGCGTACCGATCTTCCCGATGTCGTGCAACAACCCTCCGCGGTGCATGATCTCCAAACTCTTGGCAGGCAGACCCATGGCATGCCCCAGCTTAAGCGCCAGATTGGTCACGCGCTCGGAGTGGCCGGCCGTCCACGCCGATTTCGCGTCAATCGCGCGGGCCAAGGCAGTGAGCGTCCCCAAATCCAATTGTTCCAATGCGTTGATTGTGGTCTTCAGTTGGTCCTTCTCAAGGCGTGCGGCGTGGTATTGCGCGACGCAGGCACGAAGCGTGGCCAGGAGTGTTTTCTGCGTCACGGGTTTGGTGAGAAACCGGAAAATTTGACCCTCATTCACAGCTCTCACGGCTGCTTCGATGTCGTTGTGACCGGTCAGCATCACACGAATCGAATCCGGTGAAAGGGTGCGAACCGTCGCCAGAAACTCCGCCCCGTCCATGCCCGGCATGCGCATATCGGAGACCACAACTGGATAGGGGCCGTCCTTTCTCAGCTTCGCCAGGCCTTCTTCGGGACCCTCTGCCAGGTCGGCAACAAACTCTTTGAAGACGGAACGTCGCAACCCTTCGAGCACGCATGGTTCGTCATCCACCAACAGAACCCTCACTTCGTTGCGACTACCGGTTTGCGGACTCGTGCTCTGATTCACTCTAGACCTTCGCTTAGCCATGTGCTCTTCGGTGACAATCGCAGCGAAGCTCCTTACTCGGTGGCGAAGCAGAATCTTCCCCATGCTTCCGAAGGCAAAGTCATGACAGGCACTCAACCCTGTGCCCGGTATCTACGTTGCTTTATCGGCGATGACCGGCAATGACTTTAGAGAGCCGGACTTGACGTATAGGAAAAACACAAAGCCATTTCACAAGTACGGGGAGGCGCTGGCTGCGCGGGGCGAGAGCGTCTCGGTGTCTGGTTCTGTATTTTGCTGACATGGTTCTGACACAGAATTGAGCAAAAATCTCCCCGGAGGGAGATCGCATGAAACCAGCATTTTTGATTCGTGATTTTGGTGAGCGCGGTAGGAATCGAACCTACAACCTACTGATTAAGAGTAGGCGAGCCTGATAGGGCCTTCCACGTCTTACTACTTTTAAGAATCAATGACTTACCGACAATCAAGCCCGCACGGGAGCA
>Ga0224558_1003736_pt1 | contig 12414 bp, 10 predicted proteins | sample 714S32024metaG_FD_180682 | JGI IMG/M metagenome (GOLD analysis project Ga0224558, IMG submission 180682) | Peat soil microbial communities from Stordalen Mire, Sweden - 717 S3 20-24 | ecosystem: Environmental > Terrestrial > Soil > Wetlands > Peat | place: Sweden: Norrbotten County, Stordalen... | reverse complement strand
GCCGAGTGCGATTGTGAAAGGTGGCAAGCCGTTGAGCGGGGCGCCAGTTATGGCCAGCGACTTGCGGGCGTCGGCGGCACTGGTAATCGCAGGCTTGGCCGCGCGCGGCACTACGCAGGTCAATCGCGTCTATCACATTGACCGCGGTTACGAGAACATTGATGGCAAGCTCCGGCAACTGGGCGCGCGCATCGAGCGGATCGAAGAATCATGACCAAATTAATCGCAGCGCTTATTATCGTAGCGGTGCTTTGCGGCGTGTGGCAGCTCTTCCTGTACTGGGAAAAGGTGAAGAATGAAGAGGAAACGAAGCAAAAGCAGGAAGCGGCGGCCGCAGTGATGGGGGACCAACTGCCCGGCCTGCCCTATCAGCTCGAAGCGTCGCTGCAGACCGCGCGCAAGCAAGGCGCAGCCGGGTTGAGAAACTGGCTCAAGAGCAACAGCCGGAGCGTGGAAGACCCGCGCAAAGCCTGGATCGAGCTGGATTTCTGCGTAGCCGTTGCCCGGGAAGATCCCGCGGAAGCAAAGCGCGTGTTCGCCAGCGTGAAAGAGCGAATCGGGCCCGCTTCGCCCGTCTGGGCACGTATGAAGCAGCTTGAGAAAACTTACGAATGAGGTGGGCGAGCGGTGGTCGGCGAGGCTTAACGGATCGCTGAAAGGTTCAACTTTTTGCTTGGCGCATTGCCGCCAAGCGTCTAGGCTGCCGTTGGATTCGGCAAACGAAAGGCCAGCATTATGGATGTGATATTTAATTGTCCCAAGTGCGAACAGGAGTTGGCCGTTGATAGCACAGGAGCCGGCACAGAGATAAATTGCCCGGCTTGTGGGGAGGTCATCGTTATTCCCACGCCGGAATTAGTGGCCAGCCGGCCCGGCGTTGATACCGGTGGCGGGGCGCCGCGCGTGGAGGCCCATCCAGTCAACCCTATCGCCTCTTCCGCCGCCGCCAAGGTCGAACTGCACCTCAGGGTGCCGGACCACAAGACGCCGACGGAGCGCTTGATCTCGAAGCCCCTTATCCCTCTCGAAGCCGCGGCGAGAGAATCGGATAAGAAGATCCGTATCAAGACCATCAAGCATACCGACTGCATCGAGGTCGGGCACGACAAGTTCGACGAGGTGGTGACGAACTTCCTGGTCAAGGTCGGCGAGTCCAACATGATCAGCATTACGACGCTCGTCTATACGCACTTGGACATCGGCTCCCAGAAGCTGATGACTGACTATGGCGTGATGGTTGTCTATCGGGGATAGTCCGAAAGCGAGCGGGAAACCTGGCGCGCTGTTCTGAAGTCTGCGGGCCGCCTTGACTTGCCCGTTACCCATGCTTACGATCTCCCCCATGAGTTTCCGGTCTCTACGGCTGCTGCTCCTTGCAGCGTGTTTGCTGGCATTTCCCTCTCGTGCGCCGGCCCCCTTGGTTTACCGTCCGGGAGAAGGCTGGACTTACGAACCGGTTGGCGGCGAGGGCAAGTGGGTGCAGCCGCGGGCCAAGGACCAATTGGAGGTCGCCCAGGCTGCCTTCGACAAGAAGTCCTACAGCCTGGCGCTCAAGGCTGCACGGCGTGTGGTGCTGGTGTGGCCGCTGTCGGATTACGCCCCCCGGGCGCAGTACCTCGTCGCCCGTTGTTACGAGGCCACTGGCAAGGAGGAAAAGGCCTTCAAGGCCTATCAAACGCTGCTCCAGAAGCAGCCTAAGAGCATGAACTTTGACGAGATCCTCCAGCGCCAATTCGCCATCGCTGGTCAATTCCTGGGCGGCAAGTGGTTCAAGCTGTGGGGCTACATCCCCTTCTTCCCTTCCATGGAGCGCACGGCCAAAATGTACGGTGACATCGTGAAAACGGGGCCCTACAGCTCGGTTGCTCCTCAGTCCCAGTTGAACATCGGGACCGCGATGGAAAAGCAGAAGACCCTCGGCTTTAAATCCCCTGACTATCCCGCCGCCATCCAGGCTTACGATACGGCGGCCGATCGCTATCACGACCAGCCGAAGGTGGCGTCGGAGGCAATCTTCCGGTCGGGCCTGGCTTACCAGCAAGAAGCGCAAACGCCGGACCGCGACCAAAGCAGCGCCGGCCATGCCATCGCCAGGTTCACTGATTTTATAACGCTCTACCCTGAGGACCCTCGGGTGCCGCAGGCCCAAAAGATCATCGCCTCGCTCAAAGGCGACCAGGCACGGGGCTACTTCGACATCGCTCGGTTCTACGAGAAGCGCAAGAGATGGGAAGGCGCGCGGGTTTACTACAACGAGGTTCTGTTGCAGGATCCCAACTCCCCATATGCTACCGAAGCACGGCAACGCATTGACCAACTCAAGTCACGTATCCAGGGGACGAGCAAGTGATATGAACCTTTGTCGGTGGCTGCTGGTTAGTCTGGTGGCGTTCGGCGGGAGCGGCTGCGCGGGCTACAAACTGGGACCGGTCAACGGGCTCGCCGCAGGCTCGAAGTCGGTGCAGATTAACCCGTTCACCAATCAGACACTGGAGCCGCGGCTGGGAGACGAGGTGACGGCGCAATTGCGCCGCCAGTTGCAGCGAGATGGCACTTACACACTCGCTTCCCACGACGACGGGGACATCGTGGTCAGCGGTTCCGTGACCCGCTATCTGCGGCAGGTGGTCAGCCTCTCGCCCAGCGACACCCTGACGGTGCGCGATTACCGGCTGGAGTTGCGGGCGCAGGTAACTGCCACCGATCGGAGCACCGGCAAGTTGATTCTGAACCAGCCGGTCACAGGCTACACCCTCATCCGCGTCACGACCGATATAACGAGCACCGAGCGCCAGGCCTTGCCGCTGCTCGCGGCCGACTTGGCCAAGAATGTAACGGCTCTATTGGCGGAGGGGGCTTGGTAGATCGGCGAGAGTACAGAAATTGGGATTGCCGGCCTGAGGCAATCTGGTAGCAATGGGCTGTCTTATCTGACGACTGGATCCAACAAATGTTATGCTTAAATCAATATTAAGAGTCGGCGCCGTGGGTGTGCTGGCCGCGGCTATCGCGGGCATGCCGGTGCAGCTCCTGGCGCAAACCACCAACAAACCCGCCGCTGCGAAGCAGGCGGCACCCGTCAAAAAGGACTCCGCTGCGAAAAAGAAATCGGCGCATCCCTTCCACGGCAATCTGGCAGCGGTGGACAAGGCCGCAAGAACCATCAAGCTGGGGGAATCGGTTTACCAGATCACTTCCGAGACGAAGATTTCTAAAGACGGCAAACCGGCTACGCTGGATGACGGCGTCGTCGGCGAACCAGTCAGCGGTTATGCCAAGCCGACCAACGACGGCAAAATGGCTGCCACCACGGTGCGCTTTGGGGCCAAACCGGAGGACAAGGGCGCCGAGAAAAAGAGCAGCAAGTAAGTAGAGCACTCCTGAGGACCTGTCGCCCAAGAGGCCAGATCCCCACGCTTCGGAGGGACGGTGGCAGTCGGAACTCGGGCACGGTGTTCGCCATCAACACTGATGGCACAGGTTTTTCTAACCTCTATACTCTTAGAATCCAGAGCGGCTCGCCGCGGTCAGTAACCTGCACCGGTTTGCCCGTGTGCGCCCAGCGTTTGACTTTGCGCGGTTCCCGAACCAGCGTTCGCAAAGCAATGCTTTTCATGCTGTCAGACACTACTGGCTGACACGCCACCCCGGCAAGGCCGACGGATTGTGTTGGCAACGGTGCGAAATGGGCATCTTCCGTGAGCAAGTTGTCGGCCTGCGCCGTGATGGTGCCCAGCAGCCGAAATCGTTGCGTCGTATGCATCTTTGCGCCTTTGCGTTGGTTCAACTGCGCTCTTCAGGGTCAAACGGGAGTTGAGTCGAGGACCCTACCGCGAGCTGGTTCGTTGCTGGAGCCAAGCCATGTCATGGGGCGAGCTCTTCTGATTGCCGGCCGAAGGATTGCTGTGCAAGACCGGCTGGACCGTGTTGCCGTCCCGCCAGCGCTTGATTTCCGCATGGCCATCGGCGAACGAAAAGCCACCGGCGCGGTTATGATAAGAAGCAGGAACATCCGTCCAGGTGGTGCCGGTCATAAGCACTGAGAACAGGCAGTCGTTGATGCTGTCGGGGTGCTCGTCCAGGAACACCCAGGCCATGGAAGGCACGGGCGCGATGATCTTGGGGGTTTTCAGGAAGCGCCTCCAGCCAGGGTTCAAGCCGGCATCATGCTGGCGATTAGCTTGTCACCAGCCGTCAGCGCCCGGTCTTATGACCGGTTCAGCGCGCTGAGCACGGCACGCACCGAGGCGAGCTCGATATTCGTATCCACCCCGGCGCCCCAACGGGTGCGGCCGTCGTTGTGCTTGATCTGGATGTAGGCAATGGCCGCCGCTTCCTCGCCGGCGCTCAGCGCGTGCTCGCTGTAATTCGCGATCTCGAAGCGCGGAACGCCGGTGGTGCTGAACCCATGGACTAGCGCCGCCAGCGGACCGTTGCCTTCGCCGGCAATCTCCATCGGCTTGGAATCGCGGAGCAGGCGCGCGCGGCAGCGGACCATGCCGTTGCGGCTCTCGGTCTCGAAGCCCTGGAGCTGCCACGGCGCCGTGCGTTCGATGTACTCGCGCCAGAACATACCCTTCAACTCGGCACCGCTCACCTCGCGGCCGAGGCGGTCCACTTCTTCGTTGGCAATCGGGCCGAACTCGCGCTGCATTTCCTTCGGCAGCTCGATGCCGTATTCATTTTCCAGCAGGTACGCCACGCCGCCCTTGCCGGACTGGCTGTTAACGCGGATGACCTCGCGGTATTGGCGGCCAATGTCGTTCGGGTCGATGGTTAAGTACGGCACGTCCCAATGCTGCTGGCGACCGGTGCCCCACTCGGCCAATCCCTTCTTGATCGCATCCTGGTGCGACCCGCTGAACGCGGTGAAGACCAGCTCGCCCGCATACGGATGGCGCGGCGGCACCGTCATCCCTGTGCAGCGCTCGTAAATCTCGCAGAGACTGCTCAAGTCGCCGAAGTCGAGCTTGGGGTCAATGCCCGACATGTAGAGATTCAGCGCCACCGTCACGATGTCCAGGTTCCCGGTCCGCTCGCCGTTCCCAAACAATGTGCCCTCGACGCGGTCCGCGCCGGCCAGCAACCCCAATTCCGTCGCCGCCACGCCCGTCGAGCGGTCATTGTGCGTGTGCAGGCTGATCGTAAGCGCGTCACGGTTCTTGATATTGCGGCAAATCCACTCGATCTGATCCGCATACACGTTAGGCGTTGCCACCTCAACCGTGTCCGGCAGATTCAGAATCATCTTGTGCTCGGGCGTAGGCTTCCAAACCCCCATCACCGCCTCGGCCGCTTCTTTGGCGAACTCGACTTCGGTCGCGCTGAAGCTCTCGGGCGAATACTGGAGCCGAACCTCGGCGCCTTTGAGCCGCGGCAGCCGGTCCTGGATCCACTGCGCGCCCCGCACCGCCACGCGGAGAATCTCTTCCTTCGACATCCCGAACACCACCCGCCGCTGCGCGGGCGAGGTCGAGTTGTAGAGGTGAATGATCACCTTCTTCGCCCCCACCAGCGACTCGAACGTGCGCTCGATCAATTCCTCGCGCGCCTGCACCAGCACCTGCAACCACACGTCATCCGGTGCCCGGTGCTCCTCGATCAGCCGGCGATTGAACGTGAACTCGGTATTCGAGGCCGAGGGGAATCCCACCTCGATTTCCTTGAACCCGCACTTCACCAGCATCTGGAACAGCTCCAGTTTCTGGCTCACGTTCATCGGCACGGCCAGCGCCTGGTTGCCATCCCGGAGGTCCACGCTGCACCAGATCGGCGCGCGCGTCAGCGTCCGCCCCGGCCACTGGCGGTCCGGCAGGTTGACCGGCGGGAACGGACGGTATTTGACAGACGGTTCTTTAAGCATGGTTGTTTCGCTTTCTTGTTAACACCGCCGGGCGGCCAGGGAAATGAAAAACCCCACCGCCGGCTGCGGCAGTGGGGTTCAGAAGACCTTTGTGGAAGGCTACAACCCGACTGCCGCGCGTCGCAGCAGCAGCGCGCTCGATAGCAGCAGGTTCAATTTGCCATTCACGCCGCCAACATAGCAGCCCCTCCCGAACCCGGCAAGCAGTATCTGTCATCACCGAACCCGCCGCGCAGGGCCATTGATAAAGTCAAGCTGCTTAGGCCGGAGCGCCGGCATGTTGCCGGCTTACACCTTCCGAAGGGCCTGGAGGATAATATCGCGAGTGAGAGGCAAATCGGCAGTTGCGGAGGGGCCGGCATCGGTTTGCTGATCGGTTGGGTGTTGACGCCCGTAAGGTAGCGTCTCGAACAAGCAGATCGCTCATCCAAGGGTGTCGATAGCGAGCTTACTCGATTCTCCTGACGATTTTCCTTGCTCAGGATCTCCCGCAGGGACATTGTTTGCTTTCAGTTGCCTGCCATGAGCAGCGTCGATTCGTTGCTTTGGGCCGGCGACCCGCGTCCAGTGAAAACGTAGAGTCGAGGTGAAATGCAGAGCCGATTCAAGGGTTGGGCAAGCTGGGTGATTGAAGTTCTGAAAACGCCCCCCAGAGGGGTGCTTTGCAGCTTCTCCCGGGCCTTTGGCGTCATTCAAGACGTGGCTTTCGAAGGCCCTTTGAAGGCATGCACGATATGCTTATGAATACAAATCCTGTCCGCCAGAACCTCCGTCACCCCTCCGAGCCGCCAGCACAGTCCGGATTTCGCACCCGACCCGCCTTCACGCTGATCGAGTTGCTGGTCGTCATAGCCATCATTGCCATTTTGGCTGCGATGCTCTTGCCCGCCCTCGCCAAGGCGAAGGCCAAAGCGTCCCAGGCGCAGTGCCTGAACAACCAAAAGCAACTTTCCTATGGAATGATGATGTACACCATGGACAACGCGGATTGTTTTCCGGGGACCGCATCAAGAAATACTTACGGTTACGAGGCAGAGGACTGGATCTATTGGCGTCTGGGCGCGAGTTATCCGCCCGTCACACGGAGTCCGATTGTCGCGGGCACCGGCACGGCCAGCACCAACTTGTTTCGCTGCCCGATGGACAGGGATAACAGCGAACGAATCGCTGAGAATACGGACGGGATTGGGATCTATGTTTACAGCTACACGGTGTCAAGCGTCGTCTTGAACGTCAACTGCGGCTTCACATCGATTATCGACAAAGATATCGGCATGATTCAACTCTTCAAACTCTCTAACGTGCGCAACCCCGCGCTGAAGATTATGATCGCCGAGGAGCAAGCCACCCTGAAACCGGGTGAATCTTCGGATCCCACGGGGGACGTAATGAACGATGGCCGTTACGCCCCCAGCGGCCCCGCCACCGGCGGCGACGCCTTTACCGTTCGGCATAACAAAAAAGGCAATGCGGGGTTCGGGGACGGTCACGTTTCCCCTGTGTTGCCCGCGTTCGCCAACATGGCAACGAACTGTCAAGCCAACCGGTAAACTCCCAAATCCGCCCTTGACGCACTGCATTGCCTGGCGTTAATCTGCCCGCCAACGGCAATCGAAGGCCAATGAGCCGTGGTTGCGTTCCGCGCGGCTTGATGAGCTCCTTGTGCCCACTTGGTTGCAGACGACAAAAACAACCTCGAATACTATGCGTCAACTCAAAGAACTCACCTCTGTCGTGATCGCTTGCTCCGCCCTGGTCGGGCTCCCCCAGGCGAGCAAGGCAGACTATCTCACCAGCACCACAACCGTGGGCGCTGGGAACAATTGGAACGGCCTTTACTGGCAAACCAACGGGGCGGGAACCCTTGTGGGGACCCCGTCGGCAGGCAATACCTATGCCCTGATCGCCAACGGCACAGACTTTGGAAATAACCAGGGCAACACCCGCACGCGCAACCCGATTGTGTCCGGGGTGCAGACTTTTGGGGGTGATTCGCTGACGCTCAACACGAACACCGAGCTGCGGATGAAGAACAACGGTTCGATTCTGAACTTCCCGGGCGCCGGCGGCGGCGCCCCCGGCCTTATCCTCAACGGCGGCATCATCAACGTGGGGGATGATGGCAACTTTCCGATTACGGGCATCATCCAGGTCACGGCGCAATCGTACCTGTGTCCGGGCAACAACGGCGGCGGCGGGCTGTCGGCGAACGCGCGCTCGATGGACATCCAGGGCCAGCTTACCGGGAGCGGCAACCTGGTGATTTTCGAGGCGAGTCTCCAGGCGGCGCAGAAGATCTCGGGCAACTCGAACGCGTTCACCGGCCAGTGGGTCGTGATGAACGGCTGGCTCCAGGGGGCCGGGACCAACTCGCTGGGGACCAACAGCATCACAGTAGATCCGCAGTTCGTGCTGCCTGTGCCCCCATTTTCCTCGACCGCGCCGGTGCTGGACGTGAGCAGCGGCAACGTTCCGCAGTTGGAGGTGAACTACGACCTCAACAGCGCCGGCACGCTGACCATGGTCAACGGCGGCCAATTCATTCTGCACCAGAACGTCTGCTTCAGCGCCGTCAGCATCGAAGGCACGCCCTTGTCGGCAGGCACGCACTTTTACCCTGATCTGGTCAACCAATTCCCGGGCAACTTCACCGCTGGCGGTCTGGGCAGCATCACCGTGCAGCCCTACGGCACGCCGCCTCCCCTGGCGCCCACGATCACGGGCCAGCCTGTGGCCCAAGTGCTTTACGCAGGACTGCAAGCGACTTTCACCGTCGTCGCCACTGGCCACCCGCCCTTGACTTACCAATGGCGGAAAAACGGGGCCAACCTCACGGACGGCGGGAACGTCTCCGGCTCCAAGACCAATACTTTGGTTCTCAGCAATATTTCCGCCGCGTCGGACAACGCGAACTACGATGTTTTCGTAACCAGCTCCGGTCGCTCGACCTACAGCAGCGTCGCCTCGCTGACGGTGTTGCCGCTGATTGAGCCTTATGCGACGGCGCTGGTGGCGGTCAGCCCGGCGGCCTTCTACGAGTTCAACGACACGGGCGATCCGGCGACCAATGCCCTGGCATTCGATTCGGTGGGGGGATTTGTCGGGACCTACGGGGCCGGTGTGGCCAACGGGAACGCGCTGTACAACATCCAGGGGCCGGGCAGCGCCGAAGGGTTCGCGGGCTTTGCCCCGGGGAATAAGGCGGCTCAATTCGCCAACGGGACGGGCACGTCGCTGGTGACCTTGCCGGCGCTGAATTTCGGCCCCACGACGACGAACATCACGATTACCGCGTGGCTTAACCCGTCGGGGACGCAAGTCGCCTCTGAGGGCATCGTGTTCTGCCGGGCCGGCACGACGGTCGCCGGGTTCAACTACTCCGCGGCCACCGATGCCAGCGGCGACTACACGCTGGGATATACCTGGAACAACAACGACGTGCTGACGTACCAGTGGGACTCCCGGCTGGTGCCGCCGCTCGGGCAATGGTCGTTTGTGGTCCTGGTGGTGACCCCCACCAACGCGACGATCTACGTGATGAACACCAATGGGCTGGCCTCCTCGGTATTCACGCACAATCACATCGCCGAGGCGTTCGATGGCGCGACGCTGATTGGGGATGATAGCTTCGACGCCGGTAATGGCAGCCGCGTGTTCAATGGCACGATTGACGACGTGGCGATCTTCAAGGCGGCGCTTTCCAAGGACCAATTGCTCGGCCTCTACACCACCGCGTCCGGGGTGAGCCAGTTCCCACCCTACATCGGGACGGAACCGCTCTCGCTGAGCCTGTATCCGGGCATGGCCGCGCAGTTCACCGTGCCGTCAAGTGGCTCGGACCCATTGTATTACCAATGGCAGGCCGGCGTTTCCGGCAGCGGCGTTTTCACCAACATCGTGGACGACAGTCGGATCACCGGCTCGGCCACACCGCAACTTAGTTATAGCTATGTGACCGTGAAAGACAGCGCCGACTTACGTTTGGTTATCACCAATGCCTACGGCGCTATCACGAGCAGTGTGGCGACGCTGACGATGCTCGCTGCGTCGCCGCCCGAGGCCATCACGATGTCGGTCCAGGAGGCCGCCGGTCAGGATTGGGACACCGCCGGGCAGTGGAGCGATGGCAACCCGGCCTCGATCTCGGCTTACGAGTTTCCCGGCAGCACGTATGAGGTCCTGGTGGGCGCGCGGCTGCGCACGCCTTCGCTCAACCCGAACGCCATCTTCCCGGGCCAGATTCTAACGGTTGACGGCGATGGGGTCTTCTCCAACAGCCCAGCGGCGGGCAATATGACCACTTCCGAAATTCGCTTCAAGCAACCCGCCTCGGGGAACAGTGTGACCTTCAGCAACCTGGTCATGAACGGCGGACAGCTCGACCTGGGCAATCCCGGCCTGCTCATCCTGGCCGGCCACGTCACGTGCTTGACCAACACACCGATCTACATTGACAGCGGCGGCAGCACCGGGCGCCAATTGCAGATGGACGCGCAGCTTGCCGGCGGCGGCGGCATCGAGTGGAGCGCTTTCGATGCCTCGCTCAGCGGGGAACTGATCATCACTTGCCCGAGCAACATGTTCACGGGGGCCTGGCAGGTTGACCAGGGCCTGCTGCTGGGCACCGGGACTAACTCCCTGGGCCCGAACAACATCACCATCGCCGCCAACGGCGCGCTCTGGACCACTTACAACCTGACCAGCCCCAATGCGGGGCTTTACCTCAATGGCAGGATGCTGCTGACCCAGGATGATGTCTTCAATAGCGCCGTTATCGGAGGAATGGGGCTGGCGCCAGGTACCTATGCCTTCACGCAGCTTACCAACCTGTTCCCGGCCAACTTCCCGGCCACATGGACCGGCGTGGGCGGCACGACCAACGTCTATACCGGAGGCGGCAGCTTGACGGTTCTGCAGTATGCGCCGCCGGTGATTACGACCCAGCCGGTGTCGTTGACCAATTACCCGGGCCAGCCGGCGTCGTTCACCGTTTCCGTAATTGGCGGACAGCCCTTCACCTATCAATGGAAGTTCCGCGCGCTTGGTGCCGGCACCTTCATCAACCTCAGTGATGGGGGCGGAATCAGCGGGTCCACGAATGCGACGCTGGTCATCTCCAGCCCGACGGCAGCCAACGTGGGCGATTACGAGGTCGCAGTGAGTAACCCTGCGGCAACGGTCACGAGCACGCCGGCCAGCCTGGCCCTCCTGCCGACCTTCCCGCCGGAGGCCATTACCCTGAGCGTCCAGCAGGCCATCGGCGAGGATTGGGACACCGCTACGGCATGGAGCGATGGCAATCCGGCTTCGGTCTCGGCTTACGAGTATCCCGGCAGCACTTATGAGATTCTGCCGAACGCGCTGCTGCGCACTCCGGCCGCCACGGTCAACGCCATCTTCCCCGGCCGGATTCTCACGGTTGACGGCGACGGGGTTTATGCTAACGGCGGCAGCGCGACCATCGGTGAAATCCGCTTCAAGCAACCCTCCTCCGGGAGCAGTGTGACGTTCAGCAACCTGGTCATGAACGGCGGCCAGTTTGATTTTGGCAATGACGGCCTGGTCATCCTTGCCGGCAAGATGAACGTCGCCGCCAACACGCCCATCTACCGCGACACCGGCGGCGATGCGAACCACCAAATGCAGATTGATGCGCAGCTCTCGGGCGCCGGGAACATCGAGTTCCACGCGTTTGACGCCTCCTTGACCGGGGAGCTGATCATCAACGGCGCGAACAACACCTACTCAGGAACCTGGAACGTGGTCCAGGGCTTGTTGGTCGGGGCCGCCGCGGGCTCGCTCGGCACCAACAACATCACCGTCGGCGCCAACGGCGCACTGGCGAGCGCCTACGCCATCGTCAATACCAACGGCAGCCTTACTCTCGACGGCCGAATGCTCCTCAGTCAGAACGACGTCTTTGCCAACGTCGTCATCAACGGCACGGCGCTCGCGCCGGGGTATTACACGTTTGCCCAACTCACCAGCCTATATCCCTCCAACTTCCCGACCATGTGGACGGGTGTGGGGGGATCGAGCACGGTCTATACGGGTTCAGGCAGCATTAACGTGGGCAACGTGACTCCGCCACAGCCCCCCAATGTCACGGTCTATGTGCAGATGGCCGGCACGAATGTCGTGTTGACCTGGTCGCAGGGCATCCTGCTGCAGGCCGACACGGTTACAGGTCCGTGGTCCACCAATTTGGCGACCTCGCCTTACCTGCTGGCGCCCACGCCACCGCAGAAGTTCTACCGCGTGCGCGTCCAATAACTCCAGCCGTGCCGGGCGGCCTGCCCTCGCGCAGGCCGCCCTCGGCCAGGTTGCCGAGTTTCTCCGGCCTGACCATCTGCGGTTGGCGAATTAACGTTCAAGCTGCGACGGGCAGTTTGAATATTCAGGGTAGCCTCAGTGTAGCCTCAGTGTAGCCTCGAATGGCGCGTAGTTAAGCCCTTTGATTTTTGATGGTTTTGCGAGAGCGCAGGTGGGCTTTCCAGTGGTTGCGGGGCCGGGTCATCAACGAGTAACGCCTGTGGCGGCGTTTGATGACG
>Ga0224558_1003734_pt1 | contig 12425 bp, 11 predicted proteins | sample 714S32024metaG_FD_180682 | JGI IMG/M metagenome (GOLD analysis project Ga0224558, IMG submission 180682) | Peat soil microbial communities from Stordalen Mire, Sweden - 717 S3 20-24 | ecosystem: Environmental > Terrestrial > Soil > Wetlands > Peat | place: Sweden: Norrbotten County, Stordalen... | reverse complement strand
GGTGGCTGCTGCCCTGAGTAAGCGGTCAACGGAGTTGATTCTGCTTCGCCACTTGGCTCCGCACGCTCTCAGTTCCGCGTCACGTCGCCTCTCAAGCTGTGTCCTTCGCTCTATTAGCGCCTCTTGGTCCATATTCAGTGTGACAGTATCACACGCTACGCGGACACGGCTGCTGGGGAATCCCTTGGTTCGGTGTTCGGAATTCCCCTACAAGGTCCTGCGTGCCGCCGCAGGCATTCCACAGAAGCATGCGTCTTGCGGGCTGTGGCCTCACAACGGCTGCTGCCAGAAGCGTGAAGCCTTCCCGGCGGTGCGCAAACCTGCGCAGCCTCAAGCTGGGGTATCGAACCGGAAGACAAGGTTAAACCCAAGCACAGCCGTTCAAGCTACAGATTGCGCAGCGGTCCGGCCCGGCCAATGACTGTGCCATCGCGCCGAACAGAGAAACTTCGGTTGCAAACGTGCCAGAATGGGGTGAGAGTGAACCAAGAAAGGAAAAGCAAATGGAAGCAACAGAACGTGAAGAAAAGGGCGAACTTCGAGCAAAGCTGGACACCGCAGTTGAAAAGGCCAAAGCCGTTTGCGAACGTTTGCAGGCGCAGACCGTCGCCGCCGCGAAGGCATCCGACAAGGCTGTCCGCGAGCATCCGTATCAAGCCGCTGGCATCGCCTTCGGCGTGGGCATACTAATCGGTGTGCTGGTCGCACGGCGCAGGCGTGGCTGAGATCGAGTCGGTTTTGGTTGTTGCGCAGGCTGCTCAACCACGGCCCGGTGACTACTTGGGCCGCAGTTGAGTTATGTCCGGGAGTTAATTCGTGTGGCCGCTGCCATGGAGCGCTGAAGCTACCTCTTGAGCGGGCCGGGGAAAGCGACCAGGTCGGAGCGGGTCTTGCCATTCTCCGTGATGCGGGGCAGCGTGTACACCATGCCATCCTTGCCCACAGCTATGGCGTTGACGTAGAGGGGGCGCTGGCCGTCTTCATAGAAGACGGCGCCGTGGTCGGCGTACCTGCCGGTTCCGATGTCGTAGGTGACCAGGTGCAGATCTTCGAGGCCCTTGGCTTCGCCCATTGCCGTCTTGGACTTGCCGGCCAGGCGCTTGCCGTTGATGTAGATTGGGCCGCCAGTCAAGTAGTGGATGGTCTTGCCGTCCGGGCCGAGAGCGAAGCCGAGGTAGCCATAGCTGAACTGGTCGAACATGCCGCAACGCTTGGAGGGCTCCCCGGTGATGCGGTCGAGCACCTCGATGCGCGGCGCGCGGGGGTCGAACCGGAACAGGTAGCCCGAGTTGCCGTGGACGCCGTAGATCATCTTGTCGCTCGGACGCCAGAAGGTCTGGCGCCAGTTGTAGCCCATGTGGCCCGGGTTGGTCGGGTCGTACAGTCCGAAGTAATCCTTCCTCATGTCTTCGCCCTCGACGGGCGCCACGGTGTCGGTGGCGGCATTGTAGCGGAAGATGGTGCCCTCCGAGGTCGTGAAGTAAGCCGAGCCATCGTCCTGGTCCACCGCGATGGAGCGGCAGACGGTGCGGTAATCGGCGCCCACGCCGTCTTCGCCGAGGGCGCACATCTTGCCAAATTCCTTCTGGTTCTTTGTCGCCAGGTCGTAGCGGTAGAAGATGCCGCTGGGCCAGGTGAGGGCAAACAGATGGCCGCGCTGCTTGTCCATGTTGAATACCAGCACGCCTTCGCGGCCGGGGGCAATGCCGAAGTCCTCGAACTTGCCGGTCTTCAGGTCATAGGAGAGCAGGTGGCCGCCCGGGTAAGGCTTGTAGCCCGCCGGCGGGATGCCCATGGTTTCCTTGCCCTCGACGATGCTATAGACGCCGACATGCGTGGCGAAGTAGAGCTTGCCATTGGCCTCGATGAAGTTGACATGGCTCTTGCCCTGAGGGATGGCCTTGCTGCCCTTTTCGCCGCAGGCCTCGGTGAGATCACCAAGTTCTTTGATCCGCTTCGTCTTGGGGTCAAAGCAGAACATCCTGGCGCCCTCATCAATGTCATCCGAGCTGAGCACGTAATAGATTCTCCCGTCGCTGCCGGTGCCCATGGCGTTATAGCTGTCATGGCCGAGGGCGAAGCCGGAGTTGTACGTCTTGGCGGTGATCTTCTTGCCCTTGTAAGCCGTGCCGTCGGGGACGACGAGCTTCTGGGCAGCCGCTTCGGCGCCGTAAGACCGCCCGGCTGCCGATAAGGCGAGGGACAGGATGAGCGGGAGGTTAACCGGGTTAAAGGCGTTGAAGCAGGCGGGTGCTCTCATGGTTTGGTAGCAGGTGCGGTGGCTGGGATGGGAGGAACCGGCTCGTGCGACTTGCGGCCATGAACCTTCTCGTAGGCGCGGCAAAACGGGCAGAGCCCCTCGAACGTCCTGACCAGCCAAAACGCGAAGCCGGCTTGCTGGCGCCGCGCGCGCCGGCACACGACGCAGTTTGCGCTGCGCTCGGCCAGCGCTCGCGTGCGTTCGGTTATGGTTTCGTTGCCCATGATTCCAGAGTCTTTAGCAGCGGCGTGCCCCGGTCAAGCGCGGGCCATCGCCCTGGTGCCCAGAAACTGCCGTCGGTTCATATTCTCATTCATGTTTGACTAATAAGGGATTATTGCATTTAATCCAGTCATGCAAATCGAAAGCTTGAAAGTGTTCTGTGACTTGGCCGAGACCAAGAGCTTCACCAAGGCCGCGCAGATCAACAGCGTCACCCAGTCCGCCGTCAGCCAGACCATCAGTGCGCTCGAGCGGCGATTCAGCTCGTTGCTGATCGAGCGCAGCAAAAAGAACTTCCGGCTCACACCGGAAGGCGACGTGTTCTACGATTACAGCAAGCGAATCCTGCAAACCTGCGACGCGCTCCACAGCAAGTTGCAGGAGATCGAGGACGTCATCTCCGGCAACATCCGCGTCGCGACCATTTACAGCATCGGTCTCCATGTGCTGCCGCCGTATGTGACGAACTTCCTGAAGCGCTACCCTTCGGTCAACGTGCACGTCGAGTATCGCCGGGACAACCAGGTGTACGAAAACGTCCTGGGCAACGTGGTGGACCTGGGCCTGGTCGCCTACCCGACTCGCGACGCCCGCCTGGAGATTGTCCACCTGCGGCCAGACAAGCTGGTCCTCATCTGCCACCCGCAGCATCCTCTCGCCGAGCGGAAGTCCGTTAAGGTCAAGGCGCTGGCTGGGCAGAAGTTCATCAACTACGAGCGGGACATCCCCACGCGTAAAGCGCTGGACAAGATCTTCAAAGAGCACCACGTGACGGTAGAGCAGGTTATGCAGTTCGACAACATCGAGACGGTCAAGCGGGCCGTGGAGATTGATTCCGGGCTTGCGATCGTGCCGCGAGAGACCATTACCCAGGAAGTCGCCAACGAAACCCTTAAGGCAGTGGAACTCGAGAACGGCGCCTATTCCCGGCCGCTCGCCGTGATTTACAAGAAGAACAAAGTGCTGTCCCCGGCCATCAAGCAGTTCATCGCGATGCTGAAACAGCCGGCCTGAACCGGGGGAACAGCCTGGGCGGCGGGCTCAATCCGGGTCGCCCGCGTCACTGCCGCTGCCCGTCAGCCAGCCATCATAGCCTGACCGATCGGTTTGCCAGCTCCGGCTGCCGCCGGCTCGGGAGGGGGTCTCGGATTCCGCCACGGGCTCCCACTGGCGAAAGACCGTCGTGGGAGAGCTGTCCACGCTGGTATTGCCGAGGATGTATTCGACCCGGCGCAACAGGGCGCGCGCGGTGGCGGGCGGACTTCTCCAAAGGCCCTGGCATCGCAAGTGCAGCTTCACTATCGCGGCCAGGTTCAAGGGCGGGTGCAGGAATGCGGCGATCTCGGCCTGCCCACGCATCCGCTGCAAGGCCTGAGTCACTTGGTCGAGGAACATCGTATCCGCCCGGCGTTCCCAGAGCTGCTCCAGCTCGCCGAAGGCATCACCATAAATGAGGTTGGTGGAGTCAAAGGACTCTTTCTGCGTCTGGTAGAGGAGCGGCAGGGAATTGCAGTGCAGCGCCCGGATCTGCGCATAAATGCTCTCCTGCCGGGTTTGCAGGCGCCCATATTGGCTCCAAAGATAATGGTGGATTTGCTCGACGGGATCGTCATTGCGCGCGCGCAACGTGCCGGTGCCGAAGCAGAGCAGTTCGCCCGCCAGCAGGCCCGGCCCGTGCCGCTTGAGTTTCAGGCGCAAATCCCGGGCGCACCGCCGATCAAGCTTCACGGCATCGAAGTAGTTGACCCGGGCGGGAATGCTGGCTTTGTCGCTTTCTCTGACCCGCCACCTGACCCGGCGCAACGCCTTAAGGGACAGCCCGCCCAGGGCGTGGTAAACGGCGAGCGAGTAATAGGCCTCCGGCAGGTCCCCTTGCTGGAAGCGATACTGCACGCGCAAGCGCGGATCCGGCGAAAGGCCGGCGAGGAGGTGAGTATGACGCGTAATAGTGCGGAGCAGGCTGTGAACCGGGTCATTAATCGCAACAAACGTCTTCGTCATCTTGCTCCGAACCAGCTAAAACCGTACCATGATTCCAAGGCCGTCTTTGCTTGCCTTTGTTCGCCCAGGCTGTAAACAAAGGCCTTTTCGCATCATGACACGACGGCTGACGATAACGGCAGCGCTCACCCTGGCGCTGTGCACCGTTTCCCTGTCGGTGAAGGAAGCTCCGCGCTATCTCTTCTTCAACATCGCGCCAGCCTCCGCCTGGAACCAGGACCATCCGGAGACCTTCAGCCGGGCCATGTTTGACCAGGTGGCGCGCACTCTCCGGGCGCCCGAGAACCCGCGCTTGCGTGTCGGGGTGTCGTTTGTCTTCAGCACCCTCGAAACGCCCACCAACCTTCTGGCGCAGAGCCTCCGCCGCCTGCTCGTCTCCAGCGAGGAAAGCGGCGTGCCGGTGCTGATCACGCTGGATGGGCAAAACTGGTGGCAGCACCGGCCCGACCTGTGGAACTGGTGGGACCCGAATCTCCCCGGCTACAATCCCAGCAACATCTTCAATGTCGAGTGGACGGGCTGGAATCCGACCCAGGCAGTGAAAGTCTGCTGGCGCAACTGGGGCACGCAGCTACGGGTCGCGCCCGCGCCGAACATCGCCAGCCCAACAGTCGTGGCAGCCCATCTCGAGGGCCTGCGCGCACTGGTGCCGATTATCGTCGAGTGGCAGCGCCGGCTGCCGCCAGAGCGCCAGTGGCTGTTCGGCGGTGTGAAGCTGGGCTGGGAAGCGGGTATCGGCTACAACGCCTGCTATTACCCCGACGGCAACCGTTACTACGAGCAATGGCCCCACGACCCGTCCCATGATCCCACAACATCGCTCCTCCTCGCCAACGGCCTGAGCGGCGGATTCTGCCAGTTGGGCTACGCCACGGTCAAGAGTGCCGGCATCAAGGACCACGGCGACATCACGCGCGAGAACATTGCTATTGTCACCCAACAGTACCTGGAGAGACTGTGCCGGGCGGCGCATGAACTCGGGCTGCCCCGCGATTCCGTCTTCACGCACCAGGGCGGCACTTACGCGCCGTGGGAAAACCACCTGCCCTTCTGGCCCGCCTTCAACTGCTGGTCGTCGCCGGGTTGGAGTTTCTATAATGGGGGTCCCCGCGAGGCCGGGCCGCTGGACGCCGAGATGAAAGCCGCGGGGCTCCAGCGCTGGGCCGCCGCCGAATGGTGGTGGGGTGGCGCCAACGCCGCCGAGTGGGAGGACCACTTCCGCCGCACGCTCTCATTCCGGGACTGCCGGTTCATCTGCGTGTATAACTGGAACCTGGGCATGTTCGAGAACGCCGCCGCCGGCCAGGAAGCAGTCAGGAAGCTCGTCGCCGAGTGGCGGGAATGAACGGACATCCCTGTCAGAGTGTATCGGACGGCAGGAGAGAAGTGATTTGTGGGTAAGCGCAACTCCATTTGAATAATAAACGAACCACCGCTGTCAAAACCACGGTCGGTCACGGCGGAGCCGCCCGGGCGCCGCGGAGGACACCACCGGAGAATACGAGGAGAACAAGATGAACAATAGAGCACCAATAGAGGAACAATAGAGAACACGCGAAAAGTCAGCACTGGCGTTGGGGGCGCTCCAACCCCGGGCGACCATGGCGGTGCCGGCACTGCTCACGCTGTTGAAAGACCCCGCAGCCATAGTGCGCGCCGCCGGCGCCAAAGCTCTGGGAGGGATTCATGCCGAACCCGAAACCGTGGTGCCCGCACTACTGCAGATGTTCCGGACGGCGCCCGCGCTTGTCTCCAATCCGCAGCCCAGACCGGGCGTTGTCACCGACCGCTCGGGAAAACCCAAAGTAGCGGTCGTCAGTTTGGGCTGGGTCTCCCCGGCAGGGAAAGCCGATTACCTGCGGCGGATGCAGGTGGCCGCCGTGGAAGTCCTCGGCAGATACGGCCCAGGAGCCAAGGAAGCCCTGCCAGAATTCAGAGCCTACCTGCAACTGGCCGAGCCCACCGATCCCGACCAGGAAATCACCTATCGAAACGTGCGGTCGGCCATCCGGGACGCGCCCCCCATCATCGCCGGCCCGACCCCGGCGCCGAAACGATGAAGTCGCAATTGCCACTGCTGGGGGGAGAATCCCGGAGGTGCGGACGCATCGCCAAGGGCTTGGACCCGCCCAAGCTGGCCACCGCTCTTGCAACTTGCGGCTTAAATAATCATGGGCCACAATATGCTCGTCAGCAGGTCGGGGCGGGTGTTGGCCGTCCGGCTGCTGAAGTCTGAAAAGGTAACGTATGCCAGACCAATCAATCACACTGCCTTTCAAAGTGCCGGACCTCTTCGCCGGCTTCGCCGAAGGCAAGGGATTGGCTAAAGCCAGCCCCTCGGAACTGGTTCTTGAATTTGTCGTCAAGGATACCGTGCTCGATCTGTTTAAGAGCGGCATGAAGGAAATCCGCATACCGCGATCCGAGGTGGATGTCGTTCGACTCAAGCGGGGTTGGTTCGGAGCCAAAGTCCACATTCGTCTCAAGAGCATGAAGTGGCTGGCTGACTTGCCAGGCTGCGACAATGGCGAGGTCACCTTGCACGTCGCCCGCCGGGATCGTGACCAGGCGGCGGCATTTGTTCAGATGTTGGGGTAGGTTCATTGATAGATTATCGTTACGCTCAGGGAATTGCGCTGCCGGTTTGCGCCAACGTCAATCGCGAACAGCCGCAGCGGGGTTGCGGCTTGGCGCCGTCCCGCATCGGCTCCCGCGTTTGAAATAATCCACTGGACAATATCAGACGACTTAACTATGATCTGAAGTAAGTTGCAGTGATGGTCCCGGATTTTAGCAGCAAAGGGACAATGATGGGGGTCGCCGCCAACCGCAGGCTCAGAGCGGAAGGAATGCGGGGCCGGCAGCCTGAATGCTTGCCGCTCGGGATACAAGAACAACTCAAACTCTTGAATCTGAATCCAAGAGCTTCCGCCCGCAGATGCGGGTTTACGTTGATTGAGTTGCTGGTGGTCATCGCCATCATTGCCATCCTGGCCGCCCTGTTGTTGCCCGCCCTGGGCCGCGCCAAGCTCAAGGCGCAGGCGGTTCAATGCCTGAACAACGGCCGCCAAATGATGCTGGCGTGGAGACTTTACGCCGATGACAATTCGGATCGCACCCCGTCGGCGTATGGCAACCCTGACGTCTGGATTCCGCCGGGCGACATGAGTTGGACTGGAAATGCGAAGGCCGATGCGGGAAACCAGTTCAATTGGAACGTCGATCTCATGATAAAGAAAAGTCTGCTCTGGCCGTACTGCGGGAACGGTGCCGGCATCTGGCGGTGTCCGGCTGACAGCCAATATCCATGTACCGTCACGTCCGGGCCTTACGCGGGGCAGTCCTTTCCGCGGCAGCGCAGCATTTCGATGCTCAGTTGGTTTGACGGCTCGGACGCCGACAGTTTTGCCGGGTGTGCTGGTTACAAGAAGTACAAAAAAATGAGCGAGGTGGTGAACCCGGGGCCGGCGATGACCATCGTGTTCCTGGATGAAAGATGCGACAGCATCAACGACGGCGAGTGGTGCAGCAGCATGAATGGCTGGCCCGATCAGCCCGGGATCTGGGTGATGATTGATTTTCCGGCCGGTTACCACGGGGGGCCGGGGGATTTGCGTTTGCGGACGGCCACTCGGAAATCCATAAATGGAAGGATCCCAGGACGACACCGCCCCTCAACCAGTATTTGCCGCTAAACGTGCCCTCTCCCAACAACAAGGATGTATATTGGATCATGGAGCATTCCTCCCGGAAGCCCTGATCCATGGACCGCGTGCCGAACAGACAAGTGCAAGTGTCACGACGCTTGCATGTATGGGCACCCGAGGGCATTTGGCGTGGTTGCTGCAATTGCGACGGGGCCAGAGCCGGCTCTCTGCCCCTGCCGACTAATGCCTGTTGAGAATATGACAATCTCACTAACCCCCTTTACTCCATCCGATTGAACCTTTTCTCGCCTTCGGCATTCGACTGGTTGTAAATGCTGGTAGTGGCTGAAACCGAACAACTGCCCGTGCCGCAAGCCAGGACCGGAGAGCCGACGGCCTGGGACACGCTTTTCCGGCGCTACCAACTGCCCTTGTATGTGTATGTCTTTGAGTTGGTCAGTGACGAGCAAGCGAGCCTGGATATCGTCCAGGAGACCTTCATCAACGCGGTGCGGCATATCGGCGGCCTGCGCGAGGACGGGAAGTTCGGCAGTTGGCTCTTCGGCATCGCGCACCAGAAGTGCATCCAGCGGTGGCGCAAGCAGGGCCGCGAAGCCTCGGGGCTGGCAGAATTGGCCGCTGCACCCGAGGAGTTCAGGGACGACCCGGCGGAGGTGCTCATCCGGGAGGAACAGGAGGCGGAGTTCATGAAACTGCTGAGCCGGCTGCCGGTGGCGCAACGCTCCGTGCTGGTGCTGCATTTTGTGGAGGATTTCCCGCTGGAGGAAATCGCCCAGATCACGGGCACGGTGCTGGGCACGGTGAAGTCGCGGCTGCATTACGCCAAGCAGGCGCTCCGGAAGCTATTGGAAGCAGAAATGGAATGAAAACGCCACGCGAAGTCCTCTTTGGGCAGCATCAAGTTGCCGAAGCCAAACTCGACGCCATCCGCGAGAAGGTGGTGGCCGGCCTGGACCTGGACGCCCCGGTCCTCGCCAAACAAATGCCGCTAATGATGCCGAGGCGGGCGTCCGCGCCCGAAGCCGGCTGGCGGCAATTTTGGTGGTCCCTGCGCTGGCATCTGGCCGGGTTGAGCGCGGCATGGCTGGTGGTTATCGCGCTCAGCATCGACCACACCCCCGCTCCGGCACGCGGGGTGGCCCGGCAGGATGCGTCGTCCCCGCGGCAACTGCTGGCGGCGCTGCGCGAGAACCAGCGGCAATTGCGCGAACTGATCGAGGCGCCCGCCGCGGAACCGGCCCGGGAACCACAGAAGCCCGCGCCGTCGCCCCGGAGCCAGGTCCAACCGTTCTCCATGACACCCGTATGACTTGATTCAGCCCCGAATCAGAGACCACGAACCTCACAATCCTATGAATGCACCGGATAAATCCTCGATGGTTGAACGCAGCCCAATCGTGCGCTTCTCCCGCTGGCTGTTCAGTTGGCGGGGGTTGCGGCGCCTGCTGATCTTGCTGGCCTGGCTCGTGACACTGGCCGCGCTGTTTCATGGCGAAGAAACCTGGCGCGGGCGGCGGGCCTGGAACAAATACCGCGGCGAACTCGAAGCGCGGGGTGAACAACTTGATTATGCCGCCTTGGTTCCCAAATCGGTGCCCGACGAGCAGAACTTCGCCGCCACGCCCGGCATCAAGTCCTGGTTTGAAAAGAAAACCTCCTATGACTCCGACCACCCCTGGAAAGACCCCTACTCGCGCGTCGCCGACAACGTTCAGTTTCCGTCCAGGCCGAAGGACGCGAGAGCCGAGCGGCGCTTTGATGATCTCGTGGCTTGGGAAACAGCCTTTGCAGCCCTGCGGCCCGGTGAATTGACCCCAAAGCAACATTTCTATTCAGGCAAGCTCGATGCGGCCTCGCGCGCCCAGGCGGCGCCGGCCGTGCTGGAGGGGTTGAAAACCAATGAGCCGCTCTTTGCCGAACTTCGCGTCGCCAGCCAGCGGCCCTATTCACGATACCCGGTGATTTATGATGTGGAGATGCCCTATGCGATCCTGCTGCCGCATCTCAGGATGGTGAAAGGCGTCTGCCAGCGGCTAGGACTCAAGGCCTGCGCGGAACTTGCGATCGGCCAGTGCGACCAGGCCCTGGAAGATCTGCAACTGATGTTTCGCCTGATGGATTCGGTGAAAGAAGAGCCTTGCTTGATCTCCCACTTGGTCCGCGTCGCTTGCGCACAAATCGCGGTGCAACCGATTTGGGAAGGGTTGGCCGAGCACCGCTGGTCGGACGCTCAACTGCAAGAACTGGAAATGCGCCTCCAGCAATACAACTTCATCGTGGACATGAAAACGCCCCTGGCGGCCGAGCAGGCGGCGGGCATTGCGACGATTGAGCTGGTGAGAAAGAAAGGTCTTGGGTATCTGAACGCGCTGGGAACCTCCGAAGGAACCCCTGCGCCTGCAAGCGCGACAGCAACCTTCATCGGACTCCTTATTGTTCCGCAGGGCTGGTATTATCAGGAGGAACTCAACTTCTGTCGGGCCTTTCACGTCGAACTGGCAACGAGCCTGGACACCACCAAGAAGCGGGTTTCACCAGCCCGAGTGAAGGCTGACGCTCAGGCGTTTGAGCAATTGATGACCGCCTCTGGCTTCGCAGGAACAGGGCTCGGCATAATACTTCGCCATCGGCTGATGGCGACGAAGCTGCTGCCTGCGCTCGGCAGGGTGATCCGGAAATCGGCGGCGGCACAGACGGCCTTTAACCAGGCCGCCATTGCCTGTGCGCTGGAGCGCTACCGCCTGGCCAACGGACACTTTCCCGAAGCGTTTGAAGCCCTCGCGCCAAAGTTCATTTCCCGGTTGCCCAACGACGTGCTGACGGGCGAGCCCTACAATTATCGCCTCACGGCTGATGGCCGCTTCGTGCTCTACTCGATCGGCTGGGATGAAAAGGACGACGGCGGAGTGCCGGGCAGACATCTCTTCGACGACGAGCAGGGCGACTGGGTGTGGACGTACCCTGCAAAGTAGGACAGGCGTCCCGCCTGTCCCTTGCAGGACAGAGATCTTTTAGCGCACAGGGCACGGAGATCCGACCTGGATGCGGCGCACCTGCCGCGGTAGAGACTGCGCCGCACAGCAATCACCACTATCGACACAGGAGCGGATTCTTGTAACCTCCCAGCGACTGCACCTGTCTGATTTAAGACAACGGGTGCGGTTTAGAGAATTATGGCAAAGAACGGCAAGTTCCGCTGGTCGAAGTGGATTATGATTTTAGTGGTTCTCGGTGCCGCGGTTGGCGGCGTGGTGTATTTCAAGAACGACCACACCGCTGCGCCGCAGTATCAAACGGTTCCGGTCACGCGCGCCAATATGACGCAGGTGGTGACCGCGAACGGGGCGTTGAACCCGGTCCTCAACGTGCAAGTCGGCAGCCAGGTTTCCGGCAACATCGCCAAGCTGTTTGCCGACTTCAATTCACTGGTCAAGTCCAACCAGGTTGTCGCGCAACTCGACACCGCCATCTTTGTGTCCGCCGTCCATCAGGCGGAAGGGGACCTGGCCAATTGCAAAGCCACTCTCGAACTGCAGCAGGCCGAGACGAAGCGCTCGAAGGCGCTGTACGATAACAAACTCATCTCGGACTCCGACTACGACACGGCCGTCGCCTCCCTCCACCAGGCGGAGGCGCAGGTGAAGATGAAACAAGCGGCCCTTGAGCTCGCGCAACTGAATTTGGACCATTGCACCATTTACGCGCCGGTGGACGGCATCGTCATTTCACGCAATGTGGATGTGGGCCAAACAGTCGCGGCGAGCATGAACGCGCCGGTGCTGTTCCAAATCGCCAACGACCTGGCCAAGATGCAGATTGATGCGAGCGTGTCTGAGGCCGATGTAGGCACCGTCGAGGAAAAGCAGAATGTGAACTTCACGGTGGATGCTTACCCGAATCGCACTTTCATCGGGTCTGTCGTTCAGATCCGCAACTCGGCCAGCAACGTCCAGAATGTCGTCACCTATGACACCGTCATCGGCGTGACCAATGCCGATTTCAAGCTCAGGCCAGGGATGACGGCCACGATTTCCATCATCACGGCACAGAGCACCAACGTGCTGAAAGTGCCAAACGCCGCGTTCCGCTTCAAGCCGCCGGAGCCATCCACCAACCAGACGCTGGTGGCGCGGCTGCTGGCGAAAGTTGGGTTGGGCAAGGAGCCGAACACCGCCGCGACAAACGCCGTGCCGGTCGCCAAGGCCAGCGGCACCAACAAGGTCGAGACGGCGGAGAACGCCCCGCCACCGCTCACCGGCAATGAGCCGCCGGAG
>Ga0224558_1003731_pt1 | contig 12429 bp, 6 predicted proteins | sample 714S32024metaG_FD_180682 | JGI IMG/M metagenome (GOLD analysis project Ga0224558, IMG submission 180682) | Peat soil microbial communities from Stordalen Mire, Sweden - 717 S3 20-24 | ecosystem: Environmental > Terrestrial > Soil > Wetlands > Peat | place: Sweden: Norrbotten County, Stordalen... | reverse complement strand
TACGAAGAGTTAACCCGCTGCTGGTGTTCCGCTGATAGCGACGTGCAGTTCAGGAGGCGACAATGAGATTGAGTGCAAGGATGATTGCGATCGCGGTATTTGGCGCACTTCTAATGCCTGCGTTGATGGTTTGCGCGCAGGATTCGAGAGGCACAAACGACGGCACGCCCAAGGCGGAACTGTTTGTGGGCTATTCGTATCTGCGCGCCGTGCCGGCGCCGTCCGACGGAAACCGGCTGGTATGGCTCAATGGCGGCAGTACGTCCATCGCCTATAACTTTACTCGCCACCTGGGCCTGGTTGGCGACTTTGGCGGCTTTGATGACTCGCAACTCCTGCTCAAAGGGACCGGCGCCACGCCAGACTCAAGCGGGACGGTCTACACCTATCTCTTTGGTCCACGATATTCCTTCCGGAATTACGAAAGATTCACGCCATTTGTTCAGGCTCTGTTTGGAGGCATTCATGCCAGCGATGTAACACTTTCCTCGGGTTGCATGGGCGCAGGTTGCACGCCCCTCCCAGCGGAGAACTCGTTTGCCTGGACTGCCGGCGGCGGATTGGACTTCAATCTGCGCCGCCATCTTGCCATCCGCATCATTCAAGCCGAATACCTGATGACCAGGTTCCAGGATTACTCCACCGGAACAACTTCGTCGCAGAATGACATGCGCCTATCTTCCGGAATCGTATTCCGCTTCGGCGGAAATTTCGCTCCTCCACTGCAAGTGACCCTTTCGTGCTCCGCCAACCCGGCTTTGGTCTTCCCCGGCGATCCGGTCATGGTGACCGCGACGGCCGGCAGCCTGGATCCGAAGCTGAATGTGATTTACAGCTTTACGGGGTCCGGCGTATCGGCGCAGGGCGCGACGGCCACGGTGGCCACCGCAACGCTTGCGCCCGGCTCGTATACGGTGAATTGCGGTGTGAGGGAAGGCAAACCCGGCAGGGAAGGCATGCAGCCGTGGGAATCTGCCACCGCTACGGCAACCTTCACGGTAAAGGCGTTTGAGCCGCCGACAATCAGTTGCTCGGCCAGCCCCAGCGAGATAAAACCCGGCGAGACGAGTACGGTGACGGCACGCGGCGTGAGCCCACAGAACCGCCCGTTGACCTACAGCTACTCGGCTCCGTCCGGGACCATCAGCGGCACAGGCGCCTCGGCCACCTACGATTCGACGGGCGCGCCGGCGGGCGTAGTTGGGATCAACTGCAACGTGACGGACGACAAGAACCAGACGGCAACCGCGAACACCAGCGTGACCATATCGGCTCCGTATGTGGCTCCCCCCGAATCTCCGGAGGTAAAGCAACTCGAGACACGTCTGGCGCTGCATAGTATATTTTTCCAGACTGATGAGCCCAGGATCGAACATCCCAATGGCGGCCTGGTGGGCAGCCAGGAGGGAACTCTGACCACCCTCGCGACGGACTTCAAGAGGTACCTCGAATTGAGGCCGGATGCTCACCTGACCCTGACCGGACATGCGGATGTGCGCGGATCAGTCGAGTACAACCAGGCGCTTTCCGAACGCCGTGTTGCTCGCACAAAGCAGTTCATGGTTGAACATAGTGTTCCCGAAGCCAAGATTGAAACGCTCGGCCTTGGTAAGGAGGATGAGCTCACCGCGCCCCAGGTGGAAGATGCGGTTAAACAGAATCCTGAGTTGAGCGCCACGGAGCGGGAGAAACTTCTCCACGAACTGCCCGTCATTGTTCTGGCTAAAAACCGCCGTGTAGACATCACCCTGAGCACCACGGGCCAACAATCGGTGCAACGGTATCCGTTCAACGCTGCCGATGCCTTGATTCTTCTCGACCAAAGGAATCTAACGCAGCGCAAGAAGGCTGCGGCACCTAAAAAGTAGCTACATCAACCGCCAGAGCAGGCCTGCTGGCCTGCGCTGGCGGTTCTCATCCTCGCGGACAAGCCGCGCTCGACTGGCGTATCACCAGTTCCGGCTGGATCGAGATCTGGCGCGGCTGCAAATTGGCATCCTCGATGATGGCCAATAGCTCCGTGGCGGCCAACATGCCCATCCGGATCAACGGCTGGCGAACTGTCGTCAGAGCCGGCTGTACGATGGTCGCCGCCTGAATATCGTCGAAGCCCACCACCGAAATCTCTTCTGGAACCCGCTTTCCCGCGTCGCGAAATGCGTGGATGGCGCCGATGGCCGACATATCGTTGAATGCAAGCAAGGCTGTGAATTTCTGCGAAGCGTTCAGCAACCGTTTTCCCGCAACATATCCCTCGCGTATGGGGTCCAGCCCATCGTCTATACGCTTCAGTTGAACCACGTCTTCCTTGTGGATGCGCAGATGGAGCCCTTGCGCGGCTTCCACACAGGCGGCCCAACGCGACTCAGCATCGCTCGATTGTGTATGTCCTTTCAGGAATGCGATCCTGCGATGCCCCAGCGCATACAGATGCTCCAATGCCAGCCGTATGCCGTGGGCATTGTCGAGCGTAATCTGCGTCAGGGGAAAATCGTATTCCAGGCTGCCGATGGAAACCAGCGGAAGATTCGGCACTGAGACGGCCGGTGTATTGACCAAGATCACGCCCTCCGCCCCGCGCTCGGCAAAAACCTCCAGCCGTTGCCGGATGAGGTCCCGGTTCCAGTGATGACTGGAAACAAAATAGAGATAATCGCGCTCCAGCAGCAGACGCTCAATTCCATTGAGAATAGCCGCGTCGTAGCCTTCTCCCAGGTCGGGAGAGAGAATGCCCACCATGTGGCTTCGCTTGTTGTTGAGCATCCGCGCGAAATAGTTGGCCTTGTAGTGCAGTTCGGTGGCAGCCTTCAACACGCGGTCGCGGGTTTCCTGCGTGAGCGCCTGGGCCACGGGCGAGTTGTTGAGCACCAGGGAGACAGTCGAGCGCGAGAGCCCGAGATAGGCCGCCAACTCTCTCAAACTAACTGGTTTAGCCGGAGTTCCCACAGGTGGCTTGGGGCCACCAACTCGCTGTTTGGATATACGCACAAAACGATAGTATCAAAAACCACTTGACATGTGTACGAGGAAAAAGCTAGAGTGTCAACGAAATTAAAACCGGGTTAATAAACCGGTTGTAAAACCGGTTGAATTCAACTGAGAGCGCATGCCGACTCGACAAGAGGGCCGAGCGGAAATGGGTGCGCACAGCCGCCGCGCATTATGTGCGGCCTTATGGAGGAGTTTCCATGACGCCAAAAAGGATTTTGGCTCTATTCGCATTCATTGCGCTGGCCATGGCGGTGCCCATGTTCGCGCAATCGGATCGCGCCACTATCGTGGGCACGGTGAAGGACTCGTCGTCGGCAGTGATGCCGAGCGTGCAGGTCCGCGTGACCAATGTGGACACAAACGCAGTAGAAACATCAAGCACGGACAGCACCGGTTTTTACCGGGTCGGCAACCTTGCTGTCGGCAACTATGTCGTCAGCTTTTCCAAGAACGGATTCAAAACTCTGGAGCGCAAGGGCGTGACACTGCTGATCAGCCAGGTGGCGGAAGTTGACGCCACTCTGCAAGTTGGCGGGATGTCGGAGAGCGTGGAAGTGACCAGCGCGCCGCCGATCCTGCAGACCGAGGATTCCACACTTTCCGCCAACCTCAACAACGAAGCGGTGAGCGAGCTTCCCTTGAACGTGCAGGGCAGCCGCAATCTCTCCAATTTCATGTTTGCATACTTGCCGGGCGTGGAAGGCACCGATTACAGCTCGCACATCAACGGCGGCATGGCGATGACCAAGGAAGTGCTGATCGACGGCACCTCGGCGGTTTCGCAGTTGGGCGGCTACATCAGCGAGTCGCAGCCCCCCATGGAAGCCGTGCAAGAGTTTGAGGCGGATACGTCGGGCATCAGCGCCGACGCGGGCCGCTCGGGCGGCGGCGTCTTCAAATATGAGTTGAAGTCCGGCGCCAACAAGATTCACGGAAGCGCGTTCGGCTTCATGCACTCGGCTAACCTGGATGCCGTGAGCTCATGGAACAAACTGGACGCCATTCAAGATCCTAATCCTCTTGATAAGGCTGCTTACCTGAAACTGAACGAGACGCTCTCCGACTGGGGCGGCGGCTTTGGCGGAGCAATTGTAAAGGACAAGCTCTTTTACTTCGGATCCTTCGAGCGCTACATGCAATCTGAGTGGAATCTGGGGGCTCTTTCGCGCACCGTTCCCACCAGTGCGATGATGGGCCTGGACACTAGCGGCAACGTGTTGGCGTATGCCGATATGAGCCCGATGCTGACGACCAGCAATGCGGTTGGCACGGCGTACCCCGTGACTAACGCCGGCGTGTGCAACACGCTCGTCCCCCAAGTGAATGTCTATCAGGGTTCAATTTATATGCCGGGAACGGGCTGCGTCTTTGCCAATAACCAGATTCCCACCAACTTGATCAGCAAGACATCGGCTAAGATTCTCCAGCTCTACAACAAGTACTACACGCCTGCGTCGACGAATACTCTCAACAACGCAGGCCCGGCCTACTCGCCCGATCCCTGGTTCCACAACACGCAGAGCAGCATCAAGATGGATTACAACCCGAGCACGAAGCAGCATATCGCCGGGTCGTTTTACTGGGATGACTATCCGCGCATCAACGCCGATCAGGGCGGGGCGTGGTCGGCGACGGCCCAGTATGGCGGTCCGATGGGCAACTCCTACTGGCACAACACCACGGCTCCGGGCGCGCGACTGAGCGACGCGATCACTATCACGCCGAACCTGTTGAATACGGTCTACGCCACATTCAACCGCTTCCGCAACCCCAGCATAGCTACCTCGCAGACTGGCAAGTGGGACAGCGACTTGGGCATATCGACTGGGTCGAACGATCCCGGCAACTTCCCGCTGATCTACTTTGAAACCGGCGAGTACACCAACGGCGCCAACTACCAGAACGGCTGGAACTTTTCAAATGTGGGCAGCCAGTTCAACGACTACTATGCCGGCAACACATTCATCTATAGCGATCAACTGGTCTGGAGCCATAAACGCCACAACGTGAAGGCGGGCGTAGAGTTCCGCGCCATGCAATTCAACTATCACACTGATAACGGGACCTTCATGGGGGGCTATCCGATTATTTTCGATCCGTCGACGACGGCCGGCATCGGATGGCAGACGACCGGCAACGCCTTCGGCAGCTTCCTGCTGGGCGATGTCTACAATGCCGAGAGCAACAACCCGGACAACGAATACGGACGCCGCAAGGCTCTCTCGTTCTATGCCAGCGACGACATCAAGTTGAATCCGCGGCTGACCGTGAACGTGAGCCTGCGCTGGGACTTCAACAATCCCTACAAGGAGAAGTACGGTCACTGGTCGAGCTTTGAACTCGACGACAAGAACCCGAACTCCGGCTTGATGGGCACGTATGAGTATCTGAAGAACGGCAGCCAGTCTTTCGAGCGCCGCCAGGACTACTACAACTACGCTCCGCACATCGGCGTGGCTTACAAGTTGGACGACAAAACCGTGGCGCGCGGCAACGGCGGCGTATTCTTTACGCCGCTGAACATGAACACCTGGGGCGGCGTTCCCTATCAGCAGGCCGGCGACGTGGGCTTCCACGACATTACCCAGGAAGGCAACTTCAATTGGGATGGCGGCTACAACCCGACGCTGGTAACTCCGACCACTCCTGGAGCGCAGAGCCCGAACTATATCACCTCCGACGTAATCAGCATCGATCCGCGTTCGCTCACGCCGGGCAACACCTGGCAGTACAACTTTGGCGTGCAGCGCGAGCTGGACAAGGTGACCAAGGTAGACGTGAACTGGATTCAGAGCTGGAGCACGCACCTGCATAGCGGATTCTTCCAGCACGATCAGCCGAAGATCTCCGATTGGCAAAACTTTGTCGCCACGGGAGCCACTCCGCAAAGCATGGCCACAATCTGCGCCGCGTGGAGTTCATGCGGAGATCAGTATCCTCTGGTCGCGCTTGTTCCTTACCCGCAGGTCTATGCCGGCTATACCGGACCGCTGCTCTCGGTGGGAACGCCACTGGGCAACGCTGACTACAAGAGCCTGCAATTCAGCGTCGCGCGCCGCGCGGCAAAGGGACTCTCCCTGCAAGCCAGCTATAACTGGTCACGCGCCCACGGCGACATCGATTCGGATTTCCAGGAGCCATGGTGGACCGGTCCGCTGCAAAACACTTATGACCTGAAGACTGAAGCCAAGGATATCGCCGACTTCGACATCACGCATATCGTCAAGGGCTATGTAATCTATGACCTTCCCTTTGGCCGGGGCAAGATGTTGATGTCCGATGTCAGCACGCTGGTGGATGAACTCGTCGGCGGCTGGACGCTGGACGGCGACTTCCACTACCAGACCGGATCGCCGATCTCGGTGCATTCCACCAACAACTATCCGGGATTCAACTCGATCTACGTCGATCTGGTTTCCGGCTGCAAGCTGACCAATGGAAGCCCGAAGCTCGGCCAGGTCTGGCTGAACAAGAGCTGCTTTGCGGATCCAGCTGCGAATCAACTGGGCACGGCGGGGAACTATCAAGAGCAGGTGCGCAATCCGGGCTTTGCATCCGAGGATCTCGCTCTGCACAAGAGCCTGACCGCTGGAGCAGACAGGCAGTATAACCTGACCTTGCGCATTGAATTTTTCAACGTCTTCAACCGCGACTCGCTGGCCGGCCCCGACACGAACAAGGCTGACGCGACCTTCGGCGAGATTCTCACCTACAGTGGCACACCAGGCGGGCGTGTCGGCCAGTTTGGCGCGCGCTTCACCTTCTAACTCAACCCATGAACATCTCCAGGCAGCCGCACTCCGGCTGCCCGGAGTCTTAATGAATATTCCTGCATCCAGTTCTTTGTTCCCTGTATACCTATGAAGGGAACGGGATAGGATGAATCAAGCCCAAGGAGAAATTGCTTGTATGGCAGATTCGATGAATTCAGCTTTCCGGTTCGCGCTGTGTGCAAGTGTTGTTCTCTTAGCCGGCTGCGGCGGAGGCGGCGGAGGCGGAACGAATCCGATAACCCCCGTGCAGGCAACAGCGCCCACTATCTTCGCTGCTACGACGGCAAACACACAGAACGGCGCGCAGATGGTCACTCTGACGACAACAACTTCCGGGGCTACGATTTACTACACCATCGACGGCACTACGCCTACGACTTCATCGATTGTCTACGAGACATCTTTTTTGGTGGCTTCGAATCTGACCATTAATGCGATCGCTGCAGCCTCGGGAGACACGAACAGCAGCGTTGCCACAAAGACATTCACGCCTAACATCGCCTCCGATACGCTGGTGTGGTCCGACGAGTTCGCAAACTCGACAAGCGCCAACGCCCAGCCCAACTCGCTGGTATGGACCTACGACACAGGCGCCGGCGGCTGGGGAAACAGCGAGCTGGAAAACTACTGCGCCTGGGGTTCAACGGCCACTCCGTGCAGCACCACAACTCCGAATGCATTTGTTGCACCGGGCGGCGGCCTCAACATCATGGCCGAACAGCCTTCGGGCGGCGTGTACACCTCGGCGCGGATGAAGACCGAGGGGCTGTTCAGCTTTCAATATGGCCGGATCGAAATCAAAGCCGAGGTACCGGAGGCACAGGGATTCTGGCCGGCCTTCTGGCTGATGGGCAACAATATCGACACAGTCGACTGGCCGGCCTGCGGCGAGATGGATGTGATGGAGCGGATTAACGCCGCGCCCACACCGGACTGGAACGCCGGATCGATTCATGGAACGAGTTTTACCGGCGGCAACCTGGGTACTGACTTCTACTTCCCCACCGGACAAACCGCGGCAACGTTGCACACCTACGGCATGATTTGGAGCAAGGGAAGCGTGGCCTATTATGTGGATGACCACACCAACCCCTACGTCACCTATACGCCATCGAGCATCAGCGGCTTCAGCGGCGCGGTCTGGCCCTTCGATAACGGGCCGAATTTCATCATCCTCAACCTGGCCGTGGGCGGTAGCTGGCCCGGAAGTCCAAACTCAAGCACGCCTTTTCCTTCCACAATGCTGGTGGACTATGTGCGGGTGTACACCAATTAAGAGGTAAATTCATTACACTCGGCGCAAAGAGGCAGACCAGATGGTGAGGCACTCGTGAAGACAGCAAAAGTAATGGTTCCCGTCGCAGACCGCATCTCTCTCAAGGAGAAGATCGGCTACTCCCTCGGAGATGCCGCTTCAAATTTCTACTGGAAGACCTTCGAGTTTTTCGTCTTCTTCTTCTATACCGACGTATTCGGCATCACGGCGGCTGCGGTTGGCACCATGCTGCTGGTCACGCGCGTCCTCGACGCGGTGGCCGATCCGGTGATAGGTTCCATCGCCGACCGTACCAGAACGCGCTGGGGACATTTCCGGCCTTATCTGCTGTGGGGTGCGCTACCCTTTGCAGTGGCGGGTGTGCTGACCTTCAGTACGCCTAATCTCGGCGGCGGAGCCAAGCTCGTCTACGCCTATATCACCTACAGTTCCCTGATGTTCATCTACACGGCAGTCAACATTCCTTACTCCGCGCTGATGGGAGTCATTACGCCTAACTCGCAGGAGCGCACCTCGATCTCGTCGATTCGCTTCATCGGCGCTTTCACTGTCGGAATCTTTGTCCAGTTCTGTACGCTTCCGCTGGTCAAGTTTTTCGGCCGTGGCAGCGATACGCGCGGCTGGCAATTGACCATGGTGCTGTACGGGACGCTGGCCGTTATCCTGCTGCTGCTCTGCTTCGTCAGCACCCGCGAGCGCGTCGCGCCGCCCCCGCAGCAGCATGCAAATATCAGGCGCGATCTGCGCGACCTCTTCGGCAGCAAGCCGTGGATCGTTCTGGTGGGAGTGTTGCTGCTGACTCTGGCAGCATTCGCTGTTAAAGGCTCAGTCACAATTTCCTATTTCAAGTATTTTGTAAAGCGCGAGGATCTTATCGGCTGGTTCCTGTTATCCAACGGTTTCGCGTTTATAGCGGCAGTGTTGATTACTTCCCATCTGGCCAGGTGGATAGGCAAGAAGCCTCTATTCATGCTGGCGCTGGGGCTTGGCGGCCTGGTGATCGGCCTCTTTTCATTTGCGAAGCCTGCCGACATAAAGTTCATGTTCGCGCTGCAGATCGCTTCCAGCTTCATCATCGCATTCAACTCGCCGCTGGTTTGGGCCATGTTCGCGGATACGGCCGACCACGCGGAATGGCGTACAGGCCGGCGAAATACAGGACTGGTATTTGCCTCGGCAATCTTTGCAACCAAGATCGGATTTGCCGTCGGCGCATGGATGCTTGGCCTGATTCTCACGTATTTCGGGTATGTGGCTAACGTGGAACAAACTGGCCGCTCGCTCCACGGCATCATCCTTTCCATGAGCTGGATTCCCTGCGTGCTGCTGGTGCTGGCTGCAGCGGCAATGGCGGCCTATCCGCTGAATGACACCCTGATGGTGAAGATCGAGGCCGATCTGAAGCAGCGGCGAGGAGAGATAGAGAGATGAAAGTCGCCTTACTGAAGAAAGCTCTGCTTTACGTGTTTGTTTTTTCACTGCCGGCTTTGGCGGCGGCGTCAAGTGCAACGTCGCGTAAGCCCGATCTAACCGTGCAGAAATGGTACGGCAACGCCGTCGGCTACTCCGGCTACCGCGCTGGCCAGAGCCCGCAATTGAAGCGCTATCCGACCCAGACGCAGATTTTCCAGGACCTCACGATCCTGAAAAAGAACTGGAACCTGATTCGTCTTTATGGCTCGGACCAGCACTCCCAGGATGTGCTGGAAGTTATCCGGCGCAATCACTTGGGCATCAAAGTTCTGCTTGGCATCTGGCTCGACGGCAGGCCTGGCTATGAAGGCGAGAATGCGGACCAGATCGCAACGGGAATCCGCCTGGCCAACAAGTACAACCACATTGTGGTGGCAGTGAACGTAGGCAACGAGATTCTAGTCTCATGGTCTCTCCACAAGCTCTCCGAGGAGAGAGCGATCGAGTACGTCGAGCAGGTGAAAAAGGCAGTGAAATGCCCGGTCACGGTCGCTGACGATGTTCTCTATTGGCAGCAGCCGCAAGCGAAACTTAAGGATTACGTGGATTTCATTACCATGCACGCGTACCCAATCTGGGGCGGCGTGGACATCGACACTGCCATGTCTACGACCATTCAACTCTATGAGAGTGTGCGCAAGGCTCATCCGGGAAAGACGATCGTAATCGGCGAGGCTGGCTGGGCTAGTTTCACAACCGGCGACCGGCACGCCCCGCGAGCAGGCGACGAAACGAAGCAGAAGCGCTACTTTGAGGAGCTTACCGCATGGGCAAAGGCCAACAACGTGACGGTCTTTTACTTCGAGGCGTTTGACGAACCCTGGAAGGGAACCGGGACCGAGGGCCACTGGGGCCTCTTTTCCGTGGACCGCAAGGCCAAGCTGGCGATGCAGGGGCTGTATCCGGAGTTGATGCCGGCGGGGCCAACATCGCCGAGTTACGATTCACCGTCTGCGGCAAAGTAGAGCAGTTATTCGCGGCAAGTAACTGGGAAGGTATTTTCACGAAGGATCGACAACTTACCGGGAGTTAGAAGTTAGTAACTCGCCGATTCAATCGAACACGAAATTCAATCCCGACAAGTTTTTGGAGGGAGAGGGGTTCAAGTCAGAGGCTATCCAATGAGTACGACTGTTGTAAGAGAAACGCTCCTCCATCATGGCACACGGAAGGTGGAGGGAGGCCAAATCGAGATCGGCGGCGAGCGTTTCTACCGCATCGTCAACTACGACGCAATGGCGCCGTTTTTGATGAGCCTGGTCAGCGACTCGGATCATTGGATGTTTGTCTCCTCAACCGGCGCCTTGACTGTCGGCCGCAAAGATCCTGACCGCGCTCTGTTCCCGTATACCACCGACGACCGCCTCCATGACAGCCAGGATCAGACCGGCGGTAAGACCATCTTTCTTGTAACTTGTGCCGGGCGCACCGCGCTGTGGGAGCCTTTCTCGCAGCGCTGCGAAGGCCTGTATCGCGTCACCCGAACCTTGTCGAAGAGCGTCTACAGCAACGAGCTCATCTTCGAGGAGGTCAACCACGACCTCGGCTTGTCCTTCTCCTATGGCTGGATGTCAAGCGACAAGTTTGGCTTTGTGCGCCGCGCAGCTTTGGTCAACCTGGGTGAGAAGCCGGTGGAAATCGATCTGCTCGATGGTATTCAGAACCTCATTCCTGCAGGGCTGACGCATCGCTTCCAGCTCGAATACAGCAACCTGGCGGACGGCTACAAGGAGAATGAACTGGATTGCAAAACCGGTCTGGGCCTCTTCAAGCTCAGCTCTGTTCCAGCGGACCGGCCTGAGCCCAATGAAGCGCTGCGCGTGACCACCGTTTGGTCAGAGGGTCTTGAACCCGCCCGCCGGCTGCTGTGCTCGGGTCAGCTTGATCGCTTCCGCAGGGGCGAGCCGGTGGACGAGGAAGCGCTGATTCGTGGCCGCTGCGGCGCCTATTTCGTCAACGCCCGGCTGGCACTGCCCGCAAACGGCCGCAAAGAGTGGAGCTTGGTCGCGGAGGTCGAGCAAGATGCAGCGAACGTCGCCGCGCTTGTCGATCTCCTCAAGTCCGGCGGAAACCTGCGCGCGCAGCTCGACGAGGACATCGCACGCGGCACCGCGAACTTGGTTCGCATTGTGGCCGCGGCCGACGGCCTGCAATGCACCTGCGATGATCTCAGCTCGGACCGGCATTTCTCCAACGCCCTGTTCAACATCATGCGCGGCGGAATCCCCGAGCGCGGATACCAGGTTTCCCGATCCGACTTCAAGGCCTTCATCGGCAAAGCCAACCACGCCCTGGCCGCGCGCCTGGCCGCCTTCCTCGAGGCGCTGCCTGAAACCCTGCCGCACAGCAGCCTTCTCGCACTTGCCCGCGAACAGGATGAACCTGACCTCGACAGGCTCGCGCACGAGTACCTGCCACTGACCTTCAGCCGCCGTCACGGCGACCCCAGCCGTCCCTGGAATAAATTTGCCATCGAGGTCAAGAACGACCAGGGCGAGAGGATACTAAACTACCAGGGCAACTGGCGCGACATCTTCCAGAACTGGGAGGCGCTGGCGCTCTCCTTTCCCGGCTATGTCGAAAGCATGATCTTCAAGTTTGTCGACTCTTCGACCGCGGATGGCCATAACCCATACCGCATCATGCGCGACGGCTACGAATGGGAGGTGCTCGACCCGCACGACGCGTGGTCGTACATCGGCTACTGGGGCGATCATCAGGTTGCGTACCTCTTGAAGTTGCTAGAAGTTTCAGCGCACTATCATCCGGGCACTCTTGCCGGTCTGCTGACGCGCCGCGTCTTCACCTACGCAAACGTTCCCTACCGCATCAGACCCTATAGCGCGCTTCTCGAAGATCCTCGCAACACCATCGACTTCGACGCCGCTCTCGATCGTCAGATCCAGCAGAGGGTGG